>Ga0209526_10002127_pt1 | contig 13345 bp, 14 predicted proteins | sample JacPinW_OM2H0_M1_FD_188566 | JGI IMG/M metagenome (GOLD analysis project Ga0209526, IMG submission 188566) | Forest soil microbial communities from Algoma, Ontario, Canada - Jack Pine, Ontario site 1_JW_OM2H0_M1 (SPAdes) (version 2) | ecosystem: Environmental > Terrestrial > Soil > Boreal... | reverse complement strand
CCCCAGTGACATCAGCGCCGGGCTCGAGCTCGGGCGTCAGGTTGCCGCACGCGTGATCGAGCGCGGCAAAGCCGACGGCTCCGACGCCAAGTGGACCGGCAGCGTACCGACCGAACCCGGCAAATGGAACGGGACCAACCCGATCCTTCCGCAGATGGCGACGTGGAAGACCTGGGTCCTGACCTCGCCCGACGAGTTCAGGTCGCCTCCTCCGATTGCGTACGACTCGCCCGAGAAAGCCGCGGAGCTGGCTGAGCTGAAGAGCTTCCAGCGCACCCCCAAAACCAATTCCGCGGCCTATTTCTGGGAGTACGCCGCCGGCGGTCTGCGCGCTCACCAATATTGGAGCGGGCAGATCGGCCGCCTCGTCCTCGAGTACGGGCTCGACGATGATCCGCCCTTCGCGGCGCGCGCCTACGCGCTGCAAAACATCGCCTCTATCGATGCCGGCATCGCTTGCTGGGACAGCAAATATGCCTATTGGGCGATTCGCCCCTTCCAGCTCGACCCGGAGGTGAAGACGCTGTTCCCGACGCCGAACCACCCGAGCTACCCCGCGGCACACGGCTGTCTTTCTACCGCGACCGCCGCCGTCCTCGGCTATTTGTTTCCGCGCGATGCCGCCGCACTTGCCGCGCTCGCCGAAGAGGCCCGTGAATCGCGCATCTGGGCCGGCATCCACTACCGCAGCGACATCGTTGCCGGCGCCGCGCTAGGTCAGGCGGTGGCCGACAAGGTGATCGAACGAGCGCGAAAAGACGGTTCGCAATAGAACAGTCACCGCGCGCGACGTGCGCCTTCACCGTTAGTTCAGCCCGGTCGCCGAGACGCATTCGAAGTACCCGTAGTGCTGACCGAGGCCCTGGTCGCTGACTCTCCGCAGTCGCGCGGTCTTGTTTCTGGCCGCGCAGGTCTTTTCCGCCATCTGCCTCGCATCGTCGAGGCTGTTGACGATGCCGTCGTAGCGAACGGCAACCTCGGTGTCCGTATTGCGGACGACCGTCGGCGTGCTCGTGCAGGCGCTGAGCACAACGAGAGCCGAAAACGCGACGCGCCAGCTTTTTCTGCTGATGCAGAATGTCATCCCTTCTCCCGAAAAAGGGGATAGATAAAACGGACGGTCGAACAGGTCATCCTGGCTTCGACGCCGGAGGTATTTTTGTCATTGTTACGCTGGAAGAGCCTGCGGCGAGGTCCGATCCGGCGGGTCGCCCGGTTCTGGTGCCGCTGGCCGTTGCCTGCGCGATGTTCGTGCAGAACCTCGACTCGACAGTGATTGCTACGGCATTGCCGACGATCGCAAGCGCTCGACGACACCCGCTCACCCGAACGTCGCGATCACCGGCTATTTGCTGAGCCTCACCGTGTTCATCCCGATCAGCGGCTGGACCGCCGACCGGTTCGGGCACGGCCGGCGTTCAGTCTGGCGATCGTCGTCTTCACATGGGTTCGATTGGTTGCGGCATGGCCAATTCGCTCGGCGCCCTGGTCGCCGCCCGGATCGTGTGGGGATCGGCGGGGCGCTGATGCTGCAGGTCGGGTTCGGGCTCGATGCGCTCTCCTCCGGCCTGTCGACTTTCGCCAGCGCCGCCGGTGCCATGACGATGAAGATGACAGCGCGCGGATCATCCGCACCCTGGGGTTTCGCATCGTGTTGGTCGGCGACGCGGTGATCAGCGCGCTATTTCTGTTCGGCTACTGCCCGTTTCGCCCGAAGACGCCGCATCTGGTGGTTTTTCTGGCGCTCCTGGCCGGCGGGTTCTTCCGCTCCTTGCAGATGACAAGCATCGGCACCTTGAGCTACGCCGATGTGCCGCCGGCGATGCTGAGTTACGCGACGAGCCTCAGCAGCATGGCCCAGCCGTCGGCGTCGCGTTAGGGGCGATATTGCTGCAGGTTCATGCTGGCATTGCGTGGCGGAACCGCACTACCACCGCGAGCGACCCGGAGGTACGTTCGAAGGCTTCGCGCCTGCGGGAGGCAGATTGGGGCATCGCCCGAGGCGGGGTGGCCGTGGCGGTGCTGCGGTCAGACTTGCTGGATTGCCGACAGCAGCCAATTGCCGCCGGGACGGCGCACGAACGTCCACACCTCTTCGGCCTCGACCGGGGTGCGCGGGTCGCCGCTGACGATGTAATCCGGGTCGCCGGCCGAACGTCCGAGACGGACGACATAATCGAGGGCACGCCAGCGCATATGAGCGGTGGCGTATTGCAGGTCGCCCTCGTCCCAGCTTTCCAACAAATCGCCCTTCACGAGCTGCACATCGGAGACAATGTTCTGCGTGCCCTGGCTCGCGTTGCGGGTCAGCTCCTCGGAAAAATAGCTGAGCATCTCCGGCGTCATCAGGCGGCGCAGGCGCCCCAGATCACTGGCACTCCAGGCCTCCTGAACCGCCGCGTGGATCTCCTGAAAGGCGTTGAGATCGGCATCCGAAAGGTTGATGTCGCGCCCGCGATCGCGCCGTGCCGGGGCCGCCGCCGCTCCGGCTGAACGAGGTGGCGTAAAGAGCGCGCCCCGTGCCCCGCCGCCGAAGAGCGCTCGGCCGCGGAAAAGGCGTATTGCGAAGTAGATCAGCAGACCGACGATCAGCAGCTGCAGGATCATGCCGAGACCTGATCCTCCCCCTGTGCCGTCCGCTGCGTAGCCCATATGCCCGAACAGCCACGAGCCGATAAAGCCGCCGGCCAGCCCGGTTAAAAACGGATGGCGCTGGAAGAAGCTCCCGCCGCCGCCATATGCCGGGCTCGGGGCAAACCCCGGCTGCGCCGCTGTAGCGGGGGGCGGCGTCACGCTGCGGCTCAACGGCTGCGCGCTGTTGTTCTCATAGGTGCGAACCCCTCGACTGCCCATGCTCGACGAGCGGCCGCCGGAAGAGCTGCCGGCGCGCGCGTCCGCGAGCGCCGGCGCCAGTGCCACGCTCGCGCAAACGAACAGCGCCAGAAGAATGCGCCAGTTCATCAATCGTCTCGACATCGCTCTCCCTGCTCAAAATTCTCAAGGGAACTCAACGTAGCACAAATATGGGGTGCCGTCGCGCCGGCAAAAACACTCGTTGATCGGAATATCGTCGGCGATGGGGTCGCTCCAGAGGCGACGCTAATCGGCCAGGTCACCGGGGAAGCGCCCAACGGACATTCGCTTGATTGCCGACGCGCCGCGCCCAAATACTTCGTCATCACTCTCGATGCGATCGGGCGCCGAATCGGGTCCGCTTCGCGGCTCTCGCTCACCGACGAGGAGAAGCACATGTCACGATTGTCGCTGTTCAATTCGCCGCTGCTCTTGGGGTTCGACCATTTCGAACGTGCGCTCGATCGGGTCAGCAAGATTTCGAGCGACGGATATCCTCCCTACAACATCGAACAGCTCGGCGAGAACGCTCTGCGCATCACCCTCGCGGTGGCAGGCTTCGCCATGGGCGACCTCAACATCACGATCGAAGACAACCAGCTCGTCGTCCGCGGCAAGCAGGCAGACGATCCGCAGCGGGTTTATCTGCACCGCGGCATCGCCGCGCGCCAGTTCCAGCGCTCCTTTGTCCTAGCGGAAGGGATCGAAGTGAGGGGCGCGCGGCTGGATAACGGGCTGCTCCACATTGATTTGGTCCGTCCCGAGGTCGAGAGCCGGGTGCGCACGATCGAGATTACGGGCGAGTCCCAGCGCTCTCCGAGCGGCGCGCTCGCGGAAACCCTGGAGCGCGCATCGAGCGCAGTTGGAAGAATTCGATGAACCAGAGCGAAAGAATTCGACATATGTCGACGAAAGAGCTGGCGCTCTTCGGCATGCAGGACATTGCCTACGTCAAGCGCGCGGTCGGCGACGGCGAGCTCGGTTATGCCGTCCATGCCGCCGACGGCACACAGATCGCGTTTTTTGCCAACCGCGAGGTTGCTCTCGTAACGGTGCGCCAGCACGACCTCGAGCCGCTCAGCGTCCATTAGACCGAACCCGACGGTGATGCCCTCACGCCGCCCGGCTGGAGGCGCGATCGGTTAAGAGAGCGTAGAGCGCGTCCGCGTTGTCGGTCCCGCGCAGCTTCTCGCAGATTGCACGATCGCGTAACAGCCGCGACACCTGCGCCAGTGCTTTCAGGTGGTCGGATCCGGCAGCTTCGGGCGCCAGCAGAAGAAAGATCAAGTCGACCGGCTGGTCGTCGATTGCCTCGAAGGGAACCGGCCGCTCGAGGCGGGCGAAAACCCCGCAGAGCCGGTCAAGTCCGGGGAGCCTGCCGTGCGGGATCCCTATCCCCATCCCGATCCCCGTCGTGCCGAGCCGCTCGCGCTCGATCAAGACGTCATAAATCGTCCGCTCCGGGACCCCGGTCAGCGCGGCAGCTCGTTTCGCCAGCTCCTGCAGCGCCTGCTTCTTGTTGGTTGCGCGCAGCTGAGCAACCACGCTGCGCGGCGTAATCAGGTCGGCGATCTCCATCACCAATCGAGAAATCAAGCCTCGCGGTGACGCGTGCGCCGGGTGGGATCGAGTTCCGGATCGATCCACCCGATATTGCCGTCCGCACGCCGATAGACGAGATTGAGCTCGCCGTGCGAGCGGTTGCGAAACAACAGCACCCGCGTATCCGCGAGATCCATGCGCATGACCGCCTCGCTAACCGTCAGATTGGGCAACACGGTGCTCATTTCGGCGATGACCGCCGGTCCGCCGCCGGCATCCTCCTCCGGCTCCTCGGCGATCGGAGCCAAGACATAGTCTCGAGCGCGTTCGCTCGCTTCCACGGGTTCGCGCGCCTTTGCGTGGTGGTCACGCAAGCGCCTTTTGTAGCGCCGCAGCTGCTTGGCGATACGCTCGGCGGCGGCATCATAGGCCGTGTAGGTCTCGAGCGCGGCAGCGCCAGCATTGACCACGATTCCGCGTCCGATGTGGAGCGAAATCTCCGCACGGCTCATGTGAGCCTCCTTCGAGAACACCACATGCGCTTCGATCGCCGTCTTGAAATATTTCCCCAGAATCGAGCCGAGACTGGCTTCAACGTGACGCCGCAGCGCATCGCCGGTGTCGGTCTGCTTGCCCGTGATCGTGAGTTGCATGGATACGATTACCTCTTCCCGCCGAAGCTGGGACGAGATCGAGCCCCCTGGGGATCGAAGGTGGGAACGCGCCGGCACGCGTCAAGGGGCGGGATCCTAATCCGGCGTTTCAAAGCGCAAGCAACTTCTCTCGGCGGCGCCGCACCGAAGAGGGGATTCGCATCGCCTCGCGATACTTGGCGACGGTGCGGCGAGCAATATCGACCCCCTCGTGCTCCAGAAGCTCGACGATACGCTCGTCCGAGAGGGTGCCGTCCGGGAGTTCGCCGTCAATCAGAGCGCGAATTCGATGGCGAACCGCCTCCGCCGAATGCGCGCCGTTTCCATCCGATGCCGGAATCGCCGAATTAAAGAAATATTTGAGCTCATAGACGCCTCGCGGCGTGGCTATGTATTTGTTGCTGGTCACCCTGCTGACCGTACTCTCATGCATGCCGATCGCATTGGCGATCTCGCGCAGGATCAGCGGTCGCAACGACGGTACGCCGTGACGAAGGAAGGCGTCTTGGTGACGGACGATCTCAGCGGCAACCTTGAGGATCGTGGTTGCGCGCTGGTGCAGCGATTTTACCAGCCAATTCGCGGCGGCGAGGCGCTCGGTAAGGTAATCCTGCTCGGCCTTGCTTCGGGTCGCTTCGCGGACCCGGGCATAATAGCGGTTGTTGACGAGGACGCGAGGCAGGGTTTCGCTGTTGAGCTCGACGATCCAGCCGCCTTCGGGTTGCGCCCGCAGCAGGATATCGGGCACCACGGGCTGCGCCAGCGGCGGATCGAAGGCGAGCCCCGGCCGCGGGTCGAGCGATTTGATCTCGGCGATCATATCGACGACATCGACAGCATCGACCTGGCACACCCGAACCAGCGCGGCGATGTTGCGGGCGGCGAGCAGCGGCAGGTGATCGAGCAGAGCCTGCATTGCGGGATCGAACCGATTCCGGTCGCGCAATTGCAGAGCCAAACACTCTTTGAGATCACGGGCGAATACGCCGGCTGGATCGAATTGGTGGAGACGAGCCAACACCGCCTCGATTCGCCCGACCTCGCATCCCAGGATTTGTGCCACACCGTCGAGCGGAGCCCGCAGATAGCCCGCTTCATCAAGCAAATCGAGGAGGTGCACCGCGATGACCCGGTCGCCGGGATCGCTCAGATCGGCACCAATCTGCTCGAGCAGGTGTTCGCGCAGGGTGCGCGGCCAGGTTGCGGTCTGATCTAGCTGGGGATGGTATGCCGCCGCACCTTGCCCTCCATTGCGGCCGGGCCACAATTGAGGTTCGCCGCCGAAGTCCACCGAGCGGTCCCCCTCATCGCCCCATTCGGGCTGCCAATGCTCGGCCGTGTCAGGGGTGAAGTCGCCGGTAAGCCGCTCGGGCAGTTCCACAGGCCGCGGCGCCTCACGCTCACCGGAATTACCCGGCGCCGCGTCCCCGCCTCCCGGCTCGTGCCTTTCCAGCAACGGGTTCTGCTGTATCTCGCCATCGATGAAATTGCTCAGTTCGAGGTTCGAGAGCTGCAGCATTTTGATCGCCTGCTGCAGCTGCGGCGTCATCACCAAGCTCTGCGACTGCCGCAGTTCAAGCCGTTGTGAAAAACCGGTCCTGTTCACATTCCGCTCCGTTCGGAGCGGCTTATAGGCTAAACCTCTCTCCCAGGTAAACGCGTCTCACATCGTCATTAGTGACGATTTCAGCGGGCTTACCCTCCATAAGCACGCGGCCCTCGTGCAGGATATAGGCCCGATCGACAATCTCGAGGGTCTCGCGCACGTTGTGGTCGGTGATCAACACCCCTATTCCGCGATCCTTCAGGTGGGCAACAAGATCGCGGATTTCGGCGACCGCTATCGGATCGATGCCGGCCAGAGGCTCATCGAGCAAGATGAAATGGGGCTGGGTCGCGAGCGCTCTGGCGATCTCGCACCGTCGACGCTCGCCGCCCGAAAGCGCCATTGCTGGCGTGCGCCGGAGATGGGTTATCGAGAACTCGGCCATTAACGACTCGAGCATTGCGTCGCGCACATCCGGCGCCGGCTCTGCAATTTCGAGGATGGCGCGGATATTCTGCTCGACGGTAAGGCCACGGAATATTGACGCTTCCTGCGGCAGATAGCCAATGCCGAGCCGGGCGCGGCGATACATCGGCAGATCCGTGATATCGCGCCCGTCTAGAGTGACGACCCCTGTGTCGGCCGCGATGAGCCCGGTGACGATGTAGAAGCAGGTCGTCTTGCCGGCGCCGTTCGGCCCGAGCAGGCCCACCGCTTCGCCGCGCTGCACGGAGACGTTCACGTTCCGCAGCACCGGCCGGCGCTTGAAGCTTTTTCCGAGCCCCTGGCCCAACAGACCGCGATTGTCGGCGACGAGCCGTGGCCGATTCTCCGGAACCGCTCCAGACCAGCCGTCTCGCGCCGAGCCGGTCGTCACGGCTTTTGGGGCCCCGGGGAAGATCCAGCGGTCCCAGACCGATCCTGCCGAATGAACAGGCCTTCGACACGCGCGCCCGGCGAACCCGGTTTGCCGGCAGTGGGCATCATGCGGCTGACGTTGTTGTTCAGATCGACCACGGCGTATTGGCCCCTGATCGCGTTTTCGCCGCGGGTAATGGTCACATTACCGAGCAGGGTGACGATCCCGGTATCGGCATTATAAACGCCGTAGTCACCGCGGCCGATGTCGGTCGCAGTCGACACGAGAACATTGCCCAGGGCGTCGACCCGACTGATCCGGGAGCTTTCATCGTTGGCGCCGGGCGGTCCCGCCCCGGCGCCCGGCTTGGTTGCCGCCGGTTTTCCCGGTGGTGCCACAGGCGCGGCCAGGGCGGGCTTTGGCTTGTCCTTGGTCATATGAGCCGTCAGCACGTCGGCCCGGATGCGTTTAACGTTCTCTTTTATCGCGACCGCATCGCCGCGGGCGACCGCGATTTGCTTCTGGTCGTACCATTCGAGGCTGTCGCGCGCTGTAACCACGTCGGTTGCCGTAGTGAGCTTCAACGCCTTGCCGGTGACGATGCCCATCTGCTGATCGACATCCCAGACGGCCTGTTCACCGACGACAGTCTGCGTCTCTCCCCTGATCGTGACATGCCCGTCTGCGTTGAGGCGATGGACCTCGGTGTCGCCTCCTGCCGCCTTACTCGGGCGATAATGGGCGGTCAGCGTGTCGGCAAACACCTCGGTTTTGCCCCGCTTGGCTACGGCGTTGCCGCGGGCGATGTAGACTTGGGCATCCTGCTGCCACTCGATACCGGACGCGGCCGAGATGGCGATCGGCCGATCCTCGGAAACAGCACCGAGGCCCAGCCCTTGAGCGGCAAGCGGAAACGGGCCCGAGGATAGGCCCACGAGCAGCATCGCGAGGCCGAGACCGAGCGGCCGCCGGAGCATTTCATTTCCGGGCGGGTCGCCCGGTGTCACAGGGGCGGAGAACTGTACGCTGCAGAAATGTTCAGTCGCCATAGTGCTTCTGTTTCGGCGCAGAGGGTGCGCTGTCCAACGAGGTTCTTGGGACATGCCGCCCGGCGGGCCGGGGTTTCGCGGCGGCGGCAGACCTGTCGGCCGGCTTCACGTGTGTCGGCTTTCCGAGCGCGCCCGGGTGAAGGGCCGGCATCGGCATAGCTACAGGTAGAGCCCCAGGGTTGGCTTCGATTTGCGCGGCTAACTTTTCCACCTCGGCAGGCAGCGCGGGGGGTGCAGTCGCCGGTGCATCCGGCTTCACCCCTCGCAACACCAGGCTCGATTGGCCGGTGAATATGATCGTCTCGCCCTTCGATAGGATAAGAAAACCTTCCCCGGTGATGTCGCCCGAGGGTCCATGCCCTTCGACGGGTTCGTGACCCTCAGCGGTGTTGTCCGAGGCGTTGAGATGCGCCCGCCGGGTCACGAACCGGGTGCCATCTTGGTGGAGCAGGTTGACGTCCTCAAACAGGTCCAGCAACTGCGCTTGCGACTGGTATACACCGGTTGCGGCCGTAACTATTACCGATGCCCCGCCGTGAACAGTCATTGCGGCCCGCGGTCGTTCCAGCGCCATTACATCGTTCCGGTCTGGCACTTGGCGGCCGATCGCGGCTGTCACGACATAGGGTCGATTGTACCGATCCAGTCCGGCATACCGGGGGCCAACCATCCGCAATTCGCGCGCCTCGCGCAGATCGATCGCGGGAAACCCAGCCCGTACGCTCTCCAGGAGCAGGGGAAGCCGAGGCCAGATGGAGACTAGGCACAGCAGCGCCACGCCAATCACAGGCAAGACCACTTTTAAGAGCGCCACCCAGCGGCTGTAGCGGTCGGTGGCGGTCGGCAATTGCCCCGGCACGATAGGGAGGGTCGACCTCACAGCTACCGCAACAGGGGACGGTGCCATTTGCTGCTCTACAGCACTCATCGACCGGGGCAACCTTTGCTCCTCACGCAACCCCCGCTCGCAGGCAGTCGTGCATGTGGAGGAAGCCGACCGGTCGGTTGCCGTCCTCGATGACGAAAAGAGAGGTGATCGCGAAGCGGTTCATGATTCCCAATGCGTCCGCCGCCAGCGCCGCTGCTGCTATCGCCTTCGGGCGGCGGTGCATGACTTCTTGGACCATCTTGCTGAGCAGCGCTTCGTCCATGTGCCGGCGCAAGTCACCGTCGGTGATGACGCCGATTAGCCGTCCCTGTGGATCGCATATGCCGGCGCAGCCAAAGCTCTTTGCCGTCATCACCAAGATCGCCTCGGACATGCGTGCCGCGGACGAAACGAGTGGGATCTCATCCCCGACATGCATGATATCTCGTACCCGGAGCAGCCGCCGCCCCAGTCTCCCGCCGGGGTGGAAGCGCTGAAAGTCTGCCGGAGAGAAGCCTTTGCGCTCGAGCAGCGCAATCGCCAGGGCGTCGCCGAGGGCCATCATCATCGTCGTCGAGGTCGTCGGCGCCAGCCCCATCGGGCAGGCCTCGGGCGCTATGGGCAGCAACAAGGCGACATCGGCCGCGCCGGCGAGCGTCGATCGCGCCCCTCCGGTGATCGCGACCAGCAGAATCCCGAAGCGACTGGAATAGGCGACGATGTCCGCGAGCTCGCTGGTTTCGCCCGAATTCGAAAGAGCGAGGATCGCATCCCCGGCCCCGATCATGCCGAGGTCGCCGTGACTTGCTTCGACGGGATGAACGAACTGAGCCGGCGTGCCCGTAGACGCCAGAGTGGCAGCGATTTTGCGGCCGACATGACCGCTCTTGCCGACCCCGGTTACGATGACCCGACCACGCACCGCGGCGAATGCGCCGACGGCGGTCTCGAACGCGCCGTCCAGTGCCTCCGCTAACCCTTTGAGCCCTTCGATCTCGGCCCGGATCACTCTGCGGGCTACGTCCAAATCGGGCTTATCGCTCGGCTCTGCGGGAAGGGCAACGGCCTGCCACACCGTCGCAGCCGAACTGCGGTGAACCGGCATCGAAAAGATTCCCCCTCCGCCTTCGATGGCGCGGCTAGTGCGCGAAGATGTCTTGCTCCAGCCAGCCCTCGAGATCAAGCAGAACGCGATGGGGCAAAAATTCGAAGCAGGCGTGAGCCAGCCCCTCGCGTCGCTCGCGGGTTAAGATCGCGTCGAGGCGGGCGCGCAGAGCATGGAGATGGATCACGTCCGAGGCAGCGTAGCGAAGCTGCTCATCGCTCAGGTTGGGCGTACCCCAATCCGAACTCTGCTGCTGCTTCGACAGATCGACGTTCAGAAGATCTTTGCACAAATCGCGAAGCCCGTGACGGTCAGTGAAAGTGCGCGCCAGCCGTGAGGCGATCTTGGTGCAATAAACCGGTGCCGCCATGACACCCAAATAGCGGTAGAGCATGGCCAGATCGAAGCGCGCGAAGTGGAACAGCTTGGTCACACCGGGGTCGGCGAGCAGGCGCTTGAGACGCGGCGCCGCGTAATCATGGGGTGCCAGTTGCACAAGATGCGCGTCCCCGTCCCCCGCCGAGAGCTGCACCAGGCACAACCGGTCGCGATGCGGATTGAGCCCCATCGCCTCGGTATCGACGGCGACGGCCGCCCCGAATCCGACGCCTTCGGGAAGATCGCTGTGGTACAGCTTGTGGGTCATTCCGCGCAGCGCTGAGCCGCGGTTCCTCCATTCAGAGGTGGTGCCCAGGAGAAGACTCGAACTTCCACGAGCTTTCGCCCACTAGAACCTGAATCTAGCGCGTCTACCAATTCCGCCACCTGGGCCTCCGCGGACATCCGCAAATAAGCCCGGCATCCGCCGCTGTCAACGCAACTCACAAGGCGGCTTTGACCACGACTTTGATCGCGTCTTCGATTCGCTCGCGGGCGTATTTGAGGGCGGTTGGCAGCTCCGCCAGAGGAAAGGTGTGAGTGTGGATCAGCCGGGCGTCGAACCGCTTCTGCTTCATCAGGGCCATGGCCCGGCGCGTGGCGCTCTGGCCCTCGCCGCGAATCCCGAAGACATAGATGTTGTTGCGCACCAGATAGGCGAGATCCACCGGGACCGGATCTTGCGGGAATGCAGCCAGGCAGATCCGGCCGCCGCGGTTGACCATTTGCGCGGCCTCGTTGAGCGCTTCGGGTGCCCCCGAACATTCGACGACGAACTGGACCCCTCTACCCCCGGTGAAGCGCTTGACCGCGTCAACCGGATTCTCCCGGTGGGCGTTGATCACGTGATCGGCGCCGAGCTTCCTGCCGAGCTCGAGCCTCGTATCCCTGGTACCGGTGAGGATCACCGGGTCCGCGCCGAGCGCCTTGGCGACGGCGATCCCGAGCAGCCCGATCGGCCCGGGTCCGGTCACCACCACCCCTTCGCCGGCGATCAGGCCGCCAAGTACGTCGAGCCCATACATCGAGGTGCCGGCGGTGACGACGAGCGTGGCTTCCTCGTCCGTCATGTCGTCCGGCACATGGACGAGCGTATTGACGTGGTTGACGGCGTATTCGGCAAACCCGCCATCGGTCGTGAAGCCGTTGGCGCGATGTCCCTTTGTCACGTCGCCATAGTTGAGGCAGGAGGTATACATTCCCTGCCGGCAACGCTCGCAGCGGCCGCAGCCGGCGTGGACTTCGACCGTGACGCGATCGCCGATCCCGAACTCGTCGACCGCCGGCCCGAGCTTGACGACCGTCCCCATATATTCGTGGCCGATCGTGAAGTTCTTGTGGAACGGAAGACCGCCCTCGACCATGGCGGGGACGCCGTGGCGGAGAATCTCGAGATCGGTCGCGCAGATTGCCACGGCGTCGATTCGCACCAGCACCTCGGCCGTGGCCGGTTGCGGCACCGGCTTGTCGACGAGGAGGATCTCGTCCGGCCCGCCTAGCACCCAAGCCCTCATCCGGTCCGGGACACGGAATTCGTTGGTAAGAAGGTGCTGCGCTGGCATCGTTCGGTTCCTTGGGTTGTCGGCCGGCCCTGGGTTATAGAGGGCCGGAATTCGGCGCGCCAGCGGGCTGCGACCAGCGGGGGAGACAATGAGAAATCGCCGCACCGCGGTGCTCGGCGGGTCGGGCTTTATCGGCCGTTACATTGTCAAGCGGCTCGCCGCCCGCGGCGAGGTCGTCACCGTTGGCTGCCGCCACGCCGAGGAAGCGAAGTTCCTCAAGCCCATGGGCGATGTCGGACAGATCGTCCCCTTGAACGTTGCGATCGGCGACGAGAGGCTGCTGTCTGCCTTCCTCGCCGGCAACGACGCGCTGGTCAACTGCGTCGGGATTCTGCGTGAGAGCGGGTCGCAGACCTTCGAGCTGGCGCACCATATCGGGCCCGGCCGGCTCGCCGGCTTTGCTCGGGAGGCCGGGGTCGAGCGCTTCGTCCATATTTCGGCGATCGGCGCCGATCCGCGCTCGACCTCGGCTTATGCCCGAACCAAGGCCGCCGGCGAGCGGGCGGTGCGCGACGCCTTTCCGACGGTAACGATCCTGCGTCCTTCGATCGTGTTCGGCCCGGAGGATCAATTCTTCAACCGTTTTGCCGCGATGGCGATGATCTCGCCGGTATTGCCGCTGATCGGCGGCGGCGAAACCCGGTTTCAGCCGGTCTATGTCGGCGACGTCGCCGACGCCGCCCTCAAATGCCTCGAGGATCCGGCGACGGCGGGCCACACCTACGAGCTCGGCGGTCCCAAAGTGTACACCTTCCGCGACCTCCTCGAGCTGCTGTTGAGCGAGATCCGTCGCAAGCGCTGGCTTGTCGACGTACCGTTCGGGCTCGCCGCCCTCCAGGCGCGGCTGATGTCGATCCTCCCTAACCCGCCGCTGACGCCGGACCAGGTCGAGCTCCTGAAGAGCGACAACATCGTCTCTTCCGCGGCGAT
>Ga0209526_10002126_pt1 | contig 13345 bp, 16 predicted proteins | sample JacPinW_OM2H0_M1_FD_188566 | JGI IMG/M metagenome (GOLD analysis project Ga0209526, IMG submission 188566) | Forest soil microbial communities from Algoma, Ontario, Canada - Jack Pine, Ontario site 1_JW_OM2H0_M1 (SPAdes) (version 2) | ecosystem: Environmental > Terrestrial > Soil > Boreal... | reverse complement strand
AAGCCAGCCGCGCCGGTAATACGTCATATCGGCGGTGATTTTGCCGGCCGTAATTTCCTCATCCAAATAGCGATAACTCCAACGAATTCCGGTGCCCGTCTTCGAGCCGGGCCGAACCAGTTTTTGACGGATGAGCTTATTCAAATCGAGCTTTAATCCGTCTTCGAGCCGGACGCGTTCGCGCGGGCGAGACATTATTCACTCCCTTTCATCGCGAGCCGGTCGAAAGTTTCGTCCGCCATCGGTCCGCACATGTTGCGGGCCGAAACCTTCGATTCGCTCGCCTTGGATGAACCAAATGAGTCCCCCCGGCCTGCCATTGCGCGGAACGTCGAAAAGTTCGCCAGCGGTCTCAACTGCCGCTGGGATTGCAAGCGCGCCCATGCATCGAGATAGAACGTCGGGACGCGATCGGCCGCCAACGCGACCCGTTCCTCAATCAAAAAGACGCACCATGCGTCGTTTATTAAAGAGTTGCCTCAGATAATATCCAGCCTGGAGGCACGAATCATGGCTGATGTAACCTATAGCTGACCGGCGGCTTTAAGCCTATCACGAAGCGGACATTTGGTTGATCTGCCAAGATTAAGATGTTGACAAACTCGAATGGCGCTGCTTGCTTGGAGGGGAGTAATTGACACGGAATCTGTTTCCGGTTTATCGCTTAATTCGATTTTGTGCGGCTGCCATGTGCGCAGCAGGCAGCCTAAGCGTAGTGTTCCCGTTGTGGGCTTGCGTCACTCAGATGGATGCTTCTTAGGCATATGTGAGGAGCCCGTCTACCCTGCGACGGGGGTCACGACAGTCAGCGAGTTTTTCAATCGGAACGCCGCTGATTCGCTCCGCAGAAAGACGCGCACACGATGAAACACGAAGGTCCAAGGTGGCGCGATGGGTCGCCAATTTATCCGTCGTCCGACGTAGCCGCTGTTGCTGCTGATTTAGAAGAGCAGGGCGCGCCACTAAAGGAATTTGGCCTGAACGCTGAATCAATCGCGAAAATCGGCCGTGGTATCCCAGGCGATAAGCTGTGGCCGCTCGTACGTGCGGCATACGATACTGGAGGATTCGGTAGGATCGTCCTCAACGGCACGAACCTGCCTCGACGAACGTGAGACCTGTGTAGGTTACATTATCGTAGCCAGAAGCGAACGCGTCGATACATTGATGAATGGGTCCAGCGCATTCCTGATCTTAAGCCGTCGTAACTTTAGCCGAACTAACGTTTTTGCGGAGTAAGTCGTGAGGAATCCTTACGAGGTTCTCGGTGTTGCCTCGACGGCTTCTTCCGCCGAAATCCAAACTGCATATCGCAAGCTTGCGAAAAAACTGCATCCGGATCTTAATCCCGGCGATAAATCAGCCGAGGAAAAGTTCAAAGAGGTCGCGGGCGCCTATGACTTGCTCAGCGATGCTGAGAAGCGAAAGCGTTTCGACAACGGCGAGATCGACGCGACGGGTGCAGAGCGGCCGCAGCATCATTTCTATCGGGATTTCGCTGCGTCGGATCAGGAGCACCCCTATGCGGATGCCTCCGGCTTCGCCGATTTCATCGATGCAGGCGATGTGTTCGCCGAACTCCTGAGGCGCGGCCAAAGGGCGCGGGCAAATCGGCGCGGACAGGATCTGCACTATCGCCTGCCGATCGATTTTGTGGAGTCAATCACGGGCGCGAATAAGCGTCTGGCCCTGCCGGAGGGCGGGACTCTTGATGTGAAAATTCCGCCCGGCTTGGTCGACGGTCAAACCCTCCGTTTGAAGGGCAAGGGGGCACCTGGCACCGAGAAGGGCGGCCCCGGCGATGCTCTGATCGAGGTGGAGGTCCTGCCCGACCGCCGCTTCACCCGCGAGGGCGACGACATCTCTCTAGAGTTACCGATCTCCCTTTCCGAAGCCGTGCTCGGAGGGCGAATCCTAGTTCCGACGCCGACCGGGCATGTGACCATGTCGGTACCGAAAGGGTCGAACACCGGGACGACCCTGCGCCTGAAAGGAAAGGGTGCGCCGCGGCGCGGTGGAGGTCAGGGCGATCAGTTCGTTAAGTTGAAGGTGGTTCTGCCTAAGCCTCCGGATCCCGAGCTCGAAGCGTTCGTTTCGAGCTGGAGCAAGGGCAAAGAATTCAATCCGCGCGAGGACAAGACATGATCATGAACAAGCAGGAGTTCCTGACTTGTTCGGGCCTCCAGGTACAGACGCTGGAATTCTGGCTCGAACAGCGGTGGCTCATTCCAGAGCAGACGTCTGTCGGAATGAGGTTCTCCGACATGGACGTTGCGCGTGCGCGGCTCATCCAGGACCTAAAAACTGATTTCGGAGTCAACGATGAGGGCGTCGACGTCATCCTTCGTCTCATGGATCAGCTGCATGGCCTGCGCTACGCGCTCGCGCAATTGCATCACGATATTCAGGGAACTTCGGTCTAAGGAGCCTTTGGCCGCCGAACATATGGCCTCTCCAAAGCGACCTCCTAGCGACTAGGGATCAACTGACTCAGGAGAGCAAAATGATCGAGAAATTAGCGCCGCTAGCGCACGGCGAAATCGATACTCTCGTCCTACAAGCATTGGTACGAAAGCTTGTTGTAAAGCGCATTCTCTCGCCAGATGACGTACGAGCCCTCCTACTCGATGCGGCAACTCATCTGGACTTGGTCGGCAGCCCTCTTACGCCAGAAGCAGCTCGCGACATTGTCGAGGAGGAGTTGGCACCTGCGTTCCTGGCTAGTGGTTAGCTCGTGGCGCGCAACAACTAAAGCGGCCCAACGTCGAGGTCGCAATCCTGCAGAAGGAGGCGCTGGCAACCGTCGATGAGTTGATGGCATGCGGCAATTTTCGAGCGTGGTGAAGTCGCGATCAAGTGCGAAAAGGGAGAGCAACGATTATGGTAACTGTCAAACAAACGGGCGCTGCGCCCGTGACCTAAGCGCGACTTCTCGATCGCGAACATACAATTGCGAAGCCCGGCTTTAACCGCTGGCTCGTGCCACCTGCGGCATTGGCTATACACTTGTGTACCGGCATGGCGTACGGCTTTTCTGTCTTTTGGCTACCTCTGAGTCGCCTCGTTCCAAATGCGGATGCAGCAGCTTGCGCCAACATTACCTTTTGGGCGGAACTATTTACGACATCTTGTAACTGGACTGTGCCGAGGGTGACGCCCATGTTCGAAGTATTTATTGCGGTGTTAGGTATATCTGCCGCTATTTGGGGTGGATTGCAGGCGCACTCGGCTTTCGCGTGGCGCCGTCCGGTTGCGGGGCCCGTCCTCTGAAGCGCGTGATCCAGCGTTACGTGCAGGACCCGCTGGCCGAGATGATCTTGGCGGCGACGTGCGCGACGGTTCGACGGTGAAGATCTCGGCGGGCAAGGAGGGCCTCACGTTCAATGGAAAGACACCGGCGGCTGCGGAAGAGGAAGAGGAAGAGGAAGTGGAAGAGGACGAGGTCGAATCGGTCTGAGCGTCCGCCGAGCGATGATCGTCTCTTGTCGAGCCGAGGACGACACTGCCCTGGTGATCGGGCAGTCACTTAGGGGATACCGGACGTATGCATGAGCTCAGCGAAGGAGGAATCCGTGATGAAGGATAAGATCAAAGGAAATATGGAGGTCATCGGGGCCGATGGCGTCCATGTCGGCACAGTTGATCGCGTCGAAGGCGATCGCATCAAGCTCAAAACGCGCGACAGCTACGGGATGCACGAGGGGCATCATCACTACATTGAGATGGGCTTCGTAGCCGGCGTCGAGGGCGACAAGATCCGTCTCTCCGCGAACGCGGACATTGCCGTGACTCTGGAAGAGGAAAAATCCGGTCGGCCCGTGAAGTTGTGATGGACTCCATGAGGCAGCCCGTGCGGCTGCCTCAGCTATTTACGAGGAGGCGACGCGGAGTAGCGACCAATAGCAGCGAACATTCCTCTTCGCCTCCGTGAAACATCTCGACCTCAGCTCGACGGGAAAGCCGCTGACTGTGGCGCCCTTGAACGTGTTGGTTGGAAGAGGCAGCTATGATCATTCGATCTTCGAGCCAGGTCCCGCGCTTCACCTTCATGAAGCGATTCCCAATACCCAAAAACTTCGGCGTAACTGGTGCATCGCGCATCGAAGGCGGTCGCACGTGGCCGATCGCGCGCGATTGCGGACCAATGGTGCTCGACGCTCTCATCTGGATCAAGAACAAGGTCGATCCGACACTGGCCTTTCGCAGGTCGTGCCGTGAAGGTATTTGCGGCTCGTGCGGCATGAATATCGACGGCACCAACTGGCTCGCGCGCACGCGCTTTATCACTGACACAGAGAGCCGCTCCTCGATCTACCCGCTCCCGGGCTTGCAGATCATCAAGGACCTCGTGCCTGACCTCACGCATCTCTATGAGCAATTCGAGACGGTCCAGCCCTGGCTCCAGTCGAAATCACCGGAACCCGAGGCGGAATGGCTCCAGTCGATTGAAGAGCGTCAGCAGCTTGACGGGCTATACGAGTGCATTCTGTGCTTCTGTTGCTCATCAGGCTGTCCAAGCTATTGGTGGAACGGAGCTCTTGGCATGCAGGTTATCCTTGAGGATTACGTCCATTCAGCCAAAAAACATCTCACGCTGATCCTTATGCGGCTATGCTGTTTAGCTTTGGCAGCGGCGGGTACTCTTGCTGTAGTGCGGATTGTGCTCCGCTGATGAAGAGGTTCGGTGGACAAATTGTCCGGAAGGAGTTGGACAGGTTGTCCAAAACCAGCAAGGAACGAATACTAAGATATTGATCTATTATATATTTTGATTCGGCACGTCTCTTGCTGCATGTTGTATCAGTAGAGGCAGCAGCAGGCGGCGGACAGATGAATGAGACGATGACGCCGAACGCGGCGGAAAGCGCCGGCAAGTGATGGACCGCGCGGGTACGAGTAGCGCCGTGGTTGTGAACATTCTTGTCCAGGATCAGTTGGCCGAGATGCTCGTTGCCCGCGACGCGCGTGATCGTTCGCGGGTGAAGATCTCGGCAGGAAAGGCGCCACGCTTTCAATGGCAGAATGCCCGCACCGTATCGGGCGTGGAAGCAAACACGCCATGCTCGAAGAGCCGGCCATGGACAACGCGATTCAAGGTGAAAGGCGTCCGGCGCCGGTGTGGCTCTCCATACAGGAACCCTCTCAATGCGAGAATACGATCTTTACATCAATGTACAAAAGCCCGCCGTGGGCCTTTACGTGCGCACAGGCGCGGGTCTTCTAGATTTCGCCGATCCGAAAGAGTGGGTCTTTGATGGCACCGCGGCGGAAGACCTTCTGCCTCCCAGCGTTGTGGAAGGTGTCGAAGCTAATGGGCATGCCTTTCGGGACATGGATTGATTTAAGTGTGGAGGACGGTCAGGGACCTCGGACCCGAACAGCTTTTTCCTCTTGAGCGTTACCTCGATGTCCGTGCCGATTTCAGGGCACGAACGAAGGCGCGTGGGCTGGCGCATATATTCGAGAGAACAGCCTGACAGTCCAAGCGACGCGCCCACCCTGGCGGCATTGGCAGTCCTAAAGTGTGCAACCAAGGAAACGGAAAGGTACTTCCATGGCGAAAGTCTTATGTGTCCTTTATCCCGACCCAGTGTCTGGATATCCGCCGAACTATGCGCGGGATGACATCCCGACCATCACCCGCTATGCCAATGGCCAGACGGCCCCCACACCGAAGGGGCCTCTGGGATTCAAGCCGGGGGAACTCGTAGGCTGCGTCTCGGGCGAACTGGGTCTTCGCAGCTATCTGGAAAAGCTCGGTCACGAGCTGATCGTGACCAGCGACAAGGATGGCCCGAACTCGGAATTCGAGAAGTTTCTTCCCGAGGCGGAAGTGGTCATCTCCCAACCCTTCTGGCCGGCCTATCTGACAAAAGAGCGGATCGCCAAAGCGAAGAAACTGAAGCTTGCCCTCACCGCCGGAATCGGTTCCGATCATGTGGATCTTGAGGCTGCCGCCCGCGCTCATATCACCGTAGCAGAGGTGACCGGTTCCAACAGCATCAGCGTGGCGGAGCACGTCGTGATGATGGTGCTGTCGCTGGTCCGCAATTATCTGCCGTCGCACGACGTCGCGGTCGATGGCGGCTGGAATATCGCCGACTGCGTCGCCCGCAGCTATGACATTGAAGGCATGCACTTCGGTACGATTGCCGCCGGCAGGATCGGTCTCGCGGTGCTACGCAGACTCAAGCCGTTCGACCTGCATCTGCACTATACCGATCCGCACCGGCTGAGCCCAGAGATTGAGAAGGAACTGGGCCTAACCTTCCACCCCGATGCGGAATCGCTCGTACGCGTCGTCGATATCGTAAACCTTCAAATGCCGCTCTATCCCTCAACCGAGCACTTCTTCGACGACAAGATGTTCGCCAAGATGAAGCGTGGCGCGTATCTCATCAACACTGCGCGCGGGAAACTGGTCGAGCGGGATGCGGTGGTACGCGCTCTCAAGTCCGGTCACATCGCCGGCTATGCGGGTGACGTGTGGTTTCCCCAGCCGGCGCCGCCCGACCATCCCTGGCGAACCATGCCTTTCAACGGCATGACGCCGCACATCTCCGGAACCTCGCTCTCCGCGCAGGCGCGTTATGCCGCTGGCACGTTGGAGATTCTGGAAAGCTATTTCGGTGGAACCCCGATCCGTCAGGAATATCTCATCGTTGACGGTGGGGGGCTCGCTGGCACGGGCGCCAGGTCCTACAAGCTGACCTGATTCAAGACGTTGGCATCGCGCGTCTGCGAACGGCAGCGGAGTGCGGGCGGCTGGCGGTTTGCCTGAAGGACTGCGATGATGGGCAAGGACGCCGCTGCCCGCTGTAGCAGGGAAAGGATTTTTCACAGCATGCTGGCGTGTTCATCCGCGGACACCATGGGCGATATTTCAGCAGTCTCGGCTAGTTTGCCGGCCGCGATCGCCGCGCTTTACGTCACGGATCCCCGAACAGGTCGGTAAGGAGACAAGCGTGCCATCCGATATACCGCAACCAGTGGTCTCTACGCTCACACGCGCCGCCATTTTTCTCGTCGTGACTGTGAACTCCGGACCGGAACATGATGTCGCGGTGCGGACCTTGTGTGGTGATCTGGCCGCGCTTCTGCGCGCGGTGGGCTTCCGCGACCTTGAGGGCCGGCTGTCATGCGTTATGGCATTTGGTTCTGACGCATGGGACCGACTCTTCGGAGCGCCGAAGCCGAAAGACTTGCACCCGTTCCGTGAAATCCGCGGCCGCCATCATGCCGTGGCAACGCCGGGCGACATCCTTTTTCATATCCGCGCGACACGGATGGATCTCTGCTTCGAGCTGGCGACACAAATCATGTCACGGCTCCGCGGCGCAGTATCCACAGCGGACGAAGTGCACGGCTTCAACTACTTCGATGATCGCGACCTGATTGGTTTCGTCGACGGGACCGAGAACCCCATGGATCAGGCAGCTTGCGACGCTACCATTATCGGCGAGGAGGATGCGGAGTTCGCCGGCGGGAGTTACGTGATCGTACAGAAGTACCTTCATGACCTGGGCAGGTGGAACACGCTCCCGATTGAGGAGCAAGAAAGGATCATTGGCAGGACTAAGCTGTCCGATATTGAATTGGACGAAGCCGTTAAACCGACCTCGGCGCACAACGCTCTGACGACGATTGTGGAAGACGGAAAGCAGCTGGAGATCGTGCGGGACAACATGCCCTTCGGCGATGTGGGAAAGGGCGAGTTTGGCACCTATTTCATCGGTTATGCCCGGTCCCCCCACAGGATCGAGCAGATGCTCATCAACATGTTTGTCGGTAAACCACCTGGTAACTATGACCGGCTGTTAGACTTCAGTCGCGCCGTCACCGGAACACTATTCTTTGTGCCGTCAGCGACATTTCTGGCGAATGTCGCGACGGACACCCCGGCTCCATCGATTTCCGCTCCGAACGCAAGCGAACGTGAGGCTGAGGACAAGTCCAAACCGCGTTTGTCTTCGCCCGACGGTTCACTCGGGATTGGTTCACTGAAAAATGAGGCAGGACATGAATAATCTCCATCGGGAACTCGCCCCCATCTCTGACGCGGCTTGGGCTCAAATCGAAGAGGAGGCCTCCCGCACCCTAAAGCGCCATTTGGCGGCGCGGCGGGTCGTGGACGTGCAGGGTCCGAAGGGCCTCGAACTCTCGGCTGTCGGCACCGGCCATCTCCATCAGATTCAGGCACCTGGCGACGGGATCCAAGCTGCGCAACGCGAGGCGATAGCGCTCGTCGAATTACGCGTTTCGTTCGAACTTACGCGCCAGGCTATTGACGACGTGGAACGCGGCGCAACGGATTTAGATTGGGCGCCGCTGAAGGAAGCGGCGCGCAAAATCGCCTTCGCGGAAGATCGCTCCGTCTTCGAAGGTTACGCCGCTGCCGGGATTCAAGGCGTCCGCCAAGGCAGCAGCAATCCTGCATTGACGCTCCCTTCCAATGTGAGCGGTTATCCGGGTGCAGTGGCGCAGGCGGTGAGCCAATTGCGGCTTGCTGGCGTCAATGGACCGTACGCGCTTGTGCTCGGTGCAGAGGCGTACACTGCCGCTAGTGGGGGAAGCGACGAGGGTTATCCGGTCTTTCACCATATTGAGCGTGTGGTGGACGGAGGGATTATTTGGGCGCCCGCTATCGAAGGCGGCTTCGTGCTTACGACCCGTGGCGGTGATTTCGAATTGGACATCGGGCAGGACATCTCTATCGGCTACTTGAGCCATTCCAAGACGATCGTCGAATTGTACTTGCAGGAGACCTTCACTTTCCGGCTGCTGACAACTGAGGCTGCCGTGGTGCTGGCTCCTGGGGAGAAGAAGTAGACGTTGGGCAGGAGATCGGTCGAGCTTCACAGTCGAGTTCACCTGTTGGTCGCGTCGGACCGCTCCCGTCTCGGATCTCTACTCGCCTTTGGTCTGAAACGTGGTGAGAGATGACCCCTGTCATCGCTGGTTTCCCGACGCGCCCGCCTTGCACGGATGGGAATCCGACCCAGGCCGTTCTGACGGACGATTTGTCTAACTGTCCAGACAAATTGTCGATGGTAGTGGCCTTCAATCCGGTAAGCATTTGAAATCCCGCGGTGTGCGCTGTTGGCATGAAGGTTGCTCATTATAGCCGGCAAGGTGATACGGCTGTCCGATGAGTAGCAAGGAGAGTGGCAATGACCGAAGGCTCATCGTCATCGGCCGGACCCGATCTCACCCAGGGCGTCCCGTTGGCGAGCATCGTCGACGGCGAGATCGTGACAGGCCATGTCGATGGCGAGCCGGCCCTGCTCGTTCATCATGGCGGTAGGTTGTTTGCCATCGGTGCTATGTGCACGCATTATGGGGCGCCGCTGGCCGACGGCCTTCTGGTAGGCGATACGATCCGATGCCCGTGGCACCATGCCTGCTTCGATCTTCGCACAGGCGAGGTCGTCCGGGCGCCCGCGCTAGAAGACCTGAAATGCTGGCGTGTGGAGCGACACAACGACCGCGCCTTTGTGCGCGAAGAGCTGCCGAGGCCGCTACCACCGAAATTGACGACTGCAGAGCTCCCGAAGTCAGTGGTGATCATCGGGGGTGGCGCAGCCGGAAACGCCGCAGTCGAGATGTTGCGGCGCGAAGGCTATCAGGATCCCGTAACCATGTTGAGCGCTGATCCTTCACTGCCATACGATCGGCCGAATTTGTCGAAGGATTATCTCGCCGGGACCGCGAAGGCCGAGTGGATCCCTCTGCGGTCTTCGAAGTTCTACGCAGACCATCACATCGATGTGAGATGCGGTACCCGCGTCATCAAGCTCGACCCGGCGCAAAGGGCAGTGAGCTTCTAGAAGAAACGAGGACGGCGCACATGGCTAAGACGTTTAAGATTGGCGATCATGTAAGCTGGAATTCCGAAGCTGGTCGCGTGGCAGGGACGATCATTGCGATCCACACCACGGACTTCAACTACAAAGGTCATGTCCATCACGCTTCGGAAGACGATCCTCAATACGAAATCAAGAGCGACAAGACCGATCATATCGCGGCCCATAAGGGCAGCGCCCTTGAACACACACCTAAGTAAAGGCGACGCGTGAAGCTTCCATTCTTCACAATTGGCCATTCCAACCGAAGCCTTGAGGAGCTCGTCGAGCTGTTGAGTGGAACCCAAATTGATCTCCTCGCGGATATTAGAACGGTTCCGAGGTCGAGAACCAATCCGCAGTTCAACAAGGACACGCTTGCCGACGCTCTGGCGGCCTTCGACATTTCCTATGAACACATGGCTGCACTCGGCGGTCTTCGAGGAAAAGTGCGAACCTCATCTCGGGAGGTCAACGATTTCTGGACGAACGAGAGCTTCCATAACTATGCCGATTATGCGCTTACAGCGCAGTTTCACGCGGGCCTCGGGCATCTGCTCGATGAGGGACGCAAACGGCGCTGCGCGATCATGTGTTCGGAGGCAGTATGGTGGCGATGCCACCGTCGCATCGTCGCCGATTATCTTATCGCCTGCGGGGAAACCGTTTTCCACATTATGGGGCAAGGCCGCTTGGAGCCTGCCTGCCCTACACCGGGCGCTGTTATTCAACCCGGCGGGACGGTCGTCTATCCCGCCACGCATCGATCGGATCCATGAATGGCAGTTAATGCCGCTCATCATGTCGTCATTATCGGAGCCGGCTTCGGCGGCCTTCAGGTCGCGCGCCATCTTGCGAGCGCTCCGGTATGCGTCACAGTCATTGATCGGCGTAACCATCACCTGTTCCAGCCGCTGCTCTACCAGGTAGCGACCGCTTCGCTCGCGACATCAGACATTGCTTGGCCAATCCGCTCACTTCTTCACAAGCACAAGAATGTCACGACACTGCTCGGCAGTGTCGTTGGTGTGAATAGTCAAGAGAGAAAGGTCCTATTGGCAGACGAGGAACCGGTCACCTTCGACACATTGGTTTTGGCAACTGGAGCTCGTCATGCTTATTTCGGCCACGACGAATGGGAGTCCTATGCGCCCGGCTTAAAAACACTCGAAGATGCCATCACGATCAGGCGGCGGATTCTCTCTGCGTTCGAACAGGCCGAGTGGGAGACAGACGATGTCGAGCGTGCCAAATTCCTGACATTCGTGATCATAGGCGCAGGACCGACTGGCGTGGAGCTCGCGGGCACGATTGCCGAACTAGCGCGAGACACATTACGGAATGACTTCCGTAACTTCGATACGCGAGACGCGCGCGTTGTTCTCATCGAGGCCGCCGGCGACATCCTCCCTGGCTATAGTGAGAGTCTGTCCGCCTACGCTCGTCGGGCATTAGTAAGCCTTGGGGTCGAGATCAAACTTGGGCAAGCTGTTTCCAAGTGCAAAGAGGGGGGTGTCGAATTCGGGGGCCAGTATCTGCGAGCGAAAACTATTCTCTGGGCCGCAGGGGTCGCAGCCTCACCTGCCTCCGATTGGCTGCACGCTCCGGCTGACCGTGCTGGACGCGTCCTGGTGGAGCCGGACCTCACTGTCCCGGAACATGCGAACATCTTCGTGGTCGGCGATGCCGCCCATGTCGAAACAGCGGATGGGAAGCTGGTCCCCGGCATAGCGCCAGCGGCCAAACAAGAGGGACGCTATGTGGCTGAAATGATTAAAGGCCGCCTGCGGGGCGACAATTTACGGCAACCTTTCAAGTACACGAACGCTGGCAGTCTTGCAACAATTGGAAAGCGCGCCGCCATCGTTGACTTTGGCTGGGTCAAACTTAGGGGGCGTGTCGCGTGGTGGATCTGGGGTATCGCTCACATTTACTTCTTGATTGGAGTTCGTAACCGCCTCGTCGTCGCCTTGAATTGGGTGTGGATTTATATCAGCGGAAAGCGCAGCGCTCGCCTCATCACACAAGATGAGACGAAGAAGAAGGCGGATGTATGTCAATCGGCGTCGAAAAGTGGGCCTCGGCGTCTTATGAAGGACATCAAATAATGACCAAGGACCAAAAGATCATCAAAGCCAAGATTGGGTTGCTTGAACTTGCCCAGCAGCTTGGTAACGTCAGCCAGGCCCTGCAAAATGCTCGGCTATTCGCGCGATAGCTTTTACCGGTTCGATCTCAGAGTTTGAGAAGCTCTGGGATCTGATATCCAATGACACTGGCGGAAGCTGCATTCTCGCCAGGCGTGAGCAGAGGACGCGCCGTCTCCTGACGTGAAACCATCAGATGACCTAGCCAGGGCGAGAGTCGATGGCCGGCATAGTTCTTCATGGCACGCATCTCGGTCGCCGTGCCAAGGGCGTCCGAAACTCGCTTCGCCGTCGGCTCATCATTTGTCGCGAAGGCGACGCGCACATGGCAATTGTCGAGAATGGCGTTGTTGGCCCCATAAGCCTTCTCGATCTGATTGAGGCTTTGGGCGATTAGAATACTTTTCAGGCCGTAGCCCGCCATAAAGGCCAGCGCCGATTCGAAGAAGTCGAGACGCCCGAGCGCCGGAAACTCATCGAGCATCAAGAGAACGCGATGCCGGTGGCGCTTTGCGTTCAATTCCTCCGTCAGTCGGCGGCCGATCTGGTTGAGGATGAGCCGGACCAGCGGCTTCGTCCGGCTGATGTCGGACGGCGGCACCACGAGATAGAGCGCCGCCGGCCGGGCATCTTCGACGAGATTGGCGATGCGCCAGTCGCACCGGCTTGTGACTTTCGCGACCACGGGATCGCGATAAAGCCCGAGGAAAGACATGGCAGTGGAGAGCACGCCGGACCATTCGTTTTCGCTCTTGTTCAGAGGTTCGCGCGCGGCAGAGGCAACGACCCGATGGGGCGGTCGGCCAGGTCCAACGCTCCGCCCCGACCTGGGTCTCCAGGGAATGCCGGATTTCGGGGTCGGATCGCGGGCCAAGCTCAAAAGTTAGCAATTGCTGCGCCCGTGCCCGCATTCCTTCACGAATATAGTCACGCGAAATGACGAGATCCTGATCATCGTCGGTGCGCCCTCGGACGATGACATGGATGTGGGGATGCTCGGTGTTCCAATGATCGACGGCGACCCAGTCGAGGCTGGTGCCCAGGTCGCGTTCGGCGTCGACCATCAGGTCGCGTGTGAACGCCTTCATGTCGGAGAGTTCTTTGGCATCTTCGGGCGCGACAATGAACCGGAAATGATGCCGGTCCTCCTTGCATCGCTCAGCGAAGGCCGCATGATCGACGTCATTGCTCCCGGCGCCGAACATCTGGGCCGGCGCGCCATCCTTCGTCACGCCGTCGCGAAGGAGATAAGTGAGATGCAGCTTGCCGTATTGTTTCCAGAGCGCCGCGCGCGCGATGAGCATCGCGTCCATTAGTTCGTTGGTCAGCTTGTCGCCGGCGACCGCTTCGCGCACC
>Ga0209526_10002125_pt1 | contig 13346 bp, 9 predicted proteins | sample JacPinW_OM2H0_M1_FD_188566 | JGI IMG/M metagenome (GOLD analysis project Ga0209526, IMG submission 188566) | Forest soil microbial communities from Algoma, Ontario, Canada - Jack Pine, Ontario site 1_JW_OM2H0_M1 (SPAdes) (version 2) | ecosystem: Environmental > Terrestrial > Soil > Boreal... | reverse complement strand
CGGCTCGGCGTGCGCCCAGCCATAGTCCTGGGGTCGGCCGAAGAGATAAAGCGGACTCATGGGCATCGTCAGATAGGATTCCATCGACATGCTTTCAAGAACGCCGTGCAAGACCGTGTCCTTCACGTCGGCATCGACTTTCACCCAGCCGGCCGTGGTGAAGACCCTTTGCATGGAGGCTTCCGAACCGATGATCAGGAAGTTGACCATGTCACCGGGATTGCCCTCTTTGTCTCCGATGCGCCGGGGAATCTTGGAGAAAAGGGTGTTGTCGATACCAGGCATGCTGTCCACTTGCTTCACGGCGAGAAACCCGGAATCCGGCGTGTAAATTTCCAAGTGCACCGTGTAAGTGCCGTCTCCGGTGTCCGAGCTCATTTGGTTGATGCCAATCGAGAGCGAACCGCCGGAGAATGAAACGACATCGCAACGCGCGCCGATGAGAAAAGGCTGTGCCGTGCCCGCGTCTCCGACGCGGCCGAGCACTGCACCGCGCCCGGCGCTGTTGAAGGGCAAGATGCGAATTAGATCCTTGTAGCCGCGAGCCATGCCTTCGGGACCATTGTCTTCTTTGGCGTCGGCGTAGCGCAGCTTGCCGGTGGCGGTGGCGACCACGTGCTCGCCCGGCTGTACAGCGATACCGGTATCTGTCCAAGGTTGATCGCCCGTGATTTGAACTTCTTGCAAGACCCGGCGCTTGCCTGCCGGCTTCTGCGGCGCGGCGGCGGTGTTGGCTGGCGGGGAAGCGGCTTGCTGCGCTGGTGGCGAGTTGTCTGGGCGGACCAGTTGGGCCGCGAGCCGCGTCGGAAAGATTGCCGCGGTAATCGCGCCCGCAGTCCAAAGTGTGATGGTTTTCATCAAATTGCCGGGCATCGAAGGCAACCATCCTTAGCTGGGCAGGGACGCATCTCCACTGTTAACAGATGCTTCGAAAACGGGCAAGTGTTGGCTGGGTTACCCGACGAATTGAGCGGGCGATTCCTTGACGGATTGCGGGGGCGCCTTGTATGTTGGCAAGATGCGGCGGTGCTGCGATCCGGCGCCGAGTGCACGGAAGCACCGGAAGAAGGGCGGTGCGGAAATTCCGGTCAGTTGGTTGCCCGGCCCGCGCGAGTAGGAACCGCGACGAACACATGACAAAGATTCTTCGGCAGATGCTGGTAGGGATTTGGTGCGCCGCTGGAATAGTGCCGATGGCGGCCGGCGCACAGGAACCAACGAGCTCACCCACGACCGCGCCCCGGACGAGTGGGCCAACGGCACCGGTCACGAACGTCACGGTGGACGGCAGCGAAGCCATGTTCACCACGATGTGCGCCCTGCTGGCGGCCGGATTCGAGGCGGATGTCAGCGCGGACCACTGGAAGCCGGTGCGTGCGCAGCTTCGCGACCGCATGCAACACCAGCAGGGCCCGGCCGTGGATGCCGTGCGCGAATTTTACAAGAAACATGAACTGGCGGATGCAGGCGCGATGCTTTCGCAATACATCTGGTTCGGGCTGGTGTCCGGGCCGGCGCCGAAGTTCACGCCAACTTTGCGCCGCGATGAGTTGCCGCCGGAGGTGATTGCACTCGAAGGCTTCGCCGAGATTCTTTCCGCCTACTATCAAGAACAGAACATCGCGCAGCTTTGGCGGCAAGTGCAGCCGCTGTACAACCGCGAGATCGAGCAGTTGCACGACTCGGTATCGCAGATTGTGTTCGTGGCAACCGCCTACCTCCGCGAGATCATGAACCCAGTAAACCCGCGCACATTCATGATCATTGTGGAGCCGCTGGTCGGGCGAATCACAAACGTGCGGAATTCCGGGGATCACTACGCGATCGTGCTGAGCGGCGCGGAAGGTGTTCCGACTGACGTGGTTCGTCACGCCTATCTGCATTTTTTGTTGGATCCGTTGCCACTGCAGTATCCGCATGTGGTGGCGGCAAAGCGTCCGCTGTTCGACGCGGCAGCACATGCGCCCCGGCTCGTGCCGGATTTGAAAGATGATTTTCCCTCGTACTTTGCAGAGTGCATGGTCCGCGCCGTGGAGCTCAAACTGAAGCGAATGTCCCCGGGCGAGCGTGAAGCGGCCATGGGTGAGGACGATTCGAACGGTTATGTGCTGGTCCGGCCTTTGTTTAAGGCGCTCGCCAATTTCGAGGGTTCGGAACCTTCCATGAAGTTGTACTTCCCGGAACTGGTGAGAGCGATTGATACGAACGCGGAGGCCAAGCGCGTGCAGACGCTGCAGTTTACGCCGGCCGACAGTGCGCCCAAAACGGCCGACCCGGCCAGCGAACAAGTGGTGCGCCAGCGGAAGCCTCAGCCAACCACGGTTCCAAATGATGCCGAGGCCATCGCGGCCCTGACGGAAGGGGAGCGGCGAATCGCGGAGAAGAATCCGCGCGCGGCGGAGGTTTCGTTTCAAAGGGTGCTGGCGAAATACCCGGACCAACCGCGCGCCTGGTATGGGATGGGGCTGGTGGCGCTGCTCGATCATGACGGGGCTCGGGCGAAACAGGTGTTTGGCAGATTGACGAGCGGACAGCGCGCCGCGACGCAGGATCCTTTGGTGCTGGCGTGGTCGCATGTCTATCTGGCGCGCATTTACGACGATGAAGGCCAGGCGGAACAGGCCAAAACGGAATATCAAGCGGCGCTGGCTGTGGATGGAGGGCCGGAACAGGCCCGGCAGGTGGCGCAGAAAGGGCTGGCGGCGTTTGGAACGCAGCGCTCGCCGGAGCGGCCATAAACAACGATCTCAGCTTCAGAAAGCATGGATCTGCAAGGGGCCCGCGATCTAGGACAATTGACCGCGAAGCGATCAACTTCAGGTCCACGGACTCCAGCGGGAAACTTAACTAGGAGAAAAACGATGAGAGGTACCTTGAATATCTCGGTGAGCGCGGGAGTGCTCGCGGCAATGTTGTTAGGCGGTAGCGGAATCGCCGCCGCGCGCGACGCACGAGACGCCCAATACGGAGGGCAAAGCCAGCCTCCAAAACAGCAGCAGCCTCCACAGCAGAACACCAAGGACAAACAGCCGAACGCAGCTCCCCTGTCGATGGACGCGGCGCCCCCGGCCAGCGCCGAGGAAGAGGGAGCATATAAGGCCATTGAGGGGGTTCCGGAGACCGACCTCAACAAGAAGATTCAGCTTTCCGAGGATTTCTTGCAAAAGTATCCGCAGAGCCGGTACAAGCCAGTGATCTATCAGGCTCTCGTCTCAGGATACTTCTCCACTCAGCAAGTGCCGAAGCTGCTGGATATCGGCGAGAAAGAAATCCAGATGAATCCGAACGACGCGCCGGTGCTGGCCGTTATGGCTCAGACAATCGCCCGGACGTTTAACGCCAAAGCACCCGATGCGGAACAACAACTGGAAAAGGCGGAGCAGTATTCCAAGCGGGCTATCGAGGTCACGCCGACGTTGTCGAAACCTGCGAACCTGACCGACGAGGCCTTCACGATGGCCAAGAACGACACCCTGGGGATGGCGCACGGCGGCCTGGGATTGGTTTACATACGGAAAGCAAAGTACCAGGACGCGATTCCAGAGCTTGAACAGTCGATCAAGTCGGATACGCGTGCGCAACCCGACCCGGTGAACTACTATTTGCTCGGCTTGGCCAATGACAAGACTTCGCACTTCGAGGCCGCGGCTACCGCGTTTACAAAGTGTGCCGCCATACAGAGCAGCCTGCAGGCGACATGCAAGGGCGGCGCCGATGAGGCGAAGAAGCACGCCTCGACGCAGCTTAGCGCACCGAACTAAGCATCGCCCGGATGGCGGACGGAATCGATTTCGATGACCAGCGATGACCAGCAAGGATGAGGAGCTCGAAGAGCGGCTAGGCTACCATTTCTTGAAGCCGGAGCTGCTGAAACGTGCGCTCACGCACAGTTCTGCCATTCCGGAGCTGCGCGCGAGCCACGCCAGTGTGGCGGCTGATCCCTTGCCGCAAAACAATGAGCAACTTGAGTTCTTGGGCGACGCAGTGCTCGACATGTTGGCCAGCGAGTATCTGCTGGCCCTGTTTCCCGGCTGGACCGAAGGGCAGCTTTCCAAGAGCCGGGCGCGACTGGTGAATGCGCATTCCCTGGAACTAGCAGCGAGGCGGCTGAGACTCGGCGACCATTTGCGGCTCGGGCGCGGCGAAGAGAAAACGGGCGGGCGAGACAAGCCGGCGCTGCTCGCAGATGCCTTTGAAGCCGTGCTCGCTGCCATCTACTTGGATGCGGGATTGGAGGCGGCGCGCGAGGTGCTGCGCCGCAGCGTGTTCGAGCAGGCCGTCGAAGAGCGCGGCGAGCGCATCGCAGAGTCCGATCGCAAATCGGCGTTGCAGGAATTTTTGCAGGGCCGCGGGCAGCCGCCGGCGGAATATCGTGTGGCGAGCGAGACCGGGCCTGATCACCAGAAAATGTTTCAGATCGAGGTCTGGGCTGGCGGCGCGTGCCTGGCCAGCGCCGAAGGCAGCACCAAAAAAGAGGCGGAACAGCGAGCGGCGCGGAGCGCTCTGGAACGCCTGGAGCAAATGGCGGCCACAGACTGAGAGAGCATGACGGAAGAAATCACAGCGCAGGAACCCGCAATACAAGAACCCGTTACGAGGCAGGAGAACCACAGCAACCAGACCACGTTTTCCGAGTATCTGGAGTCGCTCCTGGTCACCGTTGTCCTCGCCTTGTTCGGCACGACCTTCATCGTGCAGGCCTTCAAGATTCCGTCGGCCTCGATGGAAGGGACGCTGCTCATCGGCGACCACCTGTTGGTCAACAAATTCATTTTCGGCGGGACCGGTGCCTGGTACGAGAAAATTCTCCCGTACCGGGCGCTGCAGCGCGGCGACATCATCGTCTTCAAGTATCCGTACGCCGACCACCAGCATTTCGTAAAGAGGGTGATCGGCCTGCCCGGAGATCATCTGAAGCTGGAGGATCAGCGCGTGTTCATCAACGGGAAGCCGTTGGACGAACCGTACGTAGTGCATGATCCAGGAGCTCCGTACGATCCGCTGAACTACGCGTTTCCGCCCGCGTGGAGCCAACTGTATGCGACACAGGTCCAACCCGAGTGGGCACACGAGATCGAGAAATATGTAAAGGGCGGCGAAATCGTTGTTCCTTCCGGCAAGTATTTCGCGATGGGCGACAACCGGGACCGCAGCCTCGACAGCCGGTACTGGGGATTCGTCGAGCGCAGCGCGATTATGGGCCGGCCGTTCCTGATCTACTGGTCGGTGGAAGCGAACAGCGCGGATTACGGTCCCACTACGTTTTGGCAGCGCTTGACCGCGATCTTTGACACCCTCTTCCATCTTCCAACGCGCACGCGGTGGAGCCGAATGCTGCATACTGTGCACTGAAAACTTCGGACAAAAAGGGACGGCTGGAACGCTGGCCGTACCTTTCTATTTGTCGGGCAGTCTGCGAAACTTCTCAACGAGATGAACCGTCTGCGCAAGTGGTGGAAGCCGGCTGTGGCAGCCGTCGTGCTGACGATTGCCTTGCAAACCGGCGTGTCGCTGTTGGTACGAACCCACCGCGTCCACCGCTATTTGATCGAGCATCTTGAACGGGCTTTCGGCCGTCCGGTCGATGTCGGGCATTTTAATCTACTTCTGCTGCCAAGCCCGCGGCTGGACGCCGATCGCGTGACGATTGGCGAAGACCCGGCCTTCGGAAATGAGTATTTCCTACGCGCGGAATATCTGACGGCCGGGTTGCGCTGGACGGCGCTATTACGCGGACATTTTCAGTTCGGCACGTTATCGCTGAGCCGGCCGAGCTTGATCCTGGTGCGCAACCGCGAAGGACGGTGGAATCTCGAGCGATGGCTGCCACCGGCGAAGGCCAGCGCGGGGGACAGCGCGGCTCTATACGGTCCTCCGGCGCCCGTTACGCCGGCAAACGGTGTCCAGAAAATCGACATCGATGACGGGCGGATCAATTTCAAGATTCTGGACGAAAAACTGCCATTTGCCTTCACGGGGGTGTCCGGAAGTGTCGAACAGGTGTCGCCGGGGCGTTGGCAATTGCGGCTGGAGGCCCAACCGTGGCGAAGCGGCGTGGCGCTACAATCCACCGGCACCGTGGTTGTGCGCGGAGACGTCGCGGGAACCTCGGCGAGGTTGCAGCCCGCGGAAATCCACCTGCACTGGGAGGCTGTTTCGCTCGCAGACCTGCTGCGCCTGTTTCGCGGGCGGGACTACGGTGTTCGTGGGGTATTTGCCTTGGACGGTACGGCCAAGAGCGGAGTTTCCGGCGCTGAAGTCGCCTCCGCCGCCCAGCCGGGCGACTGGACGTATCTACTGGAGGCCCGCGCCGCACACATTCATCGATGGGATTTGACGGAACGTTCGGATAACCCGCGCCTAAACCTAAACCTCCTAGGCCGCTGGAACGTGGCCAGCGGCGATGCGCGTGCGGAGCGCCTGATCGTCGAAACCGCGAAGTCCAACTTGCGCGGCACTGCGCGCGCTTCCACCAGCGCTACGCCTTGTTGGGAAGTTCATGTCGACTCGGCGGGCATTCAGGCGGCGGACGTGCTGGCATGGTACCGGGCATTTCAGCCGAACGTCGAGGCCGCGATATCGGTGGAGCAGTACTTCACCGGCGCCATGACGATGCGCGGCTGGCCGCTGGAGCTGGAAGACGCAGCTTTTTCGAGCGAAGGCGGCGAGGCACAAGTGCCGGGTTTGAATTCGGCGCTGCGAATCGGAGCGGTGGAGGGCGGGCTCCAGAAGGCTAAGCTGGCTCTTGAGCCGGTTCGCATTTCCTATGGCGCGCACAGCCGGGCGGAGTCCACCTCCGCAATTTCTGGCACAGCCGCTCTGAAGCGCCGCGGAGGAATTGAAAACCATGACGCGGTGAACATCGGGTTCGCCCATGATTTTGAAAAACATGCCGGCAGCTTGAGTATCGATGGGCACGTCGAAAAAATAGAGGACGTGTTCCAGTTATCGGCGGCCTTCGGGCGACCGCTGAATCACGGGTGGGAATTGACAGGTGCGGCCAGTGCGGCGCTGCGTTGGGAATGGAATAACCCCCCGCTGCATGGCCGTTGGAACGGCCGCATCGACGTGACCAAGGGAGAACTTCAGGCCGCCGGACTGAACCAGCCATTGCAAATGAACAAAGCGCGCCTGGAGTGGAAAGACGGCCTGCGCACCGCCGACATCGGCCAGATGAATGGCTTTGGCGCCGCCTGGTCTGGAACAGTCCGGCAGAAAGACGCAACGGATGCGGATGACGACACCGGGTGGAATTTCCAACTGCATGCGGATCGTCTCGACGCTGCGGAGCTCGACCGATGGATCGGACCGCGCGCCAGGCCAGGCTGGCTGCAGCGGCTGCTGCCATCGCTGCTCGGTGAAGCGACGCCGGCGCCCAGCCCGGCCGCGAGCGAGTTGGTTCGCCGGGTGAGCGCAGAAGGCGAGCTGCGCGTCGATGAGTTCACGATGGAAAAGGTGAAACTCGACCAGGTGCGCGTCGTGGGTGCGTTGCACGATCTGCATCTTGAGGTAGGCGACGCAGAAGCGCAGTGGGCCGGCGGAACCGTGCGAGCGAAAGTCGTCGCCAAATTTCTCCCGCGGCCCGCCTATGACGTTACCGCTGAGGTCGATCGCATTGATCTAGCGCAGTTGCCGGCCCCGCCCTACGTGGCGGAGCGTTTCGCGGGTGTCGCCTCGGGAACCGTGCATCTCACAACCCAAGGCGTCGGTCGCGAGGAATTGCTGCAACGCCTCGCCGGCAAAGGTGACGTTCGCGTGCGCAACGTGGAGTTCCGCGGGTGGGATGTGAGCGCCAGCGTGGCCGACGGCGCACCGCGAACTGGAGAGTCGCATTGGTCAGCCGGAGAAGGCGCGTTCACACTGAAGGACCGCGGCATCGTCCTGGCTGGCCTGCGCCTGGAAGCCGGCCGCGAACTCACATTTGTAAAAGGCACCGTCAGCTTCGGTCAGGACGCCAACCTTACCATACGAACCACTGCCGATGGAAAACGCGAAAGTCGCACCCCGGATGCCGGCCAGCACGTACTGAAGATTTCCGGGCCTCTGGATGTGCCGCGCGTCTCGGTCGAGGGAGCCATGTCGCGCCAGCCGGCCGACTAGGCAGCGATGTCGAGTCAAGGCACACCAGGAAGCAGCTCGTGCGAATAATTTTGTTCGCAGCGATGCTCACAATGTGTCCCGGTCAAGCTGGCAGCCGTATCGACCGCGTGAATCTGTTTCCTAAACTGCAAGTCGGACAAACGATCACCTACGAAATCAGCTATCGCAGCGAAAAACAAACCAAGACGCGAAGCTCGGTCCTACTGGCCGAAGCGCCGCCTACCGCCAATGTTGAGGTGCGCGGGCTTCTGCGGTTCGAGGTGCTCGGCGTGCGACCCGAGCGAGAACGAGCCATCATTCATGCGCGCACACGGTTTGCATCCCTCCATTCCGGCCCGCGAAGGCCGACCCCGAACGCCGAGCCATCTCCGGATCAAGCCCAACCGGAAGAAAGAGAAGAAGTCTACGTCGAATTCACAATTCTTCCGGACGGGCGCATCGATCAAGTGAAAGGTCTCGATGCGCTGCTTCCCGAAGAACAGCAAGCCTGGCAGGAATGGGCGTCGTGCTTCGCGGGGGCGGCAGTATTTCCCGGGAATGGAGTGGGGATAACACAAAAATGGAAGGGCGAGGAACCCGAACGGGCGCCTTCCCCAATCGCCGGACTGAGCTGGACGCGCAAATCAACCTACATGCGCAATGAACCGTGTCGCACGGCACAGCTGAGCGTTCAAGGCGACGTCGTGGAATCGGATCAACAACCAGACACCTGCGCAGTGATCTTCACGACCGCGGCGCTCAAGCAACAGTCGTCGCCGAAAAATTCGACACCCGAGGATTTCAAGCTGCACCAACTTCGCACCATGGGAACCGCACGCGGCGCTAACAACACCATCACCTTCATTTCGCTGAAGACGCGACTCGTCGTGCGCGCCGCGGAAGAAGCCAGCCAGTCGATGGATGTGACCATTGCGAAGACCGATGGATCGAACCGTGTGCACTATGACGTAAGCGCCAAGAGTCACTCAGAGATTCTCCTTGTTGCGGATGTGCCGTTGAATCGTCCTTGACGGAAGGAGAGCCGGGGCGTGAAGACCCATTCTTCTGAAGGAGGGGCGCAATGTCCGAACGTACGCTGATCGAACTCCTCTACGGCAAAGGCGCGCACGCCAACCCGCTCGAGTGCCTGGAAGGTCTTTCGGCGGAACTGGTCGGCCGCCGCATCGACGGATTTCCTCACTCCATTTGGCAGCTCGTCAGCCACATGAACTACTGGATGGACTACGAACTCCACCGAATTCGCGAGGAAGCACCTCCGTACCCAGAGCACGCCGCCGGCAGCTGGCTGCTTGACTCGGCTCCTCGCGACGAAGTCCGCTGGAAAGAAGCCGTTTCCAGTTTTGCGGGTCTGATCGGCCGGCTGGCCACGCTCGCCGAGTCCGATTCCCAAGTGTTGTCGCGCGACGTAACGCCCGCCCATCCTCAGCAAGCGAAACAGTCCTCCTCGGTAAAGGCCGTGCTCTGGCAGACCATGGCGCACAACAGCTATCACGTCGGACAAATCGCGATGATCCGCCGCTGCCTCGGCGCATGGCCGCCCTTGGGCGGAGGTGATACGTGGTGAGCGCCACTCGCAACAGTGCCCGCCGTTCCACGGGAAGGTCACCCGCGCCGATTTGCGTCGCGGAGTATAATGGAGGTTTCGGCAGACACGCGCGATCCAGCAGGAGACTTCCCGCATGAAATTCAAGCTGCGCAGTAGCTACCAGCCTCGTGGTGACCAACCCACCGCCATCGAGCAGCTCGTGCGTGGAGTCGAGGGCGGAGAAAAGCACCAGGTGCTCCTCGGCGTCACCGGCTCCGGCAAGACCTTCACCATGGCCAAGGTCATCGAGGCGGTCGACCGGCCCGCACTCGTCCTCGCTCACAACAAAACCCTCGCCGCGCAGCTCTATCACGAGTTTAAGAGCTTCTTCCCCGAAAACGCGGTCGAATATTTCGTCAGCTACTACGATTTTTACCAGCCCGAAGCCTACGTCCCCTCCGCCGACCTGTACATCGACAAGGAAGCGACCATCAACGACGAGCTCGACAAACTTCGCATGAGCGCCACGCGCTCACTTTTCGAGCGCCGCGACGTGGTCATCGTCGCCTCCGTCTCATGCATCTACGGCCTCGGTTCGCCGGAAGCGTATTACGGAATGCTGGTCATGCTCGAAAAAGGCCAGCAGACCTCGCGCGAGGCCCTGCTCCGTCGCCTCGTAGACATTCAGTACGATCGCTCGGAGGACCTGCGGCGCGGAACATTTCGCGTGCGCGGCGACATGATCGAAATTTATCCCACGTACGAAGACCAAGCCTATCGCATCGAGATGTGGGGCGAGCAGATCGATTCCCTCCGCCAGATCGATCCGCTCACCGGGGAAGTGCGCGCCGGCCAGGAAGACTTGTCCCGCGTGCCGATCTACCCGAAAACCCACTACGTAATGCCGGCGGCACAGCGCGAGCGCGCGATTATCGGCATCTATGACGAGCTGGAATGGTGGAAGAAAGAATTGGAACGCCAGGGAAAATTCGTCGAAGCCCAGCGGGTGACGCAAAGAACGCTGTTCGACATCGAGATGATGCGCACCGTGGGTTATTGCCACGGAGTCGAGAATTACTCGCGCCATCTGAGCGGGCGGTTGCCCGGCGAAGCGCCGCCCACTCTGCTCGACTATGTCCCGCAGGATTTCTTGCTGTTCATTGATGAGTCGCACCAGACGGTCGGGCAAGTGCGCGGCATGCACGCCGGAGATCGGTCCCGCAAGGAGACGCTGGTAAATTACGGTTTCCGCATGCCGTCGGCCCTGGACAATCGGCCGCTCACGTTCGAAGAATTCGAGCACCGCATGAACCAGGTTCTCTATGTCTCGGCGACGCCCGGTCCGTACGAGCTTACCAAGTCCGGAGGTGTTTTCGTCGAGCAAGTGATTCGTCCGACCGGCCTGGTCGATCCGCAGGTGGAAATTCGCCCGGTCAAGGGGCAAGTGGACGACCTGCTGGAAGAGATTCGCGTGCGTGCGGAGCGCAACGAGCGCGTCTTGGTTACGACGCTAACCAAACGCATGGCGGAAGATCTATCCGAATATTTTACGGAGATCGGCGTGCGCTGCCGGTATCTGCATTCGGAAGTGGAAACTCTGGACCGCATCAAAATCTTACGGGATTTGCGGCGCGGTGAATTTGACGTGCTGATCGGCATCAACTTATTGCGAGAAGGCTTGGATCTGCCGGAAGTGTCGCTCGTGGCCATTCTGGACGCGGACAAAGAGGGATACCTGCGTAGCGCTACGTCCCTGATCCAAACCATCGGTCGATGCGCCCGCCACATTTCCGGCCGCGCGATTCTGTATGCCGATCGGCGGACGGTCTCCATGAATCAAGCCATCGGCGAAACCAACCGTCGCCGCGAAAAACAGATCGCCTACAATAAAGAGAACAACATTACGCCCGAATCGATCGTGAAGTCGGTGGATATGGAGCTCGCACGAATCGTCGAGGCCGACTACGTGACGGTGCCTGTGGACGATGTGGCCCTCGACGCTGCCGCCTCGAACGTCAAGACCGAACAGCAACTGGCCCAATTGCTCCAGCAGCTCGAAACTCAAATGCGCGAAGCCGCCAAGAAATTCGAATTCGAGAAAGCTGCCCAACTGCGCGACCGCATCCGTTCACTAAAGCAGCGGGACTTATCCGGGCTTTTCTCCTCCGAGCAAACACCCGTCCCCGCCGCCGACGCCACCACGCCATGATTCCCGCTTGGTAGTTAGCACGAGCACAACCTCGCCGTCCCTGCACGAGTCCCAACACGGGTCTCCTAAACCACTCCCCGCTTCAACTCTTCCAAGGGATAAAACGTCCCCCTCCAGGTAACTCCCCCCTGCCACAACGTAACCACCGTCGAACGCAACAGCATGTAGCTGAAAAGCACCGCCCCCAACGGATGCGTCAACGCGTACAACGGCGAAACGCGCATCACCAAATCCACCCCCGCATGAAAACAAAGCGCAATCGCCACCGCGATCCCCGCAAGAACCCGCACCCAGCCGTGCCCGAAAATCACGCCCACAAACGGCGCGACGTTCATCAACAACATCCCGATGATCGCCACAATGACAAACGGCAAGCGGTATCCCAATCCGGCAAAAAAATTCTTAGTCACACCCCGGATCAGGTTACCGAGCCCCGCGTGCCACCGCACAACCACCGCTTCCTGAGCAATTCCCACGCAAGTGCGACACCCCGCCTGTTTCACGAGTTTCCCTAGTTTCATATCATCGATAACTTCCAGTGCCAGACGCCGGTGTGTCCCGCACGCTTCATACACGGACCGCTTGATGAGCTGGAATGCCCCCACGCCGACATACGCGCGCGAATGTGGATCGCTAACCCGATACGGATCGGTGGCGATATGAAAGGCCAGTCCGAAAAAGGTGATCAAAACTTTTTCCCAGAAGCCCACCATCTCGACGTCACCAAACAGTGTCAGATGATCGAGATTTCGCTTTCTGACCAACGTGATGGCCCGGCGGAGAACATCCGGCGCGAAGCGCACGTCCGCGTCGGTAAAAAGAAGCCAGTCCCCGGTTGAGTTTTCGTAGGCCTTCTGGAGCGCGTGAGGCTTGCCAAGCCATCCCGCCGGCAACGCGGTGACATGTACGGCACGAATCTGGCTGTAGAGGGCGGCGAACTCATCAAGAATGCGCCCCGTGGAATCCTGTGAGCGATCGTCAACCGCCACGATTTCGAGGTGGGGATAATCGACAGCCGCCAATGTAGCCAGAGCGGCGGGTAGCTTTTCTTCTTCGTCGCGCGCAGCGACCAGCAGCGAAATCCTCGGACAATCGGCATCCTCCGCGCGCGCGAGGTCTTTGATCCAGGGCAGATGCAGCGCACCGTAGGCTACCCGGAGCCCGTGAAAAGCCCAGAAAAAGGCTATGGATCCAAACAGAACGAGTATGAAAAAGTGCATCGCGGTTGGTATTAAACGCTGACCTCGGGTTATCCTAACATGAGATGCGGGAGACTCTCGCGATCGTTGGCGCAGGACGTGTGGGACGTGCGTTGGGCCGCAGGTTGCACGAATTGGGCTGGCAAATCGGTGCCGTCGCCACGCGAAGCGATGCCAGCGCGCGGAAAGCAGTACGGTTCATTGGCTCGGGGTCGGCCCACGCTGGAATATCGCGGCGTCTTCTGGCCTCCACGGTAATTTTGATCGCGACGCCGGACGGCGCCATTCATGAAGTAGGACGGGAACTCGCGCG
>Ga0209526_10002124_pt1 | contig 13347 bp, 22 predicted proteins | sample JacPinW_OM2H0_M1_FD_188566 | JGI IMG/M metagenome (GOLD analysis project Ga0209526, IMG submission 188566) | Forest soil microbial communities from Algoma, Ontario, Canada - Jack Pine, Ontario site 1_JW_OM2H0_M1 (SPAdes) (version 2) | ecosystem: Environmental > Terrestrial > Soil > Boreal... | reverse complement strand
CTGGCGCATGGTGAAGTTCCAGCCCGACAGCGCTCTGGTACAATGGTTCAAACAACGCACCGAGAATGCAAAGGGATCACGCAAGCCGATGATTGTAGCTGGCAAAAGCCGGGAGCGCATGATGTATCGTGCGATTGCTGGCAAGGCACGGTTGGGAGTGCTAAACGCAAACGCCACGAACGCGCGAGGGGCTTTATGACGGCAAACATGACGAAACAACGAATCGTCAAAGTCCTCAAGAACTTGATGGTAGAATATCACCTGCCGTTCTGGTCTCGAGAAGGTTGGGACTCGGCCGCAGGCGGCTTTGTCGAACGACTCGACGTCAAGGGTAAGGCAGACCGCGCGGCGCCGCGCCGTATTCGCGTCCAGGCTCGGCAAATCTACTGCTTTGCCAAGTCCGCACAACTTGGCTGGTACCCGCAAGGCCGGGAAATCGCGATCAAGGGCCTCGACTATCTTCTAGCCAAGGCCAAAAGCCCCGATGGCCGGCCTGGCTTCGTCCATCTGCTCGATCCGGACGGGTCTGCAATCAATCTCGCGCGCGATACCTATGACCACGCATTCGTACTGCTGGCACTTGCGACAGTGTTTCAGTTGGGCGGGGATGTCCAAGTTGGGGACGAGATCAAATCGCTGGTTGCATTTCTCGATACCAGTCTGCGATCGCCTCACGGCGGTTTCCTCGAGGGAATTCCAGCAACATTACCGCGCCGGCAGAATCCGCATATGCATCTATTCGAAGCGATGATCGCAACGTTCGATGCGACCGGCGATCCGGTTTATCAGAACCGTGCCGGTGATCTGTTCGGACTTTTCATTGCAAATCTTTACGATTCCCGGCGTCAGGTTCTCGGCGAATATTTTGAAGAAGACTGGTCGAGAATAGAGCCTGCCAGTGTTGAGCCAGGGCATCTGGCGGAATGGGTTTGGCTCCTCAAAGGCTTTGAGCGGATCACAGGCTGCCCGACCGGCCGGTATCGGTCGCAGCTGCTGGCGTCTGCCCTGCGCTATCGCGCAGACGTGACGGGCTGCCTGTTCGACGAAGGCGACGCGGACGGAAATACCCGAAAGTTTACGCGGCGCCTATGGCCGCAGACGGAAATTGCCAAGGCCTTTATCGCGCAAGCCGAGGCGGGAGAGGCGGGCGCTGCTGACGAAGCGCTCGAGGCTCTGGACCGGCTTTATCGGCACTATCTGCGCCACCGCGTGTTGGGCGGCTGGTATGATCAATTCGATCGCGACAACCGATCGCTGGTCGATTTCATACCTGCCTCCTCATTCTATCACATCCTCTGCGCGATCGCGGAAGCCGAGAGGGTTCTTGGTTAGCATGTGGCTGTCGCGACCAGGATGGATGCGCAGGAAAACCGCGTGGCCTTATTGAAGTTCAATCATGCAAAGTTCCGATAAGGGCGTCGATACAGGACGAAGCTGGGCCATCAATGGCCGCTTTCTGACCCAGCGCATGACTGGTGTTCAACGCTATGCGCATGAAATTGTCACTGCGCTCGATGGTATGCTTTCGCAAAACAGCGATCTTGCTGGTCGGCTGCCGATGCGTCTGATCCTCCCGCCCAGGACCGAAGAAATGCCCGTTCTTTCGAACATCCGCGTTTGTCGAACGAGCTTCGGGTCAGGGCATGTCTGGGACCAGCTCGTTTTGCCCTTGTATGCGGGAGTCGGTGTGCTGAGCCTTGGAAATTTGGGACCGGTGTTCGCGCACAATCACATCGTGTGCATTCATGATGCGAATACGTTCATCGAGCCGGAAAGCTATTCACGCGCTTTCGGTCTGGCTTATCGTACGCTTCTCCCGCTGGTCGGCAAGCGAGCCAGCAGGGTTGCGACCGTATCCCAGTTTTCTGCCGATATGCTCGTTAAATACGGCGTCTGCCAGCGGGACAAGATCTTTATCGCACCCAATGGTCACGAACATGCGCTGCGGTGGGATGCGAGCCGGGCACGAATTCCATTTCTGGATGCCTTGCGCCGTCCCTACGTGCTTTTGCTGGGTAGTATAGCAAAGCATAAGAACGTCGATGTTGTCCTCAAGCAGGCACAGGGACTCGACGCAGCGGGGATCGACATCGTCGTTGTCGGCGGCGGTTCGGGTATTTTCTCCACCAGCAGGTCAAACTTTCAGAGATCCAATATTCACTATGCTGGTTACGTAGCCGAGGACGACCTAGCGGCGCTTTACAAAGGCGCGCTCTGTTTGGCATTCCCTTCCAACACCGAAGGATTCGGTATCCCGTCGCTGGAAGCTATGGCGAGGGGTTGCCCGGTCATCTCCTCCAACGCGGCAAGTCTCGTCGAAGTAGGAGGCGATGCGGTGATTTATGTTGATCCGGGGTACGGCGATGGCTGGCGAGACGCGATCATCGGCCTGTCGCAAAATGACGCCCTTCGCCAGACGATGGCGGCGCAGGGCCGAAAGAGGGCCACGGCGTTCTCCTGGGTGCGCAGCGCGCAATCGTACCTGGAGGAAATCTTGGGTCTTACGCATGGATGACAGGCCGACTCGCCCTCGTAGCAACATAGAAGCCGATCGGCGATCTTGGACGACGACTTCTCTCAGACGAATAGACGAACCAGCCACACTAGACTCGCCCACATCGACAGGCTAATTCCGAGCGCGAGAACCCAAGGCCAAGGTGATGAATATCTCAGACCGGGAACGTTTCCGATGTCGATGTTCATGTGCTCACGTCGATCATTGGCTCGATCGGTGGCGCCAAAGGTCTGTCCCGCGTCGAGATATCGATGCTTGAACCCATCCATGGCTGTTCCTTGCCGCTTCAAGCTCCCCAGTCACACAGACTTATCTCAAAGAGACCTAACGATTGGGTTCGCCGAATGTTCCAATCGTGGGCAATATTGGATCAAATTGAGACACCAAATCCGGGGGCGCAGATCTTTAACAGGTCAATGAGTTGCGGCCGTGCGCGGCAAGCCTCGAAAATATTGATGTTTTTCGCTCGATCTGTGGGTATTTGCAGGCCTTTGAGTTCGTCTTGACTGTGACGACGCGCGCGATTGCACCAATTTCGTTCAACAGCAGCGGTCTACAAATTACCGCGAACTGGAGGTTCAAAAAAAGCGGTGAAAAACAATCTATGGACTGGTTCGCGCAAGCGTCGAACCAAGCTTTACTTGCTGCCAAGAGAATCATCTAAGCGGCGCGTAAGTCACCGGAGTTCCTTTCGGAAAAATAAGCGGAGAGCTCAAGCGATTCTAGACAGAGACAAAAACGCTAGGTTACGGGCACTGTGAAGTCGTTTCGCCCGTCAAAGGGTTACGGCTTTATCTGACAAGACTCCGGCGGGAGGGACGTTTTTGTTCATCTCTCGGTAGTAGGGATGGCTGGGCTCACGGATCTACCGAAAGGGAAGAGGGTAAGCTTTGAGATTTTCGACAATCAAGGCAAGCCGGCCGCGAAAAACTTGCGCATACACGGTCACCTTGGGAATCCATCGGAAGATGAGTGGATTGCGGCCGGAGTCACGCAAGATGCACGATACGAGATGAGCCCGAAAAAAACAGAACCACTCGAAGTCAAACGCAAGCCGATCACCCAGGCCGAACTCGAAACGGCGCTCGCTGAGGCCGTTCGTGCGCATGATGCACAGTGCGAGGGTTTGATAGGAGTTATCGTGGAACTCGTTAGCCCGACGTCCCCCGCCGGCTCTAACTGGCGTGTGAAGGGCGTCAAATACGGAAGGGCAGAGCGCGATCGATGCGACGCTGCACTGTCCATTTGTGTGGAAAAAATGCAGCGTGAGATAGAGATCTCAAACTAGATGCGGTAATGGGCCCTGCGCCGAACGAGGGGTGATGGTGGCTGTCCCCCGATGGGATGAGTTGGCTTGGTCATGCGGCAAAACCTTGGGTGCGTATTGATCGATAGCTCAACTAGTCGGCATCGTGGCTGGTCGCAGGCCGCACAGCATATGTTCTCGCGGTCATGAGTAGCCTATCGACCCAAGCCGCCACCAGCTCACGGAGGGGGCGCGCGTCCAAAGCCTCTTCAGCATCCTGTTGGCTACTAAACCCCCGCCCAGCGATCGCATGGCCATCTAATTCGGCTACGTAGATGCGCATTTAGTAGCGTTCCTTCGATCAAAGAGTTGCTTTCTCGACATTGGTGAGTCGAGCGAAGGATACTTTGAGATCTCTCAGTTTACAGTGAAAGGCGAGATGTAAACGGACGGCAGCTGTGCAATGCTCTGCTAACTATGAGCGGCGTCTACTAGCGAACCGACCTTGAGCGCCTCTGACTGTCAGGAATATTGAGGAGAAAGTACAGTCGCTCAAATCGAGGTTTCCATGGTCGATGATAAGGTCAAGATCAGGTGCCGGCACTGCACCTAACTATTTAGGGACCAAGCCCACAGGGTGCGAGATGGGTATCAAGTCAATTGCAGCAATTGCAATCGTCTCCTCACTCTCAATCGCGACACTGAAGATCCGCACCTGCGCCGCTCGCTGAGGGCGGCCAGAGAAATACGAAACGCCCTTGAACTCGAAGCGAATGCTCGAAGAGCTGCCAGCCAGGCGTAAGGCCTAAGTTCGAGGCAGGAGCAGCCGATTAGGCTACTGCGCTCAGTTTCCCAAGGTTAGTTGGGTTGGCGCACAGAAGCCGTCTACGAATAGCTTCCTCCACGAGCGCGAGCGCTTCGGAAGCCTCTCGCGCTTTCGCTTCAGCTAACTGCGCGCGCAGCTCTGCAGCTGTGGCTTTGTCCTCAGCGGCCGTGATCTGTAACTCAGCTTGTCGCAAAGCTCTCGACGCATCTTGGAGTTTGCAATCGGCTTCGGTCATAATCTCGCGTCGTGAGCGCTCAGCAGCTTCGATGCGAGTCTCGGCATATCGTAGTCTTTCAGAAGCGCCTGCGCATAGTGACTGAGCGCGAGCTTCGATTTCTCGGGCGCGCGCCTCCATCCCACTGAAGACCTCGGCAGCCTGGTACACGAGATCAAGCGCGGTAGCACCGCACTCCGGTTCCGATAAACGAGTAAAGCTCACGACGCTTTCAGCCGGGATTTCCTTGCGCAGTTGCGCTGGCGGCTTTTGCGGCGACCTTCAAACCGGCCTAAAATACGTTTTTAGGCTGGTCAAAATGACCGCTCTAGGCATCTCACTGATTATCTGCGGCCTGACCCTTGTCTGCGGCAGCATGATCTTCCGTTTGTTCACAGGACAGGAACCTGCCTCCTCTCAAGATCCCTCCGAAGAAAGGCTGTTTCGGATCAATGACGAGATGCAGAGCGAACAAGGCGAGGATAGGTCAGCGCGCACCGAGCAAGTGCTAACGATGGCAAGCGCTGCGATGAGTAGCATGCAGAAGATCGTGCGGCGGCCGATGCGGTTTAGGTGATGCACTTCCGCCTTTCTCGGTACCGACGCACAGCTTCATTGACCTTCTCGCGATTGCGCCGATCTTCCGGCGAAAGGTCCATGATCGGGTGATGGATATCAGCATCGATCATCAGAAAGCTTTCGTGCGGTTTTTGCGCCCATTCCCACCACAGATCAAAGGCTCTTTGTCCGTCATGCGAAGGCTTCCCATGAGCCGGCGGCCTGCTTGGCCACTAACTGCACGCCGAGCGCCGCCAACACCTTCAAAACTGTCCCGAACGCCGGATCCATTTCGCCGCTGAGCGATCGGTAGAGACCTGCGCGATCTACGTTCGCCTCTTCGGCAATGGCCCGCAATCCGTGGACGCGCGCGAGGTGGCCGATCGCTCGGGTCGTTAAAGCGGGATCATCGGTCGCAAGCGCATCATTGAGGTACTTCGCAATCAACTTCGGATTGTTGCGGTATTTGGTGGCGTCGAGAATCTTAGCTTTGGACATCAGTCAGCCCCCGTGAAATGACAGCTTATCCGACGCCCGCAGCATGGGCGAGGCAAGGACTGCCGTGCGAAATGGTGGTGGATTGGGTGGTCGGGAGGGCGTAATGTCATTGGCCTTCGAGAGGAGGATTCAATGCGATTGATTTCTTTCTCAGCCACAATTGCGCTCGCTCTCTTGTCGTCGGCCGCCCTAGCTCAGCAGTCGCCGGGTCCGACCACAATTGGACGGCCTCCGCCGCTTGCCGCGCCAAATTCTGAACCCTCATCAACAACGAAGCCTGCACCAGCCGCTTCCACGCCTGAGGCAAGCGATCCGGCGCCCAAAGGCTACACCGGGGCATACGGGCCCCCCGGTGCGGCAACCCCATACTTCTCAGGTCCACTGCCGGCGATAGATACAGGACCAGGCCGAGCGATCGTTGAACCTGACGGCTCTACAAAAACAGTGAAAGCCGTCCCATGCGGCACAGCCGCTCGTGAAACTGACGGCTTCACGACCTGCGTTGGAATTCCAGATACGGGCGCAAAAACGAAGAAGAACCGGTAAAGACCAATCCCGGATCGGATAGCTCCCGCGAAAAGGTGGTGGATTGAGTCTAGGGATGGCGATTTCGAGGCCAAAAATAAGGAGCCACTCTCGCTGCGCAGATGCCGAGGGCACCGCCGGCCACTTTCTCTAATGCGTCCACTACCGTACCATGTCGATCTGGTGTTAGCGTCTGCAAATATTCAAGCAGCACGGCGCTTCCAAGAACGATGAGGCAAACAAGAATGATGTGCTTGGGATAGGCCAAACAAAATAGGCTTCCCGTAACCGCATACGCGGCCACGTGTTCAAGATCAGGACCGGCAACAATAGGTCTCGCCTGAATTGGCGAGAGAGTTGCGTAGGCAATGAAAGCCAGGGACGCCCAGGCTGCAACGGCGAGGAGCTTATAGAGCATCTGTGCCTATTAGCCGAACAGATCGCATCGCGCTACAAGACGCGCCCCACATAGTGGCGCTTCAATGCCCGCATGACGCCAATGCGCACGAAAAGGTAGTGGATTGGTGGGGAGAAGAACACCGACGCCACATTGCCACCACGATGCACCCTAAGCGTGAGCTGCGAAACGCGGGCCATAGGCTCGCGGAGTCAAGCGGTGGGGGTGCCGATGGCTGTGATTCAAGCTGCCATTTTTTGGACAATGCTGGCGCTGACGCCAAGCATTATTTTTGTCGCGATACTCCTTTTGCGAGAGAGGAGCGAACTTGGTGACGATGAATAATCCGAATTCCGAGATCTGGGTTCATCGAAAATCAGAGTTTGACGATCAACCATCGTATCGCCGCGCCCAATAGCCAGAGCCAGCCGCCGACTGAAACAAGGACGGCCAGGAAAAAAGCGATTTGGAGGATGCGGCGCGGCATGGTCCAGAACACAAAGTCGAACTAAGACGCCGTTTTAGGCTAGCCAGATGAATGCACCCTGAACAGGAAAGAACGCGAGTGCTGCTGATAGGCTCTGATGGCCGCGGTGCGAAAGCAAATGTTACTGCTCTAATTCCTGATCCGGCACCTGTCGATATCTGCGTGCCTTCTCGCGACGATTGTGGGACAGCAGTGATCTCAGTCCCCAGCCGAGCACAAAGCCGACCAACGTCGGGATCGAAATCAATATCAACGCCGGGATCATCGAGCCGCTGGTTACCGCACGTCCCGCGCTTGGCCAAGCCTTCGCCAACACGGCCGCGGTAGCTATTGCGTGAGTTCCTCGGGAACCCGGAAGAGGTCCTCTGCGTTTTATATCTGCCGAAAAGGCTCGGCTTGATGAGCGATTGCGCCAGCTCTGCGAGTCTAGCGGTGCTTCGACCGGCGTTAAGAAGCCTCACGCGCGGCGGCCTTATCCGCGAGTGTTTCCGAAGTATAGAATCCTGCGCAGCCGTCGGAGACTTGGGCGGGCCGCGGGAAACAGCCACGCTGGCCGACTGCCCAGCTTAGATCCGGGAAAAAGTCTGACGATTTTCGGATTCAACCCTCGTCTGACCGCGCGCGGCGCCGCGCAAGATAGTAGCCGCACAAACAAAAAGACCGCCCGAAGACGGTCTCTCTGTAGAGCTGATCGAGGCTGAAGACCAGGCTACGCGCAAAACAGACGCGCTCTATTGGCTCATTAGCTTGTTGAAAGCTGAAGCTTTCAGCCGATCGAAATCGCACTCGCCGGTAGCGGCCCGAGTCAGGAGATGTTCGGCGATGTCTAGCGCTGACGTGGATCTTCGATTTAAAAATCTTGGATCGGTTAAAACCTCACCTAGAGCGCGCCTCAAAATCCCGAACGTCACAGCGTCGTATTGTTGATTTGCATGCATACTTGGATGCCTACGCGTACGCGCCGTTCCCCGCTGATCAGGATGCCCCAGCCAACCTTGGCGCGCGCTTTATCTATGCAGCACTCGCTCGATCTGTGAAGTTAAAAAGCCGTTTGCAGCCGAGAAACAAAGAAAGCGTTGCTTGTACGACACAGCAGGTAGATGTCATTCAAGGACCTGATACTCAAATGCGACGCCTTCTGGGTCGTTTTCCTCGAACCATGTTTCTGCAGCGTCCGCATTTGCGAACACCTTGAGATGATCGGGATCCCCGACTTGTTTGCTGGTGTTGACGTAAATCAGGACTGTCATTGACGATCCCTTTTCAACTTTTGTTTTCCCCAATGCGGGCTTTTACTTGTAATCACCGCGGTAGATCAGCACGTTTCGCAGACCGGTCGAGCGCGTCCCTCCGAAGGTGATCTTCTGCTGGCGGGTGACGGCGAGCATGCCGCGATAGTCGTGTGGAATCGACTGAACGGGAAGCCGCTGGATATTGAGCTTCGCCGCGAGGGCGCACTATGGGCGCGGTACGGCCGTGGATGCGATCCGGTGCCGCCGGTGTTTGTTAGCCCGCTCGTGCCAAACAGAAACGGCGCTGTTACCAGCGCCGTTCTGGTGCACCTATCGCGTGGAATCGGCCTGGCGCCCGAAGAGCGCATCTCTCCGAAGGTGATCTTTTGCGGGCGGGTGACGGCCCGGCCGCGACAATGGTGCGCCGCCTCTCGATTGGAACGAACACTTGCCAGCGGCATAGAGTCCGAGCCTCCGGCTTGAACATTCCTCGATGCACCCGGCCGGAGAAAAAACCTCCAAGGGTTGGCAGCCCAGGCATGCGATCCCGGCACCGGGCCGTTTTTGCGTTAGCCGCGCTGATGCATGGTCGCGCCTCAGATGTCGGAACGATGCTGCGACGCCCGCATTCGTCTCCATTCGGACGCGACGTAGTCCTCTCGCTCCCTCATGAAGCGCTGCTGATGAGCCTTGAAGTTGGCGACGCGCTGCGTGATCTCCTCACGCTCGGACGACATCCAATTCACGGACGGCATCCGGTTCGGTTCGACGATGCTGAGAGGCAAAGGCGGTTCGACGCGAACGCTCTTCACAAAAGTCATCGTTTCATCGATGAGCGAATTGAGATCGTCTCGCCAATTTTCCATTTCGATTTTCCCCCGAGAGCCAGCCTATCGGCCCTAGCCTTGCGCCGCTACGCCGCGGCGAGTTGGGGGATGTGGACAATGTGGATAACCGATGCAGGGCTGCGGCGGCACGAGCCGAACAACGCGACAAAGAAGGGCCGCCAGCAGGGTCTTGGATCATGCGCACCTGCGAGGCGACAGGACATCTGGGGGCTTAGCCAGGATTTGAGGAAAGTCGGCGCGCAGGAACCGTTGTCCCTGCCGTACCGCAATGCCGCGCTCCAGCAGAAAGGCGCAGATCTGATTGATGATGCCGGTGCGCTGGCTGACCAACCGCTTCCGCATGCGGTGCAGTGCCTGCAGGTCGAGCTGATCGGCGGTCTTGGTCGCCACGAACTTCCTGGTCGGTCGCTGCACCGTCTCGGGATTGCCTCGGCATCGCGGAAGTCGGCATCAGTCGGGCATCGTTCTTGGATGCGCGGGCGCTGCTGCGCAAAACGAAACGGCCCCAGCGAAAGGGGCGTGCTGGGGCCGCCGACGGTAACCGCCTCAACGCACCGTGATGCGTCCGCCCTCTGATTCGGCCTTGAGCGGTGCTAACATTTCTAGATGGTGTTACGGCGAAGATTACCGCCAACAACCCGATCGGCGATCGCTGTCGGCCTCGCGACGGAGCAGGGTCCTCTGGTAGCCGACTTTATGTGGAGGTGGTGCGTCAAGACGTGTGTGTCCGCCTAAAACAATCTTCGCAACCTCAACAGGCTTCGCAACATCAACAGTCCTGAAGTGGCGACCGTGAAACGACAGCCACAACAGGTTCGCCCGGAAAGCGAGCGACGCGGATGCCCCATCTCAAATCCATGGCGTCAGGCGATCTTTGATCAACCTTAGCCGCGTCGGGTCTTTCCGGGCCGGACCCCATGGAGTCGGCTGACGAAAAAATCGCCTCACCCGAAGCGTGGGGCAACGGATGAGGCGACGTGTGGGTCTTTAGATTGACGTTAATCGACGACCGCCGCTCCGTCGACGAACGCAGAAGGCGATCGTGATTCGGGCAAGATCAGGGCGAAGAGCCAAAATCTGTATAAGCGTACCGCGTCTTCGAAACTCAACGGAACACTCGGCTACTTCAGAATATGCTTCGAGAAGATACGAACAACCGAGCCGGGGATCGCGCCAGCGGCGTCGAAAAGTTCGGACGCAAGTTTCTCTATCGTTTCGCGATGCGCCAGAAACTGAGCTTGTCTAACCGTATACAGCGAGCCTTTTGTTCCCACGAGTTCGTCCATCGCGGCGTCGGAGATCTGACAATTGATCGTTTGGTCGGCATTCAGCATCGTAAATTTGAACGCCAGCCGTTCACCGTCGTAACCAACTACCTGGCTCCGCGTCAGCGGCATTGGTCGGCCCTTCTTAGCTCACGACTTTTGACCTTAGCACAGATACGAAAGCAGTATCCGTGGCGTTGCGTTCCCTTTCGCATTCGAAAGCAGGATGCATCGCTATGCGCAAACTTCTCACGTTCTTGATTGCTGTGATCTTCTCGATCGCGGTTTCAGCGAGTTCATTTGGCGGATCGTTGACGAGGTTGGGTGTCCGGGGGGCGAGTCTTTCGCTTGCTCGGGTTTCTCATGCTGAGGATTCGGCTGGCGGGACAACGATCACATATTCAAGTCTCAGTTTCGGTGCTGCAGATCCGGACCGGATCATTGCTGTTTGCGGTAGTGGCGAGCGCAGAGTGGGGGCCGTAAAAATCCTGCATTGCGATTTCCGATATCACGCAAACCCGATCGGGGCGAACCCATCAGGAGTAGCCATAATCATTTCGACAGGAAATACATTAGCGCTTGAGAATGAACAGCGCTTGGTCTCCCTTAAAAAAAGCAGATGGCGTCAATGGGCCGGGCTGCATTGCAATGCGTCTGGAAACCAACCTGGCATCTGCTCGTCCGGCAGCGAGTCGCCTGCTATGGGCAATCCATAGAGAGCTGCCCCGCATGGCGGGTCACTGGAAGATAATCGAAGTAAAGGTCTTTTTGAGACCCATAATTTTGTAGTCGCCCCGATCCAAAGGCGCATTTTCAAAATCTTCAAAGGAGCGCGGAATCCCCCGGGAGCGGCGTTTTCATTCTGTGGCTCAACCACGGCGATCCATCCCTATCCACTTAAATGAGTTGAGATGTATCGCAAGGCACATTGCCGGGGGTGTTGGCGGGAATGGACAATTTTCCGCTTGCGAAAGCTCCATCACGAAAAACGCACTTGTGGCCATTTGCGTCTTCAAACCAGACCAGATCGACGCCGCGAATAAACTCGACATCCTTCATATCGAACACGCGCTTTTGTTCCTCAAGACAAACGGGGGGATAAAAAGCATCTTTTGTTTCGTGATGATGAATGTCCGGATCGATCGGCCACAGCGGACCGAACAATTGCACTAAGCTTGCAGTCTGAGAAAGAAACCAAACAAAGAGCCCAAAGACTGCTACGGCGACGATGGCCACTAGTCTTCTTAGAGGAGTGCGCAGTATCCGGCGCAATTCCGCGGGGATGGTGCTTGGCTTTGTCGTGTCTGTTCTGACCGTGTGGATTTACTTGCTTTTGGTGATGGTGGTTCATTTCTGGCGGGGTTTATTGCCAAGAAACGGTTCGTCAGCCATGTGCTGCAGCCTCACTCTCCGACAACATCCGGCTCTTGTTGCCGCGCTTGGTTTTTGTGTCGGATATCCCCAGCCCCCCGCTGAAACGACGGTCTATCCGACCCTCGCGCCTGGGTTGAGACAACGGTTCCCGCGCGAAATGGTAGTGAATGTTGGAGGGTAGAAAGCGGATTGTCCGAGGCACATATTCTGGGAATGGATCAAATTCTTCCCCCAGAACTAAGCGCTTTTGAATTTGAGAGCCTGCGCCAGATTGCAGCGCATCCTGCCTCACACCACGTTCCGTCTCGCGTCCAATCCCGACTGGAGGATATCGGTTACGTGAAGGAAGTGCTGGGCAGCCTCGTTGTGACTGATGACGGCTTACGGCGCATTGCGATGAACAAATGATTGGTCATGAACAGCTGCCAGCAAAAAGACCGCCCGACGGCGTCTCCATGCAGCGCTAATCGGTTGCTTCAGGCTAAGCGCAACGCCGCGCGGTTCTTCTGCCGATAGGCCATGAAGCCAACGGCTGCAAAACCAAGGATCATCATGGCCCAGGTGGAGGGTTCGGGAACGGCGAATGCAACGGGAACGCAAACTGCCTTTCCTCTTTGAAGCCGGTGGCGTTGAAGAGAAGAGGCGTTCCAGCGTCGCCCATCGGACAGACGGCTTTCGCTTGGCGGAATAGATGTTGGGGTCCGCAGCGTGAAGCTATTTGTGTGTGTGTGCGTTGATTATGGATGACGAGTTTCTGAAACAGCGGATCCGACTAGTTCGCGACCTTCTGACAAGGCCGATCCGTTAACCAAACGACGACTGATGGACTTGGCGAGAAATTACGAAGCCAGGCTTGCGCCCCCTTCTCGGGCGAGCGTGACTCTCTCCAATCTTGGTTCAGGGATAGAACAAAGCCGCAGCGGTGGCCGCTGACGCGTCCCGAATAACGCACCGGCGCAGCTACGGCGCTGGGGTACGGGCCTATCTAATTGAAGACCTCGCCAACGCTGCGCACTGGAAAATACGCCCGGATCGATCGGCTATTCGTCGGAAGGACTGACGTCGTCGAATTCGATCAAGTAGACCAGCCTGGTATCGTCCGACGAGTTGTTCGCTTCGGCCGCTTGCCGATATAGGACCATTTCAGTGGGCCGGGCGAGCCGTATCCTTAGGCGTGAGTCGATATCACATAGCGGGACGCCATTTAATTTTTGCAGGCCCAGCTCAACGCGCAGCCAATTCTGATGGCAGAGCTCGTTTGCCTCGCGATACCTCTTGGCTTCAAAAGCCAACGTGGGTCTGCCGTCGACCTCAAGCGTCCAGATCGAAATTTGGTGGAGGTGCGCAGTCATCTGACGCTCC
>Ga0209526_10002123_pt1 | contig 13350 bp, 13 predicted proteins | sample JacPinW_OM2H0_M1_FD_188566 | JGI IMG/M metagenome (GOLD analysis project Ga0209526, IMG submission 188566) | Forest soil microbial communities from Algoma, Ontario, Canada - Jack Pine, Ontario site 1_JW_OM2H0_M1 (SPAdes) (version 2) | ecosystem: Environmental > Terrestrial > Soil > Boreal... | reverse complement strand
CTCTTGTTGCGCCAAATCCTCGTCCAGCTCATCCTTCGACTTCAGCTCGTCCCAAGCTGAAATCCGGTTTCTTCACGGACGACTCAATCCAATCATTCGACACCAATGGCGCCATCGTGCGAACATTCACATCCCACATCTCCTGGAAGCATCCGCTATCGCTGAAATACCTCGACTGTACGCCCGTCTGGATCTCGACAAGTGAACGACGATCGTTGAGATTTCTTTTCAATAGCAGAGACTTTGGCATAAGGAAGGTGCTGAAGATTTTGCCAGCAGCTGCGTATGTCATCAACATCTATATAGACAATTGACCCTTCGCCAACAGAAGTAACATTACTGTTTTGTCGCAGCACGAGATTGTCCCCGAGAGCGACAAGTTTGTCAGTATCTCTCGTGATGGAAAGTCCAAGTAACCGACTGTAAAAATGGCGAGATTCTGTCAAACTTCTCGCGAAGAGACTTATTCCAGCGAGCCTTCCCCTCGAAATTGCCAGCGGCTCTAGATCAAGTCGTTCTTGTTCCGATCGGCTGATCGCTCGCGTCGAAGTCTGTCTTTTGAATTCCTTGATGAAAAATGTCTGACGGTTCTCGTCCTCTAACTTCCATGAGCTTACAAAAACTCTCTCCGACTTTGCAGTGACCCCTCCATCACCCAATACTTTCGCGTGAGAACCGATAGGCAAAACGACTTCTTTCTCACCTTTGCTTAGCGAGTAAAGTAATGCGTCGAGATCTGGAGGCGATAAGGGTTCTACTGCACTTTCTCTTTGTGAGCCCATGCTAAGTTTGAGCGCAAGTTCAGTGAGAAAGCGATTGTCTTGTATCTTTCTCACCGAAGGCAAGAACCAATCAATACCATTAATTGCGCCGGCAATTGCACCCGTCATAGAGGCAATCGTGTCTGTATCAGCGCCTTTGGCAAGAGCCGCGCGTGCGACACCCTCCATAGGAGATACAGCATATTTTGATGCCAAGAATATCGCGGCGGCTGCGGCCACTGTTCCCGCCCCACTTATCTTCTTATCGAAACAGCCGATACGTCCCAAGACCTCTTCATCAAAATCCAAAGCACCGGTTACTAATCCTTCAGAGGCTACATCCAAATGACCGCGCAATTCTGCGACAGACTTATTCCATAAATTTCGATATTCCTTTGTTTTGGCCGCATCTGTCCAACTCGGCCAATAGTCCTCAAGCGACGGAATCTGTGACCAATGATCCGACGAGGCGCGGACTTCGTCTAAGAGCTGGCCGTACTCCAGAGTGCCCTTCTTTCGAAGAGCAACCCATAGGGCATAAGCATAAGCAAGCCCTCCAACCAATGCTGTAGGGTGTCCATGTGTAAGGACGCTGTCCGCTAAAACGTTCTTTGCAATTCTGTCGAAACCGTTATCCGAGAATCCCAAGAGGCTATGAGGCGCCACCCGCATCGCGGTCCCATTGCCTCCAGCTGCAAAATATTTGGTTCGATCAACTACATTGCTTTCCCATGGCAAAATGCCTCTTTGCAAAAGCCTTGCTGCTCTGAGCGAGGCGCCACCTGCGCCACGATTGTACAAGGTCCAAAACGGCAACTCGATGCGTGCGAGATAATGCCACCAACCACCACTTCTAAGCCGAGACCTCGCGACAGCGATAATCAACTGAGTGTCGTCACTGTAGCTACCCGCATCGATCAATTCTTCATGAGGTTGAAACCGACCTCCGGACCGCTTGGTCCAATGCTGAAGAGACAATTCCTTTTCGGGTGACGAGGACGACCTTCGAGCCCGATCCTCATGCGGCCACCCCAATGCATCGCCGAGCGCTGCGCCAAGAATGACGCCCTCGAACTTCTTGATATTTACACCGCTAACAGGGACAGTCATTGGGCTACCCCGCCTTGTTTCGGAGGAGGAACGATCAGGCTCTCTAAAGGCCGCTTCCCACCTTTTATCGCTTGGTCGAGCTCGTATTTTTTAAACATATGAGGAGCAGAGAAAAAGCGAAACATATCTGGGTCGAGTCCATTCGCCCTGAGTCTAGCGCGTTCCGTTAAACCTTGGTCATTATCTTTTACGGCCACACCAACGATGTCATTTATGGAAATTCGATCTGGAATTAGAACCTCAGCTTGCTGATCGGTAGGGCAGGCTGGGGATTGTTGCGCGGTGCGGCGATAAACATTACGCCGCGTTCCGATAACTTCATCTGCAAACATAGCCTCAAATGCCGTTGGTCCCTCCGCGATATATCGGCCATACTCCGCTGCTGCATTTCGAGGCGAAAACAGCGTTCCTTGCTGCCACAAATATTTTGGATCAACCAATAAGATCACCCAGCCCGGAAAGAGATCATTCTGCGCTCGGACTCGGTCAAAATACCAAGCGTTCGGGTATTCGATTGAACAACAGATGTGACTTTTTTGGCCATCTAGACGTTCAATGTCAGTAGGGTTGAAGGCCGCTCGCTCTTCTTTTTCGAGGGCGGACGTACTCAATACTCCGACACGTCCGGCAGCAATATGCAAAAGATTGCGCGAAGGCGTGAAGTGACAAAGTCGGTGGATTCCGCGTGCAACAGCCGACCGCTGTATCTCTGCATTCACTGGCTGACCCTTGTATATAGTTTCTCTTTTGAAGGAAGCAGTACGGATTGTTTGCCCACATATGTCAAAATCAGCGCCGTCTTCGCACGTGTGACACCAACATACAGCAAACGACCGTCACTAGCTTCTGCCTCCGCCTGCCCAAAATCGGCTACGGCGAGGGGATCCGGGAATTGGCCATCCGACAGAAACGGGAGAATAACGGCATCAAATTCCAAGCCCTTGGCCGAATGATATGTGCCAATGAATAGCTTCGGACCCGCGACCCAACGAGCAGATTCACTCCGCAAGTTTATTACGTCGGAAGGCAAAGCCGATCTTATCTCATCAAGTTGGCGGACCGTTCGCGCCAATATGGCGACAGATTGTGTTCTGGAGAGACGAGTAGCTTGATTCGCGATGAAGCGAACTTCGTTTGCCGGATCCTTTATTTGCACCAAGGTAGGCTTCGGGCCCGCCGCGACAGGTGAGGTTGGCGCCACCATGTCGGGAACACCCGCATAGTAGGACATGTCGGAAATGGCCAGGCCTAATGCGGCGATTTCTCTACTGTTGCGGTAGTTCTCAGTGAACTGCCACACGCGAAGTGGATTCAAACCCGCTGACCTCCAGGACATGCGGTGACCGTATATCTGTTGCGCAACGTCCCCAAAGAATGTGATAGATCCATCTCGAGGAATTGCTTTGGCTAGCGATCGGATCATTTCCGGCGAGAAGTCCTGACCTTCATCAACGACGATATGCTTGTATCGGCGTAAGCTGTTATCCACGTCTAGTTCGCGGATGGCGGCGGATGCGAGATCATCGAAATCATAGTCATAGCCGAGGGCGGACCGGTGGCGGAGATACGACTCGTGAATCTCCCACATCGGCTTACGCAGTGCTCTTTCGAGGCGGGCCTCTGCACGTCCGATTCGATCTTGGGACTGGTAATCATCCAACGAATGAACACCGTGCTTTTCCAACCAACCAATTTCCGCCGCAAAGAAATTCAGCGGCCTATCAAAGAATGCGTGCGGTTTATAGTTGACCTTTACCTCCGCAATCGCCGCTTCAATGGCTCTTTCTCTCGGTCCTTTTGGAGCGATCGAATTCCGACGCATTTTATCGCGGGAGGCCAGATAACCTCGAGCGAACTTATGGTAGTGCTCGACCGTGACGTGGCGCAGTTCTGGAGCAGCAATCGTTCTGATGTATGCGCACAAAGCCTTGTTGTAAGTCAGTAAGAGTGTGCGCCCATGTCGTGGCATTTCTGGATCAGACAGAAAGGCGGCCCGAAGTACCGCCATCGTAGTTTTGCCGCTACCGGCTGTTCCCAGCACAACCTGATGCCCGCTCGCCGCGAGGCATACCACCTCGCGCTGGCGTTCCACCGGAATAGGAAGGGCCACGTTTTCCTCACCCTGGACATGGATTGTGCGCCAGCAAGAGCAGATTTGGGCTAAATAAACAACCTTTGAGCGAAAATAGAACTACGTCTCCACAATCACGTAACTGTCCTCGACATGCACCGGAAATGTCTCGGCCACATAGGGCCCCTTGGCCAGCGTCTCGCCGTCCTCGATCACGACCGGATAGGTCCGGATCTTGAAGCGCTTCGGATCGAACCAGGATTGGCCGGTACGCATGTCGAATTCCCAGCCGTGCCAGGCGCAGCGCAAGAGTTCGCCGACCCGCGAGCGCTGGTAGACACCGGGCTCCGGCGAGGTCAGCCGCGCCACGCAGGCGGCCTTGTCGAGCGGCGCGCCTTCGTGTGGACAACGATTTAGTAGCGCGAAGAACTCGTCATTGACATGGAACACGACGATGTCGCGGCCCTCCACCTCGACCACCTTGTTGCCGCCGGGCGGAATTTCTGTGGTGCGGGCGACGATGTGACGGGCCATTTTATCCAAGACCCGGCATCAAAGCTTGTAGAGCGCACGGGCGTTGCCGTTGAAGATTTTTGCCCGTTCGGTTTCGGTGAGCGGCGTCTTGAACGCAAACCGCGGATCATCAAAGTCCCAATGCGGATAATCCGACGAGAACAGCAGGCGATCGACGCCGACCCATTCGATCAGGGATCGCAGATGCCTTGCTTCGTCGGGCTCGTCGATCGGCTGCGTCGTGAACCAGAAATGCTCGCGGACATATTCCGACGGACGCCGTTTGAGATGCGGAACCTCGCTACGAAAACGTTCAAAGTGCTGGTCCATTCGCCACATCGTCGATGAAATCCAGCCAAAGCCGCCTTCGATGAACACGATTTTCAGGCGCGGGAAACGTTCGAGCACGCCTTCAATGACAAGGCTCGTGAGCGTGGCCGCCATCGAATGCGCATTCGATTGGTGCTCCTCGGCATAATAAGACGGCCAGCCGCCGCCGGTCGGTGCGTGGCCGCCATAGCCGCCGACATGGATGCCGAGCGGCAGGCCGAGTTCCTGGGCGCGCGCATAGATCGGCCAATAGCGATGCCGGCCGAGCGGCTCGTTGGCGCGCGGGCAGACATTGATCTGCACGTAGCGTCCGATCTTGGCGCAGCGCTCGATCTCGGCAATCGCCGCTTCAGTGTCATCCTGGCCGGCCAGGATCGAAGCCTTCAACCGCGGGTCGCGATCGGACCAGAAGGCCAGCTGCCAGTCATTGATGGCGCGCTGGATCGCGGCGCCGAAATCGAGATTTTGCTGCGAGAAGATGAAGAGATCGAGAACCTGCAGGATACCGAACTCGACGTCGAGCGGATCGAGATGCTGCTTGCGCATGAAGGCCAAATCCGATCCGGGCGGGCCGCCGGTCGGAGGCCAGGCATCGCGGCGCGCGATCAAGGGCGAGGACCGCGGATAGGGCGTGGTGCCGATATAGGGCGTGCGCAGATGATCGCCGTAGGTCTTCAAATGCTCCTGCCAGCGTTTTGGTAGGAACGCGCTGAGATCGGAGCGCGAATTCAGGCTCGGATGAATATCGCAGTCGATGATCTGAAAACGACTTTTCGCAGCCGCTTCCTGTTCGAGGATGGGGCGGTCGATGACATCACTCATGCGATCCTCCTTCGAGGGCTCAAGCGGCGAGAGAAAGCCGCGGAAAGGTTTCAAGCGGATTATCGGTACACATGCGCGAGACGATGTTTTTCGGCAGATGCGGCGGGATGGCGTCATCGCCGTCGAATTGCCAATGCGGATAATCCGACGCGAACAGGAACATCTTGTCGCAATCGATCATGTCGATGATATCGGCAACGCCTTTCGCGTCAGGCGGGCTGTCGAACGGTTGCGTGGTCAGGCGGATGTGGTCGCGCATGATGGAAGCCGGCTCGCGATCGATCCAGGGCACCTCGACGCGCACCCCGCGCCAGGTCTTGTTGGCGCGCCACATGAAGGCCGGCAGCCAGCTGATGCCGGATTCCATCAGCACCACTTTCAGGGCGGGGAATTTTAGGAACACGCCCTCATAGATCAGGCTCAGCACCTGGGCCTGGAACGCCTGCGCTTCCGCGAGATAATATTCGTAGCGATAGGACGGCCAGCCGATCGAGCTTGGTGCCGCGCGATACTGGCTGCCGGCATGGATCGCGATCGGCAGCTTGTGCTTCTCCGCCGCCTGATAGACCGGCCAAAAATGCCGCCGCCCGAGCAAGGTCTCGCCTTGCGCCAGCACCAGCACCGAAACGAATCTGTTATCGGCAGCGCGACGTTCGATCTCGTCGACGGCGAGGTCAGGCGCCTGCATCGGCACCACGATCGAGGCGCGCAGGCGGGAATCCCGCGCCAGCCATTCGGCTGCGATCCAGTCGTTGATCGCCTTGCAGAAGGCGGACGCCATGTAGGGATCGTACACGGCCTGTGCGCCGTAGAGCACATTGCAGATCGCGTGGCTTGAACCGAGCTGGTCAAACGCCCCGCGCTGCACCATCGCCAAATCGCTGCCGGGTTTTCCCTTGGCCGGCCGCCAGTCGGACCGGCCGGACAGCGGCATGTCGGGCGGATAAGAAGTGAGATCGAGGCCGTCGATGGCCCGGCTCACCACCTGCTCTTTCCAGTGATCGTCGAGATAGGGCAGCAGCGTGGTGCGCGTTCCGCCCACGGCGGGATGAATATCGCAGTCGATCCGCGTGGCCGCCATGCGCATTCCCTAGGAAATATCGTTATTGGCGGCCATTGCGCGCCGCGTTCACAGTGTGCCGCCGACAGCGCTCGGACGCAAGGGTTGCGCGGGGAACAACCAGTTCCAGAGCCCCATCACATCCTCACGGCAGGCATGCCGTTCCGCTAAGGTTTTGCGGGCGGACTTGAAGCAGGGTCTTGCGTCTCACCGAAGACTTCGGAAGCGATGCGGTTGGTTTCGATCGCGGCCGGGATGCCGCAATACATCGCGACCAATAGCAGCACATCCTGCACCTGCTGTTTGGTGCATCCGTTCGCCAGCGCGCCCTTGGCATGGACGCGGAATTCGGCCGGCTTGTTGCTGGCGGCCGTAATGCCGAGCATGACCAGACTGCGGATATTGTCCGACAGACCTGAGCGCTCCCAGACATCGCCGTAGACATAGGCGTTGATGATGTTTTGCAGCGGCGCGCCAAACTCGCCTGCCGCGCCCATCCGCTTCTCGACCTCGGCCTCACCGAACAGCTTTTTGCGCCGGCGTAGGCCGCGCGCGTATAATTCGCTGGTGTCCATGGTTTCGCTCCCTGCGCAATATTTTTGCGGCTGATTTATACGGTCAAATTGAGAGCCACTCAACCATCTGCATATTGCATCGGCTTCATTTGTCCGTATAAATCGCCTAAGGAAATCCGCCAGAGATTTCCAACTCTTGGAGGAATTGGCGATGAAGCTGCGATCGATCGTTCTCGCCGGCTTTGTCCTGTCCGGGGTTGCGGCGCTGCATGCTGCCTTTGCCGCCGGCGATTACCCGCAACGTCAGATAAAAATCATCGTGCCGTTTCCTGCCGGTGCAGGACCCGACCAGGTCGCGCGCATGCTCGGCCAGCATCTGCAGGAGGCTTTTGGGCAGACGGTCGTGATCGAGAACCGCGCCGGCGCGCTTGGCTCTATCGGCGCCCAGGAGGTCGCGCGCGCTAGCCCGGACGGTTACACGTTGTTGATGGGAACCAACACCACCCAGGCCGCCAGTGTCGCGATGCTGAAGAATCTTGCTTACGATCCCGCAAAAGATTTCGCGCCGATCATCCGGACCACGACGACCGCGATGGTGCTGGTGGTGAAGCCGGATTTTCCCGCGAAAAACCTGGGAGAATTCATGGATTATGCCCGCGCCCATCCGAACATGACCGCCGGCTATGGCTCCGGCGCATCGCAGATCTCGATCGGGCAGTTGCAATCTCGCGGCGGGTTGTCGGTGATCGCCGCTTCCTATCGCGGCGTGCCGCAGGCGGTCACCGACGTGATGGGCGGCGCGATCAACCTGGCGTTTGCGGATTTTTCCCTCGCGATCCCGCAAATGAAGGGCGGCACGCTGCGCGGCATCGGCGTGACATCGCCCACCCGCAACGAGCTGACGCCGGACCTTCCGCCGCTTGCCGAAGCAATGCCCGGTTTCGAAGCCACCATTTGGTACGGACTATTGGCGCCGGCGGGCACGCCCGCGCCTATCATCGACAAGCTCTATACCGAGAGCGAAAAATTCCTGACGCTACCGTCAACACGCGAAAAACTCGCCAGCGTCGGCGTGATCGTCTCTCCGATGCGTCCCGACGAATTCGGCGCCTTCATCCGCAGCGAGATCATGCGGTGGACCGCGGAAGCCAAGGCCGCCGGCATCGAACCCCAATGAGAAGCGCGATGGCGAAAAGATCATGCACGTGAACGCGCCGGTCGGTATCATCGGCCTCGGACTGATGGGCACCGCGCTGTCCGAGCGCCTGATCGACGCCAAAATGCCGGTGATCGGCTTCGATATCGAAACTTCCCGATGCGAGAAGCTAAAGGCCAGCGGCGGCATCGTCGCAGGCTCGGTGCGCGACCTCGCCGCCGAAGCGCGAACGATCATTGTTGCCGTCTATGATGGCGGACAGGCCGCAGCGGTGTTTGGCGAAATCGAGAGCGGCGCAGGGGCGGCGCGGCCGATCGTGATCTGCACCACGACCTGCGCGCCTGACGAAATTTTTCATCTCTCCCTGCGCGCGGCGAGCGCCGGTTTTCCGCTGGTGGAGGCGCCGATCTCCGGTACCAGCGCGGAGGTGCGCGACGGCACCGCCACGATGCTGCTCGCAGGCGACACCGGCACACTCGACGCCGTCGACGCGCTGATAAAACGTCTCTGTCCGCGTGCCTTGCGCGTCGGCGCCATCGGCGATGCCAGCCGGACAAAACTCGCGATCAACCTGATCCTGCAGAACAATCGTGCGGCGCTGGCCGAAGGAATTGCCTTCGCCGAGCGTCTTGGGTTGGATGGACGCGCTTTCCTGGCGGCGGTGCGAGAATCCGCCGCCTACTCGCGCGTGATGGAGACCAAAGGCGAAAAGATGCTGACGCGCGATTTTCGGCCGCAGTCGCATATCGTGCAAACCTTGAAGGACGCCGAGTTGATCCTCGAAGAGGCGGGGCGGCTAGGCATGCCGCTCCCGATGAGCACGACGCAGGCCGATCTGTTGCGCGCGGCGATTTCGCTGGAAGGTCCGGACAGCGACAGCGCCGCGGTGATCGAAGCGATCCGGCAACCCCGTGCGGGAGTTTTGCGATGATCCACGCCGCGATCGCAGGCCTCGGCCGCTGGGGCCGCAATCTCGTCGAGGCCTCGCGCGGCCATCAGCGGCTAACGATCGTCCGTGCCGTCGAACCCGACTTCGAGGGCGCGCAAGACTTCTGTACAAAACATCAGCTCGCGTTGACCGACAGTCTGGACGAAGTGCTCGCCGATGACAGCATCGGCGCGATCCTGCTGGCGACGCCGCATTCGCTGCATCCGGCGCAGGTGATGGCCTGCGCCGCCGCGCGCAAACAGGTGTTTTGCGAAAAGCCGCTGGCGCTGACGCGCGCCGATGCGGCGCAGATGTTCGACGCCTGTCGAAAGGCCGGCGTGGTGCTCGCGGTCGGGCACAACCGGCGTTTTTGGCCGTCGATGCGGGCGTTGCGCGAGGTCGTAGCTAGCGGCGAGCTCGGGACGATCCTTCACATCGAAGGCCATAACAGCAACGAGAACTCGCTGGCCGTCACATCAGGGTGGCGATTGTCGGCGGAAGAATCGCCGGGCGGAGGATTGACCGGCGCCGGACTTCATGTGCTGGACGCGTTCGTCAGCATGCTCGGTCCTGTCAGCCGCGTTTATGCGCAACTGACCTCGCGCGAAGCGGGTCCGCCGCCGCTCGATACAGCGCTGATGACGCTCGACTTTGCCAGCGGCGTCACCGGCACATTGGCCACCGTGCGCGCGACGCCGCTTTATTGGCGCGTCCACGTGTTCGGAACAAAAGGCTCCGCCGAAGTGCTGGATGAAGTCACCATGGTCCGGCACAAATCGGGTGGTGCCCGAGAACGTGTGCGCCTTCCAGTGATCGACGTCCTGCGCGCGGAGCTCGACGCCTTTGTCGATGCGATCGAGGGCAAACGTCCGTTTCCGGTACCGGAAGCCGAGGTGCTGGCGACGCTGTCCGCGTTCGAGGCCGCGCTAACATCGATGAATTCGAGAATGCCGGTCGAGTGCGATGACCGATAAATCAAAACATCGCAAATCATCGCGCTATCGCGACATCGCCGCAGAATTGCAGAAAGAGATCCGGCTCGGCACGCATGCCGTCGGCAAATTGTTGCCGACCGAGACCGAATTGATGGCGCGCTATTCGGCGAGCCGCCAGACGGTGCGCGAGGGCCTGCGCATCCTGCTCGAGCAAGGGCTGATCATCCGCCGCGCTGGTCTAGGCTCCGTGGTAATCGCGACCGAACCGCCGGTGTTGTTCAGCCACAGCGTCAAGTCGCTGGGCGAATGGCTGCGCTATTCGAACGAGACCTATCGGCAGGTGGTTCGGTCAGGCGACATCGTTGCCGACCGCAAACTGGCAGCATTGTTGAAATGCGAACCCGGCAAGCACTGGTTCCTGATCGAGGCCATCCGCCGCTCGGATGAATTCGCAGCCCCGCTCGGCTGGACCGAGATCTATGTGCTGCGGAAATTTGGCGGCGTCGTAAAGCGGCGCGATCACGGCCGTACGCCGGTGCATGAGCAGATCGCAAAGATGTTCGGCGAGACCATCGAATACGCGAAACTCGAGGTTTTTGCGCGCAGCCTGCCCGCAAAACTGGCAAAACCGCTGCAGGCCAAACCAGGCTCGCCTGCGCTGACCATGGTGCGCCGCTATTACGGCTTGCGGGAAGAGCTGTTCGAAGTGACGGTCACCACGCATCCGGAGGGGCGCTACATCTATACGATGGACATGCAGCGCTCGCTTCGGCCGGCGCCATGAACGCGTCATGGCGGACGGCCGAAGCGTGGCATTTTGAGATGCGCGTTCAGACCTGCGTGATACCGCCATCGGCGACGAGATCGATGCCGGTCGAGTAGCTGCTGTCGTCGGATGCCAGGAACAGGATCGCCGACGCCATCTCTTCCGGGCGGCCGATACGGCCGAGCGGCGTGATGCCGGCGAAAAAGGCGCGTGCACCGTCGGCCTCTTCCCTGGTCTTGAACTGGCCGTCGATGATCGGCGTGTCGACGGCACCCGGCGAGAGCGTGTTGACGCGGATGCCGCGCTCCTTCAATTCCATCGCCCAGGTTCGCGCAAAAGAGCGCACCGCGGCTTTGGTCGCCGCATAAGTCCCGTGCTCGGGCAGGCCCTTCAGATGCAGCAACGACGACACCAGCACGACCGACCCGCCCTTGCGCAGCAGCGGTAGTGCCTTTTGCACGGTGAAATAGACGCCGCGGGCGTTGATCGCAAACGTCTTGTCGAAATGCTCTGGCGTTGCCTCCTTGGTGAGGACGCGTTCGACAAACCCGGCACTGGCGACGACGATATCGAGCGTGCCCTTTTCGTCCTTGACCGTACGATAGAGCCTGTCGAGGTCACCGAGATCGGCGACATCGCCTTGCACGGCCGTGACGTTCTTGCCGATCAGGGCTTTCGCCTTGTCGAGCTCGCTCTGGCGGCGTCCCATGATGAAGACGTAAGCGCCTTCGTCGACGAATTTTTTCGCCGCCGCCAGACCAATTCCGCTTGAACCGCCGGTGATGACGGCGATTTTTCCATTGAGTTTGGACATGACACAGACCTCTCTTTTTGGAGATGCGACGCCGTTCGGCGAATGCGCGCCGCGTTGAAGTTTCGATTGGTGGAGGAGCCGGCGCGTGTGACGCGCGCCGCCATGCGAAGTCTCCGTTGTTGGTTGGCCTGCAACATCTGGCTCATTTGCTTGGGAAGGGGTATACCGCCAATCTGAAGATCATTTATTTGGATTTCAAATGAGCGACCGGATCCAGGAATTGGCGGTTTTTGTGCGGGCGGCCGAAAGTGGCAGTTTTTCGCGCGCCGCCGGCGAACTTGGGCTGTCGCAGCCATCTGTCTCGCGCATCATTGGCGAACTGGAAACGCGGCTCGGCGTAAAACTATTGCTGCGCACGACGCGCCGCATCACGGTGACGGATGCCGGCGCGCTGTTTCTCGATCGCGCCCGCGAAATCCTCGCCGAGATCGAGGATGCGGAAGATGCCGCGCGCGGCCTCGATTCGCTCCGCGGCACCATACGCCTCGCGTTGCCGGTGCTTTACGGCACACGCGCGATTATTCCACGGCTGCCGAAGTTTCTTAGCCTGCATCCGTTGTTGCAGGTCGAAATGGCTGTTGTCGACGAGCGGCAGGATCTGGTCGCGGAAGGCGCCGATATCGCGATACGCCTCGGCGAACTGGGCGATTCCGTATTCGGCGCCCGCAAGCTCGAAACGCTTGAAATCATGCTGGTGGCATCACCGGCTTATCTGAAAGCGCGCGGCACGCCGAAGGTGCCGGCGGACCTTGCCTCGCACGATTGCATTTTCGGACCGCGAAGTTTCGGCCGCGACAGCTGGTCGTTTCGCCGTAACGGCACCGAAACCTCGGTCGACGTGCGGGGCCGGATTCACACCAATTCTGGCCCCGGCGTTTTTGCAAGCGTGATGGCCGGTTTGGGCATCGCGATGGGGTCGACCGTGATGTGCGGTGCCGAAATAGAGACGGGCGCGCTAGTTCCCCTGCTGCGTGGCTACAAGCTCGAACCCGTGGAGGTTCACGCGGTTTTTCCCGGCGGCCCACGGCCATCGACAAAAGTCCGAGCGCTGGTTGACTATCTCGCGCAAGAACTCAAATAGGCCGTGATGTGGCGGTGCCGTCAAATCGCCAAAAATGCGGATCGATGTTTTATTTGCTTCTCAAGTTCCTGTGTGGCCTGTCATGACAAAATATCTCGTCCTTTGTTTCTTGCTGACGGCAATCACAGGTACCTCTGTTCCTGCGCCGGAATGGCCGGGCATCGCGGCGAATTTGATAAAAGCTGGACTTGTAACTGATGGCTCGGACCCAGCTCCGGCAGACGCGGCTCCGGCTGCAGCGGCTCCGAATGCCACCGCGCCGGATGTGGCGACACCGGCTGAGGCGACACCGGCTGTGGCGACACCGGATCAATCGCAATCCTGCGCAGGCGTGTCATTTACCCGGAACCTGAAATATGGCGACAGCGACCAGAACGTTCTGGACGTCGCGACCAGCGATTCCAACAAGACATCGGCTCGTCCGGTGCTGGTGTTTGTGGCGGGCGAGAGTTTTGCCGCCGGGGCAACCGATGCCGCGGGCCCGCTCC
>Ga0209526_10002122_pt1 | contig 13352 bp, 11 predicted proteins | sample JacPinW_OM2H0_M1_FD_188566 | JGI IMG/M metagenome (GOLD analysis project Ga0209526, IMG submission 188566) | Forest soil microbial communities from Algoma, Ontario, Canada - Jack Pine, Ontario site 1_JW_OM2H0_M1 (SPAdes) (version 2) | ecosystem: Environmental > Terrestrial > Soil > Boreal... | reverse complement strand
CTCTTCGCGCTGCAGAGCTCCGGCGGCGCGGGCGCCGCGGCCGCGCCGCGCAAGCCCTCCTCCTCGCCTCCCTCCCCGCCTTCGTCCAAGCCGCCGAAGAAGAAGTGAGGCGGGCCCTTGCGGCCGCGGCTCTCTGCGCGGCCGCGAGCTGTCATTCGGGAAAGCGCGCGCCGCCTCCGGTGAGCGAGCCGCCTCCGCGCAGGCCGGTGGCCGCGGCTCCTTTGGCGCCGGACCCGGCCAAGGTCGCGCGGCAGAAGCTGGATGCCGCCCGGGCGCGGCGGCTGCGGATCGCCCAAGCAGAGCAGGACCCGGACCCGGACACCGCGGCCATCTCGGCAGACGCCCAGACCTGCGCCGCGGACGCGCACCGCTCCTGGGCAGCCCAGTTTCCCGAGGCGGCCGCGGCCACGGACACCGGCCGGGCGGTGCAGCTGATCTGGGCCCCCGGAGCGGAGGCGCTCTACCTCGAGGCGGTCTGCACCGCGACCTGGGCCCGCATGCAGGGATTCACTCCGCTGATCGAGCGCCGGGACGAGCTGGTGAGCGCCTTCGAACGGGTGGCGCAGCTCGCGCCCGGTCTGGACGGCGCGGGCGCGGAGCGGGAGCTGGGCGCCCTCTACGCGGCGCTCCCCCCCTTCGCGGGCGGAGATCTCGAGGAGGCCCGCAGGCACCTGCTCGATGCCGTGCTGCGCGCGCCGGACGACGCGCGCAACCACCTGGTCCTCGCGCGCACGGTGGCGGTGAAAGCGCAGGACCGGGGTCTGTTCCGCGAGCACCTCTCCGCCGCCGCGCAGTCGGCGGACCCCGTTGCCGCCGCGCAGGCCCGGGCGCTGCAGCAGCGCGAGGACGAGCTGTTCGGGCCGGCGGAAGCGGCGCAGCCCATCCCCGGCGGCCCCCATCGCTGAGCCGGTTACTCCGGCCGCGCCGCCTCCCAGGTTCCCGGCTGCCGGTCCAGCAGCCTGAAGAACAGGTCGCCGGTCCAGCGCCCGGCGCCGAGCCGGGCCGCGCAGGCGCCGGGGACCGCGCCGCTCTGGCAGAGGGAGTCGTCCGCCTGGCCGGAGATGACGGCGCTGCCGCTGAAGTCGAGGGTGTCCGCCGAGAGCGGCCAGGCCAGCGCAAGCGCCTGGACCACCAGCTCGCCCGTCTCCCGGACCGCGTGCGCGCAGAGCTGCTCGACGGTGCCGGAGTCGATGATTCCGTCGGTGGCGCTCTCCACGTCGCGGCCCAGGCCCGCGCAGTCGACCAGGCACCCTCCGGCCTCCGTGCAGAGCGTCGCCTCTTCGATGCAGTGGTACTCGCCTCCGGTCACCAGGGTCAGCAACTGGTCGAAGAGGATGAGGAGGACCTTGCCCATCTTCAAGGTGACCTGTCGTCGATCGACCTGCAGGACATGGCCGCCGCCCTGCTTCACCACCGTTCCGGTGAAGGGCGAGATTTGCACGCGGATCGCGGGCAGCACCTGGCCCTTGCACTGCGCGGTCTCGCCGTTGGCGTCCGGATCGCTGGTGACGACGTCGATGCGCGCGCACTCGGGCGGCTCGCCCGGATCGCCGGAGATGTCTCCGTTGCACAGCGGCAGCCAGTAGAACACCAGGCTTCTCCACACCTCCTTGCCCCTGAGGTGGGCGGCGTCGCCGTTGCGCGCGAGCCGCATCGTTCCCTCGCTGCGCAGGTGGGAGAGGACGGTGAAGAGGTCGTCGGAGAGGTGGACGGCCTGCTGCGTCCACTCCGGCAGGTATTGCTGCAGCAGCCTGGAGACGAAGATGTTGAGGATCTCCTGCAGCCACCCCGGCAGGCCGGGGATGGTGAGCTTGCCGAGCAGCGTCTGATCCATCAGCCGGACGGCTTGCAGGACTTCGCGGACGCCGATCGGCAGCGTCTGGCGGAGGTTGAAGTCGTGCCGGGTCACCCAGGCGCCGCTCAGGTCCGGGACGTTGCCATCCCGGACGCAGGATTCCCTGCACACCCGGTCCACGGGATCGCAGCATTGCCCGCTGCCGCAGGCCGGCGCCGCGGGATCGCACTCGGGCGGAGGCTCGTCCACGCCGCACCCGGAGTCGAGGGGACAGAGCTGTGCCTGCACCCTGACCTCGAACGTGACCAAAGCGTCCCCGTCCGCCCCCTGCGCCACCACCTGCCAGGGGCCTTCCGCGGCCTGCGAGGTGATCAGGTAGACCCGCGCCTCGCCGCCCATCCCGGTCTCGGCGGTGGCGATACGGCTGGAGGTCGCGCTCCAGCGCGAGCTGGCGACCGGGGGCAGCGTGAACGTGATCCGGTCGCCCGCGATCGGCTCGAACGTATCGGCGTCCAGCTCGCGGACCCGGAGGGCGACGCTGGAGGAGACGCCGGCGAGCGTGGTGGCGCTCCTGCCGCCGTCGCGGACGCGGGTGGCGGCGGTGGGAACGATCTCCAGCAGCCGGCGCTCCGCGATGACGGCGATGCTGAAGGCGACCGGCGCGGCGCCGAGGTCGGGCGTCGAGGCCGCGAGGTGGAAAGGGACAGGGGCTGGACGAGGACCGGCGGTGAGAGTGACCCGGGCGATGCCGTCTTCGTCGGTGATCACGTCCGCCGCGTCGAGCCTGGCCCCAAAGGCGTCCCCGTCGCGGAGCTCGAAGTGGATGCGCGCGTCCGGAACGGGCCCCGCGTCTTCCTTGGTCAAGACCACGTGGAGCAGGCGCTCCTCGTCCGGATGAAGCGTAAGGTCGTCGCTCCCGACCAACGCGAGTGTATACGGGCTGACGCCCGGCCCCGGGGTCGGACTGTCCGGCTCGGTCCCGCAGGCGATAATGCCGATCAACAGGATTGCTGAAAAAGTGCGGTGCGCAGACATGAGGGCCCCGAGAGGACGCGAGACCCGGACATGGTGAATCACCGCGCTGACGCGGAAAATCGGTCAGACTCCGGTCCCCTTCGCGACCCGGTTGTGGGGTGGTACAGAGGCGGCATGTCGCTGCGGGCCCAGGCCCTGGAGGAATTCGACCTCCCTGCGGCGCCGCAGCGGGTCGACGACCTCCCGCCGCCCGCGCCGGGAACCAGCGTGTACGGCGTCCACACGCCGGCGGGGCGGTTCCTGCTCTTCTGCGGCGCCGGCGCTCTCTCGCTGGCGTTCGAGGCCACGCTCTTCGACCTGCTGGCCGAGTCGCGCTATCCGGCGCCTCGGCCCAGGCGCGCGCGGCGCGGATCGTTCATCGCCGTGCTCGGCGGCCAGCGGGCGGCGTCCTGTTATCCCTGGGCGCCCGGGGAGGAGCTGACGCCGGCTCTGGCGACCATCCCGCAGCTGATGGAGGTGGGGAGGCTGCTCGCGCGCTTGCACCAGCTCGGCGAGGCGCATCCGGCGTCGGTACAGGACCCTTGCGATCCAGTCGCGCTCCTCGCCTCCGCCCCGGAAGGGGACGAGCGCGACACGCTTTCGGGCGTGGTGGAGACGCCGCTTCCTCCGCTTCCCACCGGCGCCGGCCACGGAGGCCTGACGCCGCGCCGCGCGCTGTTCCTGGGCGATCGCTGCAGCGCCATCTTGCCTTCGGGCATCGCGGGGTCCGGCGCGCTGGTCCTCGATCTGGCGGAAGCCGCGCTGGGGTGGATGTCGGGCTCGCCGCGTCCTTCCGCGGCATTGCGCGCGCTGACCTCCGGGTACCAGGCCCTGCGCAGGCTTTTCGCCGAGGAGCGGGACGCGCTGTTCGCCGCGCTGCGGTTTGCGGCGGGGCGCGAAGGAGCGCGTCGTCTCTCCACCGGCCAATCCGGCGCGCTGGACTGGCTGAGAGCGGTCAATTCGGTCGGGGAGTCCGAAGTGCGCGCCGCGGCGGGTTGACGGACTCGACGTTGCGGCAACCTCAGAGGCCGGAGGCGATCTTCCACTCGCCGTTGACCCGGACGAACTGCATGCGCGCGTCGTCGCTCTCGCTCTTCCACTTCTCGCCGCTGGGAGTGGCAATCGCGTAGCGGAGCACCTGGAAGTAGTCGAGCCGCGCCTGCTCACCCTTGACGTCCAGGGCCTTGATGGTCGCTTCCAGCCGCACTCCGGTGACCTTCGAGAAGTCCGTCTTGAGCTTCTGCTGCAGGGTGCCGTAGTCCAGCGGGCTGACCCCGCGGGCCGGGTCGCCCTTATCGGTGTAGTCGGGTGCCGCGAGCGCGAGGATCGCCGTGGCGTCGCGCGCCTCCAGCGCCTGCTTGTACCGGCCGAAAAGGTTCAGCACGTCGCGATTCTCCGGAGTATCGCGGATGTTCGTCCCCGGGAGCGTTGCATGGGAGCAAGCCACGGCGGCCAGGCAGGCGAGCAGGGCGAGTCTCATGGCCGAGGATGTAGGCACAAAATGCGGATCGGTGGTAGCGAGAACGCGATGGAGGAGGGGTTCATCGACGTGGGGCCCGCGGACCTGACCGAAGGCGAGCTTCGCGGGCTGGAAGTGGGAGAGCGGCTGGTGCTGGTGGTGCGGCACCAGGGGCGCATCACGGCCATGGACGACTCCTGCAACCACGCGGGCTGCCTGCTTTCCGGCGGATGGCTGCACCCGAGGAAGGGGGCGGTGGTGTGCCCCTGCCACGAGTATGCCTTCGAGCTGGGAAGCGGGCGCAACCTGACGATTCCGCGGCTGTGCGACGACCAGTGCGCCTTCGAGGTGCGCGTCGAGCGCGGTCGGGTGATGATCCGCTTTTCGCGGGAGTGACCCATGGCCCACGACGATCCCCACAACCCTGATCATGCGGACGGGAAGCACCACGACCATCCCCACCCGGACGTGCCCGCGCAGCACAAGGCGCGCGCTCCTGGGTACGCGCGCGTGTACGTGATCACCTGCTCTGACACCCGCACCGCCGTCACCGACGACGGCGGGCGCATCCTCAAGTCCAGGCTCGCCGACCAGGGGCACGCGATCGCCGGCTCGGCCATCGTCCCCGACGATCCGGCCCGCATCGGGCAGGAGCTGCAGCGCGCCCTGGAGTCCCAGGCCCAGGTCGTCCTGATCACCGGAGGCACCGGCATCACCTCCCGCGACAGCACGTTCGAGGCGGTCAGCGCCGCCATCGCCCGGCCGCTGCCGGGATTCGGCGAGCTGTTCCGCACGCTCTCGTTCCAGGAGATCGGCAGCGCGGCCATGCTCTCGCGCGCCGTGGCCGGGGTGACCCGCGAGGGCCTGATCGTCTTCGCCATGCCTGGGAGCCCCGCGGCGGTGCGGCTCGCCTGCGACCGCCTCATCTTGCCCGAGCTGGGACACCTGCTGGAAGAGCTCGGCCGGTGAGGGCGTGGGCGCGCGCGGAGCTGCTCCGGCCGGCGCTGGACGCGCTGCTCGCCTCGACGGACGCCGCCGCCCGGGTCCGGGGCGATCCGGTGGAGCTGCCGCACCGCTATTCCGATCCGTGCGACGTGGAGGTGACCGCGCTGCTCTGCGCGGCGCTCGCCTACGGCCGCGTCGATCTCTTCAAGCCGCGGCTCTCGCGATTGCTGGAGAGTCTTGGTCCAAGGCCGGCGTTCATTGCCCGGACCTCGACCGCCGCCCAGCTGGTGAGCCGCCTGGAGGGGTTTTCGTACCGGATGACCGGACCGCGCGACGTCGCCTGCCTTCTCTTCGGCGCCGGCGCCATCCTGCGCGCGCACGGGTCGCTCGGCGCCTGCTTCACCGCGCACTACCGGCGGCTGGGAACGGTCCGGGCCGCGCTGGGCGCCTTCGTCGACGAGCTGTGCGCGCCCGACTTCAGGGCCATCACCGGCCAGCGAGCGCCGACCCGGCGACTCAAGCACTTGCTGCCGCACCCGGAGCGCGGGAGCGCCTGCAAGCGCCTCAACCTCTTCCTGCGCTGGATGGTGCGGGGCCCCGACGGCGTGGATTTCGGGCTCTGGCCCGGGGTGCCGGTGGCGGAGCTCGTGGTTCCCCTCGACACGCACGTGCACCGGATCGGACGTTTCATCGGCCTCACCCGGCGCAAGGACCTGTCCTGGAAGACCGCGGAAGACGTGACGCGCCGGCTCCGGATGCTGGATGCGGGGGACCCCGTACGCTACGACTTTGCCCTCAGCCACCTCGGCATCAGCGGGACCTGCGCTGCACGGAAGGACGCTCGTCGGTGCGCAGGGTGCCCGCTGAAGCCGATCTGCCGGTACTGGACCTGACCGGCCAACCTTCTTCTCCCGGTCCCAGGCCGCAAGCCACGAGAGCGCAGGCGCACGATTGGCCGGGGGAGGTGGCCCAAGGGTCAGGTTGCGCATTCTTTGCAACCCGGGCGATACATCAAGCATCGTAGGCTCGGTCGCCCGGCGTCACTCGGCGGGCACGAGAGGGGAGCGCGTGGCGATTCCGGCATCCCAGATGTTGACGGTGGCTCGGTACGTGATGAAGCAGCGCCTCGCGGGCCGGGAGCGCTATCCGCTGGTCTTGATGCTCGAGCCGCTCTTCCGCTGCAATCTCTCGTGTACCGGGTGTGGAAAAATCCAATATCCCTCCTCCATCCTCAAGCGGCATCTCTCGGTCGCGGACTGCGTGGCTGCCTCCGACGAATGTGGTGCCCCGATGGTGAGCATCGCCGGGGGGGAGCCCCTGCTGCACCCGGAGATCGCCGCGGTCGCGCGGGCCCTGGTCGAGCGGCGGCGGTACGTGTACCTGTGCACCAACGCGCTCCTGCTCGAGCGCAAGCTCGACGAGTTCGAGCCCAGCAAGTTCCTCAGCTTCAGCGTGCACATGGACGGGCCGCGCGCGGAGCACGATCACTCCGTCTCCCGCGAGGGCGTCTACGACGTGGCGGTGAAGGCGATCCGCGCCGCCTTGGCGCGCGGGTTCCGCGTCACCACCAACACCACGCTCTTCGAGGGCAGCAATCCCGAGCGGATGCGCCGGTTCTTCGACGACATGATGGAGCTGGGCGTCGAGGGAATGATGGTCTCGCCCGGCTACTCCTACGAGAAGGCGCCCGACCAGGAGCACTTCCTGCGCCGCGAGCGGTCCCACCGGCTGTTCTCGCAAATGCTGGGCGAGCCCAAGAAGAGCTGGAGCTTCAACCAGTCGCCCTTGTTCCTGCAGTTCCTGATGGGGAAGCGGGACTTCGAGTGCACGCCCTGGGGCAACCCCACGTACAACATCTTCGGCTGGCAGCGGCCCTGCTACCTCCTGCAGGACGGGTACGCGAAGACCTTCCGCGAGCTGATGGAAGAGACGGAATGGTCGCGGTACGGCCGCAAGAGCGGCAATCCGCGCTGCCAGGACTGCATGGTGCACTGCGGCTTCGAGCCGAGCGCGGTCCGCGCGGCATTCGAATCGCCCCGGGCGATGGGCGCGACCGTCGCCAGCATGGTGACGGGCCGGTTATGATCGAGGCACGGATCGCCCAGCTCGTCGATCGGGCGTTCGACTACCGCGGGTACGTGACGCTCCGCCGCAGCGACGGCTCGGAGGTGGTGGGATTCGTCTACGACCGCGGCGCCTCGCATCTCGAGCTGTTGGACCAGAGCGCTACCCGCCGCATGCGCGTCCCGCTGGCGGAGATCGCTGACATCGCCTTCACCGGCGAGGACGCCGCCCGCAAGTCCCAGGAGATCTGGGAGCGCCGCCAAGGGACCCTGGAGTCTAGCGAGACCCCGGCGCACGGTGACTGGGGCGAGGCGGGGCCGGTCCTGGTGCTGGTCGCGCTCGAGCAGGAGCTGCGCGCGGTCGGGCGCGCCCTGGACGGCGCCCCGCGGGCCGGGAAGGTCCGCGGCCGGCTCGGCGGCAACGACGTGGTCACGCTCGCTTCCGGGATGGGCAAGGACCCCGGACCGGCCCTCGCCGAGTGGCAGCCCCGCCTGGTGGTGAGCTGCGGATTTTGCGGCGGGCTCGATCCGGGGCTGATCGCGGGCGACCTGGTCCTCGCCACCGCCGTGCGCGCCGCGAGCGGGGAAGTGCTCACAGCGCCAGAACCCGCTCGGCTCGCGGCTGCCGCCATGCTGGAGGGCCTGCGCTACAGGCAGGGTGAGCTCGTCCAGGCTGCCTCCGTCGCGGCCACCGTGGACGAGAAGCGCGCGCTCGCCAGGTCCGGGGCGCTGGCGGTGGACATGGAGAGCTACGCCGTCGGCCTCGAGGCGGCGGAGGCCGGCATTCCCTGGCTGGTGCTCCGGGCCGTCGTGGATCCGGCCGACTCTCCGCTTCCCGAGTTCACACGAGAGGCGCGCCGCGACTACACCTGGCCGGCGCTGAAGTACGCGCTCAAGGGTCCGCGAGCGGCGGCACGGCTGGTCCGGCTCGCCCGCGAGTTCCGCCTCGCGAGCGACGCGCTCACGACCGGGCTGCGCCGCCTCGGTCCCGCGCTCGACGCGGCGGAGGCCCGCCCGTGAGGGCGCTGGTGACCGGCGCGAGCGGGTTCGTCGGAGGCGCCGTCGCGCGGGCGCTGCTCCGGCAAGGAGCGCGGGTGCGGGTCCTGTTGCGACCGGGCGCCGCTCCGAATCTGCCCGAGCCCTCCGAGGTGGAGATCGCCCGCGGCGATCTGCGCGACACGCAGGCCGTCTGCGCGGCGGCCGCCGGCTGCGACGCCATCTTCCACGTCGGCGCGCTGTACTCGTTCACGGCGCCACCCAGCGAGGTGCTCGCCGTCAATGTCGGTGGCACGCGCAACGTGATCGAGGCGGTGCGGAGCAGCGGCGCGCGCCTGGTCTACACCTCCAGCATCGCCACCGTCGGCGGCATGCGCGACGGCGTGCTTCCGGACGAGCGGTCCACCCCCGTCGGCCCTCCCCCGGGTCCGTACAAGAAGAGCAAGTGGGAGGCGGAGGCCCTGGTGCGCGAGCAGGCGCAGCGCGGGCTGGACGCCGTGATCGTGAATCCGACGTTCCCGGTGGGCGAGGGCGACGTGAAGCCGACGCCGACGGGCGCCCTCATCCGGGACTTCCTGGACGGACGCATGCCCGCGTACGTGGACACGGGCATGAACCTGGTCGACGTCGACGACGTCGCGGAGGGCCATCTGTTGGCGTTCCAGCGCGGGCAGCGGGGAGAGCGGTACATCCTGGGCCATGTGAACCTGACCCTGCGCGAGCTCCTCGAGGAGCTGGCGGCGATCGCCGGCCGCAAGCCGCCATGGTTCCGCATGCCCCACTTGCTCGCGCTCGGTCTCGCGCACGCCGACGCTTTCGTGGAGGGACGGATCCTGGGCCGCTCTCCGCGCATTCCGCTGGAAGGCGTCCGGACCGCGCGCGAGGTCATGTTCGCGCGCTGCTCCCGGGCGGTGCAGGAGCTGGGGCTGCCGCAGACGCCGGTGCGCACGGCGCTGGCGAAGGCGGTGCGCTGGTTCGAGGAGCGCGCCCGGCGCGGATCGCGAGGGGTCTCGTGATCGGCAGCGAGAGCAGGCTCGAGCATTCGGCCGTCGATCTGGTGATCCAGCGGGCGCAGGGGTGGTTCGCGCGCGAGCAATCTCCGGACGGTTTCTGGTGGGCGGAGCTGGAATCGAACGCCACCATGGACGCCGAGTACTTGCTCTTGACGCACTTCCTCGGCGCGCGCGACGAGGAGCGCTGGCGGGGCGTGGCCCAGGACATCCGCCGCTATCAGCGCGACGACGGCAGCTGGGCGATGTACCACGGAGCTCCCGGCGACCTGTCCACCACCATCGAGTGCTACTTCGCGCTCAAGCTCAACGGCGATTCCGCCGATGCGCCGCACCTGGCGCGGGCCCGGGCCTTCATCCGCGCGCGCGGCGGCATCGCTTGCGCGCGCACGTTCACCCGCATCTGGCTGGCGCTCTTCGGCCAGTGGAGCTGGGACGACCTGCCGGCGATGCCGCCGGAGCTGATGCTGCTGCCGCCGCGGGCGCCGCTCAGCATCTACCGTTTCTCCTCCTGGGCGCGCGGCACCATCGTGCCCCTCCTCTTGCTCATGAACGACCGGCCGGTGCGCTCCATCCCCGAATCCGCGCGGCTCGATGAGCTGCGGGTCGAGGGCGCATCGGGGCGCGCTCCGCGCGACATGCTGGATCGCTTCTTCCTGGCCATCGACCGCGCGGTCCGTTCCTACGATCGCCTGCCGCTGCACCCGTTTCGCCGCCGGGCCCGCAAGGCCGCCGAGGAATGGATCCTCTCCCACCAGGAGGCGGACGGAAGCTGGGGCGGCATCCAGCCGCCCTGGGTCTACTCGCTGATGGCGCTGCACACCCTGGGGCACTCGCTCGAGCATCCGGCCTTGAAGAAGGGCCTGGAGGGCATGCACGGGCGCTGGATGATCCGGCGCGGCGACGGGAGCCTGCGGGTGCAGGCCTGCCTTTCTCCCGTCTGGGACACTGGCCTGGCGCTGCTCGCGATGCTGGAGTCCGGTGTCGAAGGCACGGAACCCGGGGTGCAGCGCGCGTCGGAATGGCTGCTGCGGGAGGAGATCCGCGTTCCCGGCGACTGGTGCGTGCAGGTGGAAGGCGTCGAGCCGAGCGGTTGGGCGTTCGAGTTCGATAACGATCTCTATCCGGACGTCGACGACACCGCGGTGGTCCTGCTCGCGCTGCAGCGGGCGTCCGCCGTCGACCCGCAGACGCGGGAGCGCGCCCTGCGCTGGGTGCTGGCGATGCAGAGTCGCAACGGCGGCTGGGCGGCATTCGACAAGGACAACACCTCGCGGCTGCCGGCGCTGCTTCCCTTTTGCGACTTCGGGGAAATGATCGACCCGCCCAGCGCGGACGTCACCGGGCACGTGATCGAGATGCTCGGCGCCTTCGGCCTTTCGGGCCAGAATCCCGCGGTGGCGCGCGGGCTGCGCTACCTCTACGCCCAGCAGGAGAAGGAAGGCTCGTGGTTCGGCCGCTGGGGAGTCAACCACGTGTACGGCACGGGCGCCGTGCTCCCTGGCCTGGCGGCGGTGGGCGAGGACATGGACAGCCTCGCTGTCCGCCGCGCCGTGCGCTGGCTGGCCGATCGCCAGAACGCGGACGGCGGCTGGGGAGAGACCTGCGCCTCGTACGTGGACCGCGAGGCCCGGGGCCGCGGCGAAAGCACGCCTTCGCAGACGGCCTGGGCGCTGCTCGGTCTGATCGCGGCCGGACGCGCCGACTCCCAGGGCGTGCACCGCGGCATGCGCTGGCTGCTCGATCGCCAGCTACCCGACGGCGACTGGGAGGAGGAGTCCTTCACCGGCTGCGGATTCCCCGGCTACGGGACGGGCGAGGAGCGAGGCGCCCGCATCTTCGAGGGCCGCGAGCTCTCGGCCGGATTCATGATCCGCTATCATCTCTACCGCAATTGCTTTCCGCTGCTCGCCCTCGGGCGGTATCGGGCCGCCTTGGGGGCGGCCGGGCGCGGATCCCCGAACGGAAGAAGGTACTGAATGCGACCGCCGGAATTCTACCAGCGCCATCTCGATGCGGTGAGCCGGAGCTTCGCGCTCTGCATCCCACAGCTCGATCAGCCGCTGCGCGACCAGGTCGCGCTCTCCTACCTGCTGCTCCGTGTCCTCGACACGGTGGAGGATGCGCCGTTCGCCGACCGCGCGCTGCAGCAGCGCCAGTTCAGCGCCTTCCGGCAGTTCCTGGTCAAGATGCCCACGCGCGCGCAGGTCGACGCTTTCCGCGCGTCATTCCCTGCCGGCCTCAGCGACGGCGAGCGCAACCTGCTCGCGGATACCGAGGCCTTCTTCGAGGACGCTCACGAGCTTCCCGCGGGAGCACGCAGCGTGGTGCTGTCCGCCATGGACCGGATGGCGCGCGGAATGGCGGCGTACGCGCAGCGGCCCGTTCCGCTGCGGCTGCTCGATCTCGAGGACGTGAGCCGGTACTGCTGCATCGTCGCGGGGCTGGTGGGCGAGCTGCTCACGGCGCTCTGGGGGCTGGGGGCCGGAACGCCGCCGCGGATGCTCTTCGCGTACCACTTCGGGCAGTTCTTGCAGAAGGTGAACATCCTCAAGGACCAGGCCGAGGACGAGACCGCCGGCCGGTTCCTGGTGCCCGATCGGCGGGAGCTCCTGGCCAGCCTTCGCGCCGACGCGGACGGGGCGCTCCGGTATCTGACCTCGCTGCCGGTCAGCGCACGCGGTTACCGCATCTTCTGCGCCTGGTCGCTGATGCTCGGGGCCGCTTCGATCGCGCAGTTGAACGGTCCGCGGGAGAGCCACCGCGCGCAGACGCTGGCCTTGCTCGGACGCATCGCCGACATCGCGCAGGACGACGAGGCGCTGCGGCGCCAGTTCCAGGAGCTGTTGCCCGGGCTTCCCGAGCTGCACGCCCGGCCCCCGGTGCCGAAGCCCGAGACCAGCGAGTGGTTCCTGCGGATGCTGAATGCGCCCTTGTCCGCGGAGGAGCTGGTCCGGCTGGGCGCGGTCCGGGCGGCTCCCTCCCGCCAGGTGGCGGCCAATCAATAGGGGTATCCGATCTCCACGTACACCTTCACTCCCTCGCCGCCGGTGGCTACGTCGATGCGGCCGACCACGTTGGGGTGGACCCAGGCCCGGAACCCGACTCCCCCGGTGACACGCGGATGCGAGAAGAACTGATCCAGCGCGCCGTACACCTGGCCGACGGCGATGAAGGGGTCGATCCGCCAGTCGGCGGTCACGCCGTAGATGTGGGTCTGCAGCACGCGGATGCGTTGCTCGAGCTCCAACGTCCAGGCGCTGCGGTCAATGAAGCGGTCCTCGGTGAAGCCGCGCAAGAGGTAGGCGCCGCCGAGCGTGCTCTGCAGGTAGAACGGGACCCTGGACGAGCTGACGGTGTTCCAGTCGAGCCGCGCGGCGCCGTCGACAAACCCCGTTTCAGGCACCAGGGCGCGGAACCGGGCGCGGCCGAGCAGGTACGTCGGCGAGCGGCCGAGGCCTTCGACGACCCCGGCGGCGAGCTCGGCGAACAACCCGCGGTCCGAGTACTCGCGGTTCGGCCGGCTGTCGAAGCGGACGTCGACGAACTGCGCGAGGATGGTGGAACCGCCCATCCCGGGCGCATCGGGAAAGACGCGCGGGCTGAGCGGCAGCCCAGGGACCCCGAGGTCCTGGACCCTGTCCGTACCCAGGAACAGGGCGGCGCCCGCGTTCCAGTGGCTGGTCAGGTTCAAGCCGCGGCGGGCGGTCGCGTAGGCGCGGATGCGCGTGTAGCTGGTCTCGGCGTTCTCGGGAGTGTCGGGGCCCAGGCCGAAGAAGCGGTAGAAGGCGCTGCGCTGCCAGCGCATTTCAAACTCGGTGGTGAAGGCGCCGGGCAGGCGGGGCAGGTCGCGCCACTGGATCAAGAGATTGGAGTTGATCCGGGTGCTCGCCGAGGCGATGAAGGTCAGGGTCTGGTCGTCGGAGGGATAGTGGAACCAGCGGAGCGTGCCGGTCAGGTGGATGACGTCGTTCCAGCTGACGCTCGGCGCGATGATCGACTCGGTCCTCTGGTTCGCATCGCAGATCCGCAGGAAGACGGGCATGAAGCCGCCCGTGCCGCCCTCGTTG
>Ga0209526_10002121_pt1 | contig 13354 bp, 9 predicted proteins | sample JacPinW_OM2H0_M1_FD_188566 | JGI IMG/M metagenome (GOLD analysis project Ga0209526, IMG submission 188566) | Forest soil microbial communities from Algoma, Ontario, Canada - Jack Pine, Ontario site 1_JW_OM2H0_M1 (SPAdes) (version 2) | ecosystem: Environmental > Terrestrial > Soil > Boreal... | reverse complement strand
CTTTACCGACTGTTCCGCTTGCCCCAGTTACAAGAATCATGATGCGCTCTCCAAATCGAATTTGCCGCGCTGGCGCAAAGCGGTGCTTATCGAGCCGCCCGCCAACGTTGTCTATCAATCCTATAAGTATTGAGGGTCCGCAGGAAGTAGGCACAATTTTGTAACCCCGGAGTCCAGTATGAAAGACAATTGTGGGTGTCCGGTACAGGGCACAATCAACGCTCTAAGCGGAAACTGGAAAGTTTTGGTGGTGTGGCATTTGGGATTTGGTCCGAGGCGCTTTGCCGAGTTGCGTGACCTTGTGCCTGGAATCAGCGAAAAAGTTCTTGCTTCGCAATTGCGAGAGCTCGCCTCCGACGGCATTGTGCGCCGCACAAGCAAGCCGGTTGTGCCCCCGCAAGTAACCTATGCGTTGACTAAGGCCGGTAACGAACTGATTCCGCTAATGAGCGAGCTCTGTCACTGGGGCACGCGCCATCTGGGCATCCCGCCCAATCTACCTATGATCCGGCGAGGAAAATTGCTCCCATCTTCTCGTCGGACCTCCGCGGCTTAGTCGTACCGCAGCGCCTGCATCGGATCGGTGGCAGCGGCCCGCCGTGCTGGTACGAGACACGCGAGGGTGGCCGCGAGAATAAGCAATAGGGTTACGCCGGAGAGGATTAGTGGGTCGCGCGAGCTTTGTGCCACCCACTTTGTGGCGAGCTTGTCCAAGGCGATGCTAAGGGCGAGCCCGGCGGCCAGCCCGCCGCCGACGTTTACGGCCGTAGAAGACAGCACGATGCGAAATACGTCAGCAGCCCTTGCTCCGAGAGCCATGCGGATGCCGAACTCGTTGGTGCGCGTCGCTACTCCATAGGAAACGACGCTGTAGAGGCCAACGGCGGCAAGCACCAGCGCCAAAATCGAGAAAATTCCAAACAGGGTTGCGACAAGGCGCTGCTGCGCGTACTCCTGCTGGCCGGTAATCCATTGGTCGAGGTCGCGCACACGCATGGTCTGTTGTTCCGGATCGATCTGCACGATCTGCGCGCGGATATCGTGTAACAGAGAAAGCGGCGCGAGGCGTGTGCGCACCAGGATTTGGGTAAACATCCACATCTGCGTTGTATAGGGAACATAGAGCCCGGGCTTGATGGGATTTCGCAGGCCATCGTCGCGCGCGTCGGCAACAATACCGATAATTTGCAGCCAGCCATCGCTTCCGGCGGCCGCACGCTGGTAGGGCGCCTGGTCTTTTAGCGAGGGTATTTTGATTTGGTGCCCGATGGCGTCGCCATTGGGCCAGAACTGGCGCGCCATGGTTTGGTTGATGACGGCCAGCGAAGCGCCGCGCATGGTTTCGGCATGATCCCAAAGGCGCCCTTGGGCGAGCGGAATATGCAAAAGCGGGAAATATTCCGGGCTCACAAAGTTCACGCGCACTTCGGGCTTCTCCGACGCCGTGCTGCCCATAATTTCAATGTTCTGGCGCCAGCCGCTCGATGGTGGCGTCGCGTTGGTCGATATTCCCGCGGCCACAACTTGGGGCATTGCGGCGATTTTGGCGCGGAGTTGCTCGAAATACTCGGCACGATCTTTCCACGCCACGTGCGTGTTTTCGTGCACAGGAATGGGGACGGACATGGCGTTGTGCGGATCGTAGCCGAGATCGGTATTCACCAAGCGGAGGAAGCCTTTGCCCGCAGCACCTGCGGCGGTCAGCATCAACAGCGTCAATGCCACTTGTGCGCCGACCATCGCGCCGTGACTGCGCCTCGCGCCCACGCTTCCGGCCACGCGGCGCGAGCTGGTCTGCATGAGCCGCGCTATCTCCGGGCGCGACAGTTGCAGCGCGGGCCAGAGTCCAAAGACAATGGCAGTTGCAAATGCCAAACCGACGCTAAAGAGCAGCACCGGAATGTTCATCTTGATCACGGATTCGGCGGGAAACGAATTCTCCGGTAACCGCGCGGCGAGCAATGAAAGCCCTCGCCATGCCAGGAGAATGCCGAGTGCGGCTCCGGTTGTCGCGATGCCAAGCGACTCCGTGAGCAATTGGCGAATCATGCGAAGGCGGTCGGCTCCGATCGCAGCGCGCACCGCGAGCTCGTGTTGCCGTTCCGTGCCTCGCGCCAAGAGCAGAATGGAAACATTCGCGCAGCCGATCAGCAGCAGCGACGCAACCGCGCCCAGCAGCAAATACAACGTGGGCCCCAAAGGCCGCGCGTACACCTCCACGATGCTGCGCAGCTTGACTTTGAACTTGTCCGGATATTGCGTGGGCGCCTGCTTGGCGAACTCTTCGACGATGGGCTGGAGCTCCGCGCTGGCCTGTTCCGCGTTCACGCCTGGCCGGATCTTGATCGAAGCCGCGTAGCGGATGTTCGGGTCCTGGGTGACCTTCAGCGGCACGTACATGTCCGGGTCGCCCCATTTGAAGCGCGGCGGCATCACGCCCACGATTTGGTACGGCTTGTGGACAAGCTGAATGGTGCGCCCGATCACCTTGGGGTCGCCCACAAAATAGCGCTGCCAGAAGTGGTAGGTAAGCACCACCACGGGCTGGGGCGTTTGTCCCGGCGGCGCGTCCGAAGGAATCAGCCAGCGTCCCATCAGCGCGCGGATGCCCCAGTGATTTGGCGCGTTCGGGTCGATGTACATGGCCTGTACATCTTCAGGGAGGTCGCCATCCGTCGTGGTCAGGTTCCACCAATCCATCAGGGTGACGTCCTCGACCGATTTTGCCCGGCGAAGCTGGTCTGCTTGTTGGCCGTTGGGGCCAGCGAAGCGGTCGCTGCCGGATTTGTCCACAAGCCGCAGCTCTACAATCCGGTCGGAGCCAGGGTAGGGGAATGGGTCAATGAGAACAGCGTAGATGACGCTGAAAACCGCGCTCGTGGCTCCGATGCCCAGAGCGAGCGAGAGTACGGCGGTAAGAGTAAAGCCCGGCCGCTTGCGGAGTTCGCGGGCTGCATAGCGCAAGTCCGATAAGAGGGATTGCATCAGCACCTCGCAGGACTACCCATTCCTGTATACGTGTACTGACGGTGAGAGTTCCCTTACGGTTTGTATAGACTGAAAAAATATTCTTGCAATAGGGATGGTGATCGAGTGCGTTCGGCTGTTATTCCGTGAAGAGGCCAGGTTGGTTTGCAGCTGCGGCAGCGGCGGCAGGTTTACGCCGAGCGATACCGACTACTCCAAGCACGGTGACTTCGGATAAGGCGCTGCGCGGGACAAAGATGCGATCCGTCGTGGAGTTTAGGTCGGGCGGAGTGATCTGCAGGCCATTGTCGAGCAGCGAGAGCAAGTCGTTGGGGACGACGCCCTCTAAAGTGTCGTTGTCGGTGAAGCGCAGACGCACCCACAAGCCGTCGAGCTTTGGCCGGCTAAGAAAAGCTTTCCGTTCCGGCTCGAAATCGTCGGAAAACTCCCTCACGAAGTAGATCGAACGGACTTTCGCCAGCGCAATTTGTTCGTGCTCGCCGTCGGGAGTAAGGACGTCGATGGGGTCAAGCTGGCCGAGTCGCGTTGGACTCAGATAGCCGCGCACGGCTTTCTTGTCCAAGAGCACGACGACGACTTTCTTGTGTGTAGAGGCTGGGGCTCGGGGCTTCAAAGAATCCGCACGTAACCGAAAAGCACAAATTTGCGAAACGCTCAGATGTATGTTATGTTAAGCGCGTTTTTCCTGTCAAGTCATTGTTTTTGTTGGGTTTAGGCCACGGAGCGAGGTCCGTTGACCGAAAAAAAGCAGATTCTGAAATCGGCCTCGATCATATCCCTGGTCACCATCGTAAGCCGCATTTTGGGGTATGTGCGGGACCAACGAATTGCCTTCCTATTGGGCACGTCTCTCTCTGCTAACTCCTTTATTTTGGCCTACCGCATACCCAACTTGTTTCGCCGCCTGGTCGCGGAAGGCTCCATGACGGCGTCGTTCATTCCGGTTTTTACGACGTACATGCGGGAGAAGTCACCGGCGGAGGTATGGGAATTCGCGAATCGCCTGTTTTGGACTCTGGCGCTGGTCGTCGCGATCATCACCGTTCTGGGAATGGTGTTCTCGCCCTCGGTAATCCACGTCTTTACGGCCGATGCGAGCAATGTTTCGTGGGATCAAGCGGTCAACCTGAACCGCGTGATCTTCCCCTATCTGTTTTTTGTGGCGCTGGCAGCACTAGCAATGGGTATCCTCAACTGCTTTCATACGTTTGGGTTACCGGCGGCCACGTCCGTGTTTTTGAACTTGGCCGTGATTCTGTTTTCGATTGGCGCCGTGTGGCCGTACTTCAAAGATCCGGCTGTCTCGCTTGCCGTTGGCGTGCTGGTCGGGGGGGCGCTGCAGTTTCTGATTCAGGTGCCGTCGTTAGTGCAGAAAGGCATGAATTTCGACTTCGGCATTTCGTTTTCACATCCCGGGATACAAAACGTCGCGCGCCTGATGCTGCCGCGTTTTTTCGGGATTGGGATTGGGCAGATCAACCTTTTCGTGGACACGTACTTTTCAACGGCCAGCAAGATGCCCGAGGGGAGCCTGACGGCCCTCTATTACGCGGACCGCGTAATGGAGTTGGTGCTCGGAGGGTATGCCATTGCCGTAGCCACGGCAATCCTGCCGATGATGTCGCATCAGGCGGCTGCGAAAGATTACGAAGCCTTAAAGAAAACACTGACGTTTTCCGTGCGAATTGTGGCATTTATTACCATACCGGCCGCTCTCGGGCTAATGATCTTGCGCGAGCCCATTATCCGGGTGTTATTCCAACACGGGCAGTTCGTGCCGGCGTCTACGCGATTGACGGCGCGGGCTTTGCTGTACTACGCGATAGGGTTGCCGGCGTTGGCTTCGGTGAAGTTAATCGTGCCGGCCTTTTATTCGACGCGAGATACCAGGACGCCCGTGATCGTAGCGGGGATGTCACTGATGATCAATTTGGTGCTGAATATCGTGTTTTTGCAGTTTTTCTTTAAGCGCGTACAGAACGGGGGCCCGGCCCTGGCAACCGCGATAGCATGCTTTTTTGATTTCTTCGCGCTCTTTATCATTTTCCGGTTACGCTACGGGGCGTTGGGGACCATGGAGATTCTCCGCTCGTTTTCCAAGATTTCCTTGTGCTCGGGAATAATGGGAATCGCTTGCTGGCTTGGGCTGCACTATACCGCGTTCACAGTGCATTCGCGTTTCCTGGTACAACTCTCGGTGTTTACAGCGCTCATCGTGGGCGCTACGGCTTTGTACCTGGGCCTGGCGTGGATTCTCCGGTGCCATGAAATGGAAGAGGTTTACGGGATTGCCTTGCGGCGGGGTCGTGGCGGCGCGGCATACGTGGATATCTGATGGAAATCTCGGCGGTTATTTCGTCGTTCATGATGCATGTGCGTGTAGAGAAGGGACTCTCCGCGAACACCATTTCCGCGTACAAGCGCGACTTGAACAAATTTGAAGAATTCGCGCGAAAGCGCAAACTGACCCTGGAGAGCGTCGGCCGTGATGATCTGGTGGACTTTCTGGCCGGATTGTACCGGCAAAAGCTGGAGAGCCGGACAGTGGCGCGGCAATTGGTAACGCTACGCAACTTCTTCCGCTTTGCGCAGGTACAGGACCTGATTCCTGAGGATCCGTCGATTAATCTCGAATCGCCGAAGATACGGCGGCACTTGCCGGGATATTTGCGATTGGAGGAAGTCGAGAAGCTTTTGGAACAGCCGGACTCGAAGACGCCGACCGGATTGCGCGACCGCGCGATGCTCGAAGTGCTGTATTCGACAGGCTTGCGTGTATCAGAGCTGATCGGGCTTGGGGTCAGCGATCTGGATACGAAGGTGGGTTGCGTGCGGTGCATCGGCAAGGGAGATAAGGAGCGGATCGTGCCAGTGGGCAAGAAAGCCTTGGGTATGGTCGACAAGTACCTCCGAGAAGGGCGGCCGGAGCTTCTGCGGAATGCGAAAGCGAGTTCGGGCCCCGCGCTCTTCGTGAATCGTCGTGGCGTGGCGCTTAGCCGAGTGGGTGTCTGGAAAATACTGTCGGCGTATGGTCGTCGCGCCGGGTTGCGCGTGGCGCTGACGCCGCACATGCTGCGCCACAGTTTTGCGACCCATCTGTTGGAGCGCGGCGCGGATTTGCGCTCGGTGCAGCTTATGCTCGGGCACGCGGATATTTCTACGACACAGATTTATACCCATGTTGTCGAGGAGCGGTTGAAGCAGATTTACAAGGCCCATCATCCGCGCGCTTAGCAGGGCGAGCGCGGCGGACTCGGGCCCGGTGCCCAGAACCCCGGGGAATGCACAGAGGGCGGCGCGTTGAGGTAAGCGCGCCCTGTAGGTTAAGGAGAACGATGCCAGATTACATGTTCTTGCTGGAAAGCCGGTTGTCGCCGGAGCAGCGCGCCGTGATGATGCGCGTGCAGGAACTTTCCGCGGCGATGGGCTTCAACTTGTACCTGACGGGCGGCACGGTGCGCGACCTCATCACCGGAGCATCGCTGCGCGATTTGGATTTCACCGTAGAGGGAAATCCAACGAAGATTGCGCGCGAGCTGGAAAAAGGCGGAGCGAAGATCCAGCTCGAGGATGAAAAGCTGCGGCATATCGAGGTGCTGTTTGGGGGCGATGTGGAAGGCAGCATTTCGGCGGCGCGCGACGATCACTACGTGCGGCCAGGGACGCGGCCGGAAGTTCGCTGGTCGACCATCATGGAGGACTTGCGGCGGCGCGATTTTTCGCTGAACGCGATCGCCATTTCGCTGAATCCGGCGTCGCGCGGACTGCTGCTCGATCCCACCAACGGTCTCTCTGACATCGAGCGCGGGGAAGTTCGCGCGCTTACGATTCATAGCTTTACGAATCAGCCTGTCCGGTTGCTGCGAGTGCTGCGATTTTCCTCGCGCATGGGCTTCAAGCTCGAGGGACGCACTCAGGAGTGGTTTGACCTGGCTATTGAGCGCGAATTGCACAAAGCCATATCTTCCGAAGATGCCGGCGGCGAATTGCGCGCAGTCGCGCGAGAAGAGCGGCCTACCGTGGTGCTGAAAGCATGGGAGCAGCACGATTTGCTCGAGGCGGTCAATTCAAATCTTGCGAAACGGCATCCAGACTACGATGCGGTTGCGCGCGTCATGAAAGTGCGTGAGGACTTGTTCACCGCGGGATTCCGGCCGCGCCTGGCCACGCCGATGCTCTTGGCGATTCTGGGCCGGTTGAAGGATCGCGAGCAGGGTGGGGTCTTGTCCAAGGCAGGCTATCGCTCCGCCGAGTCCGAAGCTGTGCTGGGATTCGGACAAGAGGCTGACGAGGCGGCCAAGGAATTGTCCGGTCGCAAGATGAACGCTCCGATTGATGCGTACCGATTCATTGAGAAGGTGCCCCTCGATCAGGTGGCGTATCTCCTGGCGGAGTCGCGCAACTCGGCGGCGTTGTCGAAAATCCGCGCGTACCTTAATAAGTGGCGACCGGTTCGCATCGGCCTTCCGACCGTTGCGAATGAGTTGGGAGCGCTGGGCATGGAACGCGGGCCGAAATTCGACGCGATTGTCGAGCAGGTGTTTGCGATTCAGTTGACCGGCCGCGGAAAAACGCCGGAGGAGCGCGAAAAGATTCTTCGCAAGCTCTCCGGCATTAAGGAAGCCCCGAAGAAAAAAGAGAAAAAGGGTGCGAAGGGCGCTGAAAAAGCGCATGGTGCCGCGGCCGGGAAGCACGCCGAGGCCAGCGCGGCAGCGGCAAAAGCTGCGACCAAGGCGCAGCACCGCGAACGCTTGGGTGCGGGCAAGCACGGACCAAAGGCAGCGGCACCAGCGCATGGAAAGAGCGCCGCAGGGGCGAAGAAGAGCGGCGGGCGGAAGTAGGCTGGGCTTCAGGCGTGGTAATTTGAGATCGATTGTGCACCAATCGCAACGTGCCGGCGCTTACCGCCCTGTGGGAAACGTTAGAATGCGAGTCGCAATTCTCGCGCGCAAGATTTAGAATTGAGAAACATGGATCAACCGCAGTTCGTTCACCTGCACGTTCACACCGATTACAGCCTGTTGGACGGCGCTTGCGAAACTTCCGAGCTACTGGATGAAGCGTCGCGGCAGAAAATGCCGGCGGTGGCGATTACCGACCACGGCAACCTGTTTGCCGCGGCGAATTTCTTTTATGAAGCGAGCAAGCGCGACGTCAAGCCGATTATCGGCTGCGAAGTGTACCTTGCGCGCGGAAGCCGGCACGAGCGCGGCGAAAAGACTAATGGAAGCAACGGCCAGGAACGCGGCGAGGGCGAGCCGGGCATGCGCGGCAGCAATCACCTGGTGCTGCTATGCGAGTCGCTCGAGGGCTATCACAACCTGATCAAGTTGGTTTCCGCCGGATTCCTCGAGGGTTTTTACTACAAGCCGCGCATTGACTACGACCTCCTCTCAAAACATAGCAAGGGATTGATCGCACTCTCTGCATGCCTGCGGGGGCCGGTGACGGAGGCGGTGGTCGAGGAAAAGTTGGATCTCGCGCGAGAAAATGCGTATCGGCTGCGGGACGTCTTTGGCAAAGGAAATTTCTTTCTCGAGATTCAGGACCAGGGACTCGAAATCGAAAAGGGCGTGAACCGCGAACTAGTGCGGCTCTCGAAGGAGACAGGCATCCCGCTGGTCGCCACGAACGACTGCCACTATTTGCATCACGACGACGCGCATGCGCAAGAAGTGCTGCTGTGCATCCAGACCGGCAAAACGATGAGCGATGCGCATCGCATGAAGTTTCAAACCGACCAGTTCTACTTCAAGAGCGCGGTGGAAATGGCGCAGGTATTCGGGGAATTGCCGGACGCGCTCAGTCGCACCGTCGATATCGCGCACCGTTGCAATGTGAAGATCGAGCGGATCCCCAGCCCATTCCCGGAATTCAAAGTGCCGGCGGGCCACACGCCGGGAAGCTACTTCGAGAAAGTCGTGCGCGAAGGTTTCGCGTCGCGCCTGCCAATTCTGGAGCGGCAAGCGCAGCAAGGCATGCTGCGCAATCCGCTTGCCGAATATGAGAAGCGGCTCACTTCTGAGATCGAGATGATTCAGAAGATGCGTTACGAGGGCTACTTCCTGATCGTTTGGGACTTCATCCACTACGCGCGCACACAAGATGTGCCGGTCGGCCCAGGTCGCGGATCGGCGGCGGGCAGCTTGGTGAGCTACGCCTTGCGCATCACGGACGTGGACCCGCTGCAGTACAACCTGCTGTTTGAGCGCTTCCTGAATCCGGAGCGCGTGTCCATGCCGGACATCGATATCGACTTCTGCATGCGGCGGCGCGGCGAGTTAATCGACTACGTCACGCAAAAGTACGGGCGCGAAAACGTCGCGCAGATTATTACCTTCGGGACCATGGCGGCGAAAGCGGCGATCAAGGACGTAGGCCGGGCGATGGACATTCCTTACACCGAGGTCGATCGTCTCGCGAAGCTGGTGCCCACTACGCTCGGCATCGAGCTGGAGCAGGCGTTGGCACAGACACCCCAGTTAAAGGCTGCCGTGAACTCTGACGAGCGGCTTAAGGATCTGATGGCGGTGGCGCTGCGGCTGGAAGGATTATCGCGGCACGCCTCCACACATGCGGCGGGCGTCGTCATTTCTCCGCGACCCCTCACCGATATCGTGCCGCTCTACAAGACAAGCCGGGATGAAGTCACCACGCAGTACGACATGAATGCGCTGGAGCGCATCGGCCTGCTGAAGATGGATTTCCTCGGGTTGACGACGCTGACGGTTCTGCAAGACACCGTGCGCATGATCCAGCAAAATCGCGGCGTGAAGGTCGACCTGGACAATCTTGCCCTGGAAGACGCGGACACCTACAAGCTCTTTTCCCGCGGCGACACCACCGCGATCTTTCAGTTTGAGTCACACGGCATGCGCGACATCCTGCGCCGTTATCAGCCTACGCGCATTGAAGATTTGACGGCGCTGAACGCGCTCTACCGCCCAGGCCCGATTCAGGGCGGCATGATCGACGATTTCATCAAGCGCAAACACGGAACCACGAAAGTCAGCTATGAACTGCCACAGCTCAAGGAGATTCTGGAAGAGACCTACGGCGTGATTTTGTATCAAGAGCAGGTGATGCAAATCGCCAACTGCCTGGCGAGTTTTTCGCTGGGCCAAGCGGATATTTTGCGCCGCGCGATGGGCAAGAAAAAGAAGGAAGAGATGGCGGCGCAGCGCGCCAAGTTCATGGCCGGTTGCGCAAACAACAAGATTCCGGAGAAAAAGGCCGAGCGAATTTTCAATCTGATGGAGGAGTTCGCGGGCTACGGCTTCAACAAGTCGCATTCCTGCGCTTACGCTTTGCTGGCCTACCAGACGGCCTATTTGAAGACACACTATCCCGTCGAGTTCATGGCCGCGTTGCTCACCTCCGAAGCCGGAAACACGGACAAGATAGTGAAATACATCAATGAAGCGCGTGGAATGAGCATTTCCATCCTGCCGCCGGATGTCAACGAGAGCGATCTATATTTCACTCCTGTAGGCGAAGCCATTCGGTTCGGACTCGCTGCAATCAAGAATGTGGGTGAGAACACCGCAAAGGCCATTCGCGAGTCGCGTTTGAGTCAAGGCGAGTTTCGTTCGTTGTACGAGTTTTGCGAGCGCATCGAATCCCGTTTCTTGAACAAGCGTGTCTTCGAGAGCCTGATTAAATCCGGCGCGATGGATTCACTCGGCGCGCGCGAGAGTATGCTGGCGTCGGTTGACGACGCTGTAATGGCTTTGCAGCGAGCCACGCGGACTCGGGAATCGGGCCAACATGGTTTGTTTGGAACCGCTGCGGCGCCGGCGCCTCTCGCATTCGAGATGCGCGAAGCGGAGCCCTCGAGCGAAGAGGAGCGGCTGGCGAGCGAGTACGCCATGTTGGGCTTTTACGTTTCGGGCCACCCACTTGCGAAATACGCTTCACGGTTGCAGGAGCTCAAGACCGTTTCGCTCGCAGAAATCGAAGGGCAGCGCAACGGAAAAGAGGTTGCCGTCGCGGTGCTGATTGTTGGTGTGCGGCCGATGCGTTCGCGCAAGGGCGCGCGATGGGCCATTTATACGATTCAGGATATGACCGGAGTGCAAGAGATGCTGGCATTCCCGGAGAGCTTCGCGAAGCTCGAGAACGTGCTAAAACCGGGAACGCCGTTGCTGCTGAAGGCGCGCGTGCAAACCGAAGAGGCCGGAACGCGGCTTTCGTTGCAGGAGGCGCGGCGGTTGGAAGACATTGCGGAGCGCAAGGCTACGCCGGAATTCCGGGTGCGGCTAGAGACAGAGTCGCTGAGCGAAAGCACGCTTGACCAATTGGAAGAATTGTTTGCCGCTTCGCCGGGACCGAGTCCGGTTCTCTTTGAGCTGCATTCGCCAGATGGCTCGATAGCCGTGCTTCATGCGCAACAGCGCGTGACGGTGAGGGCCGAACTGATAGAATCGGTGCGGCAGATTTGCGGTGCGCAGGCTATTGAGCTGGTGATGTGATGAAGGCCCGAGAAAAAGCTCCGACGCAGGGAACCCGCGAGCGAGCGATCGACCGCCTGGAAAAGGACGTCGAGGAGCTTCGCCATCTCGCGGGAAGCCCGGATGGAGACGCGGAACTTGAGCGCATTCGCGCGCAAGTCGCGGAGCTGCGGCGCGAATTTTATGACCACCTCGGGCCATGGCAGCGCGCGCAGATCGCAAGGCACCCGCAACGGCCGTATACGCTGGATTTTATCGGGCTGTTATTCACGGATTTTTTCGAGATGCACGGCGACCGCGGGTACGGCGACGATAAAGCCATTGTGGCGGGGCTGGCAAAATTTCACGGACGGCCGGTGGCGGTGGTTGGGCACCAGAAGGGCCGCGACACGAAGCAGCGATTGGTGCGCAATTTTGGTCAGCCAAAGCCGGAGGGCTATCGCAAGGCCCTGCGCGTGATGAAGTTAGCGGCGAAATATGGCCGGCCGATCTTCACGTTCATCGATACGCAGGGCGCTTATCCCGGGCTCGATGCAGAGGAGCGCGGACAGGCGGAAGCGATTGCGCTCAATCTGCGCGAGATGGCGCGCTTGCCGGTGCCGATCATTGTGACCGTTACTGGCGAAGGCGGGTCGGGCGGCGCGCTAGCGATCGCGGTGGGCGACCGCGTAAATATCTTGGAAAACAGCTTTTACTCCGTGATTTCGCCAGAAGGCTGCGCGGCCATCATGTGGCGCGACTCAACGAAGGCGGAAACGGCGGCGGTCGCGTTGAAGATTACGGCCACGGACTTGAAGGAACTGGGCATTATCGACGAAATCGTAGCCGAACCGGAGGCCGGCGCGCACACGGATTACGAGGGGGCGGCCCGGCTGCTCGATATCGTGCTGGACCGCCAGTTGGTGATGCTGACGAATGAGTCCGTAAAAGATTTGCTCGACGCGCGTTACAAGAAATTCCGCAACATGGGGCAATATTTCAATTTCGGATGACGCTAGAGCAAGGCTCAAGGCTACTCCCGTTCACTCCGCCCTCAAAGCACCCCGTAGCACATTGGCAACGCTCGCCTAGACGTTTCGTTGTAGCACCCGCACGCGCGGTCTACTCTGATTGCGCCAACTACCGAGGTGCATCAGTACAGGGAACGCCGCTGTTAGCGTGGCGGCTGGTGCGCGGAAAACAGGACTCGATCATGTCGGAACCGTTTCGTCCGTATGAAAAACTCGTGGATATTACGATCTTGGGGAAGAAGTTCCAGGTGCCGGAGCGCAATTCGCTTTTGCGCTGCTTCCAGTTCATCAGCCCGGAAACGATTCCGTATGGACGATTCTGCTGGAACCAGGAATGTCAGTATTGCCGAGTGTCCTGCCAGTTGCCGGACGACGACGAATCGCGCGAGATGCTGAGCTGCAAGTTTATCGTGATGCCTGGCATGGAAGTGACCGAGTTGAGCCAGGAGCTGAAGTGGTGTTTGCGGTCGAAGCTGCCTTCCGACCTTGCTGTTCCCAAATAACTTCACTGCGTTCTTTAATTTCAAGTCATTCAAGTTTTCACAATCTTCGGCGACAATCCACTGTGGGCTGAGCGATTTGCGCTCTATCAGCCCGTCGTCTACGATTCTTCCTGTTTATGAGCCAGACGGAATTGCGGTGTGACGGCTGCGGACAGGTGGCCTCTCCGGAACATGTTGCGCGCCGTCTGCAGCGGTTGGAGTGGACCACTCGCTATCGGCCGGTGCATATCGGCACGCTGCTCTTGGGAGCTGTAGCGCCTCCAAACGACTCGGACTTTCTCTATTCGCCGAGTGGCGCCTGGAAGGGCGAGGCCAAGCTTCTCCTCGCCTCGGCGGGGCTGATGGTAGAAGGGAAGCCCGCCGAGGCGACGCTTGCCGAATTTCAGCGTAGCGGATCGTTTTT
>Ga0209526_10002120_pt1 | contig 13357 bp, 11 predicted proteins | sample JacPinW_OM2H0_M1_FD_188566 | JGI IMG/M metagenome (GOLD analysis project Ga0209526, IMG submission 188566) | Forest soil microbial communities from Algoma, Ontario, Canada - Jack Pine, Ontario site 1_JW_OM2H0_M1 (SPAdes) (version 2) | ecosystem: Environmental > Terrestrial > Soil > Boreal... | reverse complement strand
CGAGCGGGCTCGCGCCGGCGAGCCCGACCGGCCCGCCGCCAGGGAGGTCGAGGTCTACTCAGCGGAGCTGCTCGAGTTCGAGCCCGGGAAACAGGCCACAGCGCTGATCCGTGTGGTCTGCGGGAGCGGCGTGTACCTGCGCTCGCTGGCCCGAGATCTGGGCGACCGGCTGGGCGTGGGCGGCTACCTGGGCCGGCTGGCGAGGACCGCTTACGGCCCGCTGCGCCTGGAGGATTCCTCCGTGCCCGACGAGCTGACCGACCTGGCGGCGGTGGAGGCCAGGCTGCAGCCGCCGGAAGTTCTTCTGCCGGCCATGGAGAGGGTGCGGCTGACCATCGAGCAGGAGGCTCAGGTGCGCCTTGGGCGGTCCGTTCGGGTGCTACCCGAGCCCCATGCCGGACTGCTGCGAGCCCACGACCAGAGCGGTCGGCTGGTGGCGCTCGGGCACACCGACCCTCTGCGCCGGACCTTCGTACCGGACAAGGTGCTCGGCTAGTGGCGGAGCCGCCAGAGCGACACTAGGTGCGCATTCATTTCGGGCTGCCTGGCGACCGATTGGGGCCGTCCGCCCTGGCGGTGGGCAGTTTCGACGGCCTCCACCTGGGTCACCGGGCCATCTTGTCCCGCCTAACCGAGATTGCCGCCGAGGCAGGGCTGGAACCGGCTCTGATCACCTTCGATCCTCACCCGCGCTGCGTGCTCGATCCTGCCAACTGCCCGCCCATGATCACGACTCTGGAGGAACGCCTGGACCTGGCCCGAGACCTGGGCATCCGGCACGCCATAGTCCTGGAGTTCAACCGCGCACTGGCCGGGCTCGCGGCTGAGGATTTCATGGGCCAGGTGCTGGCCGCCATGGACCTCAGGCGTCTGGTCGCCGGCTACGACTTCGCGCTCGGCCGCAAGCGCGCCGGTGACGTGGACTGGCTCCGCAAGCACGGCGAGAGTGCCGGCTATTCGGTGGAGGTGGTGCCGCCCTTCCTGCTCGACGGCCAGGAGGTGCACAGCTCGGAGGTGCGCCGGCGGCTGATCCTGGGCGAGGTGGAGTCGGCCAACCGCCTGCTCGGACGGGAGTACAGCATGGGCGGCATCGTGCTGCCCGGGGATCGGATCGGCCACCAGATCGGATGGCCCACCGTCAACCTCTCGGTGCCGGCCGGCAAGCTGGTCCCCGCTCGCGGCATCTACGCGGGCTGGGCGGTCACTCCCCAGGGGGAGCACATGGCCGCGATCAGCATCGGCTACCGCCCGACCTTCACGGCGGCCGAGCTGCGCGTGGAGGCCTACCTGCTCGATTTCGCAGGCGACCTCTACCAGCAACGCTTGGGCCTACGCTTCGTGAGCCGGCTGCACGAGGAGATCAAGTTCGCCGAGATGGAGGCGCTGGCCGAACAGATCGCCCGGGACGTAGAGACGACGCGGCGCCTTCTCGGCCGCCCGGGATGAGCCCGGGGCCGGTCCGCGACCTCTGGCCTCTGGCCCAGATGCGAGAGCGCGCGGGCATTGCCGGCCCCGAGGTCGAGGTGGTCCGGCCGGAGAGCTTCGAGGCGGTCGCGGACCTCCTGAAAAGCGGCCGCCGGCTGGTGCCGATGGGGGGCGGAAGCGGGGTCTGCGGGGCCGTCGGCCCGGAGGCCGGCGACCTCGTCGTGGACCTGACAGCGCTCTCCCGATGCGAGATCGATGAGGCGAACATGCTGGTGCGAGCGCAGGCGGGGCTCAACGGCCTGGAGCTGGAGAAGCAGCTGAACGGGCGGGGACTCACCCTCGGTCACTTTCCAAGCTCGCTACCCGTGGCCTCGGTGGGAGGCCTGGTCTCCACCCGTTCCTCGGGCCAGCAGTCGACGCTCTACGGAAGCGTCGAGGATATGGTCCTGGGCGTCACAGTCGCGCTGGCCGGCGGTGAGATCGTCCAGGCGCGGGCACACCCTCGCTCGGCGGCCGGCCCGGCCCTGCACCATCTCTTCCTGGGGGCGGAGGGCGGCCTCGGCGTCGTCCTCGAAGTGGTGCTCAAGGTCCATCGCCTGCCGGAGGCGGTGATCGGCTCCGGGTGGCGGCTGGCGAGCGTGGAGGAGGGGCTCCCCGTCCTCCGCGAGATCCTGCAGCAGGGCCTCCGGCCCCAGGTCCTGCGCCTGTACGACCCCGACGACTCGGCTCTCCAGGGCCTGGAAGCAGGCTGCCTGCTGATCGCGAGCTGCGCCGGCCCGGCGCCCCTGGCCGAGGCCGAGGCGGCGCTCATCGAGCGGCTGGTCCCGGGCGAGGCTCTCGGACCGGAGCCCTGGGAGCGCTGGCTCCGGCATCGCTTCGACCTCTCGGCGGAGCGCCTGCGCGAGCTGCTCGAACCGCCCGGAGCCTTCCTGGACACCATCGAGCTGGCAGCCCGCTGGACCGACCTGGCCGGTCTCTACGCCGAGGTCAAAGCGCATCTGGCCACCGTGGCCGGCCTCGTGCTCTGTCATTTCAGCCACGCCTACGCCCAGGGCTGCTGCGCCTACTTCACGTTCGGGGGCGCGGCCCCCGACGAAACCCAGGCCCAGGCCGGCTACGAGGAGGCCTGGCGGGGGACCATGGAGATCGCCCTGCGCCGGGGGGCCACGATCAGCCACCACCACGGCATCGGAGAGGCGCGCAGACCCTGGGTCCGGGCCGAGATGGGCGGCTGGTGGGGCGTCTGGCAGCGAGTGCGGGAGGCGCTCGACCCGGACGGGCGGCTCAACCCGAAAGCCCTCGGTGGGGGCGCCGCGGGCGGGCCGTGACCGACGTTCTCTTCATAGTCAACCCCGCCGCCGGCGGGGGCGGCACCGGCCGGCACTGGAGGACGCTGGAGAGCCATCTCCGCGGCACCGGCCTCCGCTTCGAGAGCGAGCTGACCTCACGCCCCGGCCACGGCATCGAGCTCGCCCGTCAGGCGGTCAAGGCGGGATGGCCGATAGTGGCGGCGGTCGGGGGCGACGGGACCATCAGCGAGGTGGCCAACGGCTTCTTCGAAGACGGGGCGCCGATCCGCACGCGGTCCCGCCTGGCCGCGCTGACGACCGGGACCGGGGGGGACTTCCGCCGCACCTTCGATATACCCAGTGCTCCGGAGGAGGTGGCGGCCATGCTCATCGCCGGCCGCAGTCGCCGGATCGACGCCGGCCGGGTCACCTTCGCCCTGCCGAGCGGCGGTACCGCCACCCGGTACTTCGTGAACATCGTCGATGCCGGGATCGGGGGCGAGGTGCTGACGCGCATCAACGGCGGCTTCCGCCTCATCAACGGCGAGATCACTTTCGCGGCCGCGGCCGGGCTGGCGCTGCTCCGCTGGCGAAACCGGCCCATGCGGCTCACCGTCGACGGCAGCGTCCACGAGGTGATCGCCCAGCAGGTCGTGGTGGCCAACTGCCAGTACTTCGCGGGCGGGATGAGGGTGGCGCCCACGGCGCTCCCCGACGACGGCCTGCTCGACGTGGTGGTGGTGGGTGACATGGGGCTGGTCGACAACCTGCGGGGAATGGGCCTCATCCGGCGGGGAGCCCATCTCAACCATCCGAAGATCCGCCACCTCCACGGCCGCCGGGTGGAGATCAGCTCGCCGACCCCGGTTCACGTCGACGTCGACGGGGAGCTGCCGGGCATGCTGCCGGCGCTGATCGAGGCGGTCCCCGGCGCCCTGGAGCTGGTCTGCCCGTGACGCGCGGAGTCATCGCGACCCCGCACCGGCTGGCCAGCGAGGCCGGCGCCCAGGTCCTGCGCGACGGCGGGAACGCCGTGGACGCCGCCGTAGCCGCGGATGCCGTGCTCTGCGTCGCCTATCCGCACATGACCTCGCTGGGTGGCGATCTCTTCGCGCTGGTCTGGGCGCCGGGCGCGGAGCAGCCGGTGGGCCTGGCGGGGGCGGGCAGGTCCGGCTCCCTGGCCACCCTGGCCGTGCTCCGGGAGCGCGGCTACAGCAAGATGCCCGAGCACGGCATCCTGCCCGTCACGGTGCCCGGCACTGTCGAGGCCTGGGGCCGGCTGGTCGAGACCTACGGGAGCTTTGGCCTGGCGCCGTTGATGGAGCCGGCCGCGGCCCTGGCGCGGGACGGCTACCCGGTAACCGAGAACCTTGCCGACTTCCTGAGCCGGGAAGCGGATTGGCTGCTCCAGGAGCCGGAGACGCGCCAGCTGCTTCCGGCCCTCAAGACCGGCATGGCGCTGCGCAATCCCGACCTCGCCGGCGTGCTGGAGGACATCGGGCGGAACGGCTACAACGGGTTCTATCGCGGCGAGGTCGGGCGTGCCCTGGCGGAGGCGATCGCGCGCCGCGACGGCCTGGTCACGGCCGAGGACCTGGCCGCGCATCGCTCGGAGTGGGTGGAGCCCGTCCGGTTCGACTATCACGGCCTGACCGTCTACGAGATGCCACCGCCGACCCAGGGGCTGGCCGCCGCGGGGATGCTGAAGCGCCTGGAGCCGCTCGGGAACAAGAGGCTGCGGCCTGGCCTGCGCTTCGCCCGCGAGCTGGTCCGGGTGCGCGACGAGGTCTTCCCGTTGCGCGACCGGTTCATCACCGACCCCGACTTCGCCCAGATCCCCTGGGCGCCGTTCCTGGATCCGGGACTGGTCCCGGAGGGGACGGGCGAGGGGCCGCCCCTCCCCGAAGGGGACACGATCTACCTCTGCGCCGCCGATGAGCTCGGCAACGTGGTGTCGCTGATCCAGAGCGTGGCCGGCTCCTTCGGCTCCGGCGTGATCGCGGAGGGTACCGGCGTCCTCCTCCAGAATCGCGGCAAGTACTTCAGCCTGCACGCCGACCACGTCAACCGGCTCGAGCCTCGCAAGCGGACGATGCACACGCTGATCCCGGCCCTGGCGGCCCGTGAGGGCCGCTGCTGGACTGCTTTCGGCGCGATGGGAGCTGACGGCCAGCCCCAGATCCAGGCCCAGGTGCTGATCAACCTTGTTGATCGCGGGCTGGAGCCGCAGGAGGCGGTGGCCGAGCCCCGGGTGCGCGTTCCGCCGGGGGGAGAGGGCCTCTGGGTGGAGGCCGATTATCCAGAGGCCGCGGAGATCCTGCGAGGCGTGCCGGGCGCCGTGCCGATGCCTCCGGGGTGCTGGCTCATGGGACATGCGCAGGCGCTGGTGGTCGATGGACCGGCAGCCTGGCGTGCCGGGAGCGACCCCAGGGCGGATGGATCGGTCGTCGAGGCCTGAGCCGCCCCTGGTAGGGCTTCGCTCAGCTCGGGTTGGTCGCCTCCTGCCTGATCATCGTCGGCGTCGCTCTCCTGCGCAGCGACGCCCAGAGCTCCGGAGGTCGGACTGGCCCTCCTTCATGGTCGCCGGCCGCCTGGTTGCGCGGTCGGAGCCGTCTGTTTGCCTGGTCGCGCCTGGACCCCCGGTATAATCGGTCGTCAGTTTGGCAGTCGATAGCGAAGTAAAGGCACGCTTGGCCGGTGAGCACCGGCTTCATGGCACGGACACGGGGTCGCCCGAGGTGCAGGTCGCGATCTTCACCGAGCGTATCCGCGAGCTTACGAGACATCTGCAGACCCACAAGAAGGACCATCACTCCAGGCGTGGGCTCCTGATCCTGGTCGGCAAGCGGCGGAGGCTGCTGAACTACCTGAGCCGCAACGACATCGAGCGCTATCGAGCGCTGATCTCGAAGCTGGGGATCAGGAGATAGGAGTCCGGGCGGGGCATCCCGCCCGATTTTTTTGCGGGGGTCAGGCCCCTGGCACCTGGCCTCGAGGCGTGAGTCTCGAGCTCAGCTGCAAGGTCCCTGACCTCCCACTGGAGGTAGGTAAACGTGGCTGAAGTCACGAAGACGTTCGATGTCGCTGGGCGGCAGCTGACCGTCACGACAGGAGCGATGGCCGAGCAGGCCAGCGGGGCGGTTTTGATCCGTTCCGGCGACACGGTGGTGCTGTCCACCGCAATGATGTCCAAAGAGCCGCGGGAGGGGATCGACTTCTTCCCGCTGACCGTGGACTACGAGGAGAAGCTGTACGCCGCGGGAAAGATCCCGGGCGCATTTCTGCGCCGTGAGGGACGGCCCAGCGAGCAGGCGATCCTGACCGCCAGGCTCACCGACCGGCCCATCAGGCCGCTCTTTCCCGAGGGCTTCCGCAACGACATCCAGATCGTATCCACGGTTCTCTCAGTGGATCAGGACGCGGACCCGTCGATCCTCTCCATAAACGGCGCTTCGGCTGCGCTGACCGTCTCGAACATCCCCTTCCAGGGCCCGATCGGAGCCGTGCGGATGGGCTACATCGACGGCCAGCTGGTGGTCAACCCGGCAGTCGCCGACATGGACCGCTCGGAGCTCGACCTGGTGGTCGCCGGGACTCGCGACGCCATCCTCATGGTCGAGGCGGGTGCCAAGGGCGTCAGCGAGCAGGTCGTGGTGGACGCGCTGGAGATGGCCCACCAGGAGATCGGGAAGATCTGCGAGGCCCTGGACCAGCTGCAGGCTGAAGCCGGCAAGCCCAAGCACCAGTTCACGCCGCCTCACTACGACCCCGAGATGGTCCAGGCGGTCCAGGAGTACCTGGCCGGCAGGCTCGACGAGGCTGCGTACCACCCCGACAAGGCCGAGCGCGAGGCGAAGATCGACGAGCTCAAAAAGGAGATGAAGGCGGCTCTCGCCGAGCGCTGGCCGGAGAACGTCGACGTCCTCGGAACGCTCTTCGAGAAGACGCTCAAGGACCGCATCCGCCAGCGGGTGATCGAGGAGGGCGTACGCATTGACGGTCGCGGGACTCGTGACATCCGGCCGATCACGGTCCAGGTCGGCGTGCTGCCCCGGACCCACGGTTCGGGCATCTTCAAGCGCGGCCAGACGCAGGCGCTCACGATCCTGACGCTGGGCACCATGGGTGACGCCCAGAAGCTCGACGGGCTTGGGCTCGAAGAGTCCAAGCGCTACATGCACCACTACAACATGCCGCCGTTTTCGACTGGCGAGTCGAAGCCGCTGCGCAGCCCGGGCCGGCGCGAGATCGGCCACGGCGCTCTCGCCGAGAGGGCATTGCTCCCCGTCATCCCCGAGGTCGACAAGTGGCCGTACACGATGCGGCTGGTCTCCGAGATCCTCTCCTCCAACGGATCCACGTCGATGGCCGCCGTCTGCGGCTCCACGCTGGCGCTGATGGACGCCGGGGTGCCGATCGAAGCACCGGTCGGGGGGATCGCGATGGGCCTGGTGACGCGAGAGGGGCGCTACGCCATCCTCACCGACATCCAGGGCGTCGAGGACGCGCTCGGCGACATGGACTTCAAGGTGGCCGGCACCGCCGACGGCATTACCGCCCTGCAGATGGACATCAAGATCAAGGGCCTCTCCCGCCAGATGATGGCGGAAGCGCTGGAGCAGGCCCGCGAGGCCCGGCTCGTGGTGCTGGGCAAGATGCTCGAGGTCATCCCCGAGCCGAGGCGCGAGATGAGCCCCTTCTCGCCGCGAATCACGACGCTGAAGATCAACCCGGACAAGATTCGCGACGTGATCGGCCCCGGCGGCAAGGTGATCCGCAAGATCGTCGAGGAGACCGGCGCGCAGATCGACGTGGAGGACGACGGGACGGTCTTCGTTGCCTCCTCCGACCAGGACGGCGCCCGGCGAGCCATCGACTGGATCAAGAGCCTGACCGACGAGGTCGAGGTGGGCAGGATCTACCGCGGCAAGGTGGTCCGCATCATGCCTTTCGGGGCATTCGTCGAGGTGCTGCCGAACCAGGACGGACTCGTCCACATCTCCAAGCTCACCGACCACCGGGTCGAGCGTGTCGAGGAGGTCGTGAACGTCGGTGACGAGATCATGGTCAAGGCCACCGAGGTCGACAGCCAGGGCCGGCTCAACCTGAGCCGCCAGGACGCTCTCGACGAGCTGGCCTCGCGCGGCGAGCAGCCGGACGAGAAGATCGACATGGACGCCGTAGCCACGGCGCTGGCGTCGCCGCCGCCCCCACGCGAGCCTCGCGACCGCAACGGAGGCGGCTTCCGCGGAGGCCGCGACCGCGACCGCGGCCGCGGAGGCGAACGCAGAAGGTAGACGCGGGGGGAACCCAGGTTCCCCCCACGGACCCACCCTCCTCGCGGGAGTAACGGCTGGAGTCGTTGGGATTAGGGACTCACCCGGCCGGAGTGAATCCGGCCTCTCATGAGGCGCCTGCCTCTTTCCCTCCCCCGTCTGGGGGAGGGGGCGGGAGGGGGTTTCGGAGCAGCCGTGCTCGCGCCGACCGTCCCGCTCCGGTGAGCGAATCGGCTGGCTGGGGGGATAAGCTCGCACGGATGATTCGGGTGGCGCTGGTGGGGCATCGCGGACGGACAGGGAGTGAGGTGGCCAGGGCCCTGCAAGCGGCCCCCGACATCGAGTACCTGGGTGGCCTCGGACGCGGCGACGACCTGCCGTCCTTTCTGGAATCGAACCGGCCGCAGGCGCTGGTCGACTTCACTCACCCCGGCGCGGCGCTGGACCACGCCCTCGCTGCCGTGGCGAGCGGCGCGGCGCCGGTGATCGGCACCAGCGGGCTCTCGCCCGAAGCCGTCGACAGGCTGGAGTCCGCCTGCCAGGCGGCCGGTCTGGGCGGCATCGTGGCTCCCAACTTCGCGATCGGGGCCGTTCTGATGATGCACCTGGCCGAGAGGGCCGCGCCCTACTTCGAAGCGGCGGAAGTGATAGAGGCGCATCACGCGGGCAAGGCGGACGCGCCCTCGGGTACGGCCCTGGCCACCGCCCGGCGGCTGGCCGCCCGTGGCAGCTTCACGTACAACCGGCCCGAAAAGACCACGCTGGAAGGAACTCGAGGCGGGGAGGAGGGGGGCGTCGGCGTCCACTCCCTGCGCCTGCCGGGCGTGGTCGCGGATCAGGAGGTCATCTTCGGGCTCCCGGGCCAGACGATGGCCATCACGCACCGGACCACCAGCCGCGAGGCCTTCGCACCAGGCGTGCTCCTCGCGATCCGCCGCGTGACGTCCGAAGCGCGCTTCTACCGGGGACTGGACGACCTCCTGGATTTGCGCTGAAGGCGGCGGAGCGCGGCGGTACACTCTCCCGCATGTCCACCTCCCATCGCTCATTGAACGTTGCCGTCGTGGGCGCGACTGGCATGGTCGGCCAGGAGATGCTGCGGGTGCTGGCGCAGCGGAGGTTCCCGGTCGCCAAGCTCAAGGCCCTGGCCTCGGAGCGTTCGGAGGGCCTGGAGGTGCAGAGCAACGGCCACACGGTGCCGGTGGAGACTCTGCGAGAGGACTCTTTCGAGGGGATCGATCTGGCGCTCTTCAGCGCTGGAGCGGACGTCTCCCTGCTCTACGCCCCTCCGGCGGTGGAGGCCGGCGCGCTGGTCGTGGACAACAGCTCCGCATGGCGGATGAAGGAGAACGTGCCCCTGGTGGTGCCGGAGGTGAACGCCTCCGACATCCGGGACAACGAGGGCATCATCGCCAACCCCAACTGCTGTGCGATTCCTCTCACGGTGGTGCTGGAGCCGCTGCGCAAGGAGGCCGGCCTCCGGCGGGTCCTGGTCTCCACCTACCAGTCCGCGTCAGGCGCTGGCCGGGCGCTGGTCGATGAGCTGGCCGACCAGACGGCGGCGATCGCCTCGGGCAAGGCCCCGCAGGCGTTGGTCTACTCGCACACGCTGGCCTACAACGTGGTGCCCGGAGGCTGGAAGCCAGACCTCGAGGGGTACAACGAGGAGGAGATCAAGATCGCCCAGGAGACGCGCAAGATCCTCCACCAGCCAGAGCTCCCACTGGCCGCGACCTGCGTGCGGGTGCCGGTGCCGGTGGGTCATGGAGAGGCCGTCTTCCTGGAGACCGATCGCATGCTGGCGGCCGAGGACGCGAGGCTGCTGCTCGGCATGGCGCCGGGCGTCATCGTCGAAGACGATCCGCACGCTCGGCTCTATCCCACCCCGGCCGCTGTGGCGGGGAAGGACGAGGTCTACGTCGGCCGCATTCGCAACGACCTTTCCTCCAGCCACGGCCTGGCGCTGTGGATCGTTTCAGACAACCTGCGCAAAGGGGCGGCGCTCAACGCGGTGCAGATCGCTGAGCGTGCGCTCGAGATGGGGGTGCTCTAGATGGCAGAGATCGGACGCTTGCTCACAGCCATGGTGACGCCGTTCACGGAGGACGGCGCCGTCAACTATGACGCGGCCCAGCACCTGGCCCGCGGACTCTGCGAGGACGGATCCGACGGAGTGGTGGTGGGTGGGACCACAGGAGAGTCGCCGACTCTGAGCGACGACGAGAAGATCGAGCTGGTGAGGCGCGTCAAAGAGGCGATCCCCGGCCGGAACGTGGTGGCCGGCACGGGGGGCAATGACACGCGTCACTCGGTCGGGGTCTCAGAGCGCGCAATGGAAGCCGGCGCGGACGCCCTTCTCTGCGTCGTCCCCTACTACAACAAGCCGTCCCAGGAGGGCATGTACCGACACTTCCGGGAGCTGGCGAGGGTCGGCCCCGTGATCATGTACAACATCCAGGGCCGCACGGGCATCAACATGACCGCCGCCACCACGCTCAGGGCCGCCGGGGAGCCGAACGTGATCGGCGTCAAGGAAGCCAGCGGCGACATGGACCAGATAGGACTCGTCTGCGCCGGCGCCCCCTCGACATTCCGGGTCTGGGCCGGGGACGACGGGTTCACGCTGCCGCTTCTCGCGGTGGGCGGCTACGGCGCGATCTGCGTGGTCTCCCACCTGGCGGGGAAGGCGGTCAAGGCGATGATCAACGCTCATCTGGAAGGGCGCAACGACAGTGCTCGAGATCTTCACCAGCGCCTGCTGCCGGTGATCAAGACCCTGATGACGACCGCCTCCAACCCGATCCCCCTCAAGTCCGTGCTGAACGAGCTCGGCTTCCCCGCCGGGCCCTTCAGGCTGCCGCTTACGCCCTTGCCGGACGCCGACCTGCAGCGGGTGATGAAGGTCGTGCGCGATGCCGGTGAGCTGATCAGCACGCCTGCGAAGTCCGTCGACCTCGCGGCAGCCCCGACCTCTTGATTGGACGGCTCTGACGCGCGGCCGCAGGCCGCATCTCCCGAAGGGCAGACTGACCTCGAGCTGGAGGCGGTTCACGCCCGAATCCGGGTCTGCACTCTCTGCGGCCTCCACGCCAGCCGCACCCAGGCCGTGCCCGGCAGTGGCCCGGTACCGGCCGACGTGATGATCGTGGGCGAGGCCCCGGGCTTCAACGAGGACGTCCAGGGCCTGCCCTTCGTCGGCGCGGCGGGCCGGCTGCTCGACACCCTGCTCGAACAGATCGGGCTCAGCCGGCAGCAGGTCTTCATCACGAACATCCTCAAGTGCCGGCCGCCGCAGAACCGCGACCCGATGCCGACCGAGGCCGAGTCGTGCATGCCGTACCTGCGGCATCAGTTCCGGCTGATCCGGCCAAAGGCGGTCCTGGTGCTGGGCCGGCACGCTCTCGAGCGCATGCTGCCTGGGGTTGGCTCCATCTCGCGCGTGCATGGTGAATTCTTCATGCGAGGCGGGGTGGCTTTCATGCCCTGCTACCACCCCGCGGCGGCGCTTCACAACGGCGGCCTGCTGAACGACCTCCAGAGGGACTTCGATCGGGTCCGGAGCTATCTGGACCGTTTGCTGCCGGCCCCCGAGCCGGTTTCCGCGGCCCCTGCCGAGCCGATTCCGCCCGGCGGCGGCCCGACGCCGGCGGAGACGCAAGCGGCCGCCGCTGATCCCACGGAGCAGCTGACCCTGCTTTGAGCCGCCCACCGCTTCGCTACGTCCCGCTCGGCGGACTGGGCGAGGTCGGTCTGAACATGTGGGCCCTGGAGTGGGAGGGTCAGGTCCTGGTCGTCGACGCCGGCCTCATGTTTCCGCACGAGGAGATGCTGGGCGTCGACCTCGTCCTGCCCGATCCGACCTACCTGCTGGACCCCGCCCGCAAGGTGCTCGGAATCTTCCTCACGCACGGGCACGAGGACCATATCGGGGGACTGCCCTTCCTCCTCCGCCGGCTCAAAGCGCCGGTCTACGGAACCGCGCTGACGCTGGGGCTGGCCAAGCCCAGGCTGCGTGAGCTCCGCGTCCTTGCCGAGGCCGACCTGCGCGAGGTCCGGATCGGCGACCGCGTCCAGCTCGGCCCCTTCCGGGTGGAGACCGTCGCCGTCTGCCACAGCATCCCCGACTCAGCGGCGCTCTCGATCGAAACGCCCGTAGGCCGCGTCTTCTACACCAGCGACTTCAAGCTGGAGCAGGATCCGCTGCTGGGTCGAGGCACGGACGTCGAGCGTTTTCGGCGTCTCGGCCAGGAGGGCGTCCTGCTGCTCCTCAGCGACTCCACGAACGCGGAGCGGGAGGGCCACAGCGGGTCCGAGCGCGACCTGACACCCAAGTTCGAGCGGATCTTCCAGGAGGCGCCCGGGCGGATCGTGGTCGCGACCTTCGCCTCCAACATCCACCGCATACAGCAGGTGATCACGCTGGCGGCCGCTCACGGCCGGCGCGTGGCGGTGGCAGGCCGCAGCCTGCGCAATGCCTTCCACACGGCCCGCGAACTTGGCTACTTGCAGGTTCCGGAGGGACTCACCATCCGACTCGCGGAAGCGAACTCCGAGAGCCGTCTGGTTCTACTCACCGCTGGCAGCCAGGGTGAGCCGGTCTCGGCGCTCTCACGCTTCGCCTCACTCCGCCATCAGGCTGTGAACGTCAGGGCCGGCGACTGGGTGGTGATCTCCGCACGACCCATCCCGGGCAATGAGCGGCTCGTCTTCCACACCATCAACAACCTCTACCGGAACGGGGCTGAACGCGTCCTTTACTCGGAGGTGGGCAACGTTCACGTCTCGGGTCACGCGCACCGCGACGAGCTCCGGGAGGTCATAGAGATGATCCACCCGCGCTTTTTCATACCGGTGCACGGTGAGTACCGCCAACTGCACCACCACGCTGAGCTTGCGGTAGCCGCCGGAATGCCTCGTGAGAACGTGCTCGTGATCGAGGACGGGCGCGTGGTCCAGCTGAGCGAGAACTCGATGCGGGTGGGCGAAGGGAGCGTCTCCGGGCTGGTCTTCGTCGACGGCCTCGGCATAGGGGACGTCGAGCAGGTCGTCCTTCGGGATCGCCGCCAGCTCGCCGATGACGGGTTGGTGGTGGCAACCGTCGGCGTCGACCGCGACACAGGCGTGATCCGGACCGGGCCCGACCTCATCTCTCGCGGGTTCATGGACCCCGAGTTCTCGGAGGAGCTGCTGCGCGAGGCTCGCGCCGAGGTGGTGGGCGCGGTCAAGAGGCTCGTCGGCACGCGCCCCGACCTGACGCTGCTTCAGGAGTCGATCCACGACTCAGTGTCGCGCTTCCTGTGGAGGCGCACACGGCGGCGCCCCATGGTGATCCCTCTCGTGACGGAACTCTGACCGGTCGCTCAGGCT
>Ga0209526_10002119_pt1 | contig 13357 bp, 12 predicted proteins | sample JacPinW_OM2H0_M1_FD_188566 | JGI IMG/M metagenome (GOLD analysis project Ga0209526, IMG submission 188566) | Forest soil microbial communities from Algoma, Ontario, Canada - Jack Pine, Ontario site 1_JW_OM2H0_M1 (SPAdes) (version 2) | ecosystem: Environmental > Terrestrial > Soil > Boreal... | reverse complement strand
CTTGGTACGCAAGGATCGGCATGAAATCACTCCTTCCAGTTGCGCTGGCGGTTCAGCTCGATCTTGGCGATCACGCAAGCGGCGAGATCGATCTCCATGCAGCCGCGCATCGGTTCGCCCCCGTTGACGCTTATCGCGGCATCGGAGAAATCGGGACCGGCTTCGCGGTTCCAGGTGCCGAATTGGACGATGTCGATCTTATCCCCGGAAGTAGACACAAAATTTTGTCCGAAATCTCCCGCGAACCAGCGCGCTTGCAGTTCCAATTCAGTGGGAGTGCGCAGCGGAAGAAAGAGTGCGCGTTCGCGCACACGTGCGGCGTTTTCCAGCATTTCCGCATAACGATTGCCGATCTGGGGAGAAATCGTCACGGCGCATTGTAGCCGTTTCGCTCTGCGAAACGCGATACCGATGTTTCAAAAGCGTCGCCGCCTAGAGGGCGACGGCTACAGCGCGGCTGGCTCGAGGCGCGATTCAACCCCGCTCGGACCGCGCTGCCCCAAACGCTCGCGCAAGTTTCGCACAATCTCTTCGACCGTGGCCGCGTGCGGGCGCGGAAAAATGAAAAGATATTTCGGACCCTTCCCGGCTGCCGGGAAAATAATCAGGTTTTCCGAGAGGAATTTCGGCTCGTGCGCGACCATTGAGCCGCCGAGCTCGATTGTTTGGGCAAATGGCCTCCCGGTTTTGCGCGCGACAAAGAAAAGTTTGTGCGGCTCTTCATTGGTTGCGACCAGCGCGCCGAAAAGATTTGCAGGAATCCGGCGTCCGCGGCCGCTAATACAGGGCGCGGCCCAGGCGATCGTTTCACCTAGGACGTTTTGTCGTGCAAAAACGTGCTCCAATCGCGCCGGCAAAGTAAGCGGCAACTTTACCGGCATGTTGAGATCGGGCGGGCCATTCAATTTTTTGAGGGCGAGCCAGGTTTTCGCTTTCATGGCGCGCAAAATCTTCGGCGCAAAATAGAAGAACGCTGCGGTGGCAACGGCGAAGATCGACAATGCGAGGATGGGATTGTAATGAATGAGCGCGAGTCCGCCCAGGACGGCGATGTCTTCCCCAACACTGAGCGCGATGTTCGAAAACGGCTCGGGCGATGTATTGCTGGCGAGTCGCGTGGCCGATTTCGCCGTGTGTGCGATCAAACTCGTTCCGCCCGCGAGTAAGGCCACGATAACGGTGAATGCCGGGCTGGGATGTCCGAGCACTTGGATCGCGAGCAATGCGCCGCCAATCGGTCGAATTACAGTGTGGACAATGTCCCATGCGGAATCGATCCACGGAATTTTGTCCGCGAAAAATTCGAGGAAATAAAGGATGCCGGCAATGATAATCACTGCCGGATGGCCAAGCACTTCGAGCGATTGATAGGCGGGCCCGAGCGTGATCCAGTGAAAATGAATTGCCAGACCGGTGGCGAAAACGGTGAGATAAAGATCAATTCCCGCTAGACAAGCAAGCCCGAGCGCGACGCCGAGGAGATTCAGCCGATCCACATGAAAATTATGGGCGCAGCAGAATGATTGTCACGGAGTTTTGCTGTAGCCGCTTCGCTGTGCGAAGCGCCGTTGATTCGTGTAGTTTTCAAATTGGTTTGCGTTGCGCCGCCCACAGGGCGGCGGCTACAGTGCCGCATGCTTGATATTCGCCTGATTCGCGAAAAACCGGATTTCGTCCGCGAGCGACTTGCTACGCGCGGCGGCGGCGATGAGGCGAAGATCGACGAAGTGTTGCGCGTTGACGCGGATCGACGCAAAGCGGAGACAGCGCTTCAGCAATTACAAGCCGACCGCAAACGATTGAGCAAAGAGATCGGCGGCAAGAAATCGCAAGGTGATGCAACAGACGAACTCGAAGCTCAAGTCCGAAAAATCGGCGATGAGATTGTCGATCTTAATAAGAAGACGACTGCGTTCGATGAGGAGCAAAGGGCTTTTCTGCTGCAAATTCCAAACTTGCCGCATGAGAGCGTGCCGGTCGGAAAAGACCCGAGCGCCAACAAGATTGTGCGCAGTTGGGGCGAAAAGCCAAAGTTAAAGGAAACTCTCGATCACGTCGCGCTCGGGGAAAAGTGGAGACTTCTCGATCTGGAACGCGCGGCGAAAATTAGCGGCAGCGGGTTCATCTGCTTCACCGGTGCGGGCGCAAAGCTGGAACGCACGCTCATCAATTTCATGCTCGATCTGCATACACGCGAACACGGCTACCTTGAAGTCAGTCCGCCGTTTCTGGTCCGCCGCGATTGCATGATCGGCACGACGCAACTGCCGAAATTCGAAGCCGACATGTACGGACTGGAGAATGGGGAATTGTTTCTCGTGCCGACGGCGGAGGTGCCGATGACGAATTTTCATCGCGAAGAAATTTTGCCGATTGTCGATCTTCCAAAAAAGTTTGTCGCTTATACGCCGTGTTTTCGACGCGAAGCGGGATCAGCCGGTCGAGAGACGCGTGGGATCATTCGCGTGCATCAATTCGACAAAGTCGAGTTGGTGAAAATCACGACCGCAGAAAAATCTTACGACGAGCATGAATCGCTGTTAGCGGACGCGGAGAAGGTTTTGCAGCTACTCGGCTTGCATTATCGAGTGCTGGAATTGTGCACGGGCGATCTGGGTTTTGGTTCGGCCAAGATGTACGACATCGAGGTTTGGTCGCCGGGTCACAACGGTTATCTCGAAGTCTCGAGCTGTTCGAACTTCGAGGATTTCCAGGCGCGCCGGATGAATCTTCGTTACAAAGGCGCGGATGGAAAAAATCACTTCTGCCACACGCTGAACGGCTCCGGCCTGGCACTGCCACGGCTGTTCGCGGCGTTGATTGAAAATTATCAGCAAGCGGACGGCTCGATCCGCATTCCGGAAAAATTACAGCCGTATTTTGGCGCCGCCGAGATCCGTTAGGCAATCTGCTCTCCGTCTTTTTCAGCGAAGAGATTGAGCTGCGACCGATTTTTTTCCGCCAGCGTCTTTTCCTCCTCTGACAGCAGGGGCAACTCAAAGCCAAGACGCTGGGCCAGGCGTTGCGCGGTCTCTGGAGCAAACCCTTCGAAATGATTGCTGACGAATGCCCAAACGTTACGCACCTCGGCGAGGTGCCGTTCGATTTTGAGCGACCAACTTTCGAGCGCGGCCTCGCGTTTCCAGAGAAGTTTGTCGTAGCGATGTAAATGTTTGCCGTCGTCATCGTATTTGGTCGAGTAGTCGCCGAGCAGCCGCAGATAAAGAAAGTCGGCGGTGCGGGGAAGGAATTCGAAAGGCGCAAGATTGCGTTCGTTGAGCGGGCTGGTGTCGGCCCAAACCCAGCAGACGCGGCACTTTTCCAGAAGTCCGATGATTTGAGGGCGATGCCAACCGGCGTGACGAAACTCAACGGCGAATCGAAAATCGCGCGGCAATTGGGTGAGAAATTTGCGAAGCGGCTGCCGGCCGTCTTTGGGCGTGAATGATGGCGGCAGCTGAACAAGAATGACTTGCAGCTTCGGCGCGAGCGGTTCGATGGCGCGCAAAAACGAATTGAGCTCCGCGCTGCAATCACGGAGCCGGCAAACGTGAGTGATTTCGCGGGGAAGTTTGCAGCTGAACCGAAACGAGGCCGGGGTCATCTCCACCCAGCGCTGCACAGTATTTTCCGCCGGTGCGCTGTAAAAGGTCGAGTCGACTTCAACAGCCGGGAAATAGCGCGCGTAAAATTCCAGCCACTCGGACTGCGGCAAATCGGGCGGATAAAAAGTTCCTCGCCAGTCGTCGAAACTCCAGGCGCACGCGCCGATGCGAATCTTCTGCTGGTCGGTCAGATTCAAGCAGAAGTGAAGCTAATCCAGACAGAGCGAAGATGTCGATGTTAGGGATGTCGATTTAGCGATTACAAAAGGCGGATTTGCCCGGTCTTTTGCCTCTTGCGCAACTTGACGGAGACGATAAGTCAACTACCCTGCCAAGCCCATGAAATTTCGAGTTCTCCCGCTGTTTTTTCTGCTCTCGGCAGGTCTGTTTTTCTCCGGTCTGAGCAGAGCGGCAGTCGTTTTTAAGCCGGGCGAAAAAGCGAAATATGTGGCTCCCGGCGAGGAGGAAATGAACGGAAACGCCGAGGAGTTATTCCACATCGGGCAAACGGCGGAAAAGGAAGGCAACCTCAAGCGCGCCATCAAAGCTTACAGAACTCTTGTTCGACGCTATCCCAAAGATGCACTTGCGCCCGGATCCGCTTTTCGCACGGGTGAATTACAAGAAAAGGTGCACGATTATCTGAATGCCGCGGCGTCATACCGATGGGTCGTGGAAAGATATCCCACCAGCCCGCACTTTAATGAAGCGATCGAGGGGCAATTCCGCGCCGGCGAAATCTATCTGGCTGGAAAGAGGCTAAAGCTCCTGGGCATTCCGTTTGCCACATCGATGGATCGGGCGGTGGACATTTTTGCAGCTGTGATCCGGACCGCGCCCTACGGCAAGTACACAGCGCGTGCGCAGTTTGACATTGGTTTGGCTCGCGAAAAACAAGGGTTGAACGACGCAGCCTTGCAAGCTTACCAGGCAGTCGTCGACAAATTTCCTGGCGATCCGATCGCAGCCGATGCGCAATATCAAATTGGATACATTTGGCTGACCGCCGCGCGCGGTGGCACGAAAGACATCGCGGCCGCAAATAATGCCAGGACTGCCTTCGAGGATTTCGTTTTTCGCTATCCCAACAGCGAGAAGGGGCCGCAAGCTCGAGCCAATCTCCAACGCCTCGAGCATAAGCAAACGATGACCTCGTATGACGTGGCCAGGTTTTATGACAAGCAGAAATACTACCGGGCGGCTGTCATTTATTATAATGAAGTGATCCGACAACAGCCGGGCTCGCCCGAAAGCGAGAAAGCCAAGAAACGAATCGACCAGTTGCGGGCGAAAGTCGGTGAGAAAGCGTTGCAGCCGGCATTCGCGGCGGAGGAAGCCAAGAAAAAGACCGCGCCTCCTGCTGGAGCGAGCAAGCCGGAACCGTCGACGCGCAGTTCTACCAGCAGCGACGAGCCATTGCCTCCGCCAGAAACGGATCTGGCGTTACCGCCGCCAGCCTCGCTCATGCCCGATACCACGAATACCCCGGAGCCGTTGCCGACTCCTGAAAGCAGCTCAACGCCCGAGGCATCGCCTACTCCGGAATCTTCTGCCACGCCTGAAGCAACGGCTTCACCGACGCCGGAAGCCTCGGCCTCCCCCGAGACAACGGCCTCGCCTTAGCCGTGAAGAATTCGTTCGTGGCAGCGCTGGTCTGCCTTTCCTTAGGCGGCTGCCTCGGCTATCACATTGGACCGGCCAAGCCGAACTATTTGCGCGATGTCCACACGATCTCCATTCCAACTTTCCGCAACGACACGCTCATCCCGCGCATCGAAGTGTTAGTGACCGACACCGTGATAAAGCAATTTCAACAAGACGGCACCTTCCGGATCGGGAACGATCAGAACGCCGACGCAATCCTGACCGCTGAAATCACTCGCATTAGCCGTTCTCCCGCGCGTTCGATCCGCGGTAATGTGCTGGCAACGAGCGAATTTAATCTGGTTATGCGCGTGAGATACAAGTTGGTTGGCCACGATGGCAAACCGTTGGCGCCACCGGGCGAGGTGACAGGCACGACGAGCTTTTTTGTCGGCACTGATGTAACGACGGACGAACGGCAGGCGTTGCCGCTCGCCACCGAAGAGTTGGCGACCCACCTCGTCAGTCAGTTGAGCGAGGGTTGGTGATGCGAAATGAAGGGCGAAGAAAAGCTTTGGATCATTCTCAACGACAAACTCGACACGCTGCGCGCCGGCAGTCGGCTGCCTGAGGCGATTCGCGTAGCCGAGACGTTGCTCGAGCTGGCCAAACGCACTTTCGGCGATGACGAGAATGCGTTGGCTTTGAGTTACGAGAAGCTTGGCCAACTTCTCGATCAAAGCGGCGATCGGGCCAAAGCAAAGCCGTATCTGCTCAAGGCGCATGCGGTTTTGGAAAAAGCAAAGCCGCCGGATCAGCGAATGCTCTATCGTTCGGCGCGACGGCTTGCCTTTTTGTGCGATAACCTGGGCCAACCGGAAGAAGCGATCCGTTATTATGAAAAGGCGATTGCGGCCGGCACGCAGTTGGAGGACCTGCCTTATTCGGACTTGGGCACGATGTTGAACAACGTCGCGCTCATTTTCCGGAAATCGGGCCGGCAAAAAGCGGCGGAACCGTATTATTTGCACGCGCTCCAGATTTACGAAAAGCAACTCGGACCGCAGCACGCCGACGTCGCTTCCGTTCTCAATAATCTGGCTGTGTTTTACACAAACGAACGTCGTTACGCCGAGGCCGAGAAAACGCATCTTCGCGCCCTCGCCATTCGCGAGAAAGTACTTCCGCCCAGCCATCCGGATATCGCGCAATCGAAATGTAATCTGGCCGTCGTTTACCATTCGCGCGGCGATTACCCGAAAGCAGCGGAGCTTTATCGCGCCTCGCTCAAAAGCTGGGAGGAAGCCACTGATAAACCGCCGGAGGATTATGAAATCGTTGCTGCCAATTATGCCGATTTGCTTCGTTCGTTAGGCAAGGCCCGTAAAGCACAACAGCTCGAAGCCCGCGCTCGCAAAAGGCGGCGCATGTAAGATCGACAAGCATGATTTCGTCTTGCGCAGCTAAGTCTCGCGCGCAATTTAATCAGCTCTTCCTCGCTCACGTGGCGGAATTGGCAGACGCGTACGGCTCAGGACCGTATGGGGAAACCCGTGGAGGTTCGAGTCCTCTCGTGAGCAAATGAGTTGGCGAAATTTCCAGGGCTGGCAGGGGATCCTTCACGTTTCCGTTTGGAGTGCGCTCCTCGGCATTTTTCTTTTTCGGAGCGCTCCGATCGTGGGCCATGCAGTTTCCGAAAACAAAACCGGCCCCATCGAAGCGAGTCACACGATTGATAATTATCTTCGAACTCTTACCGGGTTGCGAAATGCTTCGCAGCGCCTGGACGAGGTTTTCCAAAGCCTGCCGAAAAATAAACCGCTCATCATTTTCGTGCGCGCGGACAACCCGCCAAGCGGCTTTCTTGGCATGCTTATCGCATATCTTTCCTGGCCGCGCGACGTGCGGATAGTTAAGTTGCGGAACACACCTGTCGAACAAGAAGTCGCGGCTATCGACCCGTCTTCGGCCGCTGGCCTGGCCTTTTGTTCAGTGAGTCCGCCGCCGTCGTTGGGAAAGGCAATTCGCCTCGGTTCCAATATTCTTCTCGTGCCAGTGCCGGAGGCTAACCCGTGATCTTACTTCAGCTGGCGGCTGCTTATATAACTCTACTCGGCGCGGGCCTGGGTGCCACGTTACTAATCTTCACGCGCGCTGCTCGGTTAAACGTAATTGAATGTGGTTGTCTCGCCTGGCTTTTTGGGACTGGCATTGTCTCTTTGCTCTTATGGGTTTGTGGAATGTTTGCTTCCGGTCTCGCTTTGCAGGCAGTTGTCACAATTGCATGCGTGGCTCTCGGGTTGATCGGTTGGCGGACCAAACAACGGGCTGGGGCGAAGTTTGCGCTGCCTTTACCGCGCGGCGCAATTGAATGGATTCTTGCCAGCCTGATTGTAATCGAGATTGCGACGCTCTTCTTTGTTTCCTGCAAACATACTCTTGGCTGGGATGGGCTATTAGTTTGGGACATTAAAGCTCGTTACGCGTTTATAAACGGGGGATCGGTCCCTGCCTCATACTATTCAAACCCTGGTCGAGCCTTTAGTCATCCGGAGTATCCGCTCGGGATTCCGTTCGCCGAGCTTTGGTTGTACTTGTGGATCGGCGAACCTCATCAATTCTGGGGGAAAACGATTTTTCCAGTTTTCTACGCTGTCGGCGCCGTTTTGCTCGCGTTACTTGCAGCTCGACTCTCTCGTCGACGCTGGATCGGTCTATTGGTTGCCGGGCTGCTTCCTTTCATTCCGTTTCTGACCGAAGGCTCGGGCGGCGTGATCGTTGCCTACGCCGACTTTCCCCTCGGCGTTTTTTATCTGACAGCGCTGGGTTATCTCTTGTACTCGTTGGGCAGAAACGAACCGCATTCATTCCTGATCTATTCGAGTTGTCTAGCTCTACTGCCATGGGTGAAGAGTGAGGGTGTAATTCTATGGTTTATCCTGGTTCTACTCGGCTTGGTGGCGAGCTGGCGGCAACGGAAGCTGCGCGCTTTTATGTTAATACTCGGTCCAGGTCTAATCCTGCTTGGGAGCTGGCGACTCTACCTCAAGTTGATGCATGTGGTTTCAGCTTCCGATTTCGCGTTACCAACTCTGCAAACATTGCAGGACAACGCCGGTCGAATTGCTCCCATCACTTGCGTGTTGTTCTCGGAAATCATGAAGATAAGTCATTGGAGTATCTTTTGGTTACTTACAGGCCTAGCTTTAGCGTATCTCTTGTTTCTATTTCGCAACATGCGAGGCCTGCTGCTGGCTAGTGCGATTCTTCTACCAATCATAATTTACTCTTCAACCTATTTGTTTAGCACCTGGCCGAGCTACACAGCACACATGACTTCATCATTTCCACGGCTACTACTTCATGTCGTCCCGGCCGCATGGCTTGCGATCGGCCTGGTCTTGCCTTTGCCAAAAGGCGACAGCTTAAAGGTTCGGTTCTGAGTTCGATCGACGATAATCTCGTATCTGGTTCGCGCGATCCGGCAAATGTCCGCGCGATGTTTGGCGCTATCGCCCGACGATACGATCTGGCAAATCACATTTTAAGCTGTGGATTCGATTTTCATTGGAGAAAATGTGCCGCTGATATCGTGACGAGCTGGAGCCCGAAGAAGATTGTCGATCTTGCCACTGGAACAGGAGATTTGGCGATCGCGATTCAGCACGCCTTGCCCAACGCTCAAATCGTCGCCGTCGATTTTTCCGAGGAGATGCTTGCGATCGCGCGGAGCAAAGGTTTGCAAGAAACCGTTGTGGCCGATGCACTCGCGCTTCCGTTTCCTGATCGCTCCTTTGACTGCGTGACCATCGGGTTCGGTCTGCGGAACATGGAGGATTGGAGCGCGGCGTTACGCGAGATGTCGCGCGTTGTGAATTCGCGAGGTCATTTGCTCATTCTCGAATTCTCCCTTCCGCGATTGTCGATCTTGCGCGCGGTTTACCGGTTCTATTTGCATCGAGTACTTCCTTTTTTCGGGTCTGTTCTCACTCGAAAGAAAAGTGCTTACGATTATCTGGGGGTTTCGATCGAGGAATTTTCCGGCGGCGAAGCATTGCTCCGCCTGATGGAGGCAAATGGCTTTCGCGATGCAGCCGCCGAACCGCTCACCGGCGGCATCGTCACGATTTACACCGCGACGAAGATCGATTAACGCGCTCTCGGCGTGGCAGTTGGTGAATCGTTGATTGGCGCCGACGGGGATGGAGATGGCGGAGATTGACTGACGAGCGGCAGTTTCAGCGCATTCAAATCCGGATTGCTGATAACGAAAGTCCCTTCGCGCTCGTCTACTTTCGCGAACCACATCCCATCGCCGCTCGCGCCGCCAACGGTCAATTTATGCGACGGTTTATCGTCGGGTGATGTCGTAAACACAATTACAAATTGCGGCTTGTCGAACCCATGTGTCGGCGTGGCCGAGCCAACCCAGCGGACTGCGCGCAACATCGACAATGTGTTTAAGAGCGATTGCGCGTTTATTTGATTGATCTCGCCGCTTCCTTTCACCCAGGTCAATTGGTTATTGGCGCCGCGGACAAGCGAGAGCTCTTTGTCGGTCACGACGCTCAGCCGGTGAATTTGTTCCGGTTTGAATTTGAAGATCGACAATTCCTGCCATTGCAACGGGTCTGCAAAAATTTGATCGAGCAACCCACGACGCACCGCCACGATGAACGGCTCATCGCCGAGTCGCGCGTATACTTCATTGCCCTCGATTTTTCCGAACGCGAGTGTGGCGAAGGGTTGCTCGCCTGCCTTGGTCTCGGCCGTGTTTTCGGATGCGAACGAGCTGAAGGTCAGTTGCAATTGTGGTTTATCGAGGCCGTACTTCGACAGATTGGAAGCGACTTCCTCAACAAATTTCGTCACCTGTTCGTTTTGCAGAGTGTCGATCAAACGCCGCACTTCGCCTGAATTTGCCGGCGCGTTGTTGCGGCTGGCAATCGTCCAGTTTTCCTCTTTCCGGGCCAGAACTGTTTTGCCTTTGCCCGGCGCATCAATCGTAATCCGGTCAAGGATCTTTGTGTCGATCCGAACGAGGTGACGATCGCGCACATCGTTCGGCTTAGTGCTCAGGATTTCTTCGATTTTTTTGGGAAGCGTGTAAACAAAGCCGCGGGACGAGAACCGAACGTAGACCTGGTCTTTTCCTTTTTCCCCCGCCGAGGCGGGGCCGCCGATCTGCAGAATCTGCCCTTGTTTATCGTCCTGACCGAACAACGTGATGGAACCGCGCGGTTCAGCTAGACCATAGGGATGAAGGTCGCCGCGATCGTCGGCCACAAATTGTTGAATGCGCGCGGTCGTGACTTGCGCAATCAGGTCGCCAACTTTTTGATCGTCGCTGCGCGCGCGCAACGGCTTCACGATTTCCCAATGATCGCCTTTTTTCTGGAGCTCCATTTCCCCGGCTGCAGTCTTGAGCACCACTCGTGAGACCTGCGCCATGATCAGGTCGGTCAATTTCCTGTCGCGAAAATCTTCCGGCTTCTTGTCGATTGCTTTCTTGACGGATTGATCGGCAACAAAGGCGTCTTTCGAATTGTCGAAGCGCACATACATCTTGCCCTCGAGAGCGGCGTCTTTGCCGAACAAAATTTCCCGCGGCGCATCCGGTCCGAGTAACTTCAGGCGCAGCTTCGGTTTGCTCAACCCATATTCGTTCAATTTGCTTCTATCAGCTTCGATTTCTTTTGCCGAAATCGTCGCGGCCTTTTGCCAGTTCTCCAGATCCGAAAGTAAACCATCGATCAGCGCGCTGTCGGCTTGGTCCTTGATCGGCGTTTCCAGCCGCCACTTATTGTCGTGGCGTCGGATCTCGATCTTGTCGTCGCCATTTTGAATGACAACGCCCTCGATCTTCTCCCGGTTAAAATTGACGACATTGTGCGACTGGCGCGCTGCTTCTTCCGTTCCCGGTTTCTTGCTTTCGTAGAATTTGATATAGGCAAAACCGGCCAGCGCGATCGCGAGCAAAATGAGCGTTGTCCGCAGTTTCATGATTAAATTTGAAACTTAGACGCGGCGCTGCCACCAAACCGCGCCGCCGATGACCGCCGGGATCAGCGGAATCAGCACCAGAATGATCCAACGCAGATTGCGGAGCGCATCTTCATTGAGAGTGAACGTGAGCGTCTTTGGGACTTTTGGCGCAATCCCGATGAGTTGTTCGCGGCTGAGCAGCCAATTCACGCTTCCGGAGATGAAATCGAGCGCTTGCTGGTCCTGAGTGAGCGCCTTGTCTTGAATGAACGTCGCGTTGCTCACCACCACCATGCGTGAAGAATTCACCTGGACGCGTTCGTCCGCGCTGCCGCCCTTTTCGATCGAGACGCCAATCGTTAACGGAGCGTTGCCGATTTTCTGGGCGTCGGCCTGAAATTTCGCCTGGTTCTCCGTGTTGTAATCGGTTTCGGCAAAGTATCCTTTCTCTGCCTGGATCAACGGTTCGAGTCGGATATTCGCTGTGCGTACGCGATTAGGATCGAGTGCAATCGACGATGTCCCCCCGAAAAAGAGTGCGCGCGCGTCAGCGAGTCTTTTTGTAACGGGATTGTCTGCCAAGAACCGCGCCTGCACGTCGCGCGTGATCGCGACCTCCTGGATGCCCGTCTTGATGAAAACCATCAGACGGTCGTCATTTACCCTTACTCCCAGCTCGTTGAGAAAGCCATCGAGTTTCGGTGTTTTCGCTGATGGATCGAGCAGCAGCAGAATCCGCCCCTGTTTATCCCAGAAATCGCGCAGCAATTTCATTTCCCGATCGGAGAAATCGTACTGCGGCCCGGCGATCACAATCGTTTTCAAATCCGACGGGATTGCGCCGACTTCGAAAAGATTCAGCTCCTGAAACTTAATGTTTTCGTTCTCGATGAATGTTTTTAGCACCGAGATAGGACTGGCCGGCCGCTGTTGCCCGAACGTCGCCGGCGACGATGCCACGGAGATCGCGGGTTCTTTGTGACCGAGCACGTACCCGAGCGTGTTCTTTTTGCCTTCCACCAAATCCATCATCGCGCTCGTAATTGCCTGCTCGCCTTTGAACACGGTCACGCGCGGGCCCTCGCCGAACGCCATCCCGCTCTGATCGATTTCGGCCATCTCGGACGCTTTCACGGTCTTATTGCGTCCTTCGTAATCGACAACGACAAGGCTCTCATCACTGACCACTTTATATTTGTCGAACATCTCCTTCGCCCGAGAAAGATTCCGTTCCGGGTCGATATTCTCGATGTCGACCTTCCCCTTCGCCGCATACTGATACTCAGTCAGCAAACTCTGCACATCAGCCGTGATCGGCGTGTTCGGTGAAAAGAAAACCGTGATGCGCACTTTGCCTTTGATCGAACCAAGAAAGCGCTTCGTTTTGTCGGAGAGCGCGTATTTCTGGTCGCGCGATAAATCCCAGCGCTTGTAATGTTTTATGCCGATTGAGTTAACCATCACGGCGATAAACAGAACGAGCGCGACCTGGACAATGACATTTACTCCGATTTGGAGGCGTCGTATTTTTTTCGGTTGCTGTTTATCGTCCGCCATCGTTACAGCCTCCATTTGCGGGATTGGAACGCCTGATAGGTGAGCGTCAACATCACGATCGTCATGCTGAGGTAGAGGACGATCGGTCGGGTGTCGATCACGCCGCGCGAAAGCGTTCCCATTTGCTCGATGGCGGAAAAGTAACCGAGCAAGTCACGCGTCCCGCCACTGACATCGAGCAAAATGAACTGAGTAAGTCCCAGGAAAAACAAGAGCGTGATCGCGCTGAACGAGATAATCGCCGCGATGATTTGGTTTTTGGTTAACACTGATGCCAGGCAGCCGACCGAGAGATAAAACATCCCCAGCAGCAACAGCATTAGATACGACCCCCAGTAGGCGCCGGCCGAATTCGCCGCCGGCTGATGCGTGATCTTTTGGAAGATCGCGAAATAAAGCAGCGTCGGGATCCAAAGAACGATATAAAAAACCAGCGCGCCGAAAAACTTTGCCAGGACCACCTGCCAGTCGTGCACCGGTGCGGTCATGAGCGGCTCGATGGTGCCGAGCTTAAACTCCTCGGCGAAAAGGCGCATGGTGATGAGCGGAAAAATCAGGACGAACGCGAACCAGAAAAACACGGAGTTGAAAAACGCTTCCTGCACCGAGTATGAGACAGGCCGCTG
>Ga0209526_10002118_pt1 | contig 13359 bp, 13 predicted proteins | sample JacPinW_OM2H0_M1_FD_188566 | JGI IMG/M metagenome (GOLD analysis project Ga0209526, IMG submission 188566) | Forest soil microbial communities from Algoma, Ontario, Canada - Jack Pine, Ontario site 1_JW_OM2H0_M1 (SPAdes) (version 2) | ecosystem: Environmental > Terrestrial > Soil > Boreal... | reverse complement strand
ACGGTGAGCGAGGCGGGACCACCGCCGACGATCGCGATGCGCTTGCCGTTTTTCGCTGACGGGCGCGGCATGCGGCCCTTGACGTCGTCCTTGAAATCGGCGGCGACGCGCTTCAGCCGGCAGATCGCCACCGGTGTTTCCTCGACGCGGCCGCGGCGGCACGCGGGCTCGCACGGGCGGTCGCAGGTGCGGCCGAGAATTCCAGGGAATACGTTCGACCGCCAATTGATCATGTAGGCGTCGCTATAGCGGCCTTCAGCGATCAAGCGGATGTATTCTGGAACGGGTGTGTGCGCGGGACAGGCCCACTGGCAGTCGACTACTTTATGGAAATAGTCGGGTGCCGAGATATCAGTCGGTTTCATTCCTACCTTATCCGCGCAACTCTCGAGAGCGGCGCGGCCTTACCTTTTCATTGCGAACGCTTAGGTGGCGTTCTTGTGGTTTTTGAATGGTATCATCGGCTTATCGTATTAAAGCCATTCAAGATGATCCACAAAGGCAATTTTACGCGATCTGCAGATTTCAGGGGTCGATCGCAGGCGGTAGCTAAAAATACATTTATGCGGCGGTGCAGCATGGCCGCGAAACCCTATGGCGGAAGGTCGTTCTTCGCGAGATCCCACATCAGACGGTAAATGCCGGCGGAAATCACCGCGGATTTGAGCACGGTACCGTCCGCAAGGCGCGCGGCGATGGCAGTCGAAGCGGCATTCACATTCGTTGCGTCGATCAGCGCAAACCAATCGCCGGCGCCCGGATCGGAAGCAGACGCCTTGTCCGTGAGCGGTTTGGAAAGCACCGGATCGCTCTCGATCAGATGCATCGAGATGATGCCATCGAGCCCTTTCGGATCGAGCCTCTCGCGAAGGGCTGTGCGCAAACTGTCTTGGTTTCCCGCTGCCGGGCGAAGGCGGACGATGCCGAGCACCGCGCCCCGGCCCTGTCCGCGGCTGATCGTGATGCGCGCGACCGCGCGGATCATGTTTTTGAAACGCGCAATGTTCGCCCGGGACCAATCAGTCTGATTGGCGAGCGCGGTGCGATAGGCCGGGCTGTCGAGCACGTCGAAGCTTTCGGTGGAGTAGAGGCTGAGATATTTCGGGTGGCCGTCATGCGCGATGTAGCGCCGGGCTTCGAGGAAGCCGTCGATGGCGACGCGCTCCTCCAGATGTTCGCGGTCGTACCATCGATTGAATTCGGCCTCATTGGCGGAATCGATGTCCATCGATGTCAGCAGCATTCCTTTTCCGGCGAGCGGCATTTTTGACGGTCCTTTATGCGTTAATCCCAGAGGCCAGATCCGCGATCGCCTTCATCACGGCATCCCTGACGCCGGCATCGTATAACGAGTGGCCGGCGCCCTCGACGAAGCGAATCTCGGAATCATGCCACACCGCGCCAAGCATATGCGATGTCGCCGGCGGACACAGCAGATCGTAGCGGCCTTGCACGATGATACCGGGAAGCTTTTCGAGTTTACCGGCTTCCGCCAGAAGTTGCCCCGGTTTCATGAAGCAGTCGTTCTGGAAATAATGCGCTTCCATGAATGGCGTGACAGGCAAAGGGTGTGTCGAGTTCAGCGAATTAGGATCGAGCCGGCTACGTCCGGGGGCGTGCTCGGAAAGTATCCGTTCGGTATTATGCCAGGCGCGGGCGGCTGGGCTGTGGATCGCGGGATCGGAATCGAGAATGCGGCGCCAGTAAGCATCGAGCGGCTGCCCACGTTCTTCGGGCGGCAATACGCTGAGGAAATCATTGCTCAGGTCAGGATAGAAGCGCGGCAGGACATCGGCAAATGCGCCTTCCAGTTCGGTACGGGTGCCGAGGAAGGTCGCGCGCAAGACGATGCCCGAGACCCGATGCGGATGCGCCTGCGCATAGGCCAGCGCCAGCGTCGCGCCCCAGGAGCCGCCGACGATCATCCAGCGCTCGAAGCCAAATCTCTCGCGGATCGTCTCCATGTCCGCGATCAGTTGAGGAAGGCTATTGTCTTCGCGACGGCCCTTGGGGCGGCTTCGACCCGCGCCGCGCTGATCGAACAATACCGCGTGGAAGCGTTCGGGATCGAACAGCCGCCGGTGATCGGGCTGGCAGCCGCTGCCGGGCCCGCCGTGCAGGTAGACCGCGGGGATACCGTCCGCCCGGCCGACGGTTTCGACATAAATCTCATGGCTGTCGCCGACCGGCAGCAGCTGCGACGTCAGCGGCGCGAACGGATCGGAGCGTGGACTTACAGATTTACCCGCGTCGGCGTCAGGCGCCATGGTCGCCGTCCGTCTCCAGCGTACCACCGGCAAAATTGCGATAGATGAAACGGTTGTTGTTGGCCGCCGCCTCGGACTCTGCTTCCTTGAAAATCTGCTCATGCAGCGGCGACAGCGTGCAGGCCGGATCGGTATTGCCGGCATCGCCGGTCAGCGCGAAAGCCTGGCAGCGGCAGCCGCCGAAATCGATCTCCCTGAACTCGCAGCTCTTGCACGGCTCCGGCATCCAGCCGGTGCCGCGATAGCGGTTGAAGGCCGCGGAATTCTGCCAGATCCAGGCGATCGAATGATTGGATCGCACCGATTCAAATTCGAGCCCGGTAATGGTTTCGGCGGCGTGGCAGGGCAGGATCTTGCCGGCCGGTGAAATGTTGAAGAACTGCCGGCCCCAGCCGCCCATGCATTTCTTCGGACGCAGCGCGTAATAATCCGGCACCACATAGTCGATCGCCAGAATGCCCTTCAGCCGCGCTTGCGCGTCCTCGACGATGCGGCTGCTCTCCTCGATCTGCGCGACGGTCGGCATCAGCGCCGCGCGGTTCTTCAGCGCCCAGCCGTAATATTGCACATTGGCGACCTCGAGCCGGTCGGCGTCGAGATCGACCGCCATCTGGATGATGTCGGGCAATTGAAACAGGTTTTGCCGGTGCATCACGGCATTGACGGTCAGCGGCAAATCCAGCTCACGCGTCCATTTTGCGACTTCGATCTTTTTTTGGTGGGCATGTTTGAAACCGGCGACGCGGTCGGCGACCACCGGCTCGTTGCCCTGAAAGCTGATCTGCACGTGACAGAGCCCGGCATCGGCCAGCGCGGACAGTTTTTCGCGCGTCAGCAGCACTGCGGAGGTGATGAGATTGGAGTACAGCCCGACATCGCTGGCGTGCTGTACCAACTCGACCAGGTCCTTGCGCGCGGTGGGCTCGCCACCGGAGAAATGGATTTGTAAGACGCCGATGTCGGCAAGCTCGGAGAGGACCTTCTTCCATTCCTCTGTCGTCAGTTCAGCGCCGCCGCGCTCCAGCTCGACCGGATTGGAACAATAGGGGCATTGCAGCGGACAACGATGCGTAAGCTCGGCGAGCACCGCCAATGGAATCCCAAAGCTCTCGGCCACCGAGCCGCGCGCTTCCAGCACCGCGAGCCCGTCGATGGGGTCGCTGGCCGCTGCACCGGCATCGGTTAGCGTCGGACTCACGAAGTCTTCTCCCGCGCTTCGGTCAAAAATCCCTTGTCGGCAAGGTCCTGCAGCATGGCGATGACGTCGGTGGCAATCGCGCCGCGTTCGGCGGCGTATTTTTCCGCGAGCTGGTCGATCATCGCCTCGACGCTGCGGACGCCGTCGCAGAGCTGCAGCACTTCCACCGCGATCTCGTCCGGCGCCAGCACGCGCTCCGGTGCCAGGATCACCCAGACCTGCCGGGTCTCGTCGAACTTCAGCTTGGCGTGGCGCGGCAGGATCGGCCGGCTCGCTTCGCTGACAGTGATGTTGCGGCTGCGCGTGGCGGCCATCGGTTCGCCTCTAACTCGTCTCTAACTCGTCTCTAACCCGTCTTGGGGACAAATGCCCCCGGCGGCACGTGGCCGTCGACATAGGCATGATACAGCGCGTCGAGCTGGACCCATAGCACATTGGTCTTGAAAAGCAGCGCATTGCAGACCGCTTCCCGCTCCGCCGGCGTGTTGGCATGGGTCTTGACGTAGTCGAGCGCGAAGTTGGCGTCGCGCGGGGCCTGCTGCATGCGCCGGCTGAAATAGCTCATGATATCGGGATTGACGAAATCGTAATGCGCCAGCATCCCCGAAATGCGTTCTTCATGCAGGTTCGGCGCGAACAGTTCCGTCAGCGACGAGGCGATCGCCTCGAGCGGGGTCTTGTCGCGGACAAAGTGGACATAGGCGTCGACCGCAAAACGGGTCGCGGGAAGGATGCCTTCGGCGGATTCCACATAGGCGCTGTCGAGCCCTAATCCCTCGGTCAGCTTCAGCCAGCGCTCGATGCCGCCCTCGGCGCCGAGATCGCCGTCATGATCCTCGATGCGATGCCGCCATTCCAGCCGGATGCCGCGGTCGCGGAAGCGCGAGATCACCACCGCGTCCTTGATCGGGATCGTGCTCTGGTAATAATAGCGGTTCAGCGCCCAGGCCTGCACCTGTCCCTTGTTGAGCTTGCCGCCATGCAGCAGCCGGTGAAACGGATGCAGGTTGTGGTAGCGCGTAGCCCCGATCTGGCGCAGCGTGGCTTCCAGTTCCTCGGCGCTCTTGAGCGGCGTGCTGCCGCCGAGCGAGAACGCGGTCATCCGCTCTGGGGTCACGGCGTTCGAGGTCACGGCGTTCAAAGCGTAATCTCCGTTCCATCGGCGGGAATTTGCCAGCCGGCGCGCTCGGCCATCTTGCGCTCGGGCGAGGCGGGCAGCAGCGCCGGATTCGAATTGTTGATATGCAGAAATATCTTCCTGTCGATATCAAGACCGGCGAGGCTTTCGATCACGCCGCTGGCGCCCGACATCGCGATATGTCCCATGCCTTGTCCGGTCTTGTTGCCGAGGCCGGCCGCGATCAACTCGTCATCGCGCCACACCGTGCCGTCGAAGAAGACCACCGCGGCGCCGGCAAGCCGGGCCTTGAGATCGTCGGTGATCCCGGCGCAGGCGGCGAGAAAATACAGATGCTTATCCGTCGCCTTGTCGCGAAGCCGAAGCCCAAGCGTGTCGCCGGCCCCGGTGTCGCCGCCGGGATGAACCTTGCCTTCCAGATACCATGCGCTCTTGCCGGCAACGGCAAACGGCAGGATCTCGATGCCGGACGGTGAGCCGTCCGGCAGCGCCGGCTCGAACACGGTGTTCACCTCGATCGGCTGACGCCGCACATTCTTCTCGTTCAGCACATTGAAGATGCTGTTGTCCTTCAGGATCGAGATCACTTTGGCGTGTGCGTAGATCGTGAACGGCGAACCCTCGCGCATCGACAACAGGCCCGCGACCGCGTCGACTTCGCCGTTGGTCAGGATCACGCCGGCGATCGGACTGTGACGCAGCTTCCCGGCCCTGGGATGAAGCTGCGGCGTCGCGATCAGTTGCTGGCGCAGATCGGGAGACGCATTGATCAGAAACCAGTGATCGCCGTCGGCGCTGATCGCAATCGAAGCCTGGGTGCTTCGGAGTTCGGGGTCGGTTCGCGCGGCCAGGCAAACCGCACATCCGCAATTCCACTGCGGAACGCCACCACCTGCCGCGGCGCCCAGGACGACGACGCGAAGCATGATCCGTCTCCTGGAGATTGCAAAGCGAGATTCCAAAGCTTTCGGATTCCAAAAGCTTCGAAGGTGGACACCGGCATGGTCACGAACCCGCGATCGGGATCGTGGTCACGCCTGGAGGTCCACCTAAGTCAAAACGTGAAGCTGTCGCGCCCGCTTACTTGCGGGTGGCGCACATATACATGTTGATTTCCATGCCGACCGGCACTTCGACGATTTTCGGGGTCTTCCAGGCCATTTTGGCTCTCCTTGGTTACCGGACGAACTTCGCCCTCGGGAGATAAACTAATCTCGATTGAAAAGTTCGCCAGTGAAATCTTTTGTCTTGAGCCCTCTTCATGTTGCGTTGCAAAAGAATTCACAGACTTGTGCGGCCTCGCGCCAAACCAATGTGGGATCAACGGGTTCATAGTCCCATCACTTGGTCCGGACGCTGATCTCCAATCGACGTCGTCGAGCCGATTCCAATAAAGAACTTGTGAGATATCACGGGTTCCAGCCGAAGCCCTCAACGAAGTGGATTTTGACCCATGCCGCGATATTTCTTCAACACACGCATCGGCGATGAGCTGATCTCCGATCCCGAAGGCGAGGAACTGCGCAATCCCGATCGCGCTTGGGAAATCGCCCGCGCCATGATTCGTGAATTGCTGAGGACCGAGGGCACCGAAGGCAGCCTGTTGAATGCGATTCTCGAAGTGACCGACGATGAAGGCGAGATCGTGCTGGAGTTTCCCTTCGCCGAAGCGATCCTCGACCTTCCCGGCAAGCGCGTCACAAAGCACTGACGCCACGCCCCGTTATTTTACCCCTCTGTCATTCCGGGGCGCGCGCAAAGCGCGACCACTGTCATTCCGGGGCGCGCGCAAAGCGCGAACCCGGAATCTCGAGATTCCGGGTCTGGCCCGTCCGGTCCGGAGCCTGTCATCGGGCGGCGCAACGCGCCGGCCCGTTGGGACCCTCCCGGAATGACCCCCTTTAGGTCGACAAACCTCGTTGTGCAGCGCTACAAGTCAGGCGTTCAAACGGAGCTGTTCATGCAAGATCTCTGGCGCCTGTCGGCCACTGATGTCGCCGCCTTGATCAGGTCGAAGAAGATTTCGGCGAAGGAGGCGGCATCCGCCGCACTGGCGCGGCTGGATGCGGTCAACCCGAAGATCAACGCCGTCGTCGATCACCGGCCGGCCGACGTGCTGGCGCAGGCCGCCGCCATCGACGCGGCGATCGCGCGCGACGAAGACTTAGGGCCGCTGGCGGGCGTGCCGGTCACGGTCAAGGTCAATATCGATCAGCAAGGATTTGCCACCACCAACGGCCTCAAATTGCAGCGCGACGTCATCGCCGCGACCAACAGTCCGGTGATCGACAATCTGCGCAAGGCAGGCGCCGTCATTCTCGGGCGCACCAATTGTCCGGCGTTTTCCTACCGCTGGTTCACCACCAATCTGGTTCATGGCGACACCAAGAACCCGCGCGACGCCGGCATCACGCCGGGCGGTTCGTCCGGCGGCGCAGGGGCCGCGGTCGCAGCCGGGATCGGGCACATCGCCCACGGCACCGATATTGCCGGGTCGATCCGCTATCCGGCCTATGCCTGCGGCGTGCACGGCCTGCGGCCGACGATGGGGCGTATACCGGCCTTCAATGCATCGCTGCCCGAACGCACCATCGGGCCGCAGATCTCCGCGGTATCGGGTCCCCTGGCGCGCACCATCGGCGATCTCAGGATCGCGCTTGCGGCGATGTCCGGCAAAGACGCGCGCGATCCCTGGTGGGTGCCGGCGCCGCTGGAAGGCCCTGTCATGCCGAAGCGCGCGGCACTTTGTCTTCGTCCCGATGGTCTTGAGACGGTCGATGAAGTGAAGGCGGCGGTAGCCGATGCGGGCAAGCGCCTGCAGCGCGCCGGATGGGTGGTCGAGGAAATCGCCAACACGCCGCCGCTCCGCGAGCCTGCGGACCTCCAAACAAAACTGTGGCTCGGCGACAACTATGAAGCGCAACTGGAAACCGCCGAGCGCGAAGGCGATCCCGGCGCGCTGGCCTGCCTGCGCGGCAACCGGGCAAAGGTTTTTCCGTTTGACGCGGCGGCATTCTCCACGGCGCTGACGCGGCGGGCGACCTTGGCGCGCGAATGGCTGCAGTTCTTTGAGACCTATTCGGTTGTGCTGATGCCGGTATCCGCCGAACTGCCGTTCCCGGACGGACTCGATCTGCGCGACGAGGCCTCATTCGCGCAGGTCTGGCGCGCGCAGCTGCCGCAGATTGCTATTCCCTTCATGGGGTTGCCTGGGCTAACGGTCTCCACCGGACTGGTGGGGCGGGTTCCGGTCGGCGTTCAGGTGGTCTCCGGCCGCTACCGCGAGGATCTGTGCCTGCTCGCGGGCGAGGCGATCGAAGCCGGGGGAACGCCACCGATGCCGGCCGATCCCATCGGATAAAGCGTTTTCAAGCGAAGTGGAGGCCGGTTCGCGTTAAGAAAACGCGTCAAATCAAGAGCCTAGAGTCCGTTTCGAAACGGACTCTAGGCTAGACCCGGTTTCGAGCGAAGGAAAAACGATGGCTGGCATCTATGATTTCACGGCAAGGTCGCTTGCCGGCGAGGACATTCCACTGCAGCGGTTCGAGGGTCAGGTGCTCCTGATCGTCAACACTGCGAGCGTCTGCCGATTCACGCCGCAATACCGGGGACTCCAGGCGTTGCATCAGCAGCTCTCGCCGCGCGGCTTTTCGGTGCTCGGCTTTCCCTGCAACCAGTTCGGAGGCCAGGAACCCGGCAACGCCGCGCAGATCGAGCAATTCTGCACCAATAACTATGCCATCACCTTCCCGATGTTTGCCAAGATCGAGGTCAATGGCGGCAATGCGCATCCGCTCTGGCAATATTTGAAGAACGAAAAGTCCGGGTTGCTGGGTCCGTCGATCAAGTGGAATTTCACCAAATTCCTGGTCGATCGCTCCGGCCAGGTGGTGGCGCGGCATCCGTCGACTTCGAAGCCGGAAGCACTGACACCAGAAATCGAGGCCCTGCTGTGAACGAGAAAAACGACACCATGAGCGACCAACTGCCGGACCGCCTGTCGACCGATCCGAAAAGCCCTTATTACAACGAAGAAGTGCTGGCGCGCGATGTCGGCATTCGCTTCAAGGGCGTCGAGAAAACCAATGTCGAGGAATATTGCGTCAGCGAGGGCTGGGTGCGGGTGACCGCAGGCAACGCCAAGGACCGCTACGGCAACCCGCTGACGATCAAGGTTCACGGCCCGGTCGAGCCGTACTTTCGCGACAAGGGCGCGGCCTGAGGCGGTCCCTCCGTCATTGCGAGGAGCCCTTGCGACGAAGCAATCCATTCCTCCACTTGTTATGCAGAGCCATGGATTGCTTCGCTGCGCTCGCAATGACGATGTAGCAAATAGAGAGTTCGTCATGGCCGGGCTTGTCCCGGCCATCCACGTCTTCTCTCGCTGCAACACCCGTTGAGACGTGGATGCCCGGCACAAGGCCGGGCATGACGAGGAAATAGAAAGCCAAACGCCATGTCCGTCCGTATCGTCGACGTCCGCGAAGTCACAAAACCGATCTCCTCGCCGATCCGCAACGCCTATATCGATTTCACCAAGATGACGACCAGCCTGGTCGCCGTCGTCACCGATGTGGTGCGCGACGGCAAACCGGTGGTCGGTTACGGCTTCAATTCCAACGGCCGCTACGGGCAGGGCGGATTGATCCGCGAACGCTTTGCGCCGCGGCTGCTGGAGGCCGATCCGAAATCGCTGCTCGATGACAGCGGCGACAATCTCGATCCCGACAGGATCTGGGCGACGCTGATGTCGAACGAAAAGCCGGGCGGCCATGGCGAGCGCTCGGTCGCGGTCGGCACCATCGACATGGCGGTGTGGGATGCGGTGGCGAAGATCGCGCGAAAACCGCTGTTCCGGCTGCTCGCCGAACGGCACGGACGCAAGGCCGATCCGCGCGTGTTCGTCTATGCCGCCGGCGGTTACTATTATCCCGGCAAGGATCTGTCGATGCTGCGCGGCGAGATGCGCGGGCATCTCGACCGCGGCTACAATGTCGTCAAGATGAAGATCGGCGGGGCACCGGTCGAAGAAGACCGTCAGCGCATCGAAGCCGTGCTCAAGGAAATCGGCAACCAGGCGCAATTGGCGGTCGACGCCAACGGCCGCTTCGATCTGGAGACCGCGATCGCCTACGCCAAGATGCTGCGCGAATATCCGTTGTTCTGGTACGAGGAGGCCGGCGATCCGCTTGACTTCCAACTGCAGGCGGCGCTGGCCGAATTCTATCCCGGAGCGATGGCGACCGGCGAGAACCTGTTCAGCCATCAGGACGCGCGCAACCTGCTTCGCTATGGCGGGATGCGGCCTGACCGCGACTGGCTGCAATTCGACTGCGCGCTGTCCTACGGGCTATGCGAATATCAGCGCACGCTTGGCGTCCTGCAAACGGCGGGCTGGTCGCCGGGCCGCTGCATTCCGCACGGCGGCCACCAGATGTCGCTCAATATCGCCGCCGGCCTTGGGCTTGGCGGCAATGAGAGCTATCCCGATCTGTTCCAGCCCTATGGCGGGTTTCCGGACGGCGTGCGGGTAGAGAACGGCCACATCACCATGCCGGATTTGCCGGGCATCGGTTTTGAGGGGAAGTCGGATCTCTATCGGGAGATGAAGGCGCTGGCGTCGTGAGTCAGTGCGCAACGGCGCGGTTTCTTCACCTCTCCCCTTGTGGGAGAGTTCGGATCGCATCGTAGATGCGATCCGGGTGAGGGGTTACGCCCTATCGATAGACCTGAGCCCCTCACCCCAACCCTCTCCCACATCGAAGTCGGATATATCCGACTTCGACAATTTGAGATGCCCATCTCGGGTAAACCCGAGATGGGTGGGAGAGGGGGCTCACCGCCGTTGCTGTGAGTAGATTGGATCACTCGTAGCCTTCACGACAGCCGCATATCCAACAGTCGTCGCCCTTCGCCCTTCAGCAGTTTCTTCACCGTACTGGAGGCGGCGATTTCGCCGTGGTTGGCGTAGGCTTCGTGGTTCTTCTCGATATCCTCGAGGCGATAGAGATAGTTGACCATGATCCCGGCGGATTCGCGCAGACCCTTGGGCGAGAGATCGCCGAGCCAGTCGATCCGCTCCAGCCGCGCGCCGTTGCCGATATGGAATCGCGCCACCGAATCGATCAGCCGGCCTTTTGAGGTGCGGGCCTTCAGGAAATAATACGCCGCCAGCGGCTCCAGCACCGATCGCAGTTGCGTCGTCAGTTCGACATTGTCGAACCAGTCCGGTTCGTCGAGATGTACCAGCAGCACACGATCCTCGTCGGAGATCGGAACGTCAGCCGCCTGCTTCAGCCACTGCGTGAAGCCGGGCACCGGCGACAAGGTGACAAAATTGTCCAGCTTCGGCAATTCGCGGCGCAATTCCTCGACCACCTGCTTGATCAGGAAGCTGCCGAAGGAGATGCCGCCGAGACCGCGCTGGGTGTTGGAGATCGAATAAAAGACCGCGGTGCGGGCGCGCTCGATCGGAACCGATTGCCGGTCTTCGGCGAGCAGCGGCGCAATCGCGTTCGGGATCGATTCGGTCAGCGCCACCTCGACGAAGATCAGGGGCTCGTCGACCAGTGCCGGATGAAAGAACGCGTAGCAGCGGCGGTCGATCGGATCGATGCGGCGGCGCAGATCGTTCCAGTCGCGGATTTCGTGCACCGCCTCATAGCGAATGATCTGTTCGAGAATGTTGGCGGGCGTCGACCAGTCTATCCTGCGCAGCACCAGAAACCCCCTGTTAAACCATGACGACAGCAGGTGCGCGACGTCGCGGTCGAGCGCGGCGAGATCCCTGTGGCCGTTCATCAGGCGAAGCAAATCGGCGCGCATCGCCACCAGGTCGCTGGTGCCGCCCGGCGCGCGGTTGAGCCGGCGGATCAGTTCCTGCCGGCGCGGTTCGGAAGCAAAATGCAGGTCGCTGGCGTCATCGTCGCTGGGCTGCGCGCGCCAGCTTTCGATCGCCTGCGCCAGCCTTTCGCGGTCGGGGCCGTAGTTGCGGACCAGCGCTTCGAAGAACGAAAGCCGGCTGGAATCATCGAGGTGACGGTAGCGATCGAGCACCTCGCGCGCCATCGCGGTGCCGGAGGCTTCGCCCCGGCTCGACAGCAGCGCCTCGCACAATTCGATCAGGCCGGAGGCGTCCTGTTTTCCGTTGGTCGACCCGGTGCGGCGCAACAGCGTGCGGCCACGCTCGGAAATCGAGGCCATCAGGTCCGAGAAAAAGGCGTTGCTCATGGCGGGCAAGTCGAATCCAGTCCGGGCGCGAGTATGACATGGATTTAAGGCGGCGTGGATCACAATCAAGCGGGCGTGAAGCGCAAAAAACTGTCATGTATCGCGGAAGAAACCGTCAGGCCCGGTCTAGGCAAGGGCCGTCATGGCCGGGCATAGCCGTCCGAAGGCCGGCGTCGCTGCCGCTCGCCTGTGCCCGGCCATCCATCTGCTTCGCAAAGGGCTTTTGCCAGGATTGATGGATACGCGGGTCAAGCCCGCGTATGACGAATCTTTATTCCTTCCCCGAAAATTCCGTCGGTGTCTTGCCGGTGACCTGCCGGAACGCGTGGGAAAACGCCGGCACGCTGGCGTAGCCGAGGTCGGAGGCCAGTTGCTTGACCGGGACGTTGGTCTCCATCGCCAGTCGTTCGATCGCCGCTGCAATGCGCGCGCGCTGGCACCAGCTCTTGAAGCTCAATTGCGTTTGCGATGAAAACAGCCGCGACAGCGTCCGCGCCGAGGTCCCGACTTCGCGCGCCAGGATCTCGATCTCATGCGAAGCGGTGGGATCGCCGAGCACGATGTCGGCGGCCCGCCGGCAGCGCGGCTCGTGCGGCAGCGGAATGAAGGTCGTGGAATCCTCGGCGTGATGCAGTTCGAGCACGGCCAATCTGACCAAGAGCTCGGTACGCTCGGGGTTGTTGCTGCCGTCGAACAGCGCCAGAATGATCTGCTGCAGCAGCGGCGACACCCGCACCACGAATTCCGCCGCGAGGCTGTCGCTGCGTTGCTCCCGCGCCAGCCAGGCCAGATCAAAATACAGCGTGCGCATTTCGATATCCGCCAGCACGTCGATGGCATGTTCGAGCCGTGCCGGCACCCACACGGCGCGGTCGGGAGGCACCAGCCAGCGCCCCTTCGGGGTCGTGACCTGCATGGTGCCCTTTGCGGCATAAACCAGTTGCGCCTCGCGGTGCATATGGGTGCCGAGCCGGACGCCTTGCCGGTAGGTGCGCGCCACCAGATGGACGCCGTCGCCGGTGGCACGTTGGCCCCTCAAAATGTCAGCGAGTGGCGTTTCGGCGATATTCATTGGCGGCATCCCGTCAGGGCAAGGACCTATAACCTACTGCAGTTAGGGAGAGGATTCGACCCATGAACAGCCCGGCCCGGGTGATCGGTTTCGTCAACGCCGCCCACTTTATCGATCATTATTCGATGCTGATCTTCGCCGCCGCCGTCATCGTGATGGGGCCGGCGCTCGGCATGGCCTATTCGGAGTTGTTACCTTATGCCACGCCGGGCTTTGTCGCGTTCGGCGCAGGCTCGCTGTTGACGGGCTGGCTCGGCGACCGCTGGAGCCGCCGCCACATGATGGTGATCTTCTTTGCCGGCATCGGCGTCTCGATGATCGCCGTCGGCCTGGTGCAGACGCAGCTGGAGCTCGGCGCGGCCTTGTTGTCGATCGGGCTGTTCGCCTCGATCTATCATCCGGTCGGCACCGCCATGATCGTGTCCTATGCCGACCGGCTTGGCCGCGAGATGGG
>Ga0209526_10002117_pt1 | contig 13361 bp, 12 predicted proteins | sample JacPinW_OM2H0_M1_FD_188566 | JGI IMG/M metagenome (GOLD analysis project Ga0209526, IMG submission 188566) | Forest soil microbial communities from Algoma, Ontario, Canada - Jack Pine, Ontario site 1_JW_OM2H0_M1 (SPAdes) (version 2) | ecosystem: Environmental > Terrestrial > Soil > Boreal... | reverse complement strand
TCCTTCTCGCGGTCCCGACTCCGCTGGCCCCCGAGTGAACGCTATCTCAGATACAAACTCCGTCACTCAAGAAAAGGTGGTTCCGCCACGGACTGCTAGGTTGAAATGATGGAATCGATTGGAACGGAGGCAGCGGCTCTTGAAGTTCTTTTAGTTGAAGATAGTCGAAACGATGTCCTGCTCACGCGGGAAGCGTTAAAAAAGGCCAAGATACATATCAACTTGCACGTCGCGTCGGATGGCGTAGAAGCTATGGTTTTTCTGGGACGCGAGGGGGAGCATGCCAGTGTTGCTCGCCCAAATCTGATCTTGCTCGACATGAACCTACCCAAGAAAAATGGTCGGAAGGTTTTGGAGGAGATCAAGCAGAGTCCGACACTGAAGGGCATTCCTGTCGTTATCTTGACTAGCTCTGCGTCTGATGCGGATACCCTAAGGAAGGATGGGCTCCATGCGGAGTATTACATCACCAAGCCTGTGACCCTCGATGGGTTCCTCAAAGTCGTAAAGAGCATCGACAGCTCCTGGCTGTCCGGGTCACTTGCCGAGTAGAGTAAGCTCCTGGAAGAACCATAGATATCGAGGTGGTCATAGAGACGCGGGCCAAGTTGGTGCCTTACTCGAAGACCTGAGGACCGCGAGTTCTACCATGCGTGGCTTCGTGAACGAACCGTGTCCCGCCCAATAAATTGCGGTTTCTGAACTCAACAAGCTCCTTTGAACAGAGATCGTTCTCTCTCGCGTTTGACGTCTTTTCAAAAGCCTTCGAGAGCACTATGAACTCAATTTGCGCAGAGCGTAAGTGGGATCACTCTCCGACCGCAACGGCGAAGCCGTTGCTGGTGAGATTATTTCAAAAGGGCTTGATTCCTTCCGAGATGGAGTCCATCGCCTCCCCCTCAATTTGAAACCGCTGGTCACCTTTCTCTATTACTGCGGCGTTCGACTCGGTGAAGCAGAGCAGATCGAGTGGCATCAAGTCGACCCCCCGGCTGCGCTCATCCGTCTCGAAGAGGATCAGACCAAGAACAGCGAAGCTCCCACAATCCCGCTGCCCGACGTTCTGGTGAAGATGCTGAAGCAAATCGACAAGAAAGAAGGCAGCGATCTTTGACACGACGAATTTGCGTAAAGAATGGCACAAAGCGTGTGTGGCATCTGGGCTTGGAACCTTGATCGACATTGAAGGCAAAGCGGACCCACGTTATACTGGGCTCATCATTCACGATCTGCGTCGTTCGGCGATCAAGAATCTGATGAAGGCAGGCGTCAACGAGAAGGTAGCTATGAAGATCAGCGGTCACAAAACTCGCGATGTCTTTGACCGTTATCACATCGTGGATACCGAGGGTTGTGGAAGCGATGCGCCGTGTGCAGGCCGTTCCAGCGAGAAAAGGTCTGGCGTCCAACGGTGAAAATATAGTGAAAATGCTACCCACTCCGAGAGGTAAACGCCGCTAAGTCTTTCTCTTTCAACTGCTGGGAGGTCGTCCAATCGGTAGGACTCCAGACTCTGAATCTGGCTATCCTGGTTCGAGTCCAGGCCTCCCAGCCAACTTTCAAGAAGCTGCAATTCCCCGACAAAACCGAGGAATCCATGGCGCAAGCGGAAATTGCTAGCGCCTCTGGTACGGTTCCGGTCAAGAAAACCGGGTGGCGTTTCCTTCCGCTGAGTACCATCTGAAAGGAGAAGCGATTCTTGAACAGGGTAACTGCTGCGCCGAGAGCGCCTGCGTGCCCAGGTAGCCGCCAAGAAGCGTGGTCGCAACAGGCCCCCCGCCTTGCTCTGGCCGAAAAGAAGTTACTGAACCTGTCGATTTCGCGGAGCTTTGTTCGACGTATCAATAGAGCCACGTTTCCTATCCGGCTGAGGCCGTGCGGAGACCACGCTCCCAACCAAATAGAGGAGATGTGACGATGCGATTCATGATGATAGTTAAGCACGCTGAGAGCTCGGGCCGTCCACCCAAGGAGTTAATGGACGCCATTTCGAAACTCAGCGAAGAGGCGGTCAAAGCCGGCACGATGCTCGGGAGCGGTGGACTCGGCCCAACCGCGCTGGGAGCCCGAGTCCGGCTTTCCGGTGGAAAGCTCACCGTGACCGACGGGCCTTTCGCCGAGGCCAAAGAGGTTGTCGGTGGGTACGCGCAGTTTGAGTTGAAATCGAAGGAAGAGGCTGTCGAGGGCGCCTTGCGCTTCATGGAACTTCACAAGAAACACTGGCCGGGCTGGGAGGGCGAGACCGAGGTTCGCCAGATGTTCGGGCCGGAAGACTTCGATTGCAAACCGTAGGAGCGCTCCCTCCCATAGACAGCCAAGAAGGGTCGTGTATTCACGACCCGGCGTGTACGACATGCGCGGGCGAATCGAGATCGTGTCATAGGTGGCCATGACGACGAGTGATACACAACGCGCTATCGAGGTGGTTTGGAGGATCGAGTCCGCCAGGATCGTCGCCGGGCTCGCTCGAATCGTGCGCGCTGTGGGTCTTACCGAGGAACTCGCGCGGGACGCTCTCGTCGCCGCACTCGAACCGCGCTCTACGAGGCGCCTGCCCAGCTCACGCCATCCCCGTCATGGAGCTGAATCGTGCGGTCGCCTTCGCGATGGCCTTCGGTCCGGCGGCCGCGGTTGACGGCCGATTCGGAAGAAATGTACTGACGGGCACAGGAGAAACAGCCTCGGCATGTACCAATCAAGACGGCGTAGTCCACATCGCCGGCACTACTGGCGCATTGGGAGGGGTGCCGGTAGCTTAGGCCTTCGCGCCAGCGTAGCCACAAATAAGGGCTCCTTGGGGTATTTGACGTTGTTCTTTTTCTAGGAGTGCTGCATCACCTGCGTCCTCCTCTGCTGGCACTTGAGCGTGTTCGCAGCGTGACGAAGAAGCTGCTCATTATGGAGACGCACAGCGATCTGCACCATATTCGGCGAACGGCAATGGCATTCTATCCGGGCAGCGAGGCTGGCAATGACGGCACCAACTGGTGGGAACCCAACGAGGCCTGTTGCGTAGATAAGGAGCAGATCAGCTCCGGAAGAATGGTCTTCCACGCGGAGGTCTGACGGCTCGGCGAGAGCGAACGAACCTGAGAGCAGCACGCCCACCATTTTGTGGGCGAAGACCGCCTGACTATCTTTGTCGAAGAGCCTTGTGGCGTATATCCGGCCAGAACTCCCGGATGATGTTATTGAGGCTGGCAGCTTCCAGCTGTGATACCCAATTTACCGCCGTATTGCGCAAGCTACGCTCCTCAGGTGGGTAGTAAAAGTTCGATAACCCCGCTTCCATTCCATTCCCAACAATCTCCGAGTAGTTAAAGCTCCTGCCTCCGGAATCGGTCTTGGTAACGAAGACACGGGATAACGCATACCCTGCGCGGCGGAAAAAACCTCCATGGCCGAGGGTATAATATCGTGGGTCTTCGTGCGTCACCGCGGGGACAATGGCTTCCGTGAAAAACGATCCAGACGCTTGATCCGCGAACGCCCGCCAATAATAGCGGCTATACCCAGCGAGCCCATTGTGCAACTCCGGATACGACCTCAAAGCCATGCTTTGGCCAGCCAGCAGTCCGGTCCAAACGAACGACGAATAATCCACACTATCCTGCGTTGCCAGCGCGAATTTCCCCCTGACGTTTAGAGGAGGCACCTCTGCGTCCGCACTCACGGCCGCAAAATTGGGAATGACCCAAAACATGCGCTTGGTCTGCTTGCCTTCATAACTATCTGTTTTGTGGCCGACTGGGGTTGGGTCCGGCGCCAGAGTAACGACCGCCGTCTGGGGCTTTGACAGGGTAGCGGCGTCCGGTGGCGTTGCGGAATCTCCGGTGCTTTCCGATTGCTGGGTCTGCTGTTCGTGCGCTGGAACGCTCGGCTCGACTGGAACCGCTGCCTGGGGCCACGCGAGTGTCGGAGACAGAAAAAGAAATAGAACCGCAACCGCGCTTCCGGTTGTACGCCAGGCGCACTCCCGTTGAACCCGGTGTTGGTGGACAGGATTAGTCTTCAGGCTCGGGCGTTTCATGTTTGCCACCCCTGGGATCGCGGCAGCCCTGACTATGCACCTAGAGCCGCATAATTTCTGTTTCCTACGGCACACGTGTACAGACAAGGAATCGCGCCCCTGCGGTTCCAAACCCTCTCCGCGCGCGCATGGCAGCCCATGAACCCTTCTGCGGCGGACATATTGTGTGGAGTCGAGCTGTGACGTGGTGGTGTGTGTGCAGCCCATCCGTTGGCGACCCTTTCGGTTGTCGGTGCCTCAAGACCTGGATCGTGCTTCCGTGCTCACACCCCGCTCATCGCACCGGACAGGCCTGTTTCAGGCATGCGACTCTCGGAGACAAGGTGCTCATATAGAAGACTCCCTCTTGAAGCCGCCAACTCTGATTTATACTGGGCACTCTTTGGGTTCTGAAACGCCTTCGCGATTGAATCGGGGCCACATGGATGCACCATCGCCCGACACGCCCAAGAAAGCCAAAATCGGATTCCTGCTCCTTGGCGCCATCCTCGTCGCCACTACGGCCTTGTTGATTTTTGGATGGCTAGCCGAAGAGGTGCTTGAGTCGGACACAGCCCGATTTGATGAGGTCGTGCGAGCAACCGTCCATCGGCTCGCTTCACCAAATGTTACCAGCCTGATGCTGGGATTCTCATTTCTTGGATCGGTCGTCATGCAGTTGGCGCTGACGCTGGTCGCCATATTTTTGTTTCTTTACTTCCATCGGCCTCGCGCAGCTCTATTGCTAGCCATTACCATGGCGGGTGCGGCGGGGCTCGATGTGGTGTTGAAGCTTGCCTTTCATCGAGCCCGCCCTGCCGCTTTTTTTGGCACGTCACCAAATTCGTATAGCTTTCCAAGCGGCCATGCTTTGGGGTCGCTGTGTTTTTATGGAGCGTTAGCTGTGATTCTTTCCGCACGCACGCCGAGACGGAGTACGCGCGCGTGTATCTGGGCCGTCGCTCTCGTGCTCATCGGGATGATCGGATTGTCGCGGATCTATCTGGGGGTCCATTACCCGAGCGACGTCATAGCCGGCTATTCTGCGGCCGTTGTTTGGGTTGCAGCGGTTGGTTTCTCGGACAGAATTCTTAAATTCCGCACGTCCTAGAATCACATCCGAATCGCGGCGCCCAATGTATGCCAACGTAAATTGGGCAAAGCTCACATCGGTCTGCCAAGAAAAATTTCCTACTTCGTGGGAACAACTGCAGGCACAACGGTCCCGCACACCGCCGACCGCCATGCACTACGACAGAGGATTTTGCTGGACGAATCCACAATATAGAGTTTTTTGTCAAACTCCGAATCCGGTTGTCCTGGTTCGAGTCCGCGCCTCCCAGCCAAATCATTTCCCGGATTCGCGCCGCGCTCTCCAGCGCCATCTTTTATCGCGGCGCTTGAATCGCGGGCTTAGCGTCGGAGGAGTTGCTGGAATCTGCCGGAACCATCTGCCCTTTCTGCATCGTGAACTCTTCTCCACCCCAAGTGATGCGGTTCGAACCGAAACTCGCGATCCAAACCGCGAAATGGATGGCATCACGGAGTGGCACGAGCCAAAGCCGTCGGCGCAACACCTCATCACCGATGCCCCAGGCTCCAACCACCCATGCCGTCGCGAGCCGGAGAGCTAGGTACGCCACCACATAGGCCGCAGCCATCCACTTCGCCGGCGCAATCACTACCGCCAGCAAAGCCCACGGCAGTCCATGGGTGAAGATCAGCCCAGCGTAGGAAAGCGGCCTGCAAAGCCGCACGGTTCGTGCCCAACGAACTTGATGATCCCAGAATCCACGCGCGGTTTGCGCAGGATACATGGTCCATACGGCCTCGCGCGAAAGCACCACCTCGCCGCCGGCCTTTGCGATGCGGTGACCCAACTCATAGTCATCTGAGTGCATGTCCGCAATTGCCTCGAACCCACCCATCTTGCCAAGCCAGTGCTTGGTCGTAACGATCGAGGCTCCCAACGCAAAGGTCATGCCCTCCATCCATTCTGCCACGAGTACCCCGGCAAAGAAATCGCTCGATGCGCCGATGGCCTCGAGCTCCGCACCCAAATCTTCTTCTGCGATGGCTCGATAGAGTGACGTCACGGCTCCAACCTTCTCGTCCGCAAAAGGCGCGACAACCTCGCGCAAATAGTTCGGACCAACGCGTACGTCGCCGTCGGTGAGAACCAGAATCTCGTGCCGCGCCTCCCGAGCCAGGCGGACGAGTTTGTTCACCTTGCGGTTTGCCCCAATGCGCTCAGCGCCGGTGAACAGACGGATTCGGCGTTGCGGGAATTCATCCATCAAGCGCCGCAGGAACGGAACCGCCGGGTCTGTTTCGTCGTTCACCGCAAACAAAATTTCGTAGTCCGGATAGTCCTGGCGGCAAAAACTCGCAAAATTCTCAAAGGAACCGAAATCAACGCCACGGACCGGCTTCAGCAGACTGACCGGTGGAGCGTAGCTCGGGAGCGTGCGAGTGCGTTCGCGGCGGAAGAAGCGCCACGCGGCAAGCGTCGCGGTCGCGTAGTAAGCAAGTGGTGTCGCAGCTAGAACGAGCAGTGCCACGCGCCAACCCGCCAGCACATGCGTTACAACCAAAACCGCTGACATCCTCAGCTCATCCCTTTCGCGCCCGTGGTTCTAGGCGATCAATTTGAACGCTTCCCGCCGGTCACCGGCACGAGCAGGCCCTTCTTCACACGATACTCCAGGCCGCGCCACCGAATCTTGTCGGAAAAAAGTCCGGTGAACCAAACCGCGGCACTGATTGCGTCCCGCAGCGGGACGAGCCAAAGTTTCGGCGTGATGGTCTTATCGGCCAAGCCCCAAGCTCCGGCAGCCCAGGCGACGCTCCAACGCAGCAGCAGATACGCCGCTAAGTAGAACCCCGCGACGCCTGCCCATCCCGCGGCTCCGGCGACGATCGCCGCGAGTAACGCCCAAGGTAGACCGTGCGTAAAAATCATCCCTGCGTAACCCGCGGGCCTCACATTTCGCAAGCCAATAGACCAACGCATTTCGTGACTCAAAAACTCTTGGAAGCTCTCGCTTGGAAAAGTCATCCACACCGGTTCGCGCATGAATTCCACGCGATACCCTTGCCGTGCGATGCGGTTTCCCAGTTCGAAATCGTCCGAGTGATGGTTCACCATAGCTTCCCAACCGCCGATTTCCGACAGATGCTTCTTGGTCGTCGCCATCGTCCACCCGAACGCAAATTGCACTTTGCCCTCCAGTTTGCGCGCGACAAGCGCGCTCGGCACGGAGTCCATGCACATCCCCAGCATATCCAGGTCCGCAGCAAGTGTTCCGCCCCCAGTGCAACGGTAGAATGAAGTGACTCCTCCGACGGCAGGATCAGCGAACGGCACGGCGACTTCCCGCAGATAGTCGCGCTCCACGCGAACGTCGCTGTCTGTCATGACCAGCAAATCGTACCGGGCTTCCTTCACTAACCGGCAGAAACTGTTGATTTTGTTGTTTTCGCCGAGCCGCTCGACCGAAGTCACCAGGCGAATCTGCCGTTCCGGAAAATCTCGCTGCAATTTCTCGATTACCGGGACAACCGGGTCATTCGAATCGGCCACCGCGAAGATCATCTCGTATTCCGGATAGCTCAGCCGGCAATAGCTCGCGAAATTCTCATAGGCATCGCGGTCCACTCCTCGTACCGCCTTCAAGATGCTCGCCGGAGGCGCGAAAGCATCATTTCGCGCCGGGAGTTTCCGCACCGAGTGGAAATAGTCCACGATGCAGTACAGCGAAAGAAGGTAGTACACCAGCGGGACGGTCGCGAGAATCAACACCATCAGACGCAAAGCCGGCAGCATTGTTTTTCCTTTGCTCGAACTTCCACGAACATCCTCATTTCTAGTTGCCCGCCTACATCGCTCCGATTCGGGTCTTTCGCAGGGGTTCTAACCCGCATGATACACTTTCCTGTTACATGAGCAGAAAACTGAAACGCTTCCTGGCACTGTCTGCCGGAGGCCTCGGTTCCGCATGACCGCCTCTGCCGGCCGCCGCCTTCTGCCTCCCATCTTGGCGCTGGTGTTCCTCTGGCTCTGCATCTACGGTCCAGGCCTGTTCCATCCTTCTCTGTTCGACGATGCGGACTCCGCGCATGCTGAGGCCGGCCGGGAGATGTTGACCCTGCACGACTGGGTCACGCTGCACGAAAATGGCATCCGCTACCTGGAAAAGGCACCTCTGCCCTATTGGGCCATGGCGATCAGCTTTCGGCTCTTCGGTGTGAGCGAATGGTCCGCTCGGCTGGCACAGGCGGTTGGTGTCCTGCTATGGGCTTTCGTGCTCATGCAGATGGGGCGCAAATTCCTGTTACTGGAGGCCGGATTTTGGGCCGGAGTGGTCGCCATCACCGCGTTCGGACCTTACCTTTTCACGCGCATCCTGATACCCGATCTGCTCGTGGGTCTGTGGATTGGACTGGGACTCTATTTCTTCCTGCAAGGCTGGCAAGAGGAACGGCCCTCGATCGTGTCGTGTTGGGGCCTGGCCGCCACCATAGCGCTGAACGTCCTGACCAAAGGCCTGATCGGTCTGGTCTTTCCGTGTGCCATCATCTTTGTTTTCTTGCTCCTCGCCGGCGACTTGCGCCATCTGCTCAAGATGCGCCCGCTCTCGAGCACCCTTGTTTTTCTTCTTATCGCGGCGCCCTGGCACGTACTCGCCGCGCTCCGCAACCCGCCTGCGGGACAAACCAAAGGCTTCCTCTGGTTCTACTTCGTCAACGAGCACTTCCTCCGCTATCTGGGCAAACGGTATCCCGCCGATTACGGCACATTCCCGCTGGCGCTGTTCTGGGGCATGATTCTCGTTTGGCTGCTTCCTTGGAGCGCGTTTCTCCCGCAGGCGTTGCGTCAAGTCAGGCTGCGACTCTTGAAATCGGCGGAGCTCCGCAAGTCTCGAGAGGCAGCGTTGCTGCTTTTTTTCGTTTGGGCGGCGGTGATACTTCTGTTTTTCAGTTTCTCGACTCGTCAGGAATATTATCTCGCGCCGGCTCTGCCCGCGCTTGCCCTTCTCCTCGGTAGCTGGCTCGCTCAGGAATCGCAGTCCTCTTACGGTGGAGAGGCGGCGCGCTCAGGCAGAATCTCTGCTACCGTTTTTCTCATTGTGGGCACAATGATCTCTGCGGTTACCTTCAGTCTCGCACTCATCTCACACCCACCGCCAGCCGGCGTGGGTCTCGCTGACCTGCTCAATAAAAACCCGAGTGCTTACGTGCTCTCGCTCGGTCATTTCTTGGACCTTACCGGTAGCGCGATGAGCCTGTTCCGCGGGCCGCTGATTGGCACGGCCTTCGCATTTCTGATCGGCAGCAGCCTGAATTGGCTCCTAAGACGGCGGGGATCGCTCCGCGCTGCAAATTGGGCCTTGGCGTTGATGATGTGCGCCTTCGTCGAGTGCGCGCATGTAGCGCTCGGCGTATTTGCGCCAGTGCTGGGCTCGAAGCCCTTAGCGATTGCCATCCAACGGGAATTCCAACCCGGCGACCAGATTGTTTGCGACGGCGAGTACGCTAACGCATCCTCTGTCAACTTTTATACCGGAGTGCAGATGTTGATCTTCAAAGGGCGCGTCAACGGTTTGTGGTATGGCTCGCTCTTTCCAGATGCGGCGCCGATATTTATCGACGACCCGGAACTGGAGCGCGCCTGGAATGGACCCAATAGGGTTTATTTTGTTACAGCTGCGGACGAGCGGCGGGCATTCCTTGAGAAGATCGGACCCGTGTTCGAACTCGCTAAAGCGGGAGGGAAATTCGTCTTCGCCAACCACGCAGGGCCAGGGGCTGCCGCACGCACCCCTTAGGTCTCGCGCTGCCGAGCCACAGCGCCCTACCAAAAGCCTGTGGTTTCAAGGATTCTCTTACCTCGCCGCGTTAACTCAGGGCCACCAGCGCAACTCCAGCGCACACCAGGGTCACGCCCGCCCATCGTTGCGGGCTAATTTGCTCGCCTAAAACATACTTCGCGGCGAGTGTGCCAAAAACGTAGGGGTTCAAGGCCGAGGCTGGAATTACCAGACTGATGGGTTCCCAGGACAGCAGCAGGAGCAACAGATAGAACGAGAGCGCCAACTGCGGAATGCCGACCCAGAACCATGTGTTTCGTACGGCTCGTCCGAGAAAAGTCAGCAACTGTCTGAGGCGCAGCCGCTCCGGTTCGCCGGTCGCCTTCATCCCGTAGGTGATGGCGATCTCGCCGCCCGTGCTGGTCAGAAGGAACAGAAGAAAAACCAGCAAGCTGCGAATCATGCCGCCACCTGCCGTGCCGCTTCGGTCGTGCGGGGTTTCGTCTGGCTCACCAGCGAGACACCGATGCAGATCAGCACCACCCCGATCCAGCGGCGAGGTGAGACAGTCTCATGTAGAAAGAGGACCGCCAGCAAGGTGAGCAGCGCGTAGCCAAACGCGCCGGCAGGCATGACATAGCTGTAGTCCGCCCAACTCATCACCGTCATGTAGCTGATCGTGAAGCCGATCAGAAACAGAATGCCGATCCAGATCGTTCCGTTCGTCACGGTCAGACGAAACGCGTGCTGCAGACCCGCAGAAGAAAGCTGCACCGCGCCAATCTGGCTCATGCCGCGCTTCAGCATCAGATCCCCAACGTTGGCACACACCACCATCGCGAGGATCATGACCAGAGTCTTGATCCGGACCCGCAGGTCGTGTCCCATCTTGTGAAGTTTAATCGTTTCCGGAAGCTGACGACGTCTCCGGTACCGTGACCATGGGCTTATCGATATCCCCGCCCTGCCGTACCCATTTCCAACGCTCCGAGCGCAGCTTCAGAAAATCCACGGCTTCGTGATAGAGGCGCTTGCGTTCGTTGGCGTCCCACAGCGCTTCGCGGACGATGCGCCACGCGACCCTGGGCCGGAAGTAATACTCGTCGTAAAAGCGGTTCACGCCACCCATCATCTCCGCCTTGGAGAGGTGCGGATATTCGATGTGCGGCAACTGGTGCCCGCCGGAGTCTGCCAAGGCTTCGACCTTCAAGAAGCCTTCTTTCGCCATCGAATCATGCAGCTCGGTGCCGGGCATAGCGTGTGCCAACGAGACCTGGATGGTCTCGCAGTCGAGTTCCTTTGCGAAATCAATCGTCTTCTGAATGGTCTCGCGCGTCTCGCCGGGCAGGCCGATGATGAAATCGCCATGAACCCGAATGCCGACCTTACGGCAGTTCTTCATGAAGGTTCGCGCCATCTCGACGGTGGCGCCCTTCTTGATATTCTTGAGGATCTGCGGATCGCCGGATTCAAAGCCAACGATGAAGAGCCGTGCGCCGCCATCCGCCATGGCCTTCAAGGTTTCGTAGTCGCTATGCACGCGGGCCGTGGACGACCAGCGGAATTTCAGCGGCTTGAACTTGCCACACAAGTCCAAAACACGATCCTTCCGAATGTTGAAGGTGTCGTCATCGAAAAAGATTTCCTTCATTTGCGGAAAGTATTCAATCGCTTGTTTTATTTCGCGCGCGACATTCTCGGTCGAGCGGGTGCGCCAGGCATGGCCGGAAATCGTCTGCGGCCACATGCAGAAAGTGCACAGCGCCGGGCAGCCTCGCGTAGTGTAGAAGGAAACGTAAGGATGAAGCAGGAACGGCACGTTGTAGCGCTCGATTTCGAGATCGCGCTTGTAAATGTCGGTGGCAAACGGCAGCGCGTCCAGTTCCTCGGTGTGCAGTTGGGGAGCCGAAGCGTTGTGAACGATTTTGCCATCCTTGCGATAGCTGACGCCGAGGATCTCGCTGAGCGGCTTGCCTTTAGCATATTCGACCACGGAATGATCGAACTCGCCGCGGGTGACAAAGTCGATGTCTTCGCTGGCCAGCAAGGTTTCGTCCGGCTTGATGTGCCCATGCGGGCCGACAAAGGCAATCTTGAGGCTCGGGTTCGATTCCTTGATCTTGCGAATGAGTTTAACGTCGCTCGCGAATCCCACCGTGGAGGTGAACAAAATCAGAAATTCGTAGTCTTTGCAGATTTCGATCGTCTGCTGCCAGTTGATCTTATGCGGCGACGCATCCAGCAAACGGCTCCCGGGAATCATGCCTGCCGGGTAGGTTAGCCATACGGGATACCAATAGGACTCGATCTCGCGGGTCGCTGGCCACCGCGAACTTGCTCCGCCATCGAAGTTCTCGAAGCTCGGCGGATTCAACAGCAATGTCTTCATCACATCCGGCATTATTCACCCTCAGCCTTCTGAAAACGAAACTAACGAGCTATGCAAAATACGATCTGCCCTGACGATTGCGACCGTCGGGTCCGCGCCTGCCGGCGCGCCCAGAAACCCCATAACCTACACCATAGTTTACCGGAGTCGGTTGCCTCGCTCCAACCCTTTCTGCAAATGGTGCATATCGTGCATCGAGGGGTTAAATACTGCATTAAGTGGGAGTTTCAGGAGGGCGTCGCGGGTCTGGAGCGGGGAAGGCCCGGCTCGTCAAACGGACCGTGCGGTCGAACTGCAGGATGTGTCTGTCGCTGCCCGGATGGTATCCCAAATCCGATCGACCCAATCCAGATGCTCGGGCTTCATTAGCACAGAGCGAAGCGAGGTCAGGGTGTCGCAATCTCTCCTCACCTTGGTCCCTAGGCCGTCATAGAGCTCCACGGGGAGCTCGGCCACGGCCAAGTGCAGGCCGTGCCGCGCTGCAGCAGCAAAAATCCTCCGAGATAGCGCGGACATCTCCCCAATGCTGGCAGCCCGGGGCGCGAAAACCACAATATCCAGTTCCGGTGCGCACGCGGGAACGAACCGATCGTCCGCCCGCACCTTTTCGTGCAAAGCCAGTGCCGCCTGCCGGCCCCGCTCCAGACCTTGCGCAAATTCACCGCCCCTTTTCAAGGGCAGGAGTCTCTGGGTCGCCCACAGTGCCGCTGCGGCGGCGCCAGGCCGCGAGCACTCCAGGCTGATCTCGCCTAAATGGAGCTCGGCGGAACTGAAATAGGTATACGGTGAATCGTGCTGGTACAAGCTGCCAACGCCAGGATCACGAAATAGCACGCACCCGCAGCCGTACGGTTGCAGGCCGTGCTTGTGGGGATCGATCACAATGGAGTCGACTTCAGCGATTCTGGCGAACGCGGACTGCGCATGTTGCGCCAGATTCTCCGCCAGCGCAAAGTAGCCTCCGTAGGCGGCATCGGCGTGAATGCGGAAACCATGACGCTCGCGAAGCACGAGTATTTCCGGCAGCGGATCGACCGAACCCGACGCCGTGGTGCCCATGGTCGCGACAACAGTGCCAACATCGCCGCGCGTCAGCCGCTTCTCGAGCGCATCGATGTCCATGCGCGCCCGTGAGTCCACCGGTACGGAATCG
>Ga0209526_10002116_pt1 | contig 13365 bp, 17 predicted proteins | sample JacPinW_OM2H0_M1_FD_188566 | JGI IMG/M metagenome (GOLD analysis project Ga0209526, IMG submission 188566) | Forest soil microbial communities from Algoma, Ontario, Canada - Jack Pine, Ontario site 1_JW_OM2H0_M1 (SPAdes) (version 2) | ecosystem: Environmental > Terrestrial > Soil > Boreal... | reverse complement strand
ATTATTCAACCGATACGAAGTATAATGGCAAACCGGCTTCCGCCATCGCGGTCAAGCTCGCGACCGGCGCGAATGCGCTCAAGACCGCCGAAGCCGTCAAGGCAACGATTGAAAAACTGAAGCCAACCTTTCCGCACGGCGTGGTAGCGGAATACCCATACGACACGACGCCATTCGTGAAAATTTCGATCGAAGAAGTGGTCAAAACATTGATTGAGGCGATCGTTTTGGTGTTCCTGGTGATGTATCTTTTTCTGCAGAATATTCGGGCAACACTGATTCCGACCATTGCCGTTCCGGTCATTCTGCTCGGTACATTTGCTGTGCTCTCGCTCGCCGGCTTCTCAATCAATACGCTAACCATGTTTGGTATGGTCCTCGCCATCGGACTTTTGGTGGATGACGCCATTGTTGTTGTCGAGAACGTGGAACGTCTGATGGCCGATTCTGGTGGTTCCACTTGGAGTCTTGGGCGCTGTCTTGGCTACCTTCATGCGGGGCCTATCGAATGATGTTTTTTTTCAAGTGGGCCTTCTAACCACGATTGGACTTCGGCCAAGAACGCGATCCTGATTGTCGAATTCGCGAAAGAAAATTTCGAGAAAGGAATGAATCTGGTCGAAGCCGCGAAACATGCAGCCGCCCAGCGTTTACGTCCAATTTTGATGACTTCGTTCGCCTTTGTCATGGGTGTCATGCCGCTGGCCATCTCAAGTGGCGCCGGTTCCGGCGGTCAAAATGCAATCGGGACGGGCACCATCGGGGGCATGCTTTCCGCCACTGTCTTGGCCATTTTTTTCGTGCCGCTCTTTTTCGTCGCCACTTTGCGATTGTTCAGAGTGAAACCGAACACATCAAAATAATGCCTCGGCTGATATTTCAAAAAAGCGGAGCCGCCGGGAAGCGCTCGCACAGTGGTCGCGATTTTCATTTGAGGAATCAAGAACTCATAGGAACTGCAATGCCTTAAGCATTAGAAATGACGCCCATACGCGTCAACTTAAGGAGGCGACACGGGGAAAGGGCGAGTGGACGAAGGGCTCTGGCGACGTGATCTGCCCATTGCCGGGCGAAAACCGCGGCGCGCTTAGTAGGTACGCCCTTTCGTTATGCTTTCCCATGCGCCGGGTTTGAGCCATTTCGTTGCCCGCCGATTAGAGTGATTTCGGTTTGTGACTAAAACGGGTCAATCGGTACGCAGGTCTTCAGACCGCCTGCATCCTAAGACTTCCATCCCAGGCTAAAGCAAGGGGTCACGTTTCTGAGACCCCTCCTACCGGTGTTGTACGCCAATGGCCATGTTTGCGTATTACCCCAATCGAATCGTAAACCGAAATAGCAATTATCAGCGGGTAACGAAATGGCTCAAACCCGGCGCATGGGAAAGCATAACGAAAAGGCGTACCTTCTAAGCGTGCCGCGGTTTTCGCCCTACCGCAATGGGCAGATCACGCCGACAGAATAGGAACAATGTTAGATTAGCACAATGGGATTCGCCGGTCTCCTGACTAGCAGAGGACGGAGACCAAAAACAGTGGTCCTCTGCATATCCAATGCAATCAACATGGAGATCTCAAATACCTGAACCAACTAGTCGATGAAGTTCTAACCTGGCCTCAGTTCTTCGGCCACCGACACGAAGTAGCATAGGTCAGGTAGTTCCGTCGGCCTGATATCCGAAAGGTATCATCGCGACACCAAATCGATATTATCCAAGCTTTTTCCCGCGATTCATCTTTTGCACTCAGATGAAAAATAAACGAGCCCTTGAAATTGACAGACAGGCTAATTCCCGCGCCTCGTCGGACAAATTTAACTTTACCAAACACTTAGGCCGATTCTGGCGAGACCTCGAAGATAACCAGCGTTGGAAATACGATGAGTTGTCCCCGGTTCAATTACTGGAAAAGTTGAAGCTTGATGAGTGTCCGGCGGACAAGGATGAACTCGCACGGGCTGAATTCTTTTGGAGTCGCCGGCCACGCTTGCTTCCTGCAACCGGCTATATCGTTTGGCTTATTGTGGCTCTCGGGCTGCCATTTTGGCTATTCATTGTTCCGGCAATAGGACTGCCGCTTCTAATGATATCGGCGGTGGTAGTCGACACCGGGATCGTACGATCTGTGCGGTGGCGACGCCAGTATGAACTAAGTATCGATCGACTAAGCCGACACTTCGGTCGGGGTGCCCATTCAACGCCTTCGGTTTGAGGCGTCTGGCAACGTTGATGGAGCGAGATAACTCGCCAACGGCACGCTGGGAGATTGAGAATGTCAAATTGCCCATACCAAGCAAGAGGAAATTCCATGCCACCTGCGACACATCTAACAGCATCCACCATGTGAACCTTAGCTTTCTAAAAAGCTACCCAATAAATAGGGAGGTAATAGGAAATGCCAAATCCTCTCCTCGGCCTCTGCTTCCAGGCTCGCAGGTAACAAATTGAAAGTCGCAGGGAAAATCCGAATATCTGGGCATTGTTACCACCCTGCCTCCCGAGTTCTACTCATTGCTGCCCCCTTTTCTCGGTCGCCGCGACGACCAGCCGCGCGGCGAAATGTTCAATATCGAGACACGTCCCCGATAGCAGCCGCAGCCAAGTTAAGCAGCCGGCGATCCAGGTCCGCTGTAAAATCAAACTCTGTACGACGAGTTCCAACCACCGTTTATCGAACGGCGGGTACAGTCGATGCCTGGCGGGCGTTCGGTTGAATCTCAGTCTGCCTTCGTTCGAGGTGATGTTATAATCCAAGTTTTAACTTCAGAAATTCCATAAAAAGCCGAAGTAGCTATAAGAAATTCGGAGATGATTCCACCAAGTCTAATTTATGCCGTTGCCGAGGCACCGTATCCGGCCAGTAAAATCGTCGTTATGAGGCTTTTGGCGATACTGAGTGTTGCGATCGGGTGCGTGACGGCACACGCTGGTGATGACCGGTTCGGGTTCGCCACGCATTTCGAACAAGGTTGGCCGTCCAGTCCGGTGATGCAGGCCATCGCCTCGACGGGCGTATCGTACATTCGGGATGATCTTAATGCTTGGAGTTGGGAGCCTAGTAGGGGCGTTTATGTGCACCCTTCATGGGATATGGGTTGGCTTAATGCCGCCAAGGCTAATGGATTGAAAGTTGTCGCTATTCTAGGCCCGAACTCGCATTACACCGACAAATACGACCCGGTCGCAATGTCGAATCTTGCGGCATGGATTGCCAAAACCGGTTTGGTCACTGCGTTCGAGGTCACGAACGAACCGAACAACGATTACGCATCCCACGAAGGATCGACATGGAAAACGAAGCTTGTGGCGCTCACGAATGCAGTTACGGCTGCGGTTCACGCTGTTAACCCGTCCATCCAGGTGATTGGTCTCGGTGCGCAAGGAACGCAAATTTTCGACATGCTGGCAATGGGGACCACGATGAGTGGCGTGGTCTATCATCCGTATGGCAACGAGGCCGGGTATATTCCCGAGTCGACGTACGAATGGGAATGGCGGGATTACGGAAGCTGGATTCAGGTGCTAGACTCGAAGACTAGGTTGCCCAAATGGGAAACCGAATGGGGCACCGGCACCACGACGACGTTTACCAATACAAATCAGGCGGAATTTATTGCGAGGCGATTACTGCAAGCGTCTGGTCTCGGCGTAGAGCATTCGTTCATCTACGAATTCGAAGATAACGGTCCAGAGCACTACGGTGTGGACTCCAGCAATCCGACGACACCAAAAATAGCGTTTTACGTGGTGCAACGGATCATATCGACCTTAGCCGGTGTTCATGGCGGGACCAGCTTTGTGACTGTCAACTCGGTCGCAAACGGGGATGTGGCTGACGTGAAGGCGTTCGCCTACCAGGGCTCGATCAACAAAACGGTCGTGGCCTTCTGGTTCGGGAACTATGACCCTCGCACTCCACCAGCGGCGAGCACGTGCCAACTCACGTTCACTGTTCCCCATCCGTATACGCAACCCTACGTGATGAACGCCGTTACCGGAGCTCAGGTGCCCCTGTCGTCGTACAACTGGTCTCAAAGCGGGATCCAATGCTCTGTAGCTGGCCTGCCGATATCAGATCAACCCCTGATCATCGTGATGCAATGATCATCTGAACAATCCACAGCAAACAGAATAAATCGGATACAATTAGTGATAAATCGGTCAGTCAAAAAATCTGGCTTTGAAATACAAATAAGGAACGTCTCTTAACAAAGCTTGCTTCGGCCCTTGTCAGTGCCGGTCTCGCTCAGTTCGTTAATAGCTTTCAGAATGCGCCGTTCCCGGGTTTCTTCCGTCTTGGCTCCCTCGATGCCCGACACGAACGCTTGTTTTCTGCTATGGGACAATCCATCAAATCGTTTCTTAGCAATCGCATTACCTTTTAGGGCTTTAGCGAAATCAGCCGGTACGGTCACTTCGCGTGGTTCGGTGTCGAGTTCGATGTCTACATCCACCTCATCACCTCCAGCGACTCCGGTTTTCTCGCGGTTCTCCGCGCTGACTCCGACCATAAATCCCCCCCCATAACCGCCACCGTAGTGCGATAAGTTTGGCAATTGATGGTGATGCGGACTGGAGGCCGTTTGCTCGATCCAAAATTCTCAACGACTTCATTCGGAATCTGAATACCCGTCGCCGTCTTGCCAGCTTTCAAGATTTTTGTATGAAACCTCACGCGTCAGCCTACTAGTATTTCAGATTGGGCAACCGATTCCTCTTTGCGCGGGCAGCAGTAATGACCAATGTTAAGATACGTCCCTAGTGATTCAGATTGAGTCTTGAACCGCTTCACAAACAGGCCACTATGCAACGGTGAACGGTTTAAAGATGTATTATGAGATCCACGGCAGCGGCAGGCCACTGGTATTGCTACACGGCGGAGGCTCTACCATAATGTCTACGTTCGGCCGCATCCTGCCGGAGTTAGCAAAAACCCATCAAGTGATCGCTGTCGAGCTGCAGGCCCACGGGCATACCCCGGATATCGACCGCCCTTTGAGCTTCGAACAGGAGGCCGATGATGTGGCCGCCCTGCTCGAGCAACTCCATATCGAAAAAGCAGATTTTATGGGCTTCAGCAATGGAGGCACCACCTCCCTGCAGATCGCTATCCGGCACCCGGAACTAGTGAACAAACTGGTGCTGGCCTCTACCACTTACAAACGTGACGGTATGCAGCCCGGCTTCTGGGAAGGTATGCAACATGCCTCCCTGGAGAATATGCCCCAGCCGCTGAAGGACGCCTATCTGGAAGCCAATCCGGACCCCAAAGGACTACAGGCGATGTTTGACCGGGACGTCGCCAGAATGCTGGCCTTTAAGGATATCAGCGACGCGGATTTACAAGCCATTCAGGCGCCGGCGCTGGTCATTAACGGTGACGCCGAAGTGGTGCGTGCGGAGCATGCGCTGGCATTATCACAAGCGCTGCCACATGCCCAACTGGCCATCCTGCCGGGCGGACATGGGGAATACATAGGAGAGATTTGCGCAGCAGATAAGCACAGTAAAATACCGGCTTTAGTGACGGCCATGATAGCAGCATTCCTCAAAGGATGACCATTGCCGGATGGTTCTGGCTGTGCCGACCGAAGAACCTGCTCACAATTAGCTTGCTACGTCTGCTGCTCTGCGTTTCCGGTGCGCCAATTCGATCAACGCGCACAATTCCGCAACGGAGACTTGGCTCCGAGTACTAGCCAATCGGGTAATTGCAAACGTCCGTTAGCGTCCATTCGTGGTTGTCTTTCGGTCGCTTTTGGCTGCGCTTACTTCGCGCCGGGATCTTCTGTACAAATTACGACCCGAATGTTTTAGGGCCGCAGTTTTCTCTGGGCCTTTAGTCTCAGCATGCGCGTGTTTCCTCAGCATTCCGAGAAACGCGTGGAGAACGCTCGATTGGTTGTCCCTGCGCCAAGCGATGTGGAAATCGAAAGTTGGGATGCTCGGCCGTAACGGCCGAAACTCGACCGCGACGGGCAGAATCTGCTGAAACGTCTCAGGCACGAGGGCTACGCCGAAACCGGCGGATACCAACCCCAGCAGGCTTAGTGCGCCGTCCGCTTCCTCCGGCGCAATCTCGGGCATGAATCCCGCGGAACGGCAATGGCTCACGAACCGGCTATGAAACGCAGCGGCGGTCCGTCGAATAGAAATAAATTTCTCATTCGCTAGCGCGGACAATCTCAGCCGCCGCTGCTTGGCCAAAGGATGCCCAGGCGGTAGCGCAACTAAGAAAGGAGTTTTCCGCAAACATTCGAACACCAACTCGCTCTCCAATTCCGGGAATCGGATTCCGACGTAGCCTAAATCGATCCTTCGATTGATTAATTCCTGAACTTGCTGGTGGTATTGCAGTTCTCGGATTCCCAATTCCACCATGGGAAAAAGTTGACGGAAGAGACGCGTTACGCGCAAAAGAACCGGCTCAAAACCTTCTATCGCATAAGCGATGTGAAGGTGGCCCGCTTCGCCGCGGCTGGCGGCTTGGGCTAGTTGGACCGCACGCTGACTCTGAGCCAGAATTAAGCGAGCTTCCTTCAAGAAGGTGCGGCCTGCTGCAGTGAGAAGCATCCCGCTCTGGCTACGCACGAACAGTTTTGTCCCGACTTCATCCTCCAGATCGTGAATCTGCCGGCTCAGAGGGGGCTGAGACAGATGCAGCCGTGTGGCCGCCTGACGGACATTCAGTTCTTCGGCCACCGCCACGAAGTAGCGTAGGTGACGTAGTTCCATAGGCCCGATATCCGAAAGGTATCATCGTGCCACTAAATCGATATTATCCAAGCTCTTTTCTGCGATTCATCTTTTTGCACTGAGATGAAAAATAGACCGCAGCATCAGGAGACTTGAAAATGACGACCGACACATTGCTCATACCGGCAGGGGTGTGGAGCGGGAAGATCTACAGCACAGTGATCAAGGATTTAGTTTCCTTAAAACCTGTCCTCGAAGTGCCTTCGAGCGCTGAAATCCGAAGCGGAGCTTCGTCCTAAATTTGTGAGCGACTCACCAGAACGTGACTGCCAATCTGCTCCCAAAAAATCTCACGCCAAGGCGCAAAGATTGCTATCCTAGAGGAAAATCTGTCGACAAACTCAAGCTCTCCAATTCAAACCGGTTCTCAGCCGCCTGCGGTTATCGCGCTGATGCTAAATGTCGCGTCCTATGCTCGAGATAACGCGATCCCCATACCTCCAACTGATCCATTACCGCTGAAAGGGCGCTACCAAGCTCGGTCAACGCGTACTCGACCCGCGCCGGAATCTCCGGATATACTGTTCGGATGATAACGCCGTCCGCTTCCAACTGACGCAACTGGACGGTGAGCACCTGCGCCGCGATTTCCGGCAGCGCTGCCTGCAAATCCGAAAAACGTTTGGTGCCGCAATTAAGCTCCCATAGAATCATCGGCTTCCACCGCCCGCGAATGACGTCGATCGCCGCCTTAATCGGGCAGCCGTCATGTAACTTGTCGATTTTTTGCTCGTATTCGGAGAGCGGCTTCATGCGAAGAAAAGAATAACCACAGATTACGAAGAATATACGGTTTCAGAAAAACGCCAAGCGGACCTCAAAGCGATATTTGCTTTCCTGCCTCATGGACGATCGAACGCAACCAAACGTGTGCCGCGTCAGTATTCATTCGGGGATGCCAGGTCATCAGGTAATTGAATCCCCCAAGTTCGGCCGGCGCTCTGAGGATTTTCATGGCCGGATTCGAAGCCTCCAATTCCGCCATGCGCCTGGGTACCGTCGCGACCAGATTTGTGCCGGCAACGCTGTGCATCGCGGCAGTATGATAGGGCACCCAGATCGGGCAGTGACGCTGGGCCCCGACCGCGGCTAATCTCTTCTCCAGGATGGTCTGAATTCCTCCCAGAATCCCGATTCCGATGTGATCTGCAGCCAGATACTGCTTCAGTGTGAAAGCACGCGAGAAGCGGCTCTCCTTCGCCACGACACAAACAAACTCTACCTCGAAGATCGCCTCTTTCGCTAGGTGCGCGGGAGCGTAGCCGTCGTCGGCATTCAGCACCAGGTCGATTCTGCCCTTTTCCATCGCTTCGAACGTCGCGTCGTGCAGCGGCATGAAATGAAAAGAGACCTTGCCTGCCGCCGCGAGCACGGTACGGCATAGCAGGGGACAAAATACATGGGAAGCGTGATCGGTGGCGGCGATCTGGAAGGAGGTCTCTTCCGCAGCCGGGTCGAAGTCATTCCCGCTGAGCAAACGGTCCAATCGCGGCAGCGTTGACTCGAGTTCGTGCAAAAGGCGTTCGCCTTTGGGAGTGGGCTGATACCCAGTGGAGGTCCTGATCAGGAGGTCATCGTGGAACATGTCTCGCAACCGTTGCAACGCGCGGCTCGCTGCCGGTTGGCTGAGCAACAGCCGCGCCGCCGCGCGCGTGACATTCCGTTCTTCCGCCAGAACCGTGAAGACGATCAACAGGTTCAGGTCAGCCTGACGTAAATGTGTTATACGCATAATCAGTATAAGCATTATGTATTAGAGTTATTGCTTGTCGATGTCTAATTGAACCATGACAAATACATCAACAAAGATCGCTATCGTTACCGGAGCGTCCCGTGGAATCGGGCGCGCCGTCGCCAGCCGACTGGCGCAGGACGGCTTCGCCATCGTAGTGAACTATGCAGGGGGCGAAGCGGAAGCTTCTGCGCTCGTTAAGAAAATTAACGCGGACGAAGGCCGCGCGATCAGCGTGCGAGCCGATGTCAGCAAACCGGTCGAGGTAGCGCGCATGTTCGACGCTGCTGAAAAAGAGTTCGGCGGCGTCGACGTTCTGGTCAACAACGCTGGGACCATGACGCTGTCGAGCATCGCGACTACCGATGACGCCACGTTTGACCGCCTTGTTGCCGTGAATCTGAAGGGCACCTTCAACGGCCTGCGTGAAGCAGCCAAACGGCTTCGTACTGGTGGACGTATCATCAATTTCTCCACCAGCGTCATCGGCCTCAGGCTAGAGACGTATGGTGTCTACGCCGCGACCAAGTCTGCGATCGAAACGCTGAGCGCGATTCTCTCCAAGGAGCTCCGCGGCCGATCGATCACGGTCAATGCAATCGCACCGGGTCCGACCGGGACCGACCTGTTCTTGGAAGGAAAATCGCAGGAGCTCATCGACCGCTTTGCGAAAATGAATCCGCTTGAGCGTCTGGGGACGCCGCAGGACATCGCTGCTGCCGTCGCTTTCCTGGCTGGTCCCGACGGATCCTGGATCAATGGTCAAGTGCTTCGCGCCAACGGCGGCATGGTCTGATGTTTCGGCTGCCGATCAAATCTTGCTCTCCCTTTATGAGAGAGCTGAAAAGGAGATAAGCTATGAAGAAAGTAATCGTCGTCACTGGAGCATCGAGCGGTTTTGGCGCTCTTGCTTCACGGGCGCTGGCCAGTGCCGGTCACACCGTCTATGCCGGAATGCGGAATACGGAGGGTGGCAGGGCGCATGAGGTGGTGCTGGCTCATGAGTATGCCGCGAAACACGGTGTTGATCTACGCGTTGTCGAGCTTGACGTTGTCTCGGACAAATCCGTCGACGCTGGGATAGACAGAATCATCGCCGAGAGCAGGCGCCTCGACGTCATCGTCCACAATGCCGGTCATATGGCTTTTGGACCGGCGGAGGCGTTTACGCCAGAGCAGTTCGCTCAGCTCTATGACGTAAACGTTCTGGGCACGCAACGCGTCAACCGGGCGGCGCTGCCCCAACTCCGTAAACAGGGACGAGGGTTGATGATCTGGGTTTCCTCGAGTAGCACCCGTGGGGGTACACCCCCGTATCTGGCGCCTTATTTCGCGGCGAAGGCAGCGATGGACTCCCTTGCTGTTTCCTACGCTGGTGAACTGGCGCGTTGGGGTGTGGAGAGCACAATTATCGTGCCGGGTGCTTTCACGAAAGGCACCAGTCACTTTACGAACGCCGGCTCTCCGGCCGATAAGGCGCTGGCCGCGGAATATGACGAAGGGCCTTATGCCGGATTACCGGACTTAATCCTGAAGGGTATCGCGTCGCTTGAGCCCGCTGACGCCGACGTCGGCAGGGTCGCGGAAGCGATCGTTAAGGTCGTCGAGACCCCATTTGGCAAGAGGTCTTTTCGGGTTCACGTCGATCCTGCGCAGGATGGCTGCGAGATCGTCAACGGCGTTGCCGATCGGATACGAGCAGAGCTGCTCCGAAATATCGGTCTTCAGGATCTTCTGACACCGCGGGACCTTGCAGCCGAATCGCAAAGTGCGGCCTAGTCAGTACCGGAACCGAAAGGATCCACACATAGCGAGTCGCGTCATCAAGGCCATCATCCGAATGTCCCAGGTATAGAGCATGATGCGCCGCAGAACAGTATGGGCAGTTTTCGCCGCCCATCTTTCACCAGAAGAAAACTCAACCTCTGCCAATTAAATATTACCGATATGTCAATAGCTAAACCGCAAATCATCGATGTGCACTCCCATGTTCTGCCACCGGAGTATGTCTCAACTCTCGACCAGCGCGGGATCAAACCGGTCGGTGGCGTCTCATGGCCGAAGTGGAGCCCGGAGCTCGCGTTGGAAATGATGGATAACAACGGTATTGAAAAGACGATCTTATCCCTTTCCGAGCCAGGTGTTTTCTTTGGAGATGAACCACTCGCGCTACATCTCGCCCACCTGTCCAATGAGTATTGTACGCATGTTATCCGCGACTTCTCGCCCAGGTTTGGTGCCTTCGCCTTTCTGCCACTGCCCTTTGTGGATGGTGCGTTAAAAGAACTGGAGTACGCCCTGGACACGCTAGAGCTGGACGGGGTGGTGCTGATATGTCGAACATAGGTGGCAAGTATGTTGGGGATCCCGAGTTCGATGCTCTCTTCGCCGAGCTCAACCGTCGAAAAGTGTTCGTGATGTGCATCCCACTTCGCCCAAGCAAGAGAAGATCTCCGATCTGAAGCTGCCGGCTTATACCTTGGAATTTCCTTTCGACACCACTCGCGCCGTGGCCAGCTTGCTGCTGAACGGCGTTTTTGACCGGTACCGTGATGTCCGCTCTCAGTTTACGCATGCTGGCGGTACCATTCCCTATCTTTTGCAGCGGCTCGAGTACACGCGCACGCGTAGTGCCGAAGCGTTCCCGGAGCTCGCGAAAGGCACTCCTAATGGCGTCGCTGCAACCCTTCGTGGGAACGTTTTCTATGACACGGCGCTTTCTTATAGCAAGGTGACGCTGAGTGCCCTTGGACAATTTCCAGGTTATGATCGCGTGTTATTTGGCAGTGATTTTCCACATGCTCCCGCACGCTACGCGGCTGAGGGCGCCCAGGCTCTCAAGGAATACTTCGAAGGAAACGAGGCAGGCCTACGCGGCCATCGAGAGGGACAACGCACTCCTCCACCTTTCAAACGTCGTGGTAACAACGTAGAGCGATTCTATAGATCTAGTTTGGGCAGAGAGAGAGAGGACAGTTCACAAGGCATTTGTCGGCTGGACACGTTTCCGTCATGGGGATTTCCAGTGTACGGTGGTGACGGACGGCCCCATGAACATGGGATCGCCAGCAAACGGTTTCCCCAAAGCCGATCCTAGGGAAATTACCGAGTTACTGGCCGGTGCATCTCTGCCCGCGTACAGTATGACCTTGAATCAGAACCTGCTGATCGTAAACACGGGTTAGAACCTGGTGCTTTTTGATATCGGCTGCGGTGTGAATCACGCCTTCGGTAAGTCGAGCTTTGGCCCGCAGATCGGTCCCGAGATCGGCAGAGCCATCCCGAATATGCGCGCGGCAGGAATCGATCCCGAGGAGATCGACCTGGTCGCCCTCACGCATGCCCATCCGGATCACTGCTGGGGATTGGTGGACGACTACGGCAATCGCCTTTATCCCAACGCTAAGCTCGCCATCAGTGCCATCGACTACAACTACTGGACGGATCTGTCGCACATCCCGGAAGCTCCTACCCAGCACAAGAAGGACCACTTCAGCGGTGCATACTATAACCTTCTGCCCTATCATGACTCCTTGATTTTCATCGAAGATGGCAAGGAAGTGGTGCCGGGAATCACCGCGATCGCGGCGACCGGGCATAGCCCGGGTCATCACCTCTACGCCATCCACAGCCGCGGCCAGACGCTGATCGATATCGGGGATCTAAGCCATCAACAGATTCTGTTGCTCAAGCGGCCGCACTGGGAGTTCCAGTTTGACTATGACTCTTCCAAGGCGGCCGAAACCCAAATCCGGCATTTCGATCGGATCGTCCAGGAAAGGCACGCGATTCTCGCCTACCACTTCCCGTTTCCCGGGCTCGGGCATCTTCGCAGGGATCGCGACGGTTACACGTGGGTAGCCACCCCGATTGACTTAGGGTCGAAAACACAACACTTCGACCGCCTTGGCTAAAGCGGGAGCTTTTCAGTTATGAGCTTCTGAGACCTGTTTCAACTGTGCCAGCCATCGTTTATGGCTGAGGTGAACTATTTCGGGGTAGGCTCCTCGTGCATATCGCGCCGCCCGGCCTGTCGCGACTTCTTCGAAAATTACGTGGCACTTTTTAGCACCGATTGGGGTAAGGAGCCAAGTATGGTAGGTAGCACAAAGAGGCCCATGCTCAGTGAGAGTCCCAAAACTGTACCAGCCGATGCGACGCTCAGGAACGTATTCAATCACTTTGCTGGCCAGTGGCTCGGGCGAGTGTTGAAAGACTGCTATGTCGTCCTGGGGCAGATCGAGACCACTCCATGAGAACTTGGTGTTCTGTTGCAGTATCTGTGAACCATCCTTAATCTTGACCTTGCCAGAAAATGAGCACCAGTGCGGCCACAGCTGGGCTTGAACGAGGTGATTCCATACCGTGGCGCAAGGCGCATTGATCTCAATCTCGTTATGCGCAAACACTTCTGACCATTTGAGAGACAAGGTCGTGGGCCAATGAATATCTGGCGACCGCTGGTCGCGGTCCTTGTTTACGATATCACCTGGAGGCGTGGCGTTGCCTGTAACAGTGATACCAGGTAATTCCGTGGCTGCCCTCGTTTCAGTGGCAGCGACCGCCGCGAATAAACCGCAAGCTGCAAGCAATAGTTTTGCGGCCTTAACGCTGTTTTTCGTTGTCCAGTTCACCGTTCCGCTCCAACCATTATCATCGTACACAACGTGGACGGTAACGTTGTTGGCTAAAGCATCGGGCATGGTTGAGAAGAACTCCATAGCCAGCAGAAGGATGCTTGAGGAACGCCGTCAGGTCGAGTTGTTTCCCTGCTCATCAATAGCCAGTCAAAAACTGTACTTCCCCCGAAAAAACGGACACAGAGTTTCAGTGTTGTTTAGTGTTTGATTATGGAATCCGGGGGACTCTGTCGTGTTGC
>Ga0209526_10002114_pt1 | contig 13380 bp, 11 predicted proteins | sample JacPinW_OM2H0_M1_FD_188566 | JGI IMG/M metagenome (GOLD analysis project Ga0209526, IMG submission 188566) | Forest soil microbial communities from Algoma, Ontario, Canada - Jack Pine, Ontario site 1_JW_OM2H0_M1 (SPAdes) (version 2) | ecosystem: Environmental > Terrestrial > Soil > Boreal... | reverse complement strand
GAGAGGGTCGGGGTGAGGGGGACTCTCCGCGAGGTTGGTGTCCACGGATAGTTCTCTACCCCCTCAGCCGGATCGCAAGGGCGATCCGACCTCTCCCCGCAAGCGGGGAGAGGTGAAAAAGAGAGACCTCATCCTGAGGAGGCGCGAAGCACCGTCTCGAAGGAAGAAGCCACTGCACCGAAAATGTGCGCTAACGCGGACCGCCAATGGCCTTTTACATCGCCCAGTTCCTGACCGGTCTTGCCAGCGCAGCGTCGCTGTTTCTGGTCGCCTCAGGGCTGTCGATCATCTTCGGCGTGACGCGGATCGTGAATTTTGCCCATGGCGCATTCTACATGCTTGGCGCCTATGTCGCGTTCACGCTGACCGAGCGTTTCTCCGGCGCGCTTGGATTTTGGGGCGGCATCGTCGCCGCGGCGCTGATCATCGCCGCGGTCGGGGTGCTGGTCGAGATGGTGCTGCTGCGGCGGATTTATCATGCGCCGGAACTGTTTCAGTTGCTGGCGACCTTCGGGCTAACCCTGATGGTCGAGGACCTCGTGGTGCTGATCTGGGGCCCGAGCGAATTGCTGGGCCGCCGCGCGCCGGGATTCAAAGGCGCAGTCGATTTCTTCGGCCAGAATATCCCGAGCTATGATCTGTTCCTGATCGTGCTTGGTCCGGTCGTGCTCGGCATTCTCTGGCTGTTGTTCCAGCGCACGCGCTGGGGTGTTCTGGTCCGCGCCGCGACGCAGGACCGCGACATGGTCGCAGCGCTCGGTGTCAATCAGAAATGGCTGTTCACCAGTGTGTTCGCGGTCGGCGTATTCCTGGCCGCGCTCGGCGGCGCCCTGCAGATCCCGCGCGACGCGGTGCATCACGCCATGGACCTGCGCATCATCGTCGACGTGTTCGTCGTGGTCGTCATCGGCGGCCTCGGCAGCATCATCGGCGCCTTTGTCGCCGCGGTGCTGGTCTCGGAACTGAATGCGTTCGGCATCCTGATCTTTCCAAAAATATCGATTATCCTGGTGTTTTTGGTGATGGCGGTCGTGCTGATCGTGCGGCCATGGGGCCTGTTCGGCAAACAGGAAGCGCCCGCGAGGCGCACGCCGGGGCTGACGGTCAATCCCTGGCGGCCGCTGACATCGGGCGAACGGCTCGCGGCCTTGGCCGTATTGATCGTCGCTGCGGCGCTGCCGCTGTTCGCAGGCAATTATGCGCTCACCGTCGGCGCGGAAATCGCGATCTTCGTGATCTTTGCCGCCAGCCTGCATTTCCTGATGTCGGTCGGCGGCCTTGCCTCGTTCGGCCATGCCGCTTATTTCGGGCTTGGCGCCTATGGCGTCGCGTTCCTCGCCAAGATGGCGGGATTGCCGATGATCGTCTCGCTGTTGCTCGGCCCGCTGCTCGGCTGTATCGGCGCGGCGGTGTTCGGCTTCTTCACGGTGCAACTGTCCGGCGTCTATTTTGCAATGCTGACCTTGGCCTTTGCGCAGATCGTCTGGTCGATCGCGTTCCAGTGGGTCACGGTGACCGGCGGCGACAACGGCATTTTGGGAGTTTGGCCCGAGAAATGGGCATCTAGCCCTTCGCATTTCTACTGGCTGTCTCTTGCCGTGACCGTGCTGATGGTCGCGGCACTTCGGGTCGCGGTGTTTTCGCCGTTCGGCTTTGCGCTGCGGGGGACGCGCGACTCGCCGCTGCGCAGCGAAGCCATCGGCATCGACGGCAAGCGCATCCAGTGGACGGCCTTCGTGATCGCCGGCACCGTCGCCGGTGTCGCCGGCGCGCTGTTCGCGTATCTTAAGGGCAGCGTGTTCCCGGATAGCCTGGGCATCTCGCTGTCGGTCGATGCGCTGGTGATGGTGTTGCTCGGCGGCGTCGAGACGATCTCGGGCGCGGTCGTCGGCGCCATCGTCTACAAGGCGCTCAACATCTGGCTGGTAAGCCAGACCGATCTCTCCAAGCTCGTGCTTGGCGCGTTCATCGTGCTGATCGTGGTCGCCTTTCCCAAGGGCATCGTCGGCATGCTGGAGACGATCCGTAACCGCCGCCGATCCTCGTCGGCAAAATCCGCGCTGCTCGCTGCGCCAATCGAGACCGCCGAATGAGCATGGTCCCCACATTGCTGTCGGTCGAGGGCCTCTCCAAATCCTATGGCGGCGTGCATGCCGTTCGCGGCGTCTCGTTCGAACTTCGGGCGGGCGAGATCCTGGCGCTGATCGGCCCGAACGGCGCCGGCAAAAGCACCTGCTTCGACATGCTCAACGGCCAGAAGGATCCCGACAGCGGCCGCATCCATCTATTGGGCGAAAATACAGCAGGCAAGCCGCCCCGCGCGATTTGGAGGCTCGGCGTCGGGCGCACCTTTCAGATCACCGCGACATTTCCGACCATGACAGTGCGCGAGAACGTCCAGGTCGCGCTGGTGTCGTATCGCCGGCAATTGTTCAACCTTTGGTCCTCGACGCCGCAGTTCGAGCAAAGCGAAGCGGCACGCCTGCTCGAATTGGTCGGAATGGGCGGCTACGCCGATCGGCCCTGCGGCGAGCTCGCCTATGGCGATCTCAAGCGGCTCGAGCTTGCGGTCGCGCTTGCCAATCAACCAAAGCTTCTCCTGATGGACGAGCCCACTGCCGGCATGGCGCCCCGCGAGCGCATCGAATTGATGCGGCTCACCGCACGCATTGCGCGCGAGCAATCGATCGGCGTGCTCTTCACCGAGCACGACATGGACGTGGTGTTCGAACATGCCGACCGTATCCTGGTGCTCAACCGCGGCACGTTGATTGCCGAGGGCACGCCGGAAGAAGTCCGCGGCAACCCGCAAGTGCGAGCGGTGTATCTCGGCGAGGGCCTGGTCTATGACGCCCGCCACCGCGAGGGGCTATCGGCATGAAGCTCTCCGTTCAAGACCTCAACAGCCATTATGGCCCTGCGCATATTCTGTTCGACATCGCGCTCGAGGTCGGTGATGGCGAGGTCGTTGCGCTGCTCGGGCGCAACGGCGCCGGCAAGTCGACGACGTTTCGTTCCATCGTTGGCCTGGTCGAACAGCGCACGGGACGGATCGTCTTCGAAGGCGAGGACGTATCCGACCTGCCTACCCACGCGATCGCGCGCGGCGGGCTCGGCTATGTGCCGGAAGAGCGGCGCATCTTCACTGAACTGACGGTGGAAGAAAACCTCGAAGTCGGCCGGCAGCCGAAGCGGCCGAACGCGCCGCACTGGACGCGGGAAAAACTGTTCGCGCTGTTTCCCAACCTCGGCGAAATGCGCAACCGGCCGGGCGGACGCATGAGCGGCGGCGAGCAGCAGATGCTGACGATTGCGCGCACCCTGATGGGCAATCCCTCGCTGGTGCTGCTCGACGAGCCCTCCGAAGGGCTGTCGCCGAAGATCGTCGAGCAAATGGTCGATGCCATCCTCACCATGAAGAAGGAAGGCGTTAGCATCGTCGTCTCCGAGCAGAACCTGCACTTCGCGAAATTGATCTCCGACCGCGCCTACATCATCGAGCGCGGCCGGATCTGCTTTGGCGGCACGATGGCCGAGCTCGACGCGCGTCCGGATATCCGCGACGCGCATCTGTCGCTGTGATTGGGAAGGGCAGGGGACGCAGATGGCGAGAAGTGCTTCGCTGAAAAAGAGCGTCAGGCCGTCGAGGCCGCTCTATATCCTTGACGAGCAGATCGGCTTCATCCTGCGTCAGGTATGGCAGCGCCACGCCACGATTTTCGCGCGCGATATCGGTATTAATCTAACACCGACGCAATGGGCGGCGCTTGCCAAGCTCACCGAGACCGGACCGTGCTCGCAGAATCATCTGGGGCGGCTGACGGCGATGGATGTCGCCACCATCAAGGGCGTGATCGACCGGCTGACCGCGCGGGGCCTGACCGAAACCAGCCCCGATCCCGCGGACGGCCGCCGCCTGCTGGTCAGCCTCACCCGCGCCGGCCAGCAGATAGCCGAGAAGGCCGCGCCGAATGCGCTGGCGATCTCAAAGGAGACGCTGACGCCGCTCGACGCCAGAGAGCGCGAGACGCTGATGGCGCTGCTCAGCAAGCTCAGGTGATGTCGCTGGTCTTCGACGGCGCGCGGTCAGCGCCTGCCTTTTTGGCAAGGCGCTCATTGAACGAACGAAGGTCGATCACCATTCGCTGATGGGTCCCGCTGCCGATCTCGTCCATCCCGTCGCTCGCCGAGACCTTGAATTCCAGTCGCTTTCCATCGACCTTGATCACCTCGGCTTCAGCCCGCACATCGAGACCTACGGGCGTAGCGGCAAGATGCCGTACGTTGATCGCGGTGCCGACCGCGCTCTCGCCCTGATCGAGATACGGCTTGATGGCGGCAAGGGCGGCGTTTTCCATGATCAGGATCATCACGGGGGTCGCCAGCACCTGCGGCAACATCGCGTCCTTGAACCGATTGGCGAGATGCTCCGGCAGCACGCGCAACGTGAACGTACCTTTTGCTCCCAGCGGAATTTGGCGCATTCAATCATCCTCAATCTACGGTGCACTTGCGGTTGGCGTTTAGATAATGACGTGCCGCGCGTGGCGCACGCGGATTCTCTCGCGCGCGGTGATTTTCCGGTCGCATCTTGAGGCAGGCAGCAGCCTTCCTGAAATTTAATTTAGTGGTGAAGGTTGACTGCACACCTAGACTGGCCTTTGCGCATCGAGCGCGTGCTGCATCGACCATCTCGGAAGGAATCATGTCTCGCGACAAAAAAGGACATCTTCGGTTGGCCGGCCGGCCCGCCGACTACCAGAAGCTTGGCATCGATCCCGTCGAAGTGGCTCAATTCGAGGATGGCCAACGTATCGGCACGGAGAAGGGCTGCTACGAGTGGTGGTACTTCGATGCCCATCTCGATGACGGCGCGACCGTCGTCGTGGTTTTCTACACCAAGCCGAATGTGAGTCCGAATGGACCGATGGCGCCGCGGGTCACCATCAATCTTATGCTGCCGGACGGCCGCCGCTTCGACAAGATCCACGACACCACCGCCGACCAGTTCACCGCGTCCAAGGACGGATGCGACGTATGGATCGGAGCCAATCGCTTTGTCGGTGATCTCCATCGCTATCGCATCAATGCTGCGATTGAGGAAATATCGGTCGAGATCGAACTAACGGGCGAGGTTCGCGCCTGGCGTCCAAAGTCCGGCCACCTCTATTTCGGCGTCGAAGCGCGGGAAAAGCTGTTCGCCTGGCTTCCGTCAGTGCCGCAAGGTGTCGCGCAGGTTCGCTACAAGATCGGCCAGGAGGAATATCGCGCCTCCGGCAGCGGCTACCACGATCACAATTGGGGCGATGTCCCCATGCAGGCGCTGATGCATAGCTGGTATTGGGCACGGGCCAAGGCCGGTCCCTATACGGTTATCGCCTCCCACATCACGGCGACGGAAGCGTTTGGTTACCAAACACAGATCGTCTACATGTTGGCGAAGGGCAACAAGATTATTGCGGACGATGATGTCAGGGTCTCGTTTGAGATCGAGCGCGTCGCCACCGACGGCAAGACCCGCAAGCCCGTTGCCGACATCACGCGCTATACTTACCGGGATGGTGATGCGCGCTATGTCGTAACCTTCGCGCGACAAAAGACGATTCTGCAAGCTATCTTCACCGAGCGGATGCCTTTCATCAAGCGGCTGATCGCCAAGCTCATTGGCTTCGATGGCGCTTATCACCGCTTCACGGGAAAAGTAACGGTCGAGAAATTCGAGCAGGAGGTGCGCGCGGAGATGTTCGATGACCACGCCATCTGGGAGCTGATGTATTTCGGCAAGTCGCGCCCGCCAACGCCATGATCGGCGCTGGCGCCGCTCGACGCGAGAGAGCGCGAGACGCTGATCGCGCAGCTCAGCGAGTTGGCTTGAAATGGTTAATCCCATTATTTTGACACGATTTGGGTTCCATTGTGCCGCAGCTTTTCCTTACGCTGTTGCCGATACGTGACAGTGCCGAATAGGCGGTGATGGTACGATTCGTGTCGTTCTAACCGCACGGATCGTGCGATCTCATGGCTCATGCCGGTGGGTTTCGCGGGGGACACGGAATGAACCAACGCTTAGGTCCGCTGACTTGCGTCTTCAGCCTGGCCATGCTCGCAGCACTTCCGAGTGATGCGTCGGCGCATGCCCGCCATAAGCAAGTTGATCACGACAAGAAAGCCGACGCGGCGGGCAAGTCGGGGCATCACCGTGAGGCCGCGCATAAGAAAGACAAGAGCGACAAGAAAGAAATGCACGCGGCGCGCTCGGCGCGGCATAAATCGGAACCGCATGTCAAAGCCGATGAAGCCGCGGAGACGCCTCCGCTGTCTCGCGACCTTGCGGCGGTAAAGAACGCCATTGAACTGGTGCGCAAGGGCAAGACGAGTGATGCGACCGCCGCAGGGAAGGCGATCGGCGATCCAGCCGCCCAAAGACTTGTCGAATGGTTCATTCTGAAACACCCGGACGGTGCCGCGAATTTCGCCCGTTACGATAGTTTCATTACCGACAATCCTGGATGGCCGAGCATGGGCCAGCTGCGCCGGCGCGCGGAAGCGTGCCTGTGGCAAGAGCGCAGCGACGCCGCGACGGTTCATCGCTTCACCGGCGATCGGCCGGCGAGCGCCAAGGGCAGCTTTGCCCTGGCGCGGGCATTGCTGGCGGAAGGCGACCGCGACGGCGCCACGCGCCTGGTTCGCGAGGCCTGGCGGTCGGAGGAATTGGCCGAACGTATTGAAGGCGAAGCATTCGATACATTCCGCGACCTTCTCACCAGAGATGACCATCGCGCGCGCATGGACAAGCGCATCGGCGCCAAGGACTTTGCAGGCGCCATGCGCGCCGCACGCCGGCTCGGCGACGACGATGTCGCGATCGTCAAGGCTTGTGCGGCCGTGAACGCCAACGAGACCAAGGCGCGCGACCTGCTGGACGGCGTAGCGTCTTCGGCCCGGCAGGATTTGGGCTACACGCTCTGCCGCATTCATTCGCTGGTTCGTCAGGACAAGATCGCCGAGGCGACCCGTCTGATGCTGGCGGCTCCGACCGAGACCATGGCGCTGCAGGACACCGATGAATGGTGGCGCGAGCGGCGCATGCTCGCCCGCAAGCTGCTCGATTTGGGCGAGTACCAGAACGCCTATCAGGTGGTGCGCAATGCCGCGTTGCCGGTCAATGAGTATTACCAGGCCGATTTTCATTTCATGACCGGCTGGATCGCGCTGCGTTACCTCAACGATCTCAAGACGGCGAGCGCATCTTTCGCCCACATTGACGATCGATCGCCCAATCCGATCGTGATCGCACGTGCGCATTACTGGCGAGGCCGCGCTGCCGAGGCAGCTCGCGACAATGAGAAGATGCGGGCCGAATATGAAGCAGCCGCCCGTCACGGCACTGCCTATTACGGACAACTGGCGCGCGCCAAGCTCGGCCTCGACAAGATCGAGCTGCGAACTCCGCCGCCGCCCACTCAGGACAGCGGTGCTGTGCTTTCCGACGAACGCGTGCGCGCCGCCGACATGCTCTATACGCTTCGCGAGCGCGACGTCGTCAAGGGCTTTGCTTCCGATCTCGCTGATCAGAGCAACGACGCCGCAGTGCTGGCCGCGCTCGGCGAGCTCACCGCGCAAAGGAGCGATGCGCCGGCCATGCTGGAGATCGGGAAGACCGCGCTCGGCCACGGCCTGGCGATGGACATCTATGCTTTCCCGGCCATCGGAATTCCCGAGCACAGCCCCGTCGGTCCGAAACTCGAACGCAGCATCATCTATTCGGTCGTGCGCACCGAAAGCGCGTTCGACCAGCGCGACAAGTCGTCGGCCAACGCGGTCGGCCTGATGCAGGTCACGCCGGAGGCCGGACGCGACACCGCCAAACGGTTCGGCGTCACCTACGATTGGGACCGGATGGTCTCCGATCCCGTCTACAACACGCAAATGGGCGCCGCCGAGATAAGCGCGCTGTGGAAGGAGTACAACGGCTCCCAGATCATGACCTTTGCCGGTTACAACGCCGGCCGTGGCCGGGTCCGGGAATGGGTGAAGCAGCACGGCGATCCGCGCGATCCCAACGTCGATCCGGTTGATTGGGTCGAACGCATTCCGATTTCCGAGACCCGAAACTACGTCCAGCGCGTCATGGAGAATTTGCAGGTCTATCGCGTGCGCTTTGGCACCGATGCGCCGGTGACGGCGAAGGCCGAACAGCAGGATGGCGCGAGGCGAGAGGCGAACTCGGCGCCGCCGCCCTAAGTCCAACCAAGCATCCAGCCCCGCATAGCGAACCGATCCGCTCGCTGCGAGCTACTGTGCCGCGCCTTCTCCGACGATCTGGTCACATGAGGATCCGCGCGGGCTCCGATCATGCCTGGCTTAAGCGTGGTGACGCGGCTCGAAGAATAGCCGGACAAGTGTTTTGTCACCAACGATGGTGCCGAGTGAGCGGAATGCAAAGTAGGGAATAAGGATCAAAAACAGGATGAGGGTTGTCGCGACGATCTGATGCAACGTCCCACCCCCTATTTCGGAAATCGAGTCCAGCACCGTTCGGCCGTGGATCGCACCAACCGCAATCTCCTCAACGAATGTCAGGACCACCAGAAGCAAGAGGAAGAGGAATGACCTGTGCAGCGTTGGAACAATGAGCGGAAGATCCTTAAATCGCTCTCCAATGTGGAAGGCGCGTCCCAATAGCATGAACTTCGCGCAGAGCGCGGCCTTGATGACGGCGACGCCGAGATGGGTGTAGCTGATACCATTGGCCTGCAGAATCGCAGCTTTGAGATAGATCAGCGTCGCAAAGCAAACATAGAGATAGGCTGTGAGGATGATGAACTCCGTCAGTTCCTCGCCGGCTTTTTCGCGGAACGAGGCTTTGGATCGTACGCCGCTTTCCATTGTTGTCTCCCACTACCCATGGCGTTGGGCCGGTAACATCAATTGAAATTACTGGTAGGCCGCCACGATGTCCGACACCGCGCGCTCGAGCTGCTTGGCGGTCGCGCATTGACGGACCACGCTACAAAACGCGGAATAGCGCGGCATTTCGGAATCGCCCCAGCCCCAGGCCATCCGCCCCTCGGGGTTGAGCCAGACCAGCCGCTTGGCCCGCTCCGAAATGGTGCGCAGGATATCGGCGCGCGGATCGAGGTTATTGGTGCGGGCGTCGCCGAGCACGATCACCGTCGTCTTCGGCGTCACGCTCGCCATGAAACCCTTCTCGAAATCCGCGAACGAGCCGCCATAGTCGGACGAGCCAAACCCGACCTTCGACATGATCTCGCGCATCGCTTCTTCCGGCGGCTTGTTGTCGAGGATGTCGCTGACCTCGATCAGATTCCCTGAAAAGGCAAACGAGCGCACGTCGTCCACCACTTCATGCAGGCTGTGGATCAACAGCAGGAAGAAGTCGGATACCTGCGCCACCGAGCCTGAGACATCACACAGCGCCACGATCTTCGGCCGGTCGCGGTGCCGGCGTTTCCACGAGGTCAGGAACGGAACGCCGCCCCAGGCGGCGTTGCGCCGCAGCGTCTTTCTTGTGTCGAGATGGCCGCGCCGCTGGCGCTTGCGCGGCTTAGAGTAACGCTCGCGCAGCCGACGCGCGATGGCGCGGATCAAGGCTTTCATTTGTTCGACCTGCCGGCGCTCGAGACGGGCAAGCGGCGCGTTGCGCAGGATTTCATGGCGGAGGTTTTCGGCTTCCTCGCGTCCGTACAGCAGCAGTGCCTGATTGACGGTGTCCCGCACGGTTTCACGCAACGCCTCGGTCGCCGCGTTGAGCCGTTCGGCTTCCGACGGATTGGTGGCGTTGAGGGCATCCAGATCGTCGCGAAGCCGGGCGATACCGAGTGCCTCGAGGATCCGGGTCGCGAAGATGCCGCGCTGGGTAAAATAGCGGATGTCGGAGAGTGAGGCGGCATTCGCCGCGTTCGCCAGCGCCGCCGCGATCGCATTGCGGTCGCGCGCCATCAGCATCTGCGCCAGCTCGCCAAGCTCGGGCGATGGCGCGCCGGCGTCGCCGGATGGCGTGTCGCCGGCATTTGAATCCGCCGCCGTGCTTTCGGCAGTATCTTCCGGCGCGGTGTCGTCCTTCACCTCCGGCTGGCTAAAGAACAGGTCGAAGCAATTGCCGAGCGCCTGCTTTTCATCCTCGCTCTTGGCAAGCGTCAACAGCAGTGTGTCGCGCAGGATGGCCCTGTTGGCAAACCCGACATCGGCGACCGCTCGCATCGCATCGATGCTTTCCGCGGGCGAAACATGCACGCCGGCGCCGCGCGCCGCCCGGAAGAAGCGATGCAGCTCTTGGCGCATCAGCCGAACACGCCCTGCCGGCCGGCCTTGGCGACGAAGCTCGTCACCTGCGGCATCGTGGTCTCGATGTCGGCCTCGTATTTCAGGAGCACATTGAGCGTGTCCTTGACAGTCTCATGATCGAGTTCGGAGGATTGCAGCAGCACCAGCACGCGTGCCCAGTCGATGGTCTCACTGACCGAGGGCAGCTTCTTTAAGTCAAGCGCGCGGACCTGATTGATGAAGCCGACGATTTGCGCGCGCAGCGATTGCGAGATGCCGGGGACACGGCTCTCGACGATGCGCTCCTCCAGTTTCTGTTCGGGAAAGCCGATATGCAGGTGCAGGCACCTACGTTTGAGCGCGTCGGAGAGGTCGCGCTCGCCATTGGAGGTCAGGATCACCACGGGCTTTACCACTGCCGCGACGGTGCCGAGCTCGGGAATGCTGACCTGGTAATCGGAGAGGATTTCGAGCAGAAGCGATTCGAATTCGGCGTCGGACTTGTCGATTTCGTCGACCAGGAGCACGCAGCCCTTTGCCTGCTCCAGCGCCTGCAGCAGCGGACGCGGCTCGACGAATTCCTTGGAGAAGAACACGTCGCCGAAATCGTGCAGCTTGTCGAGCGCCGCGGACAGCGTGTCGGCGCCGCCTAAGACCTCGCCGAGCTTGTCCTTGAGGATTTGGGTGTAGAGAAGCTGCTTGGCGTATTTCCATTCATACAGCGCCTTGGCTTCATCGAGCCCCTCATAGCACTGCATGCGGATCATCTTGAGCCCGCGCCATGTGGCGAGCGCTTTCGCCAGTTCGGTCTTGCCGACGCCGGCCGGGCCCTCGACCAGGATCGGCTTCTCGATGCGCTCGGCGAGATAGACCGCGGTCGCAATCTGTTGGCTCGCGATATAGCCCGCCGAGGCCAGTCCACGGGTGACGGCCTCGATCGAATCCGCGGGCAGATTGTTGTTCATGATTTTCTGCACTCCTTAGTGGGCTCGCCGGCCCGCCAGCTAGGTTTACGCTAATCCTGCCGCCCCGCAACCGCACTTTGCCATACTTCAGCCCTGTGTTTGGCCGCTCGCCTACATCCGTAACCCGTTTTCCCGAGACTGAAATCGCGCGGTAGCGCAGGCCGTCCAATTTGGTTGCCCCAAAGTCAGCAACGGGAGACCAGCCAATGAAGATGACTCCAACAGACACGTTGATGCACCAGGTGCAAACCCGGCCAAGAAGCGCGGCATTTATCTTTCACGAAGAAGCCTGGACTTACGAACGCCTTGCGGTCGCGGCCGAAAGCCTGGCGCGCGGACTGGCGGTGCGTGGCGTCCGACCGGGCGATCGCGTCGCCCTTCACATGATGAACCGGCCCGAAATGATCGTCGCCTACTACGCCTGCTTTCGCTTGGGGGCCGTCGCGGCACCGTTAAGAACCGCGTTCAAATTCGCCGAGCTCGCTCCCATCCTGCAGCGACTGAAACCGGCGCTCTATATCGGCGAAATCAGCCTCTACGATAATGTCGCTCCGGTTGATGCGTCAATCCTGCCGCCGAACAAGCGCTTTGTCGTCAACGGGACCTTCGAAGATCACGGTGTCCAGCCGTGGGATGCGCTGTTTGACGTGCCCAGCAACGAAGATCTGTCGATCGAGCCCGCTTCCCACCAACCCGCCGTGCTGATCAACACATCCGGGACCACCGGCCAACCCAAATTCGTCGTTCATACGCCGGCAACGCTGTCTGAATCGACAGACTTGATGGTCAAAAATTGGGGATGGTTTGAGGACGACATCATGATCGAGGCCTTGCCGCTGGCGCACATGAGCGGGTTCATCACGCTTCTGTCTTATGTCCAGTTCGGCGCCCCGTTCGTCTTGCTCGAAAGCTTTGACGCTGACACCGTCCTCGACACCATTGAGCGCCATCGTTGCACGTGGTGTCTCGGTTTTCCGGCCCAATATGCCGCAATGCTCGAGAGCCAGCGAGCCCGGCCGCGAAATCTGAAGTCTTTGCGAGTCTGCCTGACCGGCGCGGATGTCTGCCCGATCGATCTGCAGGAACGGGTCACTTCAACCTTTGGCGCGCCCCTCTACAACATCTGGGGTGCAACCGAGGTGGTTGGGTCTCTCACCTTCGGCCTGCAACCCGGGCCGGTCGTGCGGATCGGGGAAGGCGCATTGATCCGGCTGATTGACGAAAATGGCGCCGATGTTGCCGACGACGAGGTCGGCGAACTCCTGATCCGCGGCGCAAACGTCTTCGACGGCTACTGGAACGATCCTCAAGCGACAGCGGAAAGCCTAAAGGCCGGCTGGTACCATACCGGCGATCTGATGCGGCGCGGCGAGGGAGACGAGCTCTGGTTCGTATCCCGCAAGAAAGACATCATCATTCGCGGCGGCACCAACATCTCGCCGGTCGAGGTCGAGCAGGCGCTGGTTGCCTGCCACCCCGCGGTCGAGCAAGCCGCTGTGGTGGGCATACCGGATGCCGTGCTTGGTCAACGCGTGTTCGGCTTTGTGAAGTTGGCGAAACGGACAACCGACACGGTTGTTTCCGAAATCCTCCGCAACGTCGCGACGCAGCTTGCCTCCTACAAGGTCCCCGAGGGTCTCGCGGTACTCGACGAATTGCCCCGCAACGCGCTGAGCAAGGTCGATCGCAACGTGCTGCAGGCCATGGCGGCGAGCAGCGAAAAGGCTGACCGTTTGCAAGCAGGTGTTGCGGCTTCGCAGCCGAAGCGTGGCACCGAGCGGCCCGTCCGGCAGGCCGTTCGGATTCGGTAGACCCTTCACACAAGATCACATGCAAACAGAAACGTCGGGTGCCGGCGTCATCACAGGCGTCGACACCCGACGGGAAAACGCCGACCAGGCTAAGGAGATCCAATCATGCGAAGCTTGATCAGAGCGGTAACACTGCTGGCGCTACTCGGCAGTCGCGTTGCCATGGCGCAGACCACGGCAAACGCGAGAGCCCGGCCTGCAACTGCGGGCGTGACTTTATCGCTGACGCAGGACACGCGATTGATGGGCGACGCGCCGGTCGGCCACCGGCAACCGCATACGCGTGACGTTCCATCGGAAAACGCCCGCGATCTCGA
>Ga0209526_10002113_pt1 | contig 13383 bp, 12 predicted proteins | sample JacPinW_OM2H0_M1_FD_188566 | JGI IMG/M metagenome (GOLD analysis project Ga0209526, IMG submission 188566) | Forest soil microbial communities from Algoma, Ontario, Canada - Jack Pine, Ontario site 1_JW_OM2H0_M1 (SPAdes) (version 2) | ecosystem: Environmental > Terrestrial > Soil > Boreal... | reverse complement strand
ACATCTACACCACTGTCGAGGCGCAAGTCGCAATCGCCACCGAGATCGAAACGTGAGGGCCTCAGAACTCGAGCACTGAGGGGGAGTCTTCGGCTGTCCAGAACTATCGTAGGACCATGCGCAATTCCCGTTTGACCGCCTAGCAACGCGGCTGAGTCCGGGGAAGCTTCTCCGGTTTTGGTGGGCTATGATGCTCCGGGCTGGATTCGGCTGCGGGGTCCAACCCATTGTTCCTGCTTGATGAACGCGTATCACTATCCGCATGCGCGCTGATTGGTTCGGAAGATGCCTATAGCAACCGTTAAACAGTTGTGTACTCCAAGCGCCGTCGTGAAAAGCGATAGCCTGGTCGAACAGGTCGCGCAAATCGAGGATTTTGCATCCGGCAAGGTCGATGGGCGCGCGTTTTTTCAACGCAACTACTTCACGCAAGGACTGGACCTGCTGGTCAGACGCGGCTTCGAGCGGCTGGCCGGCAAGAGCGAGGACGGCGCGTTCTACCTGACGCAAGCCATGGGTGGCGGCAAGACGCACAGCCTGATCGCGTTCGGGCTGCTCGCGGCTGATCCCGCCTTGCGTCGTGAGGTCGTGCCGAAATTGGCAAGTGGCGCTGAGTTCAGCACAGCCAAGGTCGTGATCTTCAACGGCCACCAGAACCCAGAGACTCTTCTGTGGGGATATATCGCCGACCAACTAGGACGCGGCGAAGTCATGGCCCCGTTCTGGCGCAACGGCGCCAAGACGCCAGGAGTCGATGAATGGGTTGCCGTTCTGGGCAATGAGCCCATTCTGATCCTGCTCGACGAGTTGCCCAGCTATCTTCAGATGGCCCAGGGCGAGCCGGTGGGCGCGACCACGTTAGGTGATCTCACCATCGGCGCGCTTGAGCGCCTGTTCAATGCGTTGCCGCGCTGTCCCCGCACCTGTGCCGTGGTCACCAACCTTAAGGACGATGTCTATCTCGAAGGCTCAGGGCAGCTGCGCACGCTCATCGAAAACCTTTCCAAGCATTACGATCGCAATGCTCAGGCAATCACGCCCGTCCAGCAGAACACCGGCGAGGTGTTCGAAATTGTTCGTAAGCGCCTGTTCGACGGTATGCCCGCTGTCGATCGGATCGACGAAGTGGCGCAGGCCTACGTCGGGGCACTGCAAAAGGCAGCGGGTTGACACCATCCCGAGCACGCCCGAGACTTTTATCGAGCGCATCCGCGAAACGTATCCGTTTCATCCCTCGATCCGCGACATTGTCGCCCGCTTTGCCGAGAACCGTGGGTATCAGAAGACGCGGGCGCTCATCCGATTATTACGACTTGCGGTGCGCGGCGCTCTGAAAACGGACAGCAGCACCTTCCTGGTCGGACTCCAGCATTTGGACTTTAACGATCAAGCCACGCTGGAGGAAATTCGCAAGATCAACCCGGCCTATACTAACGCGATTTCGCGCGACGTTGCTGACCGCGGCAATGCGCTGGCCGAGAAGATTGACGCCGCGGACGGGAATTCCACCGCGTCCACCGTTGCCAAGGTGCTGCTGATGTCATCGCTGTCGGCGGCCGAGACGCCGCTGCGCGGGCTTACCGACGGCGAGTTAATTGAGACCCTGGTCGATCCGCTGCTTGAAGTGTCAGAGATCAAAGCGGCGCTTGGGCGCCTGCAAGGACAAGCCTGGTACCTGTTTCAGGGTGTGGACCTTCGGGTGTTCTTCGGGCAGACGGCGAATGTCACTGCTGAGATCACCGACATTGCTGCGAATATCGCCGAGGAACAGGTCGATCAGACGCTACGCGAGAAGCTGCGTGAGGTGTTTCGGCCGCGAACAGGAAATCTCTATTCCGATCGGATGGCGATCCTTCCTGGCCTCGATCAAATCGAGCTGGACGATGACCGTCCCACGCTTATCGTCCTGGAGCGGCCCGCCGACAAGCTGCCTCAAGACTTTGTTGAGTGGTGGAACAAGCAGGACCTCCAGAACCGAGTGCTTGTGCTGACCGCTGATCCAAATGCGGTTGCTACATTGCGAACGAGCGCCCGCCGGATGCGCGCTATCGATAAGGTCGAGGAGCGCATCAAGGCGCAGCATGGCGCCGAATCGCAGCAAATGACCGAACTCCAGGGCGTGAAGGGACGAGAGGCCGCTGGCTTCACCAGTGCCCTGCGCGAGACATTCAAAACTATCGTCTTCCCGACCCGCCAGGCGCTGCGCAAGATCGACGACTTCCGAATGGAGTTCGACCGCAACGATTACTCCGGCGAGCAACAGATCATCGACACTGTGACCAAGCGCGGGAAGTTTATTCCGACCGACCAATTCGACGCTCAGTTCGACAACATCCGGCTTGATGCTGAGGAGTTCCTGTTCGACGCTGATGCGGTCCAACAGTCTTCACTCCGGCGCAATGCTGCCGCCCGCCCGTCCTGGTTCTGGCTGCCGCGCGGTGGGCTCGATCAATTGATCCGCACCGCCGTGCAGCGCGGGTATTGGCGCGAGAAAGAAGGCCTTGTTGCCAAGAAATGGGAGCGGCGCACGCGTGTAACTGCCCGACTGGACGATTTCGCACAGGACCCGATTGTCACCGGTCGCTTCCTCGTCAATGTCACGCCGGAAGACGCCGACATCGTCTACGTCTCGGAGAGTGGTCCGCCCGATCCCAATACGGCAAAGAATCTCGATGGACGGGTCTACGAGACCACCGCCGCGGCGGCATGGTTCCTCGGAATCGACAGCAAGGGAGCCGCAGCAACCGGCGATCCGTGCGAATGGCGCGCGCCGATCCGGGTCAAGCCCGATGTGAAGCGTGTCTCTGGCGGCTACAAGGTGTCATTCGCCGCCATCCCGAGGGGAGCGACGATCCGCGCCACCTTCGACGGCTCCGATCCCAAGGTCGCCCCGGCCGTAGGAACCGAAGTCGATGCGCCGAAGGGTGCCACTCGGCTCCGGGTTGTCGCCGAAGTAAACGGCCAGTTCAGCCAAGAAGAAGGCGCGCCGCTCCAGACGGGCATGGAAGAACCGCCGCGGGAGCCGCTAAAACCGGACGCTCCAGCCGTGATGACCTCGGCTTCGAGCCTAAGGATACGTCTACGGCGTACTCGGCGCTGGACCGCTTGGCTAAGATTCCTGGAGCACGAGTGCTCGGCGGGACGGTGGAACTCAACGGCTTGCGCTCCGAAGCCGATTTTCTGACCTTGCGGCTCGGCCGTGACGTGCCGCTAGCCGCGACCGACCTCGACCGCGTGGTGAAAGAGCTGGCAACCTTGCTGTCCGCAGAGGCGCCGATGGTCAAGCTGCGGCTCGACGGTATTGCATTTCCAACGGGCCGGGACCTCACTCGGTTCTGCGACGATTCGAACGTGGACTTCGGTGGCGTTGACTGGAAACAGGACTGACAACCCAAAGGATCACTGCCATGGCAGCACCCGCTAGTTTTGATGTTGCCGACATCTATCAGGAGCACGCCTACCTCGTGCGCCTTAGCAAGGGCCGGGACGGCAAGGTGCAGGTGTTCGAGGTGTTCGGCCGCCCGCCGACTGATCATGAACAGAATGGGCACCCGAGACCATCCTGCGTTGCGAGACTTCGCGTGAGGTGTGGGACGTGATCTCGCCCGAGGCTCGTGCCGAGTTCAATCGCCGGCTGAAAGCCGAGGGCAAGCCCGCAGGCCGATGGGGCGCAGACGAGACTGCGGTGCAGCGCTTGTTCGGGAAGGAGCTACTTGTGTTGCTGTGGGCGGTCGAGCTTCCGGACGTGAAGCCGGAGGAGATTGCGGTTGCGATCCGAAACTGGCTTGGACTCAAGCCTGAGGAACGCTGGTGGCTCTACACGATGACCGCGGCGGCGACAGGCCTCGCGCATCAGCAAGGGCTCGGATGGCGTGGTGCGCTTCGGCAGGCGCTGTGCTTCGGCACACGCGCCGACACGTTCCATCTCGGCGCCGTCGCCGGGCGCGGAAGCCTAGAGCCTATGGCCAACGAAGGGTTCACTGGGCAAAAGCGCAAGGCCGTCAAATCTAAACCGAAAAATTCAGACGATCCGACCTTTCTGTTCACCGCGCCCGTTCCGGCTGAATGACTCTGCCGGGAGACACAATGACATCCGCCGTCGCTACCAAACGAGAAACGACCCTCGGCCTCGCACCCTTTTCTCTCAAGGACGCGCCATGCTTCATTGAGTCACAGTTTCCCGTCGGACGGTTATCAGCGGAGGCGTACAAAGAGCGCAAGGCGGGGGCTGGGCAGACCCTGACGGCACTTGGCTCATACTGGAAGGGCCGCAAACCTCTGATATTGGTCCGCGCAGTAGTCCTTGGTACGCTCATTCCCGCCACTAATGATCCGGCCAAAGACCTCGACATTTTTCTAAGACTGATGGCGATGGACGATGGCGCCTTCGGGAGACGGTTCAATGGTAGTGCAGCCGAGTTCGCACGACTTTTTCCTAAGATTGCCCCTAAGGCTGCCACGAATCTCACCCGGGTCTGGCGCTCTGACCTGACAACGGAAGACTTGCGCCGCCGCATTGCGATCATAACGCTGAATGTTCCCACTGTGACGCATCCTGAGAACAACACACACGATGCGCTGGAGAAGTTTGTAAGGAGCAAATCCGCAAAGAAGCCCAGTGTGAGTCCGGTCGAGTTTGCAAACTCTTTTCCGAGCGCGGCCGACGATCTTACTGAGGAAATCGAAACATCTTGGCGTTGGCGAAGTGATGTTGATTTGAACCAACGAAGAACTGTTATCGTCGAAGCTTTTGCTGGATTGCCCTATGCAGAAAGGCTGATGTACGTCCGTCGGCCCGAGGAATGCGAGGAGACGGAACTGCTCGCGGATGTCTGGCTGTCGGTTAATGAGCACCTCGGCGTCGACGCCTCCTCCATCCCTGAATTGATTGCGCAGATAGGGGTCGCCCGTTTTGGTCATCAACCGAAGCTGGCCGACACCTTTTGCGGCGGCGGCTCGATCCCCTTTGAGGCTGCACGCATGGGCTGCGATGTTTATGCATCCGACCTCAACCCAATCGCGTGCATGCTGACCTGGGGCGCCTTCAACATTATCGGCGCGTCGCTGGAGCGACGTGCCGAAATCGAGCGTGTGCTGAACGAGATTGCAACAGCGGTCGATGCCGAAATCACCCGGCATGGCATCGAGCACGACAAGCACGGTAACCGGGCGAAAGCTTATCTCTACTGCCTGGAGACACGATACCCCAAAACCGGTTGGATGGTTCCCATGCTGCCAACTCGGGTTATATCTAAACAGCGCAATGTCATTGCAAGCCTTATCCCGGACCACGCAGCCAAACGTTACGTTATTGAGATCAATACCGGAGTTTCACCGGAAAAGATGGTTGAAGCCGCCAACGGTACCGTGCGTGATGGACGATTGATCCACCCGATGAATCCAGAACGCTCCGGGGTCGAGATTAGAACCATCCGAGGTGATTATCGGGACGCTGATGGAGTCTACCGTAACCGCCTGCGGCTCTGGGAGAAATCTGATTTCGTGCCCCGACCCGACGACATCTTTCAGGAGCGGCTCTATGCCATCCAGTGGATCACGAAGGCGAGTCTCGGTAAAGGGCGACAGGAGACCTTCTTTGCTGCGACCACCGAGGACGATCTCGATCTAGAACGTCAAGTCGAGACGATCGTGAGAAGCAACCTCGCGAGTTGGCAAGACGAGGGTCTAGTGCCTGACATGCCGATTGAACCAGGCGATAAGACGGATGAACCTATTCGCACGCGCGGCTGGACATACTGGCATCATCTATTTGGATCGCGCTCGATCCTTTTGCTGAAATCGATCTTGGAGTTATCAAGAAATCGACCAGAATCGGTTATCGCATTCTCTAATGCACCAGATTTTTGTTCACGATTGAACGGTTGGGGAACAAATGCCACCAGAGAAAGCCCCACTAACGTTTTTCAAAATCAAGCTCTCAATCCGAATTTCAGTTGGGGTTTTTATGCGACGACCAACATCATTGATATATATCTGAAGGCCGAGGGGATCCATTATCCCATTAACTCGCACACTGTTGTTGAAGCCATTCCGGCCTCACAGTATTCCACCAATGCCGATATGTTGGTTACTGATCCTCCCTATGCCGATGCGATCAACTATCATGAGATCCCCGAGTTCTTTATCGCTTGGCTGCGCAATAACCCACCTCCACCATTTGATCAATGGGCCTGGGACTCGCGGCGCAGCCTCGCCATCAAGGGCAAGGATGAGACCTTCCGTCGCGACATGGTAACCGCCTATGCCGCAATGGTCCGGCACATGCCGGACAGCGGCATTCAGGTGGTCATGTTCACGCATCAAGATGCGGGCGTCTGGGCTGACCTTGGCGCGATCCTTTGGGCCGCTGGCTTGCGCGTCACCGGAGCGTGGAACATCGTCACCGAGGCAGAGACAGCGCTGAAGGCGGGCAACTATGTTCAGGGGACCGTCTGCCTTGTACTGCGCAAGCGCCTACGCGAAGCCAACGCGCGACGAATGGAGATCGAGGCTGAAATTGAGGCAGCGGTGGCGCAGCAGCTCGAACGATTGACGGCCCTCAGCGAGACCTGGACCGCAGAGACGCTTTATACCGACGGGGACCTCACGCTAGCGGCCTACGCAGCTGCATTGCAGGTGGTTACATCTTACTCAACCATCGACCGTCAGCCGCTTGATCGTGATCTCTACCGCAAGCTTGCTAAGAACGAACGCACCATGATCCGCGACTTGGTCGAGTATGCGGCACAAGTGGCAAACGGATTGCTGGTGCCAGGGGGCTTTCCCCGCGACGCTTGGCGCGATCTCGGGCCGTCGGACCGCTTCTATGTTCGCATGCTCGACATGGAAGCCAAAGGCACGACCAAGGTCGCCGACTTCCAGAACTTTGCCAAGAGTTTCGCTTATGGCGACTACGCCACTGTGATGGCCTCTACCACCGCAAACGCGGCCAGCCTGGCTGGCGCCGCCGATCTCAAGGGCCGAATGCTCGATGGCGAGGGTTTCGCCAAGACCCAGTTGCGTCAGGTCCTGTTCGCGATCTGGAAGACGCTGGATGGCTCAGAACGCGAACCCGAAGCGTGGCGTGACGATTCTCAAGACTGAATATTCGGCCGATTATTGGCAGCGTCGCCAAAAGCTCATCGGCCTTGCCGAGTATGTCGCCGCCAAAACAAAGGACACCCGGCCTCACGAGAGCGTCGCAGCGCACGAGCTGGCAGAGGCGCTAAAGGTCGATCGGGTCTGACACATGAAGACGACGCGGCAGTGCTTAGCCAACTATGCCGCCTTCGGCTTGATGTCGCAGTTTGCGACTTCAAGTTTTCCCAAGCGGATATGAGCAGCCTGTCCACCATCAAGTTCGATGAGTTGCCCGTTCCAACCGTCCATGTCGTTCGGGGGGTTCCGACTATCATGGACGAGGACGTCGCCGATTTTTTCGGAGTGAAGACGGCGCGCCTCAACGAGCAAGTGACGCGGAACCAGGACAAATTCGGCAACGACTTTGCGTTTCAACTGACGCCCCAGGAGTGGGCGAACTTGATGTCGCAATCTGCGACATCAAACGCCCGATCACACGGCGGCCGACGGAAGCCGCCTCGCATGTTTACCGAGCACGGCGTCGTTATGGCCGCAACCGTGCTGCGGTCGGAGCGGGCCATTGCGGCGTCGCGCTTCATTATCGATGTCTTCGTCAGCGCGCGCCGGAACCAGCTTGAAACAGCGAAAGGGCAGAATTTACCGGCCCTCGTGGAATCGAAAGCGGCATTGCCGCTCGCGGCCGACGCTCGCAAGGGGATTCTCGCCAAGCTGGATATCGCGCTAGGCCGCGTGCTGGATGCGATTGCCGATCCGGTCGCGCAGACCACGGTGCGCGACGAGGCCCGTGCGATCGCCGCTGAGGGTCTCGATGCGATCAAGGAGTACCTTCGCAAGCCGGGCGCCCAGAACGAGAAGACGCTCGCCGAAGCCCACAAGCTCCTCAAGGAGGCCGAGGCCCTCGACGCCGACGTCCGAACCCGCCACATCGAAAGCCAGCATCGACAGCTTGCCTATCTTGCCAAACAACTCCGCATGGTGATCGAGATTCAGCGCTTTCTGGAGACCGGCAGCGTCGAAGGCTTGATCGCCGTGCTGAAGGACCTGGGCGGAGCGTAACGGTGCCTATTGAACGTTTCTCGTCCCGGCGCGAAGCGTTGGGCGACGTGCTGACCACGCGGCTCGCGGGTGCCTCATCTTATCTGCGAATTGCCGGGTATTTCCGCTCATCGCTCCTCGAGGTCGTTGGGGAGGCGCTTGAGCAGGTCGCTGAAATCAGAGTTGTCTGCAACGGCGATCTTGATCCCCACGATGTGAAGGTCGCCAGGGCGGCGCGCGACGGACAAGAAGCACTCGCGCGCACCCTCGTTTCATCCTGGCAATCGACCGAAGATGGGCTGGACCTATTGCTGGCGCGCGAGCGCTATCGCCGCCTGCATGACCTTCTAGCGTCTGGCCGCATGAAGGTACGCGTAGTGCCACGCGACGCCGATAATGTATTCGTTCATGGCAAAGCCGGTGTCATCCAACACGCAGACGGGCGGACCTATTCATTCGTTGGCAGCGTGAACGATTCCGCGACCGCGTTCCGCCATGCCTATGAGATTCTTTGGGGGGACGATGATGCGGGCGCCGCGGATTGGGTGCGCGAAGAATTTGAGCATTTCTGGAGGCAAGGTGTTGATCTACCGGACGCGGTGGTCAAGCACGTCGCTGCGATGGCGAGCCGCATCGAGTACCGCTCGATCGAGGAGGCGCGAGATGCCGCTGGTGACGTTGCTCCAGATGCCGTCCTCGCCGAGAGGCCAATTTACAAGGGCGGCCAAATTCTACGTCCGTGGCAAAAGCGGTTCGTTCAGACCTGCGTTGACGACCACAAGCTCCACGGCAAAGCGCGCTACCTGCTCGCCGACGACGTGGGTCTCGGCAAGACCCTCATTGGGATTATGTCGACCGGCCTTATTGTCATGGGCGATGACGAAGGCGAGCGAGGTGCACTGGTAAAGAAATCCTTTGGCGTTGTGATCCTCGACGAGGCTCACAAAGCGCGAGCATCGCGCGGTCTGCAAGGGCGTGATCCACCGAACCAGAATAAACTGCTGGAGTTTCTTCGCGCGGTAGCGCGCAACGCCCAGAACGTGATCCTCGGCACCGCCACTCCAATTCAGCTCAATGCAGTAGAACTGTGGGACCTGCTGTCCGCTCTCAACCAAGGCGCACCGCAGGTTCTCGGAACACACATGGACGGTGGCGAATGGACGCGGGAGGAATCGATCCAGTTTCTCACTGGCCAACGAGCTTGGCCGCAGAATGATACGAACCGCTGGGGCCTGTTTCGGAATCCACTGCCACCTGCCTCCGAGCATGCCGTATTCCGCGACATTCGCAACGACGGGCGGCTGGAGACCAGAGAGGTACTAGGCCCGCGCTTTGACGAACTTGGTCCCGATGTGCGGCGCGATTTTCTACAGGAGTTTGGGTCGCTCACGGAACGCCACAACCCGATCGTGCGCCGTGTTGTGCGGCGAACCCGTCCAATGCTGGAGGAGCGTGGGCTTCTCAAGCACATCGGCGTTATCGCTCACCCGCGCGCCGGCGATAGCTTGCCATCGGTCCTATTCGATGGTGAGGGTCTTGTTATGAGCCTAGCGTTCAACGCGGCCTATGAGGCCGCCGAGGCGTTCAGCCGTCTCTATGCCGTACGACGCCCCGGCGCTGGCTTCCTAAAGACGATTCTGCTTAGGCGCATCGGGTCGTCCGCACGGGCAGGACTGGAGACGGCGCGCCATCTCCTGGGGCGTATCAGCATTTCTTTGCCTGAGGAGGAAATTGGCGACGAAGGACTGCCAACAGATGATGCTCCGCCTGATCCGCAGGAGGTCGAACTACTTCGAGAGGTTGACCGAAATCTTGCCGCGGTGGTTAGCGGCACAGACACCGATCCCAAGGTTCAGGTGATCCTGCACTATCTCGGCGAGCAGAACTGGCTGGAGCGCAATGGCGCAATCATTTTCAGCCAATATCGAACGACCGCAGAATGGGTGCTCGAAGCTCTATGCGCTACCTACCCGAATGAACCGGTCGCCCTCTACGCAGGCGGCACGGCTTCGTTCGTTCAGCGCGGGACAGACCGCCGCTCGGCTAAACGCGAACACATAAAGGAGTCCATCCAGCGGGGCGACGTTCGCCTGGTCTGCGCGACAGACGCGGCAAGCGAGGGTCTCAACCTTCAACGGTTGGGAGCCCAAATCAACGTCGACCTGCCCTGGAACCCATCGCGACTTGAACAGCGCAAGGGGCGAGTACAAAGAATCGGTCAGGTTCGCGACGATGTTCACATATTGAGCCTGCGGTACGCAGGAACGGTCGAAGATCAAGTCTACGCCACCTTATCGGCACGCTTTGGCGATATATTCTCGGTGCTCGGCCAGCTCCCGGATGGCTTCGAGGACCAGTGGATCGATGCCGTTCTACGGGATCGTGATGCCGTCAAGAATTTCTCGCAGCGTGTCGAGAAAGAGCGTCCACCCATGGAATTGCGATACATGCGAGATGTTGCTGATGATCGCGGGCTCGATTGGGAATACACGGAGAAAGTACTGTCATCACGCGACCTGGACGAGTGGATGCGACAAGGATGGTGATCCTTACTGGCGGGCCTAGTCGGACAGCGTGACAGGTGTTCACCTTTTTTGTGGCTTCCGCGCGTGTGGCCGGTCAGAGGGTCGCGTCGTCCCAGACTCAATGCAGAGTGTCAGTTGCAGGCCATCCAAACTGGAAAAAGCCGACGTAGTATCGATTGTGCAGAAATTCCAAGTCATCCTCCCAGTCGTCAATCGCTACCGCGTAAGACTCTTCGTCGTGGCGCTTGGCGTTTCGAGTCAGCGCAGCCAATGTGTTGGCCAATTTGTTGAGTCTCTGCGCAGTCCGCGGCTTGGCCCATTCCAGGAGGTAGTGGAGGTCATTCAGCGGGGGTAGATGGCACTCGAAGGCGTAATCGAGGATGCAGCGCCGCGTGTCTCGCGAGGTCGGATGCGTTTTGCCGACGTGATATCCTAAAAAGTCCAACATGCCATGTTCCCTCCAGGCGAGGCCTTTTAGAGGGCGAGTCCCTGGCACAACGATTGTGGTTGGCCATGGGAACCACTTGCATTGCACCGCCCGAACTCCCCACGTGGACGAAACCTCCTGCCGCACCTGTATGGCTTGTTCTCGAAGGTTGTGATCTGGCTTCGCCAGGATGCGAAAGACATTTTGAAGCCGGCGCCGCAGCAGCTCATCTGAATCTGCGGATAGCCTGGAAGTACACTCGATCTGATTCATTGTCTGCTCCCGGCGCTGCGACGGTACGTCTTTGATCTGCGGTTGCGGAAAACTGTGATGCAGGTTGCATCACTGCTTTGCAGCACGGTGACACCTAGCAGCCTGTCAATCGAAACTCCTTCGGGCGTCGATGAGCCGAGTCGCCGAAGCTCCTTCCTAGATATCCAGATCGAGGAGCATCCATCGCCGCGCGGACGTTCCATGTCGGCGTAGCGAACAATTGCATCAACTTGGGCGGGTGTTATGCCTCGCTGCTGCGCGCGGAGCATTGCGTGGCGAGAACAAACAATCTTGGTCATGTCACGAGGCCTCCGAAAGTCTGATCGAACTGAACAGAGAAATAGATCGTCGGCACCGCGCAGACGTAGCCCGCGTAAAATCCCCTATCCTATTGCTTATGCCTTGAACTTTATGCAATAGAAGCAATATGTTACTATGCACTTTGGACCAAAAGTTCGGAAGGATACCGATGGTTAGTTCACGCTCGCGGGGCTCCATAAGGCCAAAAGCAATCGAAGCAAGCGGCACCAAAGAGGGTGAAGCTATTCGGAATTTCTTGGAGGGAGAACTTCCGCCGGGAGAAGTAAAGCAGGCAGCCTACCTCACGACCGTCTTGCTCGACGCCGGCGCGCGCTACGATCGCTATACTGCGAGAAAAGAAGAATGGATCAGTTATGCTAATCGGAGGAACCGGCTTGTGAGGATTACGAAGCTGGCAGGAGAGTTGATCTCCAGCTTATGCGAACTCGACATTCTCAGCCGCGATGACCTTGCAAGCCGGCTTGGCCTAAAGGAAGTTGAAGCGCTGATTGGCTCGATACACTTTCTCAGTAGAGAAACGAGCTATCTGGCCAACGGGGCGCAGAAAGATGGTAGGCCACGTGACCTAGCGGAAGAGCGATGGATTTTAGAAGTCGCAGACCTCTATGAGAACGCCTTTCGCAGGCCTGCACGTATCTGGGGGTCAGGCGATGAGAAGGTGGCGAAACGACGGGGCAAGTTCTACCAACTAATGGAGATTAGCCGTCCACCCTCGTTTCTCCGGTACGGCAAGTTGAGCCTCAGGCAGATCGAGCGGACACTTAGACGGAGAAGAGATCATAAAAGTCCCTTGACCATAGCACTGGAGCGCGCCACCAAAAGTGAACCTCCGCAGGCATCCGTACTAGACGTTGATGCAGTGTTCAACCGCCTTCGCGAGTTTGGAAAACCGAAGCCAGGCGTGTGAACTGAGAACGCGTCATCGACGACACGGTGCGCGGCGCGGGCGCTAAGACGTCCGACCATTTTGAAAGCCAAATGGCCATCACCCGAAGTGACTGCGCGAAAGAAATCCGGGACCAGAAGGTCGCTCCCCTCACCCGGATCGCGCAAGCGCGCGATCCGACCTCTCCCGCCCGAACTCGGGTTTACCCGAGTTCGGCATTTTAAGTGGCCGAAGTCGGATATATCCGACTTCGGCTGGGAGAGGTGGAAACTTCGCGTGGCAAATCACTTGTTGTCGTTGAACCCGATCGCGCTCGTAAGTCAAATTAACAACGCTTTAGCTGACCGATGGTCCCATCAGCGAACATGAAACGGATTGAGGGCCTTTGGGTCGAGCGCTTGCCAGACCCAACAGCTTTCCCGCGCTGCTCAATGTTGGGTCTCGTGAAGAACTCGACCCAACCTACACCGCGAACGGTTTACCCGATTTGAAGATGGGTACTATTGCTGCGCCGTGGCGCTATGATGGAGCGCCCGAGTCCGCGCTAGACTGCATTAGCGCAGCCGCGGGTCGTCGGAGCTACTCCGATTCGTCAGGCTGCAGCCTGCTTTGCCGCACGCCGCGCTTGTTTGGGCGGCGGAATGAGAAGGTCGGCGGGCACGCGGAAACGCGCGCGCAATCGCTGTACCATTGCCATGCTCAACTCTTTCTTGCCGCGCAGGACCTCGCTCACTCGGCTCGGCGTTCCGAGCAGGGGCACCATGTCCGCCCGCGTGAGGCCGTGCTGGTCCATGAGGTGCCGGATCAGTTCTGCC
>Ga0209526_10002112_pt1 | contig 13393 bp, 8 predicted proteins | sample JacPinW_OM2H0_M1_FD_188566 | JGI IMG/M metagenome (GOLD analysis project Ga0209526, IMG submission 188566) | Forest soil microbial communities from Algoma, Ontario, Canada - Jack Pine, Ontario site 1_JW_OM2H0_M1 (SPAdes) (version 2) | ecosystem: Environmental > Terrestrial > Soil > Boreal... | reverse complement strand
TCTCATGCGGCGCTCCTCGATGACCACGTTGCGCTCTTTGTAAAACTCACGCATGACCGGGTGAATGAAGCGTTCCGATTCAAGATAGGCCCAGAGCTCTAGCCGATTTTCCGGCAAAGAGTAATGATAAGCGGTTTCATCTTCGTCGGTGGAGGCGTTCAATCCTTCGGCGCCGTTGCTTTCTAGAATTTGAGAGAACTCGTTGGGCTTGACGTATTTTTGCGCGTCGGCGACAGCATCCTGCCAGGCCTTCTGGAGGTCCTTTAGTTTCTGGTCATTCCGGCCTACTCTCTTGTCCCGCTCTTCGATGTAAGCGGCGTACGCTTTTTCGACTCCCTGCAACGCAACTTTTTCGGCGGCATAGTCGGTGGTGCCGATCTTGTCGGTGCCCTTGAAGGCCATATGCTCGAACATGTGGGCCAGACCCGTTTTGCCCATGGGATCCTGCACCGAGCCCGCGTCCACATGGGTGTAGAAGGAGAACACAGGCGCTTCCGGGCGCTCGCAGATGATGACGGTGAGGCCGTTGTGCAGCTTCTTAAGCGTAATGTGTTTCTCGAAAGAAGCCAGGTCTTGCGCCGTGGCAAGAACGGAAAGCGCCAGAATAATCGCCCCCAAGGTAGGTACACGGTATTTCATCGGGCCTCCACTGCGATCGGGCGGAACGTGAATCGAAGCATGAGAGGAAAATTTGAAATTACGTGGGGAGAAGGGAGGTTGTCAAACGAGGCCGGCCGTGGCGACGCATCCTCAGGCTTCAAACACCCACTTCCCCCCAACCATGGTGCGCTGGATGGGAATGTTGATGAGCTGCGAGGGATCAACCTTGAACGGGTCTTGTCCGAGAACCACGAGGTCCGCCAGTTTACCCGGCTCGATTGATCCTTTCAGATTCTCTTCGAACGAGGCATAGGATCCATTCAACGTGCCCACCCTGATGGCTTCTTCCACCGAGATCCTCTGTTTCGGTCCCCACACATTGCCTTTGCTGTCGGTTCGGGTGACTTCGGATTGCAGCGCCATCATGGGTTCGAACGGCCCGGGCGGGTAGTCCGAAGCTTGTGTGGGCCTTACGCCTGCATCAATGAAACTCCGCAATGCAAACATGTGATTCAAGCGCTCCGGCCCGTACTCTTTCATTTTTTCGCCATGATAGTAGGCATAGGTCGAAAACGGTGTGGGGATCGCGCCCAGCACTTTGATCCGCTGGATGAGCGAATCGTTCACGACAGTGCAGTGCTCCAGACGAAAGCGGGGATTCGGGCGAGGCATCTCTCGCTGCAGGCGCTCGTAGACTCGCAAGGTAGTGTCAATCGCAACGTCGCCGTTGGCGTGCGTTCCCAGCTGCCAGCCTGCTTCATGCGCTTTGCGCGCCACCGGGTAAAGCTGTTCCTCGCCCGCCACCAGAATGCCAAGATCATCCGGACGACCGACATAGGGTTCGGAAAGCCGTGCCGTGCGCTCTGAAATAGACCCATCGCAAAGCATCTTCATCGCTCCCACCCGCACCCATTCGTCACCTAGCCCGGTACGGAGGCCCGCGGCCAGCATCTGGTCGATGAACTGATACCCAATCAAACAGTACACGCGGAAGGACAGTTCACCGGCCTCGCGCGCCTCCTGGTAGGCCCGCAAGTCATCCGGCGTGCCGAACGCATCGCCCACGGAAGTAACGCCCGTGCGCGTCATCATCTTTGAGATCAACTGGACGCCCTGGCGCCGGTCAGCGCGGGTGAAGTTAGAAGGAATGAGCTGCTGGAACCCGGTCTTGGCATTCTCGCGGATGTGGCCGGTCAGGTGCCCGGTAACCGGGTCGTGATCGTACTTGCCGCCCGGAGGATCAGGGGTGTGGTCGTCGATCTCCACCATTTTCATGGCGACCGAATTCACCCAGGCGGTATGCCCGCCGCGATGCTCTACAAACACCGGGTGATCCGGAACTGCGCTATCGAGATCGGCGAGACTCAGCGGACGGCCATCCGAGGTCTTGGTGTCGTCGTATTTGAAGCCAAGCACCCATTCGCCGGGTGGCATTTGGCTGGCGCGCTTTCGCAGGGCAGTGAGAATGTCGGCAATTGACCGCAAGTCGCAGTCCACCATTCGTAAATGATCGAGACCAGCTTCGGCGGGATGCGTGTGTGCATCAATGAAGCCGGGTAACACCGTGTTACCTCCGAGATCAATCTTCTTTGCCCGGCCGCCCGCCAGGGCAAGAACCTCCTCATTCGAGCCCCCCGCCAGGAATCGTCCGCTTGAGATCGCCACCGCTTGTGCCCGCGGCTGGCGTGCATCTACGGTCCAGATGTTGCCGTTGTAAAGAATGAGATCCGGTTCCGTGCGCTCCAGCGGAAAAAGCGCAAGTGCGCTCCACGATCCGAGTCCGCACAAAAACTCACGGCGTGAACTGGACATAGACTCGTCTCCATCCCCGCCGAATTGAGCATCAAAACGCAGGCAGCCGGGGAGCGCCACTATACTAAACGGCAATCGTTCGTTCCAGTCGGCGATGCCGAAGGCCTGACCGGAAAGCGCAAGAGCCGCGAAGCGTGGGAGCAAAGAGAGGAAGCGTGAGCCATTCACACGTAGTCGAGATTCAGGGCAAGCAGCTGAAGTTGTCAAACTTGGACAAAGTTCTATATCCCGCGACTGGCTTCGCCAAGGGACAGGTCATCGACTACTATGCCCGCATCGCACCCGTTCTCGTGCCACATCTGGCTGGACGGCCCTTGACCCTCAAACGGTATCCAAACGGTGTGGACCGCGAATTCTTTTTTGAAAAGAACGCGACCGTACATCGCCCGGACTGGATCAAGACCGCGCCCATCTGGAGCGAAGGCAACCGGCGCAACGTCAACTACATTCTGGCCAACGATCTGCCGACGGTGGTCTGGATGGCTAACCTGGCGGCCATCGAACTGCACCCCTCGCTTTCTCTGGCAAAAGACATCAACTGTCCCACCATGATGGTTTTTGATCTCGACCCCGGCCTGCCCGCGGACATCGTGCAATGTGCGCAGGTCGGCACCTGGCTGAAGGAGATTTTCGAGCACTTCGGCTTGCAGAGCTTTCCCAAGACATCCGGTTCCAAAGGGCTGCAGATATATGTTCCGCTAAATACTCCTACCAGCTACGAAGCCACTAAACCATTCGCCCACGCACTCGCCCGATTGCTCGAAGACCAACATCGCGATCTGGTGGTTTCCGATATGAAGAAGGAATTGCGCAAGGGCAAGGTGTTGGTGGACTGGAGCCAGAACGACGAGCACAAGACTACGATCGCGGTTTATTCCCTGCGGGCGCGCGAGCATCCCACGGTGTCGACGCCAGTGAAATGGGAGGAAGTCGAGCGCTTGCTGAAGAAGAAAGACCCGAGCCTACTGGTATTTGAAGCAGACCAAGTCATCAAGCGTGTAGAAAAATCCGGAGACCTCTTCGAGCCCGTTCTTAAACTGAAGCAGAAATTGCCAACTCTAGCCGGAATCGAGGAGGGAACATCCGCAGCGGTCGAAACTGGATTGGAAATGTCGGCGCAGGCTGGGGCGCAGGCCAGGAGTCGGAAGGTGAATGCGAAACCTGCACCTAAGCGAGCGGAGGCCGCCAAGAAGCGTCGGAAATAATCGGGCGCTCTGGAAAAAGCGCGAATGCCAGACTCTCAATCTAGGGTTCAAAGGTCAGATATGGCGCAACTCTACGTTGGCACCTCGGGATGGGCGTATCCCAGCTGGAAGCCAGACTTCTATCCTGCGAAGCTGCCGCAAAAGAATTTCCTGCAGCACTATGCTACCCGGCTCAACACCGTCGAGGTCAACTTCACCTTCCGGCAACTAGTCAAGGAAACGACTGTCCAGAAGTGGATCGCCGAGACGCCCCCGGGCTTTCGCTTTGCTGTGAAGGCGCACCAGGTCATCACTCATATCAAACGGCTCAAGGGGACGGTCGATTTTGTCCCCCGTTTTCTGAGCACGATCGAGCCGCTGGCCCAGGCAGGGAAACTTGGTCCGGTGCTGTTCCAATTGCCGCCGAATTTGAAGGCCGACCTAAAGCTGCTTGAGGAATTTCTTGCCGACTTGCCGCGCGCCGTTGCTGCGGCATTCGAGTTCCGCCATCCTTCTTGGTTCACGGATGAAATCTTCAATCTGTTGCGCAGTAACAACCGGGCGCTTTGCATCGCCGAAACCGAAGAGCGGGTTACGCCCGACGTCGTGACCGCCGACTTCTGCTACTACCGCTACCGCAAGCCGTCTTACACTCTCGACGAGCGCCGCGTGATGGTGGATCGAATCCATGAACATCTGGGCCAGGGGCGGAACCTGTTCGCGTACTTTAAACATGAGGAAACGCCGGAGGGCGTGATGTATGCCGTGGAAGTATTGCGGGAAATAGATCCCCCGCCCGGATCGAGTAGGCAATGAAGATACCCTACGTTGTCGCCGCTATTGGTTTCTGCGTTGTCGCATCTATGGCGTGGTCGTCGCCGCGCTCAGCACCGCGCACCGTCCATGTCTTCGTGGCCTTGGCCGACAATCAGTATCAGGGCATTCGTCCCCGTTCCAGCAAGGTTGGGAAACGGGGATGATCCCGACCACAACCTGTATGGGGGCTCCGCTTATGGAGTGAAGACCCTTTTCAGCCGCAGCTCGGAGTGGGTGTGGGTGACCTCCTCCCAAACCCGAAGCCCGGCGTGCTGGAACGCTGTGTATTCAAGCACCGCACAACCGATGTCTATCTGGTTGCAGATGCTTATCGAGGCAGAGAGATTCGGCAAGCGATTCTTGCTTTTCTCGACGCGGCAGCTGGAACTGGCTGGGAAAGGATCACGGTGCAGCCTGCCTCGCCCACAGTGCCCCTGAACATTGGCGGCGGATCAAACCTGGTTGTTTACCTCGGACACGATGGGCTGATGGATTTTCAGCTACCCAAGAAGTAAAGACCACATTCGGCGTGAACCCATCGCTCTTGCCAGCCAATCCTATTTTGCCGCCGCAAGCGTCCGGCGCGTACCCCTTGTTGTGGACGACCGGCTTGATGGCTCCGGAAGCCTACACGCTGAAGAGCGCGCTGGATGGCTGGAATTGCCGGAGATAGCGACGAACAAATCCGCAACCGTGCTGCGCCGGCATATGCGAAGTATCAGAATGTGGTTTCGTGGGGCACACCAACTCCTGACCAGCGCCTGGCCGTTCGAACGCTGACGCATCCTATCCAGCACTTTCCCCAGCGTCCGATAACGCGCATACTCGTTCTGTGACTTCTGCAGCCAATTCCCGCGTGGTTTCGGGATTTCTCGACTATCTGAAGATTGAGAAGGGGTTAGCGCCCCTCACGGTGGCAGCCTACACCACCGACATTGGGCAATTCGCCAGTTTTCTCGTGAAACACAAGCACACACTGCTCCATGCCCGGCGTAACCATGTGCGCGATTTCATCCAACAGCTGTTCGCCAATTCCGTAGACGGTCGATCTGTGGGACGAAAGCTCTCCGCGTTGCGCCACTTGTATCGTTATCTGCTGCTCGACAAGCTGGTCGAGCATGATCCCACGCTCAATATCGATTCGCCCAAGCAATGGAAGGTCTTACCCAAGGCGCTGGCCCGCGACGAGATCGAAGCCATGCTGTGCAGTCCGCACCCAGCTTCGGGCCGCAAGGAGGCAGAAGCAAGGGCAGAGCGGAATCGAGCCATGCTCGAAGTTTTTTACGCCGCCGCGTTGCGTGTTTCCGAGATCATCGGAGTCAAGCTCGAAGACCTGAAGCTCGATCTGGGTTACGTGCTGGTACGCGGAAAGGGCGACAAGGAACGGATTGTGCCCCTGGGGAAGGGCGCACAGGATGCGCTGACCGAGTACATGCAACACTGGCGACCAATTCTCGCGAAAGGGAAGACTTCGCCGCTCCTGTTCTTCGGACGAGGCGCACGGAAGTTGAGCCGGCAGCGCGTCTGGCAGATGGTTCGCGCCGCTTCCGCGGGCGCAGGACGTAATGTCAGTCCGCACATGCTGCGGCACAGTTGTGCCACGCACATGGTGGAAAATGGCGCAGATTTGCGCACAGTGCAGACGATCCTGGGCCATGCCGATATTTCAACCACGCAGGTGTACACGCACCTGGCGCTAGATCGGCTGAAGAACGTGTATCAGAAACATCATCCGAGAGCGAAGGCAAGAGGTTGAATGGTTACCAAGCTTGATCAATGTAGGCGGCCGCCCCGCCCCGCACTCCGAGGGCGGGCGCGCGGACGCCTGTCGCTACATCGCTTTTGAGAAATAATGTAAAGAAGCTGTGATGAGAGCCACCTCGAGAACCACGGCGGTCGACAAAGCCGTACGCGATTTTCTGCAATCGCTGCGCCAGCGTAATGCCTCGGCTCACACCATCAAGGCCTACAGTGGCGATCTGGATGAATTTGCTTTCTACGTCGGCTGGCGCGGATGGCGCAACATCGACCACGTCACCATTCGTGGATTTCTATCTCATCTCTACGAAAAGGGGCTGGGCAAACCATCCGTGGCACGCTCGTTGGCGGCGGTGCGGTCGCTCTATCGCTGGCTGGCACAGGAGGGAGTGGTCGAGCAGAACCCCGCAGTCTTAGTGTCGACCCCGAAACTTCCTAACAAGCTTCCGCGAGTTCCGACCATTGAAGAAATGAACAGCGTGCTCGACGGGCAAATGCCCGAGGTTGCTTCCTTTCCTGAGCGCGACCGGTTAATGCTAGAGCTGCTCTATGGCTGTGGCATCCGGAATTCGGAGTTGATCGGAATCAACATCGATGATATTCGCTTGAGCACGGAGGCCATTCTCATACGCGGCAAAGGCAAAAAAGAACGCTACGTACCCTTCGGCGACTCGGCAAAGGCCGCACTCAAGGCTTATCTACCGGCTCGTCAGCAAATGTTAGCGGAACGTAAGAAAAGCGCGGCGGCATTGCTCATCAACCGGCGGGGGGGGCGGCTCACGACTCGCAGCGTGGGACGAATCATCAAGAAAATTGCGGTTGCCAAAGGGCTGTCTCCGGACGTCCATCCGCACACATTACGCCATGCCTTCGGAACGCACATGCTGGAGGAAGGCGCCGACCTTCGTGCCATTCAGGAAATGCTAGGCCACGAGCGTCTTTCGACTACCCAACGCTACACGCAGCTTTCTATCAAGCACGTAATCCGGGTCTACGACCAGACCCATCCACGGGCCAAGTGACGGGCTTCAGGACCGCGCAGAAGGCCAATTACCTCAGTAATTTGGAGTGGCTGCGCCTGTGCTTCAACATAGCTAGGCTGGGCGTGCTTCCGCTACCGGATCGCTGGAACCCATCCCGTGCCGTGACGTGACGCCTGCGGCTATCGGAAAAAAATTGTGCAAAAAATAAACAAAGAGCTCTTGTTGCTGCTGTTCCTGGTACTAATCTCGGCCATGATCCATTTCCTGGTGGCCGCTCAGGCCATGGCTTTGGTCTTCTATTTTCTGCCGACCCTCTATTCGGCCTATCATTTCGGGCGGCGTCATGCCACGCTGACTGCCTGTGCCAGCGTGTGTTTAGTGGTGCTGATTGCACACGTGAATCCCGCCATGTTCAGTCGTCGCACGGACTCTATGCCGCTCGACAGCCGATGGTTTGATATTACCGTCTGGGGTGGGGTTCTGGTTGTGACTGCCTACGCCATGGGCACGTTGTATGAGCAGAACCAGAAAAGCCTGAGCGAGTTAAGAGACGGGTATGACGGGATGCTGGTGATCCTGCAGCAGTTTCTGTGCCACCAGAAAAACAGCGAGGCTGACTCGTTCCGTGTTTCGTCGTATGCGACCAGGATTGCGGCCGCTCTTGGGCTCGACTCGGAAAGTAGCGAGGACCTCCGCACGGCCGCCTTATTGCGGAATGTGAACGAGATTGGCATCAGCAATGAGATCCTCTACAGGGCCGCCAATCTTTCTGAGGAAGATTTGGAAAAAGGCATGCGCAAGGCGGAGAACAGGAGCGCCACCAAGGCGCAGCTTATGGGTGGGTCGCTGCGCCGTGCGATTCCCATTCTGGTCGCGGCACAGCAGTTGAACGCTACGGGCGCCAGTCCGGCTGATTCCGTCGTCGAAGTGCAGATCCTGAACTTGGCAGAGAAATTTGAGTCACAGGTCAACCACGCGAGTGCAGGGAAAATGACTTCTGTCCAGGCGGTCGAAAAGATCTCGAAAGAATCCGTGGGTAATTACGATTCAATGATCGTGGATGCTTTCATAAAAGCCTTCGCAGAGAAAACGCAAGCAGTCGGGAAGTAGAGTAGCACCGGGATGCCTGCCTGCTTGGAGCGTAGATCTCGCCTCGCGCGGCATCATTGATGGGTTGCTTCTACGGATGTCTCTTCCGCTTGTCCTCCCTGCAATCCCTTCCACATCTCAACCACGCGCGACTTCAGCTCCGCCGTGAGCCTTTCGTACGCCACTTCCGATGCCTCCGATTCCAACGGAGGATAGATCGGATCGCCGAATTGGATCTTGAGCGGCGCGAACTTTTGAAATGGCTTGCCTCGCGGCCAAGCTTCGTAAAAGCCCTCAATGGCTACGGGAACAATCGGTGCCTGCAGGTGAATGGAAAGAATGGCGGCGCCCTTCTTGAAGGTCCTCGGAGTGCCATCAATACTCCTCTCGCCTTCAGGATAGAGAATGAGGACGCGGCCATGCCCCAGCCCGTAGGCGCCAGCGCGCATCGCAGGAATCAGGTTCGCATTTGGATCAACGACCATGACGCGCAGCCAGCGCGCTAGGCGACGCATGAAGCCGGAACCGAATATTTCGCTCGTGCCTACCGAAAACAGGTTGCGAAATACTGGCCACGGCACGACCGCTCCGAGGATCACCGGGTCGAGAAAGCTTTGGTGGTTGGAAGAAATGATATAGGGGCCGCCCAGGGGAAGCTTTTGCAAACCGCTCACGCGCAGATGAAACCGGTCGTAGGCAAAAATCTGCATCAGGCGGGTCAGCGCATACCAAAAGTGTTCCGCGAAACGTTTTGGCCGAGCCAGCGCCCGAACTTCCGGGTCGGTGGACTGTTCTTGCAAAACCGATTTCCACCCTCCAGGCTGCGCACGCGAGGGGGCAATGGTTTTTCCGTGTGCGGCGCTCTCGCGAATTGCATCCACCAAATCGCGCACGGTATAGATTTCAGCCAGGCTCGATTCTTCTATGTCCCCACCCATCTCTTTCTCGAGTGCAACCAGCAATTCAATCCGCTGCATGGAGTCGAGACCCAGATCAAGTTCAAGATTGTCGCCGGGCCGGATCACTTCAGGCGCTGTCTTTGCCGCTTCGCGAATAACATTCAGTCCCTGTTGCACCTCGGGCTGCTCCAGCCATTTGGAATCTTCGGCGCTCAGCCTCGGTTGGGGGCCAACTTCGGAATCGGCCTGGCCTTTCTTCTGATTCGCACGCACCCGTTTTTCCATCTCGAAGCGTTTGAGCTTGCGAGTGGTCGTGCGCGGCAAGGCCTCTTGCCAGATTTCGTAGCTGCCAATGCGTTTGGTTGATGGAAGTTGCGCCGACAGACCTTCAATGTCGAAGCGAATTACTTCCTTGGCGTTAACGATCTTGCGCTCTTTTAGCAAATCAAAATCTGGTACCAGCACGGCGTGCAGGTGGTCGGAGGCGGGATTGCCAGGCTCGCTCTCCAGTGCCATCACGCCGATTTCCTTGATGTAGGGAGATTTGAGATAGTAAGACTCAACTTCCTCGGGATAAACGTTCTTCCCATTGCTTAAGACAATCACGTCCTTCTTGCGACCGGTGATAAACAGATTGCCGTCCGAGTCGAAATAGCCAAGATCACCGGTATGGAGCCAACCCTCTTTCAGGACCGCAGCGGTGGCGTCCGCCCGGTTCCAGTAGCCCTCCATCACAACGGTGCCACGGATGGCAATTTCACCCACGGCGGGCCCGCCATCTTCACCCGGTTGCGGGTCGACAATCCTTCCTTCCACCCCGGGTAGCGGCGGTCCGACTGAACCGATCACATTGTGGTGGGGAAGGGCGGCGAAGGCAGCGCCGGTGGTTTCGGTGAGACCATAAGCTTGCAAGACATCAATGCCCAGCGCGTGGAAGTCGTATCCGATCTGCGGATCGAAGCGCGAGCCTCCCGTGATCAGATAGCGCATTTTGTCCCCGAAGGTATGGTGCAGTTTGCCGAAGAAGATCCGGCCAGCATTAAGCCGAATAACACGCAGCCCACGGTTGAGTGCCATCAAGGCCTTAAGCCCCCAGCCCGCCAGCCTGCCCCGTTTTTTTACTTCCTTAAAGATGCGCTCGTGGATGAGGTAGAAAAATTGCGGCACGACTGCAAAAATAGTGATCTGACGCTCGCCGAGCGCGCGCAGCAGTTCTGTCGTGTTCAGCGTCTCCAGATAAACCACGCGTGCGCCTTTCACTAGGGGCAGCAGAAGGTTGGCCATCTGGGAGAGCACGTGAAAGAGTGGCAACACGCCGAGCACGGCATCTTCCGGACCGACGCGTGCCCAACTGAATACCGCTTCCACTTCGCCCATGAGATTGGCGTGAGTAAGCATCACGCCTTTGGGGTCGGAGGTAGTGCCCGAGGTGTAGAGCAGGGAAGCGACACGATCCGATGCAACCGGAGCCGGTGCCAGGCCACTCGGACCCGAAGCGCGCGGGCCAGAAGCAAAGATGCTGTCGAGCTCCGCTAGTGGAGCGTCCTGGTTTGGGCCGCCTTGGTTTGACCTTTGCTTCCGTTCGGCCGGGTTAGTCAGCACAATCTTGATCGGCAGCGAGGACACGGCCTCCCGAGCGATGGTGAGATGTTGGATGTCGCAAAACAACAGGGAACTGCCGCTATCCTTCAGCAAAGTCGCGATCTGATCTGAGTGCAAGGCGGTGTCTAGCGGAACGGCGGTACACCCGGCTGCGACGGCACCCAGAAACACGGCCACCCAACGGGGATGGTTGTCGGCCAAAATCGCGATGCGCGCTCCGGGCTGAAATCCATCCTTGGCCAGCCAGGAACCGACAGACTCCGCCATGTGCCGAACCTCGGCGTAGGTGTAACTCTCAACCCGATCCCGGCGCTGGATCTCGAGGGCGACACTTTGAGGCCAGTGTTCAACACACTCAACGAAGCGGTCGTAGAAGGTGGGCATTGGTCAGCGGGAAATATTACACGAGAACGGGCGTGGATAGACTAAACCTTGGATCGCAGAGGACGCTGAGATCTCGCAGGGGGAAGCGGGAGGTTCTCTGCGAACTCTACGATTTAGGGCCCTACCCAGCGACTTACACGCAACCCCCGCATCTAATATGCTAGGCTTCTAGGTTGCGGGTGGGGTTGCCTCCAAGGTGTTTCGATTTGATTAACACTCTATTAGGTAAGGTCTTCGGGACCAAAAACGAGCGCGAACTGAAGCGTTTGATGCCTCGAGTTGAGGCCATCAACGCGCTGGAGCCGCAAATGCAGCAGCTCTCCGACGATCAGTTGCGTGCCAAGACGGATGAATTCCGGAAGCGTGTCCAGGATCGCCTGGCGCGCCTCCCCGATACCCAAGCAGATCCAGACCCCGACCGCAGCAAGCAGCTTGAAGACGAACGGACCAGAATAATCAACGAAGCGCTGGACGACATTCTGGTGGAAGCTTTCGCCGTTGTGCGTGAAGCCGGCCGGCGAGTCTTGCAGATGCGTCACTTCGATGTGCAGCTTATCGGTGGCATGGTGTTGCACGAGGGCAAAATCGCCGAAATGAAGACCGGGGAAGGAAAAACTCTGGTCGCAACGCTGCCAGTTTATCTTAACGCGCTGAGCGGTCGCGGAGTGCACGTGGTCACGGTCAATGACTACCTGGCCAAGCGTGATTCCGAGTGGATGGGCAAACTTTATCGCTTCCTGGGACTGACCGTAGGCGTGATCGTGCATGATCTGGATGACGAAGAGCGCCGTGAAGCCTATGCTGCGGACGTCACATACGGCACCAACAATGAGTTTGGTTTTGACTACCTGCGCGACAACATGAAGTTCGATCTGCACGATTGCGTACAGCGGAAGCACAATTTCGGCATTGTGGACGAAGTCGATTCCATTTTGATCGATGAAGCCCGCACCCCGCTCATCATCTCCGGCGCCAGTGAGGAGTCCACCGACAAGTACGCCAGGGTCAATCGGATCATTCCCAAGCTGGAAAAAGGCGAGGAAATCGACACCGCGCCAGGTGAACCGAAAGAGCTCACCGGCGACTTTGTGGTGGATGAGAAGCACAAGAGCATTACGGTTACCGACGTAGGCTGGGAAAAGGTGGAGCAGCTTTTGGGCATCGGGAATATTGCCGACCCCGAGAATTGGGACCTGAAGCACCACGTCGACACGGCAGTCAAAGCGCACGCGCTTTACCGGCGCGATGTCGAGTACGTCGTGAAAGACGGTGAAGTCATCATCGTGGACGAGTTCACCGGCCGCTTGATGCCCGGTCGTCGCTGGTCTGATGGTCTGCATCAGGCCGTGGAAGCCAAGGAAAACGTCAAGATCGAGCGCGAGAATCAGACCCTGGCCACCATTACCTTCCAGAATTACTTCCGCATGTATAAGAAGCTGGCAGGCATGACCGGCACGGCGGAAACGGAAGCCGCAGAGTTCGAGAAGATTTATCGCCTGGAAGTGATGGTGATCCCCACCAACAAAGCGATGCTGCGTTTAGAAAACCCGGATGTCGTCTATCGGACGGAAAAAGAGAAGTATTACGCCGCTTCCGACGAAATCCAGAGGCTTCATGGGACCGGCCAGCCGGTACTCGTCGGCACCACCTCCATCGAAAAATCGGAGCGTCTCTCTGAACTGCTGAAGAAGAAGAACATCAAGCACGTCGTGCTCAACGCCAAATATCACGAGCGCGAGGCTGAGATCGTGGCGCAGGCCGGACGCAAAGGCATGGTGACGATTGCCACCAACATGGCGGGGCGCGGTACAGATATCCTGCTGGGCGGCAATCCTGAATTCATGGCCAAGCAGGAGTGCGTGAAGAAGGGAATCGCGCAGCCGCTGCGCGCCGCTCAGGGCAAGATTCAAGTTGATGTCGATGAAACCAGAAGCACAGTGTGGTATTACGCCGGCAACGAGTACGTCGTCCCCACCGATCAGTGGGCAGAAGTTTTCAACCGGTACAAGGCTCAGACCGATAAAGAACACGACGACGTGACTGCAGTCGGCGGACTGCACATCTTCGGTACCGAACGCCACGAGGCGCGGCGAATCGATAATCAGCTTCGCGGCCGAGCCGGTCGGCAGGGCGATCCCGGGTCCTCCCGTTTCTATTTATCGCTCGAAGATGACCTGATGCGCATCTTCGCCAAAGAGTGGGTGTCGAACCTGCTACAACGATTGGGCATGGAAGAGGGCATCCCCATCGAATCGCGGCTGATCAC
>Ga0209526_10002111_pt1 | contig 13394 bp, 10 predicted proteins | sample JacPinW_OM2H0_M1_FD_188566 | JGI IMG/M metagenome (GOLD analysis project Ga0209526, IMG submission 188566) | Forest soil microbial communities from Algoma, Ontario, Canada - Jack Pine, Ontario site 1_JW_OM2H0_M1 (SPAdes) (version 2) | ecosystem: Environmental > Terrestrial > Soil > Boreal... | reverse complement strand
ATCACCGCAATCAACTCCAACACGGCTCCTGGATCTTTCAGCTCCAAAAATCCTAACCATCCTTTTTTCCCTTGAAGACCGATAGAAAGCCTACCAATCCTGGCGGATCCATTCGTGTTCATTCGCGTCCATTCGTGGTTTCATTCGGATCCAAACGCGTGCATTCGTGGTTTGATGAAATCTTCCACCGAGCGTTTCAGTGATCGGGTAGAACAGTATGACCGATATCGCCCGCGCTATCCAAATGCGCTGCTGGATTTCCTGGTAAGCAAGACGCGGCCGCCGGCTACCGTCGCTGACATCGGATCAGGAACCGGGATTCTTTCCGGCCAACTCCTCCCATTCGGTTACCAAGTTATGGCCGTCGAACCAAATAAACCGATGCGCGAAGCGGCCGACGCCCGGCTATCCGAGCACCAAGCGTTTCAAAGCGTCGATGGCACCGCGGAAAACACGACGTTGCCTTCATTTTCGGCGGACGCGGTCATCTGCGCTCAGTCTTTTCATTGGTTCGATCGAGCGAAATGTCGAACCGAATTCGATCGGATCCTTCGTCCAAAAGGTCTCATCGCACTGATTTGGAACGATCGGGTTCGGCGAGATCCATTGATGGAGCAATACGATGAACTGCTCACCAGATTCGTTCCCGAATATCCTAATTGCTCGCACCGCAGAGTTTCTCCGGAGGATATCACGGAATTTTTCGCGAACAGTTCGTTCGAGCTATTTACGTTTCCAAACCATCAATTTCTGACGCGAGACGAATTCCTGGGACGGCTTGTTTCTTCCTCGTATGTACCGCTCGCCGGAGAGCCGGGCCACAAAGAGTTGATCGAAGCATGCAACGCCCTCTTCGATCAGTTCGCTATGAACGGGTCCATCCGGTTTTTCTACGAGACGAAGCTTTATCTCGGGCGCTAAGCAAAGAGCTTCTGGTGGACGGCGCCAGCATTAAAGCGACTTTACCCTGAGCCCCGGAAAACCGTGCACGAGAGGCTGTTCACCACTCGCGTTCGGCCTTTGTAATTTGACTTTCGCTCGACGCACCGCCTCTTCAACTTCTGCCGGCAGTTGGTGTTGATCACTGATTCCTACCAATTGTGTTACAATGGCTTCCAACCCCTGCTCGAGGGCAACGACGACAGCGGGTAGAGTGCTCGTGCGAGCGGCGGTAGGGCGTGTCCGTCTCGGACCGCCGACGTGTCCGCCGAAGCCTTCGATGTCGTTGTGTTTTGGCAGACACCCTCCTCCCTCTAGGGACTAGGCGGGCTGCGTGTTTGGTGACTTGATCGCTAGGAAAGGGCTTGCACGGGGGCTAATCGGATTAGATCTGAAGAAATGCGCGTCTTCGACAGTCCCGCTTTGACAGCACCGCAAGTTCAGCTTTTCTCCAATGGCCGTTATCACCTTACCATCAGTAGTGCGGGCGGCGGATACAGCCGCTGGCGTGATCTGGCAGTCACGCGTTGGCGTGAAGATGCCACGCGCGATTGCTGGGGAGCTTTCATCTATGTGCGCGATATCGCGTCCGGAGAATTCTGGTCCGCTGCTTATCAGCCGGCTTTGCGTTCGGCTGAAGCTTATCAAGTGACCTTTTCGGAGGCCAAAGCTGAGTTTCGCCAACGCCGAGGCGACCTGGAAATCCACACGGAAATCTGTGTGTCTCCGGAAGACGACGTGGAAGTACGACGGGTTTCTCTAACGAATCATTCCGGCACGCATCGCTCGCTCGAGCTGACAAGTTACGCTGAGGTTGTGCTCGCAATTCCTTGGGCGGATCTGGCCCATCCGGTTTTCAGCAACCTCTTTGTGCAAACTGAGTTCCTGCGGGAACGCAGCGCCATCCTCTGCACCCGACGCCCTCGCTCCGAAACAGAAGAACGGCCGTGGCTCTTGCATTTGATGGTGAGCGAAGAAAGTGGCCAGATCTCCTGCGAAACGGATCGCGCCAGGTTTGTTGGACGCGGCCGATCCGCGGCCGATCCGGCCGCAATGCGGAACATTTCCCCGCTTTCCAATACGGTCGGTTCCGTCTTGGACCCGATCGCCTCGCTTCGAGGAACGTTCACTCTCGCTCCCAATGAAACCCTCCGTGTCGCTTTTGTTCTTGGTGCAACGGAGAGTCGCGACGCCGCGTCGGCTCTTATCGAAAAATACCAGAAACCCAGTGCGGTAGACCGGTCATTCGATCTCGCCAGAAGCCGCAGTGAGGCTACTTTGCACCAGCTCGGCATTACCGAAGCAGAGGCCGAAATTTATGCACAACTGGCCGGCGCTCTGATTTACGTCGATCCAGCTCGACGAGCGGATTCCAACGTACTGCTTCAGAACCGGCGAGGACAGAACGGACTCTGGAGCTACGGCATCTCCGGAAACCTCCCGATCGTTCGGCTGCGGATCAGGGATGCGAACAAAATAGAGATCGTAAAGCAACTGATTCAGGCGCACTCATACTGGCGAAGCAAAGCGCTGGCAGTGGATCTGCTCATCTTGATCGAGGACGTTTCGGAATCGCGCCAGTTCCTCTACAACGAAATCATTGGCCTGATCGCACTTGGACGCGAACCTGGAATACTGGACAAGCCGGCGGGAATTTTTGTTCGAGACCGGGCGCAAATCCCGGAAGAAGATCAGACGCTGCTGGCAGCGGCGGCCCGCATCGTCCTGACCGATCGAGACGGAACGTTGGCAGAACAATTGAATCGGCCGGAGAGTGACACCTCGATCGCAGAGCTGAGACCGACGCAGCCCACCTTCCCTAGCGAGTCCACCCAGCTCGCACCGCGCGAGCTGGTTTTTCAGAACGGGCTTGGCGGCTTCACCCCCGACGGATGCGAGTACGTGATAACATTGGAATCGGAGCAAACGACACCCGCCCCTTGGGTGAATGTGATTGCCAATCCGAACTTTGGAACCGTCATATCTGAGAGTGGGGGCGCGTATACTTGGTCGCAGAATTCTCACGAGCTTCGGCTAACACCTTGGAACAATGATCCAGTAACAGATGCCACCGGAGAAGCGTTTTACCTCAGGGACGAGCAAAGCGGAGATGTCTGGTCACCGACCCCTGGGCCGGCACGCGGCGCGACCCCTTACGTGATTCGGCATGGTTTTGGCTATTCCGTATTTGAGCATACCGAAAATGGCATTATTTCGGAACTGACAGTTTATGTTGCTATTGATGTACCGGTAAAGTTCGCAGCGCTAACATTGCGCAACGTTTCCGGTCGTGCACGACGAATATCCGTAACTGGGTACTGGGAATGGGTGTTTGGTGATCTGCGCCAAAATGGTTTACTTCACTTGCAAACCGAAGTGGAAGCTAACAGTGGAGCGTTACTGGCACGTAACCCTTATAGCGCCGAATTTTCCGAATGGATCGCATTCGTTGACGTCGATGCTTCGATGCGAACCTTAACCGGAGATCGGAACGAATTTCTTGGCCGAAACGGTGACCCGTCGTGCCCGGCAGCGCTGAAGCGAGAACATCTCTCCGGCAAAACTGGAGCCGGTTTGGATCCGTGTGGAGCGATGCAAATCACTCTTGATCTGCCGGACGGCCAGGAACGAGAAACCTGTTTTCGTCTGGGCGCTGGCCGCGGCCTAGCGGAGGTACAAGATCTGATTCAGCGCTTTCGGGGGGCGCAGGCTAGCCAGACAGCGCTTGAGGCCGTTCGGCAATATTGGAAGCAAACGCTTGGCACAGTTCAGGTCGAAACTCCCGATCCATCGGTAAACCTGATTGCCAACGGTTGGCTGTTCTACCAGACGTTGAGCTGTCGGCTCTGGGGTCGAACCGGTTTTTATCAGTCCGGTGGCGCATTCGGGTTTCGCGACCAATTACAAGATGTGATGGCGCTGGTGCATGCCGAACCGGCCCTTACGCGAGAGCATCTTCTGCGCTCGGCAGCGCATCAATTCCGCGAGGGCGATGTCTTGCATTGGTGGCATCCTCCGGCTGGACGCGGAGTGCGCACGCATACCTCCGATGACTATTTGTGGCTCCCATATGTCACCTGTCGCTACGTCTCGGCGGTTGGCGATACCGCTGTTCTTGACGAAAGGGTTCCGTTTTTAGAAGGCCGGCCCCTCAAACCAGAGGAAGAATCTTATTATGATTTGCCAAAGCGCTCCGAACAATCAGGTACACTCTATGAGCATTGTGTGCGCTCTATCGAAAATGGCTTGAAATTCGGTGTACATGGTCTGCCGTTGATCGGGAGCTGCGACTGGAACGACGGAATGAATCTCGTCGGAAAAGAAGGAAAGGGTGAAAGTGTCTGGCTGGCCTTCTTCCTCTACGACGTGCTCACGCGATTCGCCGAGCTGGCTCGCAGCCGCAACGACATCTCCTTTGCCGACCGTTGCCTATCTCAAGCAAAGCAACTGCAAGCAAGCATTGAGGAGCAAGGCTGGGACGGCGAATGGTATCGGCGCGCGTACTTCGATAACGGCGAACCGCTCGGTTCTCATATCAACTTGGAATGCCAAATTGATTCTTTGCCACAAAGCTGGTCGGTTATCAGCGGCGCCGGCGATCGGCAACGCGCTCGTCAGGCCATGCAGGCGGTAGACCAGCGCTTAGTTCGCCGAGAAAAAGGGCTGATTCAGCTGTTCGATCCGCCTTTTGACAAATCGGACCTTCATCCTGGCTACATCAAAGGCTATGTCCCGGGGGTCCGAGAGAATGGTGGCCAATATACGCATGCTGCGATTTGGACCGTCATGGCGTTCGCGCTGCTCGGCGACCACGAACGCGCCTGGGAACTGGTTGGATTACTCAATCCGATCAATCACGCACCCACACCTGCGGCCGCTTCTGTTTACAAGGTCGAGCCCTATGTCATCGCGGCCGACGTTTATGCCGTCGCGCCGCATACCGGCCGGGGCGGCTGGACCTGGTATACCGGTTCGGCCGGCTGGATGTATCGGCTCCTGATCGAGACGCTGCTAGGCTTGAACCGGGAAGGGAATCGTTTGCGTCTCACACCGCGCCTCCCAAAGAGCTGGACTACCTGCAAAATTCATTATCGCTTTCGGCAGACGCCTTATCATATCAACATGTCCAGACCGTCCGATCATTCGCCTGATTCCGTTCGGGCAACTCTCGATGGGAGGGAACTAACCGATTTGACGATTCCGCTAGTGGACGACGGCCAAGAGCACGACGTTGAGGTGCGCCTGCCGGGGAACCAATAGCACAGCGCAGCACGTCGGAGGGAGCCGCAAACGACTCTCTGCCGACATCCAAGGTTGTCCGTGCGTAAATTTCTGAGCAACCTCAAGATCTCCTTCGAAATCTCCAACACCGTGTAGAAAACAAACAACCTATTGTTCACCAAGTAGCGCCGCCAAAGTCGCCTGGGTTCCATTAGCAAACGAAACGCCGATTCCAGCCAACGATCGTCCAGCCTTGCCTAACTAAGCACAACTGTGGGCGATGATACCTACACGAATTCTTGTTGCGGATGCTCAAGGAGCAAAAGCGTACGGGGCAGCAATCGAGCTGAATTGGACCTCCCGATTTCTCTTCCCCTAGCGGTTCGATCTGCTTTCGAACTCTTCTACGGATGCCTGAACAAGCATCTGAGCAACTTCTTTCATTCGGCTTCGCGGCTGCCAGCCTAAGATTTTCTGTGCTCGGATCGGATCACCTTTACTAAACAGGATCTCGCTTGGACGAAACAAACTCTGGTCGATCTCCACGTGATTTTGCCAATCCAATCCAGCGTACGAGAAAGCCGCTTTGGCGAAATCTCTGAGCTGACGACTTTCTCCGGTCGCAATCACGAAATCCTCAGGCCGATCCGAAGCCAGTATCGCATGCATTGCTTGTACGTATTCCGGAGACCAGCCCCAATCCCTCCAAATATCCAAGTTACCAAGTGTCAGCTTGGTTTGCTCGCCACGCAGGATTCTGGCAACGGAGTTCGCAATCTTTTTGGTCACAAATCGTTCGGGACGCAAAGGAGACTCATGATTGAACAAGATGCCGGAACAAGCAAAGAGGCCGTATGCCTCGCGATAGTTGGCGACTAGCCAGAAAGCGGCCGCTTTGGCGACTCCATAGGGACTTCTGGGCTGAAAAGGCGTGGATTCGGTAGCGGGCATTCCCGAGAGCTCGCCAAAGCACTCGCCGGAGCTCGCGTTATAAATACGGACCGGTCGTTTCACGAATCGCGCAGCCTCGAGCAAATTGAGCGCTGCCCCGGCGATACTTTCCTGCGTCTCGACCGGCTGCTCGAAAGAAAGCGCTACGGAAGATTGACCAGCAAGATGATAAATCTCATCTGGTTCCACTTTCGTCAGCACCTGTAAGACGCTGCGAAAATCGTTGAGCGCAACCGATTCAAGCCCAACTTTTTTCTCGATCCCTAGTCTCCGAAGATTTCGGAAGGAAGTGATTTGCGCATCGCGAGAAGTTCCGATGACAAGGTAGCCTTCTCTCAAGAGCAACTCGGCCAAGTATGCTCCATCCTGGCCTGAGATCCCGGTGATCAGAGCCTTGCGTTTTCGCATGGTTCAGAGTTGCCGCAAATTGAATCTGGTTACAAAGCAAAACGGTCGGAGAACTAGTTCGTTTCCCTTCGAGTTTCTTTTCTGTTCGGCTTCGTTGAATCCCTGCCGATTTGGCTCGTCGTCAACTGACAGCTTCCCGCCGGTCTTAGGTTAATAGGTTCTATCGAGTTCACTACGGCCGACTACCAATGAGATCTTTTTCTGACCCTTTTTAAACATCGGCCACGTCCTGCGACCAGCAAAAACGAGACCACGGAGAAATGCTCCCCGAGCGTAAGTGCGATAGCACAAGGCGAAAAAGCTGCTATAGCACTTTGGTACTATCTTCCCTCGGTACATAAATGCGGCCGTTCGCGGCATTGAGGCCGACGAGACTGGCCGAACCGAGGTAAAGACCATCTCTACCGCTGATCGATCGGTACAAACTTTCTGCCGACCGGCTCACCGACGTACTTGCTCAGCGGCCGGTACAGTCGGTTGTCGGCTAGTTGTTCGAGGATATGCGCGGTCCAACCAGCCGCGCGCGAGATCGCAAAAATCGGGGTAAAGAGGTCAGTCGGCATCCCAAGCGAGTAATAGACGGTGGCAGAGTAGAAATCGACGTTTGCGTAAAGGCCGCGTTTCTCTTTCATCAATGCGGCAATTCGCTCGGACATTTCAATCCACTTCGGTTCGCCCAGCTCCCGGCTCAATTCGACTCCGACGCGGCGAAGATGCGGCGCACGCGGGTCCAAGACTTTGTAGACCCGATGGCCGATGCCCATGATCTTTTTCTTTTCGGCCAGCATCTTTTCCACGTAAGCATCGACCTTATCGACCGAACCGATTTGTTGCAGCATGTGGATCACCCCTTCGTTCGCCCCGCCGTGAAGCGGGCCTTTCAGGGTCGCAATCGCCGCGGTTACGGCTGAATACATGTCGGTCAGCGTCGAAATTGTTACCCGTGCGCTGAAAGTCGAAGCGTTCATTCCATGCTCGGCATGGAGGACATAGGCCAAATCTAGTGTTTCGACTTTTTTCGGGGATGGATCCTGGCCATCCAGTAGGTAAAGAAAATGAGCGGCCTCGCCTAAGTCGGAACGGACTTCGGGAAGATTAAGGCCGTTCCTGGCCCGGTGAAAATAAGCGATGATCACCCCAACCTTGGCGACCACACTGATGGCCCGGCGCCGATTCGCGTCCAACGTATCGTCCAAAACCACGGAGGGATCGTGTAGGCCGAGCATCGATACTGCGGTCCGCAGCACGTCGATCGGTAATGCCGTCTTCGGCGTGGTCCAAAGGAATTGGATTATTTGGTCCGGAAGTTTTCTTTCCGCAGCTAATGCCTGTTTCAGCTCAGCCAATTCTGTCCGATTCGGAAGCCGATCGTTCCAGAGGAGAAAAACGACTTCCTCAAAAGACGCTTTCCCGGCCAACTCATTAATATCGAAGCCACAATAGATAAGTTGGCCTTCTTGGCCGCGTACATCTCCCAATCGAGTCTCGTTCGCGATTACCCCTTCCAAGCCTTTTGCAAAATCAGACATAAATTACCCTTTGGCTATCTTAATCAGTGTCTCACCGATTGTCGCCGGAGTATCTGCAATGGCAATGCCGGCCGCGCGTAACGCTTCAATCTTTCCCGCTGCGGTACCTTTTCCACCCGCAACAATCGCACCAGCATGACCCATACGCCGCCCGGGCGGAGCCGTGACGCCAGCGACGAAAGCGCAGGCCGGCTTTTTCAAATGTGTCTTGATCCAAGCCGCCGCCTCTTCTTCCGCTGTGCCACCGATCTCTCCAATCAGGATCAACGATTCTGTCTCAGGATCTTCGGCGAACATTTTCACCGCGTCCAGATGAGAAGTCCCGTTGATCGGGTCGCCGCCGACTCCGATGCAGGTCGATTGCCCGTAGCCTCGCTGGGTTAGTTGCCAGACCGCTTCGTAGGTCAGTGTACCTGAACGAGAAATGACGCCGACACTTCCTCGTTTGTGAATATATCCCGGCATGATGCCGATCTTGCATTCGCCTGGGGTGATAATTCCAGGGCAATTCGGACCGATAAGTCGACTGGGACTTTCCGCTAGCACTGCCTTTACTCGCATCATGTCGATGACCGGGATTCCTTCCGTGATACAAACAATCAGCTCAACGCCGGCATCGGCCGCCTCCAGGATCGCATCGGCCGCGAACGGCGCAGGGACGAAGATCATGGTTGCGTTGCATCCGGTCTGTTTTCGCGCCTCGGTGACTGTGTCGAAGATTGGAATCTTACCGTCGAACAACTGCCCCCCTTTTCCTGGCGTGACTCCTGCCACGACATGCGTGCCGTAGTCTAGGCATCCGCGTGCATGGAATGCGCCAGAACTGCCGGTTATGCCTTGAACCAGGAGGCGCGTATTTTTATTGACCAGAATAGACATGGGAAATGTTAGTGCACCTGTGGATGTCGTTTATGGATTGTGATCTTGTTGCCATCGGGATCGGCGATCACCGCCATCCGGCAAACCGGAGTTTCCATCGCTTCGACATCAAAGGGAATACTTCTGGCTTTGAGCTCAGCGATGGCAGAATCGAACTCTTCTACTTCGAGTCCAACACTTGGTCCGTCCGCTGACGGATTCCATTGTCCGGGCGGCATCATGGCTACGGCAAAAGTGTTGGCTCCCAGGTCGTACTCGATCCACGCGTACGATTCACCCGTGAATTCGCGACTCGGTTGCAGACCCAAAACTCCTTCGTAAAACCCGCGCGACCGCTCAATGTCGATCACCGGATAAGCAACAAAGGCAATTTCGGATATTTTCATCAATACCCCTTTGCCGCTGCCACCACCAACTGTGCCGCTTCCGCCAGGTTGCCCGCGGCACGGATCGGCAGCTTGGATTCCTGCAGCAGCTTTTTGCCCTGTTCGACGTTGGTACCTTCCAATCGCACCACGAGCGGTACCGGCAACGAAACTGCCTTGACCGCATTGATGATTCCCTGGGCGATGATGTCACATTTCATGATCCCGCCGAAGATATTGACCAGGATCGCTCGCACGTTCTTGTCGGAAACCAGGATCTTGAACGCCTCGGTCACCTGCGATTCACTGGCTCCGCCGCCTACGTCCAGAAAGTTGGCTGGTTCTCCTCCCGCGTACTTAATGATATCCATCGTAGCCATCGCCAACCCCGCGCCGTTAACCAAACAGGCAATATTACCCTCCAACCCAATGTAATTAAGATTAAACTTTGAGGCCTCAACCTCGCGCGGATCTTCTTCCGCGATGTCTCGCATCTCGATAATCTCCGGATGCCGGTACAATCCGTTATCGTCGAAGTTGAACTTTGCATCGAGGGCAACTACCTCGCCGCCCTTGGTCAAAGCCAATGGATTGACCTCTACCATTGAACAGTCAAGCGAGATGAAGAGCCTATAAAGGTTACCGAATAGCTTCGATGCGGCCTTGAGTTGGTCCCCGGTGAAACCGAGCTGCCGGGCCAGTTTCAGGCATTGGAAGGGTTGCAGGCCCAGCAATGGATGCACCTTTTCACGGATGATTCTCTCGGGATGCTCTTCGGCCGTCGTTTCAATATCGATACCACCTTCGGTGCTCGCGACCACTACCGGAGCGCTCGTCGCCCGATCGATCAGGATCGCCAAATAGGCTTCTCGCTGGATTTCCACCGATTCGGCAACCATCACTTTGTGAACAACCCGCCCGTCTGGACCGGTCTGGTGCGTGATGAGCGTATAACCCAACATATTCCGCGCCAGTTCCGCCGCTTCGGCCGGCGACGAACAGAGATGGACTCCGCCCTTGAATCCATGCCTAAATACTCCCTTGCCGCGGCCGCCGGCATGAATCTGCGCTTTAACCACTAAATGGGAGGTCTTGAGATCGCGTGCCACCTTTTCTGCTTCCTCGGGAGTCTCGGCGGGCGCTCCGGGTGGGGTGGCAATGCCAAAACGTGCGAAAAGCTGTTTCGCCTGGTATTCGTGAATATTCATGTGCGAAAGAAGTGCCGGGGGAGGCAACTCGTGCGTACATAGGTCTAGCCGAGAATGCCGTCAACCCTGGAGAAAGCGCAGATGACAAATAGCAGAAATTAAATCGCCAGGAAACAGTGTGGACAATCGAGGGATCATGTCGATAATCCGCTACTCTGACGCCCTTCCCGTTCCAATAAAAGGGCGTAGTCCTGAAAACCGAGTGGAATTGGAGAAACCAGCTCAGCAAACCGGTCGCGAACTTCTAAATTCCAAATTCTAGACTTGGGATTCTGCTTTTATGTCTTTGCGTCGTTGTATGAGGTCAGCTCTGCATATATTACTCGATGTTAGTCGCGCTACCTGGACTGTTTGACCGGATACGAGCACTCGGTCTTGACGAATCACAGTTTGAGGAATCTTTTGCCCGGTCGGCCGGTCCCGGCGGCCAGAATGTGAATAAGGTTTCGACGGCGGTGACACTTCGCCACCTTCCGACCGGAGCAAGCATTACAGCGCGCGAGTCACGTTCCCAATACCAGAATCGAAGGATTGCGGCGCTGCGTTTAGTAGCGCTTCTGGAACGAAGCGTTGCCAATCAACGAGCGCAACGAAGGGCTGCCAAGGAGAAGCTTCGGAGACAACATTCGCCGCGACCGGCCGCATTAAAACGCAGGCTACGCGAAACCAAAGAGCGACGCGCGACGGTTAAACAAAACCGAAGAAATTTGCGAGTGGAAGAGGCGTAGCCGAGATGAGTAAACCCGGCCTATGGTTCGGCTGGCGGACTACATTGCACGCCACTTTGAGCCTGAGTCGGCATCTTTGTACTACCTCCCTTCTGGCACAATCGCGACTATATCGTTTTCGACCGATACAACTGCATGGAATGCCCACGGAACCAGGGCGATACTCGCATTCCGAATCCGCAATCGTCCAGGCGTCTAATTCATTCCCGGAACTTCGATGAGCGCCCGCCCGCATCCGTCACGAAGGAAGCGTTGCGGGCGGACAACATCCGTTCGACGTACTTTGCTATCAGGTCAAATTCCAGGTTTACGCGGGCGCCAGGAGCGAGCCGATGCAGGTTCGTCACTTCCCAGGTGTGCGGAATAATCCAAAGTACAAAGCTTGCCGGGCGAAGTTCAGCAACAGTGAGACTAATACCATCGACAGCTACGGAGCCCTTAAATACGACGTACTGCTGAAAGCTGGAGGGAAGCTCGATTTCGATCCGGTGATCGGACCTCTGCTCTTCCACGGTGAGGACAGCGGCTGTCGTGTCGATATGACCCTGAACCAAATGCCCGTCGAATCGCCCGTTTGCCGACATGGGTCGCTCCAAGTTCATGAGGTCGCCTGGGCGAACATTGCCCAAATTGGTGCGGTGTAGGGTCTCGCCCAGTACGTCGAACCGTAGCCTCGATTGGTCGACCTCCGTTACGGTCAGACAACAGCCATTCACTGCCAGACTGGCGCCCGGAGCGAGTTCCCTGGAGAAAGGCGCCTCAATCTCTAACCGGAATCCACCCGAGTCGGTTTCCTTCAGCGCATCCAGCTTTCCGGTGGCCTCCACAATTCCAGTAAACATCGACAAATCCTAGGAAAGGAGAACCGGCAGCGCAAGTCCGGTACGGACACGCCTTTGCTTACACTTTGCGTCTGGCCAAATTTCATGGAACGTAACCCCGCCGATGGAAACAGTAGTGATTGTTGGTACAGGGTGCGCTGGATTGACAGCCGCGATTTATGCCGCGCGAGCCAACCTGACTCCCCTCGTCCTCGAAGGACGAGAACCTGGCGGTCAATTGACCACGACCACGCTCGTCGAGAATTTCCCCGGATTCCCGGATGGTGTCGACGGACCGCAGCTGATCATGAACATGCATAAACAGGCGGAAAAATTCGGGGCCCGGTTCCGCTACGCCGAACTTGAAGAATTTGAACCCGCCAAACGGTATCATCGAGTGAAGATCGACGGAGAATGGATCGAAACGAGAAGCGTTATTGTCGCTAGCGGCGCTTCCGCCAAATGGTTGGGCTTGGAAAACGAGAAGAAGCTTAAAGGACATGGGTTGACTTCCTGTGCCACCTGCGATGGAGCTTTCTATCGCAACGTCCCGGTTTGTGTCGTTGGGGGCGGTGATACTGCCTGTGAGGAAGCCGTCTTTCTAACTAAATTCGCTTCAGTCGTTTACTTGATCCACCGCCGGGCGACGCTTCGAGCTACTCCGATCATGGTAGATAGAGCGCTACAGAATCCGAAGATCAAGCCGATCTGGAACACGGTTATTACCGAATACAAAACTGATGCAGCCGGAGAAATGGGGGCAGTCAGCCTAAAGAGCATGGAGACTGGTGAGATAAGTTCTTTGGGAGTGAAATGCGTTTTTATCGCGATCGGGCATACGCCCAATACCACCCCGTTTCGGGACAAGCTCGAGATGGATGCAAACGGCTATCTTATCCATCAGCATGGCTCTCAGACCAATGTCCCTGGCGTTTTCGCAGCGGGCGATGTGGTCGATCCACATTACCGCCAGGCGGTTACCGCTGCGGGGCAAGGTTGCATGGCGGCAATGGACGCCGAGCGCTACCTTACCCATCAGGAAGGAGATTAGTGCGCCCGATCCTGCGAGTCGGCCTTTCGATTTCTGATTCGCAAAGATAAGCCTCCGGTAACCGATGAAGATCTGCGATCTCACGCAATTTTATTCGCCTTTTAGCGGCGGCGTGAAGCGTTACCTGGAAGAGAAAAGGCGTTATGCAGTAACTGCTGGACACGAACACATTTTAATCGTCCCGGGCAAGCGCACCGAACGCATCGATGAGGAAAAGGCGCGAACCTACTTCATAGAAGCACCGCTCGTTTCAAAAACCTCCCGATACCGCGCACTCTTGAATCTTCGTGCAGT
>Ga0209526_10002110_pt1 | contig 13397 bp, 11 predicted proteins | sample JacPinW_OM2H0_M1_FD_188566 | JGI IMG/M metagenome (GOLD analysis project Ga0209526, IMG submission 188566) | Forest soil microbial communities from Algoma, Ontario, Canada - Jack Pine, Ontario site 1_JW_OM2H0_M1 (SPAdes) (version 2) | ecosystem: Environmental > Terrestrial > Soil > Boreal... | reverse complement strand
ATGCGTTAGGATTTTCGTCAGCGCCTCGTCGTCGACATTGTTCTCGGCCTGCAGGAAGCGGGTTTCGAGCTTCTCCTCGACGACGAGGTCGAGGAAGGCGTCGATCACCCGCTTACCCTGCGTTTCGGCGATCTGGCCGATCGACTTGAACTGCATCCATTTGTTCTTTTCGAGCACCGGCTCGTTGACCCACATGTAGTTCCACCAGGTCTTGGAGAAGCCGACCGCGGTGTCGGGCTTGTTGACGACCGCTTCCTCGTGGAGTTTGGCGCGGATTTCGGGGTCGGCATACGCCTTCATCTTCGCCTCGCCCGAAGACAGGAGGATCGGGTGCCAGGTCGGCAGGCCGCGGAACACTTGGCAGTTCTTCATCGTGAAGTCCTGCGTGACCCGGTTCGGGCTACACATCGGGTAGGCGCGGATGCCCAGTGCTGCGGTCTCCTCGACGCGCGCCATGTGCGTCTTCCACTCATCGGGCTTGCGCATGGTCTGGGAGAGGCTGTTGTAAACGACGGTTCGCCCAGTGGCTTCGGCGAGACGCCGGATCATGCCGTCCTTCAGCTCGACATATTGGCCGCCGCCGGCTTGGATCGTGCCGGTGCCCATCTCGCGCAACACGTCGCCAAGCGCGAAAATCTCCTTCTCGTCGGCCCACAAGGCCGGGATGTGGCAGCCCTGCGGGTCATAGTGGCCCTGCTCACGCGACACCGACAGGCCGAGTGCGCCCGCTTTCATGCCGTCGCGCACGACATCCTGCATCGCCTTGATCTGGTTGTCTGAGGCGCCCGGCTTCTGGCACTCGTCGCCCATCACGTAATGGCGCACCGCGGTATGACCGATCAGATTGCCGACATTGATGCCGAGGCGCTTGTCGAGATGGTCCATGTATTGGCCGGTCGTTTCCCAGTCGAACTCGACCGTGCGCAACACCTCCATCGGGATGGCTTCGACATAGGACAGGAATTCGGCGAGCCGTTCCTCGGTGCCCTTGCGCACTGGCGCTAACGACAGCGAGCAATTGCCGAAGATCACCGTGGTTGCGCCGTGCTCGGGCGAGAAGGTGCACAGCGGGTCCCAGGTGACCTGGGCATCGTAGTGGCAGTGGTTGTCGATAAAGCCCGGCGCGACGGCGCGGCCCTCGGCGTCGATCGTGCGCGTGGCCGCTCCGCTCAATTTGCCGATCTCGACGATCTTGCCGTCTTTGATCCCGACATCACCGCGGAACGCCGGCATTCCCGAGCCGTCGACGATCCGGCCATTGCGGATCAACAGATCATACGCCATCGGTTTCTTCCTCCTCGAGCCGGGTTGCCCGTCGCAGCCCGTAAATTCCAGCACGAGTGTAGCGCCTCAAGCGGCGGACACACACTTTACGAGCGTGTTGAGCCATGACGAGAACGCGGGTGTGCCAATCGTAAAGCGATGGCAATAGTGGACGGGACGCAGGTTCGTGCTAAAGCCTCTGGCGCCGACGCCAATGGAGCAGCCAACGCCATGACATTACCTGCCGAGGAATACCACGACCATCTCAAGACGACTGCTGTTCGCGCCGGCTTCAGCTTCGACGAGGTTGTATTGCCGAGCGCAAAGACCGTGCTTATCGACAAGCTTCGGTTCCGTTACCTCGATTGGGGGAATGAAGAGCTTCGCCCGATCTTGTTTCTGCATGGCGGAGCCTTGACCGCGCATACCTGGGATCTGTGCTGCCTCGCGTTGCGCGACGAGTTTCACTGCATTGCCCTCGATCAGCGCGGTCATGGCGACAGCGACTGGGCGCCTGACGCCAACTACACGATCGCTGCCCAACGCGAGGACGTCAGGGGTTTTGTCGATCGCCTGGGCCTCGACCGTTTTGTCCTGGTCGGCATGTCGATGGGCGCGATCAATGCGCTCGCCTTCGCGGTCGGCTATTCGGAAAGACTTTCGGCACTGGTGCTGATCGATGCCGGTCCTGAAGTCAGACGCTCCGGGTCGAGCCGCATTCGCGATTTCGTCAATGGCGGAGCCGAACCGGCTTCGCTCGAGGCGATCATCGAGCGGGCGCTCGCCTTCAATCCACGACGTGATCCGAAAATCCTCCGCCGCAGCCTGATGCACAACCTGCGTCAACAGTCGGACGGAACCTGGATCTGGAAATACGACCGGAAGCGGTTCCAGCAGATGGATCGTGACGCGCATGTCGCGGAGCGGCGCGGGCTCGCCGAAGGCCTCGCCAGGATCACCTGCCCGACGCTGGTAGTACGCGGCGCCGAAAGCGACGTGTTCCATGAAGAGGACGCCGAGCGATTGGCGCAGCGGCTGCCGGACGGCCGCTACATCACGATCTCGCGGGCCGGGCACACGGTGCAAGGCGATAATCCAAAAGACCTCGCGGCCGCGCTGCGTGAGTTTCTCGACGAGGCGCGATGTTGAGATCTTGCCGATCGCACCTCATGCCACAAATGGTGGTCAAACCAGTGACGCCGACTGCTGGCCGGCCTCGGCTACACCTTGCTCACCGCCATCCGGCGACTGGGAGCCCAAGTCAGCACAGCCGCCTCAAACTGCTCAAGATGGGCGCTATGATCTGGCGCAACACCCGACACATCCGCTTCTGTCTGTCGAGCGCCTGTCGTCCAACGCCTCACCGCACCGTGGGCGAGGAGCTAGCTCGCTGTGTTTAAGTGCTCAGTGGGTGACGAGGCGGCGTTCGACGGCGGCGGCTTTGATTGCCTTTTGCAGCTTTTCGAAGGCGCGCACCTCGATTTGACGGACGCGCTCGCGCGAGATGCCGTATTGCTGTGACAGATCCTCGAGCGTGGTCGGGTTCTCGCGCAAGCGCCGCTCGGTGAGGATGTGGCGTTCGCGGTCGTTCAAATGCGTCATCGCCTTTTCGAGGAGGTCGCGGCGCAGCCCGAGCTCCTGCCGCTCGCCGAGGCGGGTCTCCTGGCTCTCGCTCTCATCGACTAGCCAGTCCTGCCATTCGCCTTCGCTGTCGGACCGGAGCGGCGCGTTCAGCGAATGATCCGGACTCGCCAGTCGGCGGTTCATGCTGATGACATCCGCCTCAGGCACGTCGAGCTCGGTCGCGATCTTTTTCAAATTCTCGGGCGAGAGGTCGCCTTCCTCCATCGCCTGCAATTGACCCTTCAGCTTGCGCAGATTGAAGAAGAGTTTCTTCTGCGCTGCCGTGGTGCCCATTTTGACGAGCGACCACGAGTGCAGGATATATTCCTGGATCGCAGCGCGGATCCACCACATGGCGTAAGTCGCAAGCCGGAACCCGCGATCCGGATCGAAACGCTTGACCGCCTGCATCATGCCGACATTGCCCTCGGAGATCAGCTCCGAAAGCGGCAGACCGTAGCCTCGATAGCCCATCGCGATTTTGGCGACGAGGCGGAGGTGGCTGGTGACGAGCTTGTGCGCGGCCTCAGGATCTTCGTGCTCCTTCCAGCGCTTGGCGAGCATGTATTCCTGCCCCGGCTCCAGCATCGGAAATTTGCGGATCTCCTGAAGATACCGCGTCAGGTTTCCTTCCGAGGAGATGGAAGGTACCGAAAGGGTGGCCATCGACGATTGTTGCTCCGTTTGAGTTCGGTGATAGGCAAACGCCGGAGGGAGTGTCGCGATCCCGCGTACCAATCCTCCGCGGCATACCCTACTAAAATAGTGTGATTTTGTCCAGTTTAAAGTCGCTCTAAACTTTGGGCGAGTTCATAAAGGTCCGCCGGAAGCGGGCTGTCGAACTCGAGATGCCGCTTCTCAACCGGATGGGTGAAGCCGAGCAGCCGGGCATGCAGGGCCTGACGAGGAAAGGCGGCAATCCGCGCGCCCGTCGGGCCTCCCCGAGCAACGGATCGTCCGGCGCGCGTGCCGTAGACCGGATCGCCGATCAGGGGGTGGCCGAGATGGGCGAGATGAACCCGGATCTGATGGGTCCGACCCGTGGCGAGGCGGCATTGCACGAGCGCCGCATAGGCATGGAACGCGCGCTCGACCCGATAGCGGGTGATCGCTGGCTTCCCGCTTCCTTCGCGCACGACGGCCATTTTTTTGCGGTTCGCGGTGCTGCGGCCGATATTGCCGGCGATCTCACCCACAGGGGGAGCCGGTACGCCCCAAACAAAGGCGGTATAGGCGCGATCAATTAGGCGCGCGGCGAAATCACGCGATAGTGCATGATGCGCGGCCTCGGTCTTGGCGACGACCATCAGCCCGCTCGTATCCTTGTCGAGGCGATGCACGATCCCCGGCCGGCGGATCCCGCCGATGCCGGACAGACTGGTGCCGCAATGGCCGAGCACGGCATTGACGAGCGTCCCGTCTGGGTTTCCCGGGGCGGGATGAACAACCATGCCGGCCGGCTTGTCGATGACGATCAGATGTGCATCCTCGAAGCGGATATCGAGCGCGATCGGCTGCGCCTTCGGAGCCGCATCTTCAGGCTGAGGGAGAATTACGACGAAATTCTGGTCGTATTTGACGCGCAGCGAGGGGTCTCGAAGGGCTTGTTCGTTCTGGGTGACGTGTCCGGCTTGGATCAGGCGTTTGAGCCTTGTCCGCGACAATTCGGGGAAATGCAGCGCGAGCACGCGATCCAGCCGGCCCCCATCATCGTTTTCGCCCACCCGGATCGCCCTCGCTGTCCCGGCGGCCGGAGTATCAGCCGTCATCGGTCATTAAGTCGATGCGCGGCCTCAAGATCTTGGTTGTGGTCATGGGCGTAATGCTCATCGTCGGTTTCGCAGTTCTAGTCGGAGCGGTCGCCGGCAGGATGTCGCGCAGCGGGTCCAGCCCGGCCACTGCTCGCGCGTTCAACGGCTCGGCAATCGATATTCCTCGCGGCGTCCGCATCGAGGCGATGACGGCCGGGACGGACCACCTCGTGCTCGCGCTGGCGCTGCCCGAGGGCGGTCGGCAGCTCCTGATCATCGATCTGACCACCGGCGCTCGTCTCGGCACGATCGAATTGCGGGCCACGCCATGAATTTGCCGATTCGGCTCGGCGCGTCTGTCCCGCCGCCAGCGCAGCGCCGCAATCGGGAGATTTCCGGAGCTGCCCTGACGATTCCGTGACGCACAAAATGTCGTCTTGAAAGCGGCGTCGATTCTTCCGAACTTCTCGCCGAGTCGCGCCGTTCGTCCAGGCGGACCGAGTAATCGACGCCAATGGTCCTATCCAAGCCACTGACCCGAACGGCCCGTTGCCCGCCCGTTCCCGCGCCGCTCACTGACCGCCTCATGACACCTCCCAACCGTGCCGCCGGCCGGCTCCGATGTTGTTTCCTGCCCATGCGAGAAGCGCTGTTCCGCGGCGGTTCCTCATCGGAGAGCCGCCTTTTTTGATGTCGAAAAACCCGAGGTAGATCGAAATGGGTAAGAAGACCAACGGCGCGAGGTCCGCTGCCAAGCCGCAATCCGTCTACGCCGGCTCGAATAGTTCGAGCGCGGACGAGGTGGAGCAGAATAGGCGGATCGGCGCCCGGACATTGGGTCCCGTATCGGACCTCGAGCGTCATCTGCCTTCGGATTGGTGGCGCACCCTTTTCAACTCCCTCTACCTCGAAACCGATGGCGACATAATCGAAAACGATCGCAACACGGCCGACGAGGTCGAGCTCCTGATCGGCAGTATCGGCCTCGAGCGCAACGATCGCATCCTCGATCTGTGCTGTGGCCAGGGCCGACATTCGCTCGAGCTGGCGCGGCGCGGCTTTTCCCACGTCACCGGGCTCGATCGCTCCCGTTATCTGATCCGCCTCGCCCGCAAGCGCGCGAGGCAGCGAAACCTCCAGGTCTCGTTTCACGAAGGCGATGCGCGGCGCTTTCGTCTCGGCGACGCCGAATTCCATTGCGTCTGCATATTAGGCAACTCGTTCGGTTATTTCGAACGTCCGGAGGACGATCTCGCAGTGTTCGAAGCGGTCAAGCGCGCCCTCGCCTCCGGTGGCTCGCTCGTCATGGATTTGATGGATGGCGACTGGATGCGCCATCATTTCGAGCCGCGCTCCTGGGAGTGGGTCGACCAGAACCATTTCGTCTGCCGCGAACGCGACCTCGCCGGGGATGGCGACCGGCTGATCAGCCGGGAGGTCGTGGTCCACGCCGAGCGCGGCGTCATCGCCGACCAATTCTACGCCGAGCGGCTGTATTCAAAAGTGCGGCTCGAGGCGCTGCTGATGGGCGCCGGGTTTGCCAATGTCCGTTTTCATTCGCTAGTGGCGCCGGATTCTCACCGCAATCAGGATCTGGGCATGGTGGCGCACCGGCTGTTCGTGACCTGCGAGGCGCCTCGGCGAGCCCGCCGGCTGCCGCGCCGCGCGGCGCTGTTCTCCGACGTCACCGTGATCCTCGGCGACCCGCGCCTGCCCGATCCGGTCAAGCGCAATGGGCGCTTTGGCGACGAGGATATCGAGACCATCGAGCGGCTCAAAACGGCGCTCCGTGAACTGCCAGACTATCGGTTTCGTTTTCTCGACAATCACGTCTCGCTGTTTGCCGATCTCAGGGCGAACCGCCCGCATTTCGCCCTGAATTTTTGCGACGAAGGCTTCAACAACGACGCCTTCATGGAAATGCATGTGCCGGCGATTTTGGAGATGCTCGACATACCCTATAGCGGCGCCGGGCCCAGCTGCCTCGGCCTCTGCTACAACAAATCGCTCGTCCGCGGCATCGCCCAGGCCATCGACGTGCCGGTGCCGGCCGAAACCTATTTCAATTCCGACGATTTGGCGGCCACCATCCCTTCGGTCTTCCCGGCATTGATCAAGCCGAATTTTGGTGATTCATCGATCGGCATCACCAGGGATGCGGTCGTCCATACCTGGGAGGAGGCGATCACCCGCCTCGGCCGGTTGCGCGCCGAGATGCCGGGCTGTCCGATTCTGATCCAGGAGTTCCTCACCGGTCCCGAATATTCGATCGGGATTGTCGGCAATCCGGGTCAGGGTTACCGCGTGCTGCCGCCTCTCGAGATCGACTACTCCCGCCTCGACCCGGCGCTGCCGCAACTGCTCTCGTATGAATCGAAATGGATTCCCGACTCGCCCTACTGGTCGCAGATCAGCTATCGCGAGGTGCGGCTCGACGAGGAAGCGCGCCGCAAGATGATCGACTATTCGAACATTCTGTTCGAGCGGCTCGGCTGTCGCGATTACGCCCGCTTCGATTTTCGCGCCGATGCCGAGGGCGAAATCCGCCTGCTCGAGGTCAACCCCAACCCGGGCTGGTGCTGGGACGGCAAGCTCAATCTGATGGCCGAGATCGCCGGGCTGCGCTACTCCGGGCTCCTAAAGCTGATCATCGAAGCCGCCCAGGAGCGGGTTGCGGCACAACATCCGGGGCTCGTCATCCCACTCGCCGAGCGGCGGGCGCAGCGCGTAGCCGCTCGCCGGGGATGAGGTTCTCGTGGCTGCCGCACCTCGTCATTAAAGCTTCATATTTCTGAATTTGCCCTTGCACTTCCGGCAGATAAGCGTATCTATCGGGATCTCGACGCACTCGCACGTGCCTATGGCCCATGGTGGTTATGCAACGACGTAACGCGTCCTTTTTGGCAGTCCGGCTGCAAGGCCGGTCCCGAGAGGGAGGACGGTATGGTTGCTTTCCGACTGAGGGGCGTGGTGCCCTGTCCTGACGCCAATCTTCGCGGAACGCGTCTGCGCGGACGGGGTAACCGGGTCATCGATCCGAGTAGTTTAAGCTAAACCGCAAAATCAGCCGACACAGCCTCAGCGAGGCGGTGTCGGCGTTCATCTTGGTTTGCGTTCGCTCAAACCGAGGCCGGCTCTGTTGGCCTTGGTTGTCGGGGCAGACCATTGCGTTTAGCACCTCGCAGGAAGGATGACCCCGGTCATGACTGAGAGGATTACTCGTTTCCTTGCCGATCATTCCCCCGAGACCCCGTGCCTCGTCGTCGATCTCGACGCGATTGCCGAAGCTTACGAGGCACTGCGCTGGTACCTGCCGCTCGCCCGCGTCTACTATGCGGTGAAGGCGAACCCGGCCGCAGAGATCGTCGCCATGCTCGAGCGCAAAGGGGCGAGTTTTGACGTGGCGAGCCGCGGCGAAGTCGAGCTCTGCCTCGCCAACGGCGTCGCGCCCGATCGGCTGTCCTTCGGCAATACGATCAAGAAGGAGAAGGACATCGCCTTTGCTTACCAGGCGGGGCTCCGAATATTTGCCTTTGACAGCGCCCGTGAGCTCGACAAACTGGCCCGCGCCGCGCCCGGGGCTCGTGTCTTCTGCCGTATCCTCGTTGCCTGCGAGGGGGCGGAGTGGCCGCTTTCCCGAAAATTCGGCTGCGCCCCCGAAATGGCAATCGATCTTCTGCGCAAAGCTCGCGACCTCGGGCTCGACCCCTATGGCGTCTCGTTCCACGTCGGCTCGCAGCAGACCGATCTCGGACAGTGGGATGGCGCGGTCGGCACTGCCGCGCGCATGTTCTCGCTGCTCGCCGAGGCCGACATCAATCTGCGGATGATCAATATCGGCGGCGGATTTCCGGCGCATTACAGCGGCGAGGTGCCGGAAATCGACCGTTATGCCCAGGCGGTGATGGCGGCGATAACCCGGTATTTCGGCAATGATCTGCCGGAAATTATCATCGAGCCGGGACGCTCGCTGGTCGGTGACGCCGGCGTCATTCAGAGCGAAGTCGTGCTGATTTCGGAAAAAGGCGGCGCTGACGACAAGCGCTGGGTCTATCTCGACGTCGGCAAGTTCAATGGGCTCGCGGAGACGATGGACGAAAGCATCAAATACCGGATCGTGACGCCTGGTCGCGGTGGGTCGTCCGGTCCGGTAATCCTTGCCGGGCCGACCTGCGACAGCGCCGATATTCTCTACGAGCAAACAGAATACCGGCTGCCGTTCGGTCTTGAAGTCGGCGACAAGATCGAGATCCTGTCGGCCGGGGCTTACACCGCGAGCTACGCATCGGTGGGGTTCAACGGTTTCTCGCCGATGCGGACTTACTGCATCTGAGCTGTTCCTCCTTGGCGAGTGGCGCTTGGGGCAGAGCTCTGACCCGGGATTGAGGTGGCCGGCAGTGTGTCGGCCACCTCAAGCACCAGTTTTCTCAGCATTGCCTCGGCGAAGCTGCCGAAATCCTGGGAGACGACAACAAAGGCCCCAGGACCGCCGATCACGTTGCTGCGATAATAGCCTTCGAGCCACGACTCCTCGGTCAAGATCGCAAGACCGTTGATCGAGATCCCAGCGGCGACTATCCGGTCGCGCGCCGCCTTTGGCGGCAATCCGAAATTGGCCATCCCATCGCCGGAAATATCGATGATTCGCCGGCCCGCCGGCTCCGGCAGGCTGTCGAATGCAGAAGCGGCGGCCAGCAGCGCGGGGCCGATGGCGGTAAGACCGTTCGAGCTTCGCTTGGTGCTGCGGACCGCGGCGGCGAAGGCGGCGGCGCTGTCGACGTCGCCGACCCGCTGCCACCCGACGGTGACCTCAATCTGGTCGGGGTCCGACCATTCGAGGACCAGCACCTCGATCCCGCCGGGAACGGCTGATATCGCATCGACGAGTCGCGGGTTTTTGAAAGCGCGCGCGATGCCGTTACGCTGCAGCACATAGGAATCCGCCGTTACGCTCGCAGAGACATCGATCGCGAGCACCAGGGCGAGCCCTGCCCCCGCCGCCGGCACCGCTTTCAGAAACACAGCTATGACCGCCGTGAGACAGAAATTGGCAAGCCGCATTGGAACTGACAGGGAGAGCGGCCGTCGCAATCCTCGCGCGCAATCACTGTTAACTCTACTTAGGGGCGGATCACCGGAGTATAAAGCGAGCGTTTCTCCGAGACGAGGAAAGCCCGCGATGAGAAGCTCAATGACGGTCGGGATCTGCCTAGCGCTCACCGTGGCGGTCTTTCCGGCTGCTGCGGCGACCAAGGCGCCCGGGAAGGCGGCGCCCGCTTGTGCAGCGATCACCTTTCGACCGCTCCCGCCGGGCATGTCGGATGGCGAGCAGCAGGCCGGCATGTACAAATCGCGCCATGGGCGGCTCGAATTGCGGGGTGAGGTCAAGCAGGGGACACCGGTCGACTATTACGTAACCACAGGCGGCAAACGCATCGCCGCCGCTCCGGCCAAGCTGCCAGAGGCCGCCGGGAGCTGTGCCGCCGCAAAGAAGATGCCGAAACCCGAAGCGGCCGCTTCGTCTTGCACCGGCCAACGCTTTACTGTCGTTGTCGCCCATGCCGGCGACCAGCGTCTCGCATTGTTGTACGGGCAGGATGCAGGCAGCTGGCGCTTTTGTTCCGCCGGGACCTTCTAGGATGCGCTCGCTCAAGCTGGAGGAGCCAGTTATGAGCCGATTTATGTATGCGCTGCTCGCGACAATTGCGGCAACCTCATTGCCGAATCACGGGAGGTCTCTTCACGCACAGCAGTTGTCGGAAGGCCAGCCCCATAAATGGGAAGCTGTTACCAACAAAAGCATGTACGACTTTGTCGCGGACGGTTTCGAGCTGAAATCGGTTGTTTATGACACCTCAGTGCTGGGACCGCAAAGCGATTCGCCCGATGTGCACTACTTTCTGCAGAAGGGTGCCGATTTGGTGAGATGCGATTTCCGGAAGCGAGATCAAACCTCATATTATTGGTGCTATAGGCTCGCTAAAATTAAGAAACCCTAATCTTCGCTCGGTCGTGCCTATTCACGGTCGCATCAGCAGAACGCGCGTAATCCGATCATATGCTTAGTGGTTGAGCAGCAGCGAAAGCTGGTCCGGGAATGAGGTCCGGATGCGATCCGGCGATCCCGGCCCGGATCGGCCCCCGCGCACGCTGCAAGGGCCCGGACCTGACGACATCACACACAAGAACCGTGCCAGCTCGAACACCGCGACGAAGGAGTGCTAAGCTGTCGCTTCTTTCCGTCGCGGCGGCGAGCGGCCGTTCGAATGCGACGCGCCCCGCCGGGCAGCCCGCTGCGAAGTGCGCTTTACTTTTGCGCTCGTGGTCGCCTCGGCGTCGATCTCGCGTGCTGCGCGGTGCCAATGTTCCTCATCCCTTCCGTACGGTTGCCCCTCTGCCTCCCAAAGGGCATAAGCCCGCTGCTCGATCCGCCTTTGCCTGTCTGAATTCATCAACAACTCCCCCACATTCTCGCACGCTCACAGACTAATCTCTGCCGGTTGCCGCCGCAAAATACCCGCTGACCGCCTTGGGCTGGCGGCTTGTCGGCTGCATGCGAGCGCTTCTAGGATGGCGAATCGTGCTTTACCAAGGGAATGGCGATGCCACACCTAACCACCGATGACGGCGTCCGCCTCTATTACGAGGAGACAGGCACCGGAACCCCGATCGTCTTTGTCCACGAATTCGCCGACGATTATCGCGGTTACGAGCCGCAAATGCGCTATTTCGCGCGGCGCTATCGCTGCATCGCCTACAACGCTCGCGGCTACCCGCCTTCCGAGGTGCCGGAGGACCCCTCCCGCTATTCGCAGGACCGGGCGCGCGACGACATTCACGCCGTGCTCGACGCGCTCGCAATCCAGAAGGCCCATATAGTCGGAATTTCGATGGGCGGCTTTGCGACCTTGCATTTCGGGATCGCCTATCCCGAGCGCGCGTTGTCGTTGGTCGTCGCCGGTTGCGGCTATGGCGCCGAACCAGGTAAACGCCAGCAATTCCATGACGAGACGGCAAAGACTGCGGCGCTCATCGCTAGCGCCGGCATGAAGGCAGCCTCCGAAACCTACGCCATTGGCCCGTCGCGCGTCCAATTCCAAAACAAGGACCCCCGGGGATGGGCCGAGTTTGCCGCCAACCTCGCCGAGCATTCGACATTGGGCTCGGCCAACACGATGCGCGGTGTGCAGGCGCGGCGGCCTTCGTTGTGGGATCTGACCGACCAAATGCGCAATCTCGAGGTGCCGACCCTGATTATGACCGGCGACGAGGACGACCCCTGCCTCGAGCCGGGTCTGTTGATGAAGCGCACGATCCCGGCTGCCGCCCTCGTGGTCTTCCCGAGCACCGGGCACGCAGTCAACCTCGAAGAGCCGGATCTCTTCAATCGCAGCTGCGACGAGTTCTTCCACCAGGTCGAGAGCGGGCGCTGGCAACGCCGCGATCCGCGTTCGGTCACCGGCTCGATACTTGGCGTTCGGTGACTGCCGAACCGGAATTCACCCTCGGCATCGAGGAGGAGTTTTTCCTCGTCGACCGGGCGACGCGCGAGGTCGTCGGCGACCCGCCCGACACCATGCTTGCCGAATATGAGGCGCTGCTCGGCGGGCAGGTGAGCCCGGAGTTCTTGCGCTCGCAGATCGAGATCGGGACGCGGGTCTGCACCAGCCTCGACGAGGCGCGGGCCGACCTTCGGCGATTGCGCCGGACCATCGCCTCCGTCGCGGCGGGCCACGGGATGGCGCCGATTGCCGCGGCGACGCATCCCTTCGCTCGCTGGGACGCGCAGAAGACCACCGAGCGTGGCCGTTACCGGGCCTTGGAGGCCGATTTGCAGGGCGTCGGGCGACGCCTAGCGATCTGCGGCCTGCACGTCCATATCGGCATCCCCGACGACGAGCTGCGCATCGATTTGTTGGGCCAGGCATCGTATTTCTTGCCACACTTGCTCGCGCTGTCGACCTCGTCGCCGTTTTGGCGCGGCGAAAACACCGGGCTCAAATCCTACCGCACCGCCGTCTTCGACGAGATGCCACGCACCGGGACCCCCGAACGGTTCGCCAGCTGGGGCGAATACCGGCGGCACGTCGACATCTTGGTCGCCGCGGGACTGATCGAAGACGCCACCAAATTGTGGTGGGATTTGCGGCCCAGCGCCCGGTTTCCAACCCTCGAAATGCGCATCACCGACAGCTGCGCGACACTTGAGGATTCGCTGTCGATCGCGGCCCTGTTCCGCTGCCTCTTGCGCATGCTGTGGCGCTTGAAGCGCGAGAACCAGCGCTGGCGCCTCTATGCGCGTATGCTGATCGACGAGAACCGCTGGCGGGCCCAGCGCTATGGCTTCGACCAGGGTCTCGTCGATTTCGGCAAAGGCGCCATCGTTCCGTACGCCGCTCTCCTCGAGGAGATCCTGGCGTTGATCGATCAGGATGCGCGTCATTTCGGTTGCGTCGACGAGGTGCTGCACGCGCGCGAAATCCTCGCCCGCGGGACCAGCGCCCACCGCCAGCTCGCCGTCTTCGACCGCGCGCTTTCCCAAGGAGCAACCCGCCACGACGCGCTCGCCGCGGTTGTCGATTGGCTGATCGAGGAAACCGCCTTCGGGCTATAGGCACTCGCCGGACACGCGCCGAGGGCGGAGATAACGCCGGTGTAGCCCGCTAGGAGATGCGCCTGCGGGGATGTTGCGGTCGTCGTGTTATGCCCGGCGGGGGCGCAGCAGGTGGTGGTGTTCGGCGGCGTAGAGCCGGCTTTCGG
>Ga0209526_10002109_pt1 | contig 13402 bp, 15 predicted proteins | sample JacPinW_OM2H0_M1_FD_188566 | JGI IMG/M metagenome (GOLD analysis project Ga0209526, IMG submission 188566) | Forest soil microbial communities from Algoma, Ontario, Canada - Jack Pine, Ontario site 1_JW_OM2H0_M1 (SPAdes) (version 2) | ecosystem: Environmental > Terrestrial > Soil > Boreal... | reverse complement strand
AAGCTTGAACTCGCGGGTAAACTTCCGTCTCTCCATGACCCACCTCCAGCTCCATCAAAACACCTAACTCGGTGTCTTCGGAACCGGGTGCAGGCCAGTGTCACCTATTCTGGTGATGCTGGCGCCTGGGAATAGTTGCTCAGCGTTCGCGATAAGCCGCTCGTAGTCTCCGGTGCATACGAGCTTCTGGTGTCCGCAGACACCGTGTTCGTCGAAGTGGCGTCCTTTGCCTCGCAACGCCATCTGTTTTGTCCACCGGAGCAAATGACCGTCATATAGCGCGTCCACCTGTGGTGACTTGCTGTTGAGGGCTTTCATGTCCCCGAGGGCACCTTCAGTGGCCTTGGCGGTCATGAGACCCTGCGCGCGCGCGATGGTGACCCGACGTGGCACATAGAACTCATCGAACAGAAAGACCACGTCAGCATCCTGCCATGTGTTGGCGCCGATGCCGAAGCCACCCCAATGGGTCGCACAGAGCTTGCGGCCCTCAAGGTCCCAGCCGTACTCCCGAATGTAGGTGTCCGGCCGTTGGAAGCGTTCGTCGCGCTCGGGCCAGTTCGGTACATTCTGATTATCGAACAACAACTTCATGCAGACGACGAGTGCCCGCTGTCCTGGTTCAGTATGGGCAAGGATCGTCTTTACCATCCAATCCACGTAGCTGTGGCGGTTCGATGCGAGCTTGAGAAACTTGGAGAGCCTTTGGGTGGTGCAGGACTTGACGTGAACAATGCTCAAGTTGGCATAGCTTGCCTGTGGCACCTTGGTGTGTGACCGCCACGGGCAAAGTTGCGTGATGCCGTCGATGTCCGCTGTAGCGTCCAGCAGCACCATACCGGGGAGCAGCGTGAGATTGTTCTGATAGCCGACGAAGTGCGGGGCATCGCCACTGTAGCGCGCGATGAAGGCGTAACCGCTTGCCATGGCTCTGGCGAAGCCAAAGACTGCTTCCAAGCCCTGAATGCTTGCACTGTGGTTCTTCACGTACTCGCGTGCAGCGGAGGTGTTGAACCACATAAGGCCAGCCGCAACGCCGGACCACGCTGAAGCGTCGTCGGAGGGTTTTTCGAGGCTTCCGCTTCCGAGCGCCTTGTCGGTCATGAACTTGACCAGCGCATGCACGTAGGGCTCAACGGGCTTGCCGTTCTCCACGTCTTGCTGAACGGCTTCTAATACAGCGGTGGCCGCTGCACACGTCACGTCGAAAATCTCAACGTCGTCTGGCTGTTCATCAATGACCGTGAGTGCTCTGGGGACACTATGACCATCGTGAAAGACATTACGTGCTTTGTGGCCCCGAGAGCCCTTATAGAAGGCATGGGTCACTATCGCGACCGCGTGGTACTCAAGATCATCCACATGGAAGCGTGCCGCAGGGTTCAGCACTTTTGTCGGCTTGGTGCATAGGACGTTGTGGTCCGTCGTCCACACTGCCACCTTCCCCGGTAGCAGTGCAGATAGCTCGCGGTACATCTCGTCAGCTTTGGCCATCTGCTCGACCAGGAACACACAGCCTTGTGGCGTGTCGAGGGCAGCTTCAGTTAGGCGCACAAGCGCCGTGATGAAGGCCAGGGTGAACGAGGTCTTGCCAGTGCCCATTGGAGCGGAGACGACATGAAGACGCGGTGGGAGCGTTATGGCTTCTTTAGCGGCCTCGGAGTGCTCAAGAGCACTGTAGCAAGCGTCGAACACAGCATCGCCTACCTTGGCATAGAACGCATTGGTCAACTGCTGCGGCCCGCGTGCGCTGTCGAATTCCTCGATAACAGCGTCATACGTGGCCCGCAGCGCTTCGCGTGCAGGGATCATTGATTGTCTTGATTGCCTGTTGATTGAATGTTGGTACTCGCAACGCCGCGCTCTCGCTGCTCAGCAGTCACAGACTGCGTCTGTTTCGCCTTTTCGATCATGGGCTGCATACGACGCGCGAGGTATTCAGCGAACTTGCGTGCGGCTGGAGAGATTGGGGGCTTTGAGGGCACGTCATTGCGTTCGCTGCTGGCGTTGCCGCCAGCGTCGGTACGTTTCATTGTCGGTTCCTATGATTGTGTTTGGTGATTAGTGGTGCGCGCGACCTCTTCAAGGACGTGCGCTATCGGTTAGTTAGAGAGCCTTCAGAGAACCGGAGGGGCTGCGTCAGGGCGGCGGCGGTCATGGACCTGGGCGCGCTGAGACATCCGTCCGGGTCGGGTCGCTTCTTGTGCTAACGGCATGTTGGAAGGCGCGCCGCGCGGCCGCGCGTTCCCGGGTATGGGCGCACCAAGGCGCCTTTTGGTCTTAGGTACCCAGGTGGGTCGTTAAGCCTTTGATCCCACAGGCGAAATGGCCCACGGGGAAGGTTCTAAGTCATTGATTTTATTAGGGCCACCTTTTAGGGCTCTCGGGTGCGCGTAGTGTCACCCACCCATGCGGTCGACCGAAATGCCGTGCCTACCAACTAACCGTGGGCGAGTTTGAACGGCTCGGCGGAGAGCCGTGGACGCAAGCTTTCGCATCCGCGTGGGCCTCCTAGCGAGCAAGCATTACGTCGAACTCTACGGCAAGAGCCCAAGAAGGTCCGCAGCCGCACGAAGCCCTCATGGCGAAACGAGGTCGCTGCGTATCCCTGCGGTATCCTTGAGCAAGCCTATCGAGAACTAAAAAGCAAAGCAGTAGACGCGGCGAAGCCGGCGGAGGCGCACAACGCAGGCGCCCGTGTAACGTCGGACGGCTGACGCTCGAAGGTCCGCAGCAAACTGCGTATGCGAGTTGCGCCAGATGTTCAGGCGGTTTTCTGACGCCGCCGCCACCATCCGAGAAGGCCACCGCTCGCCAAGATCAGGCCAGGCAGGCCAGCACCGGCGATGGGACCGGGGACGGGAGCGGGTATCGCAAGAGGCGGATCGTTCACTGCGCAATAGCCAGGATCGCACGATACACTGACCGTGTTAGGCGCCCTATCGAGAAAGAAGTTATTGCCCCCCGGAAGCTGATTGTCGATGCTATAGCCGAATGTTGATTGGAGAGGAGGGAGATCGACCACCTGCGTGCCATCAGGGTTTACCTCAAAGGTGAGAATGAAATAGTCGCCGTCTCTTTGGTGCATCTGGTCTCTAGCTTCAAGTCTCACGCCCAGATGGGTGTACGCATCACCGATAGAACTGAAATCTCCGAATTCCAGCACAATGCGCGTGTCGGCGACCGTGAACGTCGTCACATCAAACGATAAATTCAGAAAGGTCGGTAGAATTAGCGGCGTTTGCCCAGCAATCGGCGGGAAATCTGGAGCGTACGAATACGTAAATCCGAAACTCCCGCTTATCTCAGCAATTGGCGGCGAGCCCGGGGGTGAGTTCGACGATTCCCAAGGGCCCGATGCTGTGAAGCTGTATGATCCCGAGATCGTCGTTGCTTGCCCACCGGAGCAGGTGAGTAGGCTCAAGCCGACCAGTATTGCTGCCGCGCCAAAGGCGCAGCGTTCCTTTCTGCGAAATCGCATGATGACCCCCGAGGACAAGTTGCATATGGAAAGTTCCAGCCGGACGGCGCCATGTCAACTAGCGCGTGGATGTGTTTTTTGGACAAGGCTACCTCGCGAGCACGTCCCGCTGTTGAGCATCGCAGTTGCAGCCCAGTGCCCGCTATTGGCGACGGCCTTGACCTTGGAAGCCCTTGAGTTTCCTTTGGGTGTCCCTAAGCCAGTCCACCAGCTTTCGGAGCGGCTATCGAGGGATGTTAGCATCTGACCTCCTCCTAAATTCAACCGCGACCCAAATCATGATTGCTAAAATCCCAACAGCAGAAACGGCAAGCATTGAAAATACAGCTTTTTCCAGAAAGGTAAGACGAGTGTTCGGCCTTGATTTGCATTCCTGGGAACAGTTGATGCTCTTGTCATTGGGAGCTGCTGGCTTAATCGCAATTGCAGTCTTTTTGACCACAACATCAGTGGTTATTTTAACACGAGAAGAAAATGCCAGAACAAAAGACGAGTTTGAACGATACAAACTTGAAGCTGGTGAAAAAATATCTGCCGCTAATGCAGCGGGGGATGCCGCAAAGGCCGCCGCTGCGGAGGCCAATCTGGCTCGTCTTAAACTAGAAGAAAAACTTGCGCCACGCAGGCTATCAAACGAACAGCAAAACGCCCTAGCTGCGTCTCTTGAGCCATTCAAGGGTCGCAAAATTCGCATCGAAACTCTGGCCCATGCCTGCCGTGCTATGTGCGCCCAACAACGCGCCCTTTCAGGTTGTTTTTTGAAGTCGGGGGCGGCCGGTCTTTTTCTGGAAATCGAGGGTAAAAGGAGGCTCATCGCGCATGATCTGATCGTCTCCCCCGCTTGCTTGTCGCGCCATGTATCCCACAGGCCAGCAATCGTGATCGGCTCCCCGTCACGGCGCGTGAAGTAGTACGGCTGCTTGCCATCGGGTGTGTCGTGCCATTCGTAGTAGCCGCTCGCCGGGATCAAGCATCGCGAGTGCTTGAAAGCCTCCCGGAATATCGGCTTATCGGCGATGGTCTCAGCGCGCGCGTTGAACGTCGCGGCCTTCAGTTTCTTCAGTGGCTTTGGCCACCAAGATGGCACCAGCCCCCAACGCATAGGCAGTAGCTCGCGCCTGCCATTGCGCTCAATCACTACATCAACGTCGGTGGTCGGACAGATGTTGTAGCGCGGCTGCGGATTGCGAGCCGGCGCGTCCAGCGTCAGCCGGTACAGCCGCACAAGTTCAGGCCATGTAAGACGATAGGTGAAGCGTCCGCACATCCGGCGAACATAAGCAAGCCAGCCGCGATAACCAATGCTCGTATGAAGTCCATTCGGCTTGTTCACATCAAGTTCATTTTCAGTTTGCTGCTGCAGTAAATAAGCTGTGTTGACACTTTAGGTGGAGGTACAAATGGCCAAAAGTAATCTTTCCTCGATGTCCGTCGATGCGCTCCTCAAACTTCGAGATGACATCGGAAAGGTTCTTAGCCGCAAGGCCGATGTATTGAAGCACCAGCTTTTGAGGCTCGGTGATGAAATCGGTTCCCGCAAGCAGGGCGGAAGAAGCTCATTGAAGGGTCGAAAGGCCGCCATCAAATATAGAGACAAGTCAGGCAACACATGGGCTGGAAGAGGAGCACAGCCGATCTGGCTGCGGGAGAAACTAAAAGCTGGTGCAAAGCTGGAAGACTTTGCTGCCCACAAAAAAGGGCTTCCTCGGAAAAGGTCAAAGAAGGGCCGCAGGGCAAAAAAGTGAATAGTTGGGGTGTAAGGCCAGTGTGCCCAACATCACTGAAACGGGCGGCCGAAGTACGTCAGCAGCCACATGGCGAGCAAATAGACGCTCAAGAGAGACTGCAGCCCCGATAGGGTGCGGACCCAGCCGGTCGCTTCAAGCGCAAAATTGCGCGGCTGGGTGCGCGTAAGCCACGTGCCGACGCTGAACTCCCGAAATCCGATCTGGAAAGCGGAAAGCAATGAAAAATAGGCAGACCAGCCAAGGGTCGCCAAGCCGCGCGCGTGAAGGCGTTCCACACGAGCCGGGTTGTCCAAGGACGGTTTACCATCGTGCATTTCGATCCGATCCTTCGGCAATATGCGATAAATTCCACTCGCGTACTTCGCCTGCCTCCGCTGGCGGCAGATCGGCCACGAATAGACCGGGATTAGTAGCGCCCAGACCACGGCGATAGATAACAGCGCCCGGGCCGGTTCGAGGCCATAGCGGGTGGTTAAGTCGAACACCACCTTTCGGAAAACGCCTTCGGCTATGTCGCCCGGATTGTTGCGAGCAATGCTGTGGTTTGTTCTCCCGCTTTCGATAGCGAATGTCGCCTGACGCTCGAGGTCTCGATGACCGGCCTTCTGCAGCAGGTCTCTCAGTTGCACCAGACCTACCTCTTCGCCATCGGGGAAGGTGACAGTTTCGAGACCTTTGATTTGTGCAACATAGGCGTCTGGGGCGGGCGAGTTAGGAGCGTAAAACGCGGCGGTTAAGTCTGCACTATCGAGGTGAGCGCCAGCTACGGACGCCTGTCTCAAGTTGGCTTTTTTCAATTCGGCCCGGGACAGATTGGCTTGGTTCAGGTCGGCCCCGGACAGGTTGGCTTCGTTCATCTTGGCCCCGGACAGATTTGCCTCGTTCAGCTTGGCCCCCGACAGATTGGCTTTGTTCAGATTGGTCTCCAACAGATCGGCCTTTTTCATCTCGACCCGATCTAGGTTGGCTTCGTCCAGCTCAGCCCATGTGAGACGGGCTTCGTTTAGCTGAGCGAGCATCAGCGTGGCGTCATTCAACTTGGCAAAAAGCAGAATGGCTCCGTTCAGTTTGGCCCCGCTCAAATCGGCCTTGTTCATCTCTGCCCCGTAGAGACGGGCTTCATTCAGCTCGGCCGCGATCAGAAGGGCTTTGTTTAGCTCGGCGTGGGTTAGATTGGCTTGGTTCAGCTTGGCCAAAACCAGATTGGCTTCGTTCAGCTTGGCCCAGGACAGATTGGCTTTGTTCAGTTCGAGTTCGCGTAGGTTAGCGTTGCATAGGTTCGCTCTCCCTTCGGGAGGCGCTACCGCTATCCAATCTCCGTCAGCTTTCCCTTTCTCTAGGTTCGCACTTTCGGGACGCGCTACCGCTATCCCGAGAGGGTTCCATTTCTCTAACCACTGCGAATGGTCGGACACGATCCGCTGCAGCTCTTCGTTCGTCGGTTTCCAGCCTTTTGGATGGGGGCAGGTTTGCTCTGCTGGCTGCTCCTGCGCCAATGCTGGCATGCCCACCAATAGGCCGAGGCAGGCAAGCCCAAATAATTGCGACAGCTTCATCGGAGCAACCGTGCTCCCGTGTTCCGCTGGGTCGGTCTGGTGTCAGTGAAGCTCGTATTAACGGCCCTTGCAAATACGCTTTCGGACTTAGCCCTTGTTGTTAGGGGCTGCGCCAGTGTGTGGCCATCGGTCGTAAGATTGCAGGTGGGACACTTGGGTGGTATCAAGCGCCTCGGCAGGCAAGCGAAGTTCTTCAGGTTTTATCGAGCATTCTTGAGCGCTCCGCCGTCTCCCCTAGGGAGCGCCAGTGGGGTCAAGCACTTAAGCGAAAATGGACCCTCGTAGTGTCCAGTTTGTGTCCAGTCCAGCCGCTGCGCGACGGCCATCTAAGGCTTTCGCCAGCGAGGGGCAGCCTTGCATTTCTGGCGTCAGATTAGTCCGTCACACAATTCCACCCGGTCATCAGCAGCAGCTCATGGGTAGGACCATGGGCAGAGCACTCGCGTGCTCAAGAAAATGCGACAGGATGTGTGTGTCGAAGGGCGATGTTGGCGGATTCCCCGTCCGCCTAACCGAAGAACTTGCTTTCGTATCCCGCCCCACCTGCTGGGACAGCATGCGCGCGGGCTTAGGGCCCTAGGACCCTCGTTGAATCGGAGCTGCTAAGAGCTCGTCCATGAGCAACCTTACGTCGCCGTGGCGTCACCTGAGAATGTCCGCCTCGCTCTGAAAGCGGACATCGCCAACATGAAGACCACGAAGGCGCTGGGCCTCACCATCCCACGGGGCGTGCTCGCAATCGCCGACGAGGTAATCGGATGAGGCGCCGCGAGTTCATCACGCTGCTCGGCGGCGCGACGGCGTGCGAGTCTAGAAAAGTCTCCTAATTGCGCCAGAGATCTGCGCTATGGTTTGAGATGCGGCATGAGACGTCGCCGCGTCTACGTCTGTTGCGGACGCGTTTAGAAAAAGCATTGGTCGCAACACAGTCTTCAACCTGCAGAACGAATTGAGCAAAGAACCCCCTTCGCCACGCAACAACATGTAAACGATGCGCAGTTATGCCGGCTTCCGCAGGTCCCGGCCCCTCGCATGGCCCCAGGCAATGCATCCAGCGACCCAGACCTGCCACGCAACGAACAGACTCATGATCGCTACCTCTTCTGAAAATCCGGAGGCTGCCAAGAACACCTCAGGGCCTACAGCGAGGGCGGCTCCAAAAATGGTCAGCGGCCGCACAGTTGAATAGCGTATACTTGGCGATTCGACCCCGGCGCCAAATATCGTCATTGCTGCGCCGATCGCAGACGCTGCCGCAGTGATTACAAAAAGTAAGAAGAACTCAATTTGAGATAAATCGGTCAATGCTTCTGCGTTCGCACCGGTTATTTTAAGAGCGGTCATCTTATCAATTTTTAGACCAAGGCCCAACGCCATGAGTTGGTAGCTTATATGCGCCACTAGCCATCCCAGAATGGTCATGCCAATGAACCATGCGATCGCTCGCCAGGACTGGCGCCACCACCGTGAGACAGCAAAAGGCACAGCGCCGGCGAACAGGAAGATGCCGTACGGCAGCCATATGCCGATAGGGGTGCCGGGCAAAACGAACAAGAGCTGCGAGTGCTGTGTAGGGAGGCCGGTGATTATTCCGGTCACCAGTCCGAGCGCGATCAGTGATCCAACGGCGCGGTTTTGGAGCCCAACCATTGTGGGCCTGGCCTCATCGGCGTAACGACCGTCCGGATAGTCGCTAAGAAAACTCTCGATGTTGGATAGCGTTTGTGCGGCGCGAATTTTGTCCCAGGCGGCGGCTTCCAGTTCGCCAAGTCGCTGTTTTGCGTCGGCCACATAGGCGTCATTCGGAAAGTTCTTGATGAAGCTTCGGATGAGACCAGGATTGGGCGAATCCTTCAGCAAGTGCCATGGGTGATCATAGCTAGCGTCTTCCGGCCTCGGCTGAGCGCTGATTTGCGCGTTGAACTTGAATTCGTTGTAGAGGGCTGAGTTGTACCAGGGGATTTGGTTGCCGCGGGTAGCTTCCTTCACGGCTCGCCCAACCCGTTTCAAGACGTCTTCAACGGGTAGGCTTGGCAGCTCGATAAATCGCAGCAATGCTGTCGTGAACGGGCTGTTGCGCTGGCCGGCTCCATCCTCGGCGGTGTTGTCGGGCTGGGTCGAATAGGCGATCAGCGCCTCACCGTCTGCTCGCAGCTGCACCGTCGCCAATCCTGCGCCGACGGCGGAACTGCGATTGGCGGCCATGGAACGTTTCAATGACCGCGTGAACGGGTTGTTCCTGCAAGCATCGAGGATGATGAGGCTCGCTTGGCTCGCTCGCGTCATCATATCCAAGATGTCATTGAGCTTCTGGGTGTTGAACCGAACGTCGCTCTCGACGACGATCTCGGCGTCGATCGGCACTAAATAATTGATCCCGTCGACCTGCAGTCCGTGGCCGGCGTAGTAGAACAATGCGGCTTCCGCGCCCTGCGCCGCGCGGGCAAACTCGGCAACGGTCTTCAAAAACTTCTCGCACGTGAGGTCGATGCCAAGCCTCACCGAGAATCCAAGTCTTCGCAGAACGTCCGCGATATCGCTCGCATCGTTTCGCGGGTTGGGAAGCGCGGCCTCGTGCGCGTAGCCCGAATTGCCGACGACCAGTGCGACACGCTTACCCGCGGCTATCTCGACCATGACCCCTCCTATTTTTGGCCAGGCTGCACCCGAAAATTCGGATCAGCGATGTCGGCATGATCGGGGCAATCGCAGAGCGCACCGGGCTTTCGCCTGACGTCGGCGACGTCGTGCGGACTCATGCTCTGCACCTCGATGCGAGGTTGCGGCGGGTTGTCACCCGAAAACTCTCGAATGGTCCCGCCGAGCCTCTGGTCGCTAAGGACGATGTATCGACGCATGTGCCGCCCTCACGCTTGCGGCGTCAGTCGGGCCGAGGGTGTAGCCCATCGCGCATCGCTCCGGCGGAGTGCCTCGCCAAGGCCGCTAAGATCGGACTGATCGGCCGCGAGCAAGCTCGTTCGCTTCAAATAGGCCGCTGCTGCAGCAGGTACATAATAGCCCATTATTACGCCGAGAGTGCCGGAGAGTACGAGGAAGATGGCGCGAAGCGGTATGAATGGCGGAGGCTCGAGATGGTCGATCCAGCCAAGCCTTGGCGCGACGTAGAACATGAGAATTTGAAACGTGAACGTGCTTGCAAGCATCAGCAAGCCCATGATTACGCCATCGCGCAGCCGTCCGTGCTCGAAATCGAGCGATCCGGACTGAAGCCGACGGTCGATCAGAAAGCTCGTCCCGACTGTCATGATCAGGAAGGACACCGAGCTGATAAGTGTCGGGACGAGGATTGGGAACGCCAATGGAACGCCCAGCCGGAATATAAAAAGGATAGTTGCGCCGGTCACATACGATGCTGCTCCGTATACGACATAGGACTGCCACGGAAGTGAATACAGCGAAGGTCGCGCGAAGTTCGACGGTATCTTGGGATAGATGGCCCAGGTGATCGCGATCGTTTGCGAGATCGCGTGGACGCCGGCGAACAACGCCAAACCAGTCATTGGGAATTGCGGGTTTCTGTCGGTAAGCCCCATGACCACGAATGGAACCAGAAACAGCAGGAAATCCAAAACGAATACGATGATCCAGGGACGAAGAGGCAAAACGGGCGGAACGGATGCTTTTTCATAGCCGAAGGATTTTAGGAATTGCGCCCGCTCCTCGCGATGCGGCACACATGATAGCGCAGCCTCGGCGATCAACTGGCGGTAGCGGGCGACGACATCGTCGCATTCTTCGGCAACAAAATTGGAAGCCGCACGGTAGAGCGCTTCATCGCCCGGGTTTTCGCCGATTTCCTCACCCAAGAGCAGTGCCAGCGCCGTGCGTCGAATGAGGCGTCGGAAATCCGTTTCCAGCTGCGCGAAGACTGCGGCGCGGGCCCGACCGAATCGCTCGAGCGTCTGGCGCCGTCCAAACCCGCTCTCCTCGGCCACCTGCGATCCACCCACTAGCAGAGCCTTCTTCGCGTAGGATGTATGCTGCCAAAGCGCCGCTCCGAAAGCCTCCGACCGATCCGAAAGCTCGAGCAGCCGCCGACGCAGAGAAAGCGCTTCTAGCAGCGATTGGTTTGCGCTGCGCGACAGGAACGACAGCCACTTCGAAGCCACGCCATAGCGTGCCACTTCCCGAAACAGTTCCGCTTCCGCGCCTTCCCGCGCAGTGAAGCCGGATATCGAGAGCTCCGATACGAGGGCTTGGCGGGCGACGGGAAAAAGCGCAAAGTCATGCATCACGTCGCGAAGGCGATCCATGAGGCGACGGATGACCGCAACATTCGGCATCACGAGTCGGACAAAGAACACGGACGCCAATGACGACCACACCAACGCATCCGTGTTCAGCAACTTGCTCTCTTCGCAGACTTTCCACCGGCGGGCTGGAATGTTCGGCGAATAACAGTCGAGCGGGGGAATCGTACCACTCGCCAACGCGATGATTCCGTAGATCGCTAGAATTAGGATGGCGTAGATCGCCAGGATAACGGAAACATGCGCTCCGATGGCAGCGAAATATCGCTGTTGCGGAACGCTGAAACGAATTTCTTCCGGCCGGTGCATTTCGTGGAAGTGCATGAAGGCCCAGGCGGCGGTTACGCCGCCTAAAATGACCGCGACCGCGAAGGCTTGGACCACATCCATGTCTAGGAGCATTTACGTTCCCCGAGCTGCAGCTGGTCCGGCGTCTTTCAACACCCGTCCGTCTTTGCTCTGCATGTAGAGAACCGGCGAGATCCACTCGGTGAAACCCGCGGCTTGCAGCTCGAGCCGCGTCAACGTCATGGCTTGCTGTATTGGCACGCCCAACATGAGGTTGGAGAAAAAGGTCGGACTGAACTTCGCGCCCATGATGTCGCTGATATCGAATTGCATCGCCACGACGGCGGCGATCTTCGGGCTCCTGACCAGTACCTCGGCCGTGCTGGCCAAGCGGTCTTCTCGCCGTTTTGCCCCCTTGCAGGAATTGAGAATGACCAGCTTCGGTCCGTTTGCGCCTTCGAGGAAGCCTCTTAAAGGCTCGGCCGGAATGAGCTCGTAACCTGGTCCGCCGTCCTCCTCGAGCACGACACGACCTTCGAGGCCGTGTCCGATGAACATGAATACATCCCACTGTTCGCCCTGATCACCTCTGAGGATGCGGGTTTTCAATTCTCGAAGGGTTCCGGATGCCGTCCAGCACAGCTCGACCTGGTTCGCTCTTTTCAACGGCTCGAGTGCGTGGTCCAAAGCCGCCTGCTCGACATCGGTTCGCAATTCATAGGGTGTGCCAATGAAAACATTTGGAGCTGAAACCATGCACAGGATGCGCAGGGGAAGCCTGTCATAGATGTGGAGATCGAGCTCCTCCATGCTGGCGACCCGAGCGAATGGCGTCACCGGTGAGCATGAAAGATGAAACAGCCGGGTCTCGTCGAACATCGTTTCCCACGGAATGTAGGAAAGTTCGGGCGCTTCGACGCACAGCTTTATTTGCAGCTCCGCTTTTTTGGCGTGCGCGGCTTCGAGCGCATCCTTGTAAAGCGTCCACACATTTCGCTGAAAGACACAGTCGAATAGCTGGGTTCCGATATGTCGGATGTCTTTGTCGTCGGAGCCGCTGACAAAATTGACCCCCCTCACGGCCGGGGCTGCGGGGATGGCGGGAGGCGCATTGGGTGGCCGCCCGCGCATCTGTCCGCGATCGCGCAACGAATCAGTCGTGCGCAACATCGCCTCCTGCAACGGAGCTAGGCTCTCCCGCAGGGTTGGCGGCAATGCCGCGAGATTATCGCTACCCTGTTTGCCGGCAACTTCGGCCAAAACCCTGTATACGCCGGCCGCTCCGGTGATGCGCAGCTTTAAGATCGCGGAGTCCATAATCGGCCTCCACATGGTTTCTACGTACCGTTTGCTACAACTAATTTCTCAAGCCCGAGTGTGAACTACTTCACATAGTCGGTATCATTATCCGCTTAAAGGTGAGCTGGTCCGCGCATCCCGATCTTTGCCTGTTGCTGCAGAAGGGCTCGCTAGTAGGTGGAGGGATGGATGGCCTCCGCAGTCTCGAAATTGCACATCACCGGATCCCCGGGCGCCTGTACCGTGTCGGCCGAAGTCGACGCGACGGGCTCGCCCCCTTTGCGGGGCAAGTTCAAGGAAGACTGCAGCCTTGCAGGAAATCGGGAAACGGAGCCGTCGCCTTCATGATGGCGACATCATTGATCTGGCCGATGGCGAGGAGGCGGCAGCATGCCCATTCGCAAGATCGCTGGTACCGACCTCGAGTACTACCTCGTGGCCTTCGACGAGCGCGGCAACGAGCGACGTGAGCCCGACGGTACCTTCTTAAGCGAAACCGCGAGACAGCGCGTCGCAGACGCGGGGGCTCCCGTGACCGACGTCTTCTTTACGAGCCACGGATGGAAGGGTGACCTTCCCGCCGCGATCGAGCAATACGATAAATGGATCGGCGCGATGGCGGCGCTGCGGTCCGATCGTGATGCAGCCCGGCAGCGGCATTCAGGGTTCGCGCCCATTACCATCGGTCTCCACTGGCCAAGCCTTCCGTGGGGCGACGAGACGATCCCGGCGGGCGGTGGCGCAGTGCTCTCGGCGGGT
>Ga0209526_10002108_pt1 | contig 13403 bp, 7 predicted proteins | sample JacPinW_OM2H0_M1_FD_188566 | JGI IMG/M metagenome (GOLD analysis project Ga0209526, IMG submission 188566) | Forest soil microbial communities from Algoma, Ontario, Canada - Jack Pine, Ontario site 1_JW_OM2H0_M1 (SPAdes) (version 2) | ecosystem: Environmental > Terrestrial > Soil > Boreal... | reverse complement strand
GACCCTCCTATCCTGTCTGTTCTGGATGAGCGGACGCGCGAGCGCGCAGGGCTCGCAGGAGATTCCTTTCTATAAACACACCATTGATTTGGAACAAAGCGAAGCGGCAGAGGTCGCCGATGTGAATGGCGACGGGAAGCTCGATATTATTTCCGGCGAGAACTGGTACGAACAAACGACGCCGGGTAAGGATGGGCCGCGCTGGATCAAACACCACTTCCGCGACCTGGCCTTCTTTCGATTCGATGGAGAGTTCTCGGGCGGTTACCTGGAAGACCTGGGCGACCTGGCGATTGACGTGAATGGTGACGGCTACCCCGATGTGGTGACCAGTTGGTGGGGAGACCCCGCCGTGAGCACGGCTCCCTCCCTGACTTGGTGGGAAAACCCCGGCAAGTCAAATAAGCCCTGGGTCAAGCACGTCATCGATAAAGGCGCGCCGGTGGAATTCTCATTTCTGGTGGATATCCTGAACACCGGCGGTAAGCCTCAACAACTCTTACCACAATTCGGCGATACCAAATTCCCACTGAAATGGTACGAAATCGTAGGCAAGGGCGAAGAGGCGCACTGGGTTGGACATGTGGTCAGCCCCAACAGCTATGGACACGGCATCGGCGCGGGAGACGTCAACGGCGACGGGCGCATGGACATCATCACGCCCAAGGGATGGTTTGAAGCTCCCCCCGACCCTCGCAACGGCGAGTGGGTCTTCCATCCGGAATTCGACTTGGGAGAGACCGGATTCATCTACATGATGGACGTGAACGGCGACGGCTTGGCGGATCTCGTCACCAGCAGCGCCCACGGCTACGGAATTTTCTGGTACGAACAAAAGAAGGACGCGCAGGGCAAACGCAGCTGGGTGAAACACTACGTTGACAACGCCTGGTCGCAGTCTCACGCCATGACCATCGCGGACCTCAAGGGCGATGGCAAGCCGGTGCTGGTAACGGGGAAGCGCTACTACGCGGGTGAGCACGATAAAGGCGCCAACGAGCCTCTCGGCATATATTGGTATGAAAGAGTCCAAGTCGAGACCGGGTTGCAATGGCGGCGGCACACCATCGACTACGGCTCGCGGGCTGGAGCGGGGCTGCAAGTCCGCGTGGTTGACATCGACCAGGACGGCGACCTCGATATCGTCGTCGGCGGAAAATCCGGGCTTTATTTCTTCGAGAACATGACCAAAGGCCGGAAGGTGCCTCTCACCGATGTGATTGACGCCCCGGGGCGCTGACCTTAGCGGGGCCGGTGCAGTTCCGGTCGCGGTCACTTTGCGCTGCTGTAGAAATTGTCGATTGCGTTCTTGATCCAGTTGGGATTGTCCCAATCTTTGTATTTAGCCCGTACTTCCGGCTCGAGTCTCTTTTCCACATCCATAACACTGCTCCCCTGCGACTTCATCTGCTGCACTCGGTCGCGGACGAACACAAGATATTCACGCATCGCCGAGATCACGCCGACGTCACCAACTTCGCCGTGACCTGGCACCACGATGGCGGGATGCAGTTTCTCCAAGCGCCCGAGAATCTCGATCCAGTTCGTGCCGCTTGAGTCCGAGTCGGCCATGATGGGGAAGAATCGGTTCACCACCACGTCCCCACCAAATACAATGCTCTGCTTGGGCAAAAAAACGAACTCATCACCGCGCGTGTGGGATGATCCCCAGTGGAGCAATCGGACCGGGAAATCGCCGAGGTCAACCTCCGCCTCTTCGGAGAAGGTTACATTTGGCATTCTGATTTTTACCGGTTTTAGCAGGTCGGCAATTCCGGTGCTGACCCCGCTAAACTGATTGATCATGGCCGCGCCCTTTTCCAGCAACTCGGTCTTCTGCGCGGTTGGGTAGATGATGATTGTGCTTGCTGGAAATGCTTGTGCACCCATCCCGTGCTCGGGGTGGAAATGGGTGATGGTGAGGTAGGCGACGGGCTTACTGGTGATCTTCTTCACCTCGTCCAGCACGGTCTCCGCATTCCTCGGTCCCATGCCGGTGTCGACTACAAGCACTCCATCGCGCCCAATGATGATCCCTATGTTTGGAATCACATTTATCCTCTGATCTGGTATCACGTAGACGTGTTCAGCAATCTCGCGCGTCTTACCGCTGGCGACGAGTGGCGTTTGGACCTGCGCGCAGACCACTCCCGCGAGCGCGAAGACTGTCGACACAACAGCCAAACTTCGAAGATCCTTCATGTTCCTCCATTCGCTGCACCGCAAACCGAAACCCTGATTCGGTCATCGAAGATGGGCCAGCCGTGACTTCTGCTGCTAGTCCAGCGGTTCCACCTTGACGATCGCAGCACCGTGGTTACTGCCCGTCCAGAACGTGACCGGCGTCGTCGAACTGTCCACGAACACACGGCGAATGTTGGTTTCCGTCGGCATGAGGTATTCGACGATCTGGCTGGTCTTGGGATCGAGGCGCGCCACCCGGTCAGTCGTCATGCTTCCGGTCCACAATTCACCGTTCTTGTCCCAAGCGACGTCATACGGCGCGGACCAGGGCGTCGGCAAAGGCCATTCGGTGAATTTGCCGGTCTTGGTGTCGAGCCTCGCAATCCGGTTGCCCTGGTATTCGCCAATCCACAGGCGGTCTTGTGGATCCATCTTCACCCGGCGCGGGCGCGAGTGGAGCGTGGGCGTTTCATAAAACTTGACTTCCCCGGTTTGGGCATCGATTCGTCCGATGTGGTTGGTTGCGAACTCCGCAAAATAGAGGTTGTTGTGCGAGTCGGAGGCGATACCGTAAATCGAGTACCCCGGCAGTTGCTTGATTGGCTCGAAGGTTTCGTACTTCCCGGTCTTCAGATCGAGCCGTAAGATCTCTCGATGCCCGCCGTTGTCCGTCCACACCTTGCCGTCGACGGCGTACTGCAAGGCCACAAAATCCAACTGGGCGTCCATGTCGTTTAGTTCCGATGGCAGGGGGAAGATATGGAACTTCTCGGTCTTGGGGTCAAACCTCGCCAGGGCTCCCTGGAACATCATGCCGAGCCAGAACTCTCCATCCTTATCCTCTTCCAGATCGAGCATGCCGTTCGGGTAGCCGGGCTTGAGCTCGGGCACTGGCCATTCCGTGACCTTGCCCGTCTGGGGGTCGAGCCTCCCGAAATACTGCTCGCCGAAATCGGAATACCAGACCATTCCGTGCTCATCCACGATCACGTCGTGCGGCTCGATGGTGGGACGCGGCAAATCGTATTCCGTGACGATGACCCGCGTCGCCCGGCCCGTCGGGCGGGGCAGCGTTTTCAGCGGATACTCCCACGCGGAGACCGAGCTCAGATTGAGGGTGGCCAAATATTCGGCTTGCTTGCGGTACTGTTCGGGCTTTCCCGCCCAGTCCGGATCCACTCGTCGCTGGGGCTTGATCGGCTGGCTTACCTGTGCGTAGCCGTTCATTCGCCAGATGACCTGGGTGAATTCGTCTGCATCGTGAGTGGACCTTACGGTGCGCTCCAGCGTGTGGCAGCCCACACAGTTCAGCAGGGAGGCCTTCTGCTCCTCGGTCCCGGGCACGCTCAATATCCATTCCGCATTGGTAAGCTGAGGCACAATGTTTTTCGTTTTGCGCAGCTTGAGATCGGCCGTCGCCGCTTTATGCTCCAAGACGTCTGCCGTCCCGACGCTGTCGAGATCGTAGCCAACCGCGCGGATCTTGAGAGAGTAATGACCCGGCTCCAATCGATTCGCCGGAAAGCTGTAAGCGCCTTGCTTATCGCTCACCACGCTCACCGTGATCGTCGAGCCGTCCTTCTTTGCGCTGACCACCACCCCTTCCATCGCGCCTTCTTCTTGCGAGGTGACTCGACCCGTCAAGGCCGCTGCGGCTCGGCTTTGCGTGTGAGCCGGTGGAGCCCCTCGGAAGAGAATGAGAGCTAGACTCGCGGTCGCCGTGAACAACAACACTCTCGTTCGCATCGTTACCTTCCTCAAGCATTACGACCAGTGGAGCCTTATCTGCCGGATACCGTGATTGCGCCTCGAGTAACTGGACTCTGCCTCTTGGATCGACAATGTTAAGTTGTTCCAAAAGAAAAACTGCCCACCTCTCGCCGAAGAGGGATTCTGGTCAGGGGCGCGGGTTTCACGTATTTGACCAAATCACGCATCGCGATCACAGTGCACTTCTGATCGCGCAGGTACTTCATGTATTCATCAAAAACCTTGGGCTCGACACTTACCCAAGGGGCACGCGGGAAAGGAACGCCATGGAAATTGAGGACGGCAATTTTTCCGTTCTTGGCTTGGTCCACAGCCCAAACTAGATCCTGGAAGCCCCATTTCGGTCCGGCGTAGCCAGTAATGGGGATGAGCAGAGGATAGTGTTTCGCAGGATCGTACGCAGGGCCTCGGCCCCCGTTGTCACCATCGGAAAATTCCGGAGTCACCCCTCTCCGGGCAAATAGGTAGCCCTTTTGCAGGAGAACCTCTGCGGCCGGAACACTGTCGTGAAACAGTGGATAGGCAAATGTCTTGGGCGCCGGGATCCCATATTGTTTGCATCGCTGCTCAATACCCTCGATCTCAGCGAGGATTTGTTCTTTCGTCAGCTTGGCGAGATCTGGGTGGCTCTCTGTATGATTTCCCACCTCAAATCCTAGATTGTTGAGTTGGCGGATGTCGTCCCAAGTCATGTTGTCGTCGTCGCGCTTGATTTCACGTAAACCCTCGGTCACATAAAAGGAGGCTCCAAACCCGTAGCGCTTGAGGAGAGGCGCGACGTAGGCGATGTCAGATTTCGTGCCGTCGTCGAAGGTCAATACAACCAAGCGACCGGGAATCGGCAACAGGTCATCCTCTTGCCCCGAGGATGTCCAACCTCCGAGCAGCAGAACCGACAACGAAAGAGTTAATGTCGCGAACCGAAGCATCGGGTTCTCCTCTCCTCGAGGTGCCTAAACCTTGACTCTAAAGGGCGATTTGATTGCACAGGCTTGTCACTGGTCACTCTTCGACCCGCGCAAGTCACTCTAAGCGCGCGTGCCTAATGGTGCGTGCATTCCGGGAATTCGTAGAAGTACGTGTTGCCTTGATACTCCAAGTCCTGATGGATGCCGATTTCGGAGGAGTAGTATCCGACCAACGTCATCTGCTTCAGCTTAACGAAAAATCGTTCGAGGTCAGTCTGGGGGTTTGCTTCGCCCGCAGACGCTCGCGCCAGAGCCTCGGCGAGGGAAGACTTCGCGGCCTCTTCCTTGAACAGTTGCAATCCTTTGCGCCACTCGGATTTCTGCGAATCGCTGGAAACCGCCAGGTTCGCGAACAGGTCCACGTTCGCCGCATCGGTCCCCGTGGAAACTATCCGGTCCGCGAACAGGCTCACGTGCGCGGCATGGGCGCCGCCCGATTGGCCGTCGGCGGGCATGATCACCTCCATCACTCGGTCCAACAGGTCGTTTTCCGCGGGGGTGAAAAACTGGAGTTTGTAATCCCCCGCCGCCCACGCCGCGCGTTCATCGGAGTGCGTACCCCAAGTTGCGCCCCAAGCGTCCAAACTTGTCGAAAGCGCACTCAACGCAATAATTCTCAGAGCGGTTCGTCGTTTCATAATTTAGAAGCCAGGAGTCAGAAGTCGGAATGTAAACGCCTTTCTCCTGGCTCCTGACTCCTCCCTTAGATGATTCCTAGCCTGCGCTGTTTAATGATGTATTCCGCCGCGCGCATTGACAGTGCCATAATGGTCAGGGTCGGATTCTTCTCGCTCGACGTGGTAAAGCAACTCCCATCGGTCACAAAGAGATTCTTCACCTCGTGCGATTGGCAAAAGCTGTTCAAGGCGGAGGTCTTGGGGTCTTTCCCCATGCGGATGGTCCCCACCTCGTGGCTAGCAAGTCCCGAGGGGCCGGTGCTCTCCTCAAAAAACACATCCCCGGAAAGCTTGGAAACAATCTGCTGAAGACCCTTCTTCATCCCCTGCCAGACCTGCATGTCGTTCTCGACGTACTGGAAGTGGACCACTGGAATCGGAATGCCATGCGCATCCACCCGGTTCTTGTCGACGGAAACATAATTCTGCTTGGCCGCCATCGATTTGCCAAAACCTCCTAGAATTACGTACCCCGGTTGCATCGTCCGCACCTGGCGCTTGAACTGTGCGCCGTAGCCCTTCAGCAACATCGCCTGGCGAGGAAACATGTAGGAATCGTAATTCACCTGAAATGCATATCCGCCCGCATAGCCCCGATGGGAGTCGCGATAATCGAAGCGCGGAATGTAGACGTGATCGGTGGCGCCATCCTGGTTGACGGGCTTCCTGCCTTGGAGTTCCTTCAGGTAGACTTGTGCCGTAGTGTTGATATGGCCATGCAGGTAATGTCCCACCACGCCACTGGAGTTTCCCAACCCGGCGGGGTGTTGAGGAGAAGCCGAGTTCAGCAGCAGCCGCGCGGATTCCACCGTGGCGCAGCACACCACTACGATGTGCGCCTTGACCTCTTCTGTCTTTCCCGTGTCCGTATTGACAAAGGAAACCGCGCGCGCCAGGCCTTCGCGGTCCACCAGAATTTCGCGCGCCAGGGCGTTCTGCCGCAGCGTGAAGTTGCCAGTCGCGGCGGCTTTGGGCAGCGTGCAGCCCGGCGATGAGAAGATCGCAGAGACGTCGCAGCCGTCCATGCAGTGCCCGCAATGATGACATTGTGGGCGTTCATCATAGGGCTTGGTCAACACGGCCTTGCGCACCGAAATGAGGTTGATATTCAAAGCATCCGTGGCGCGCTTAAGAATGTGCTCGCTGCATCGCCACGGCAACGGCGGCAGATAGTGCTTTCCGGCAGGCAGGATTTCCAGCCCGTCATCGTTGCCGCAGACGCCGATGATCTGCTCCACGCGATCATAATAGGGGGCGAGCTCCTCGTAGGTTAGTGGCCAATCGTCCTCGACGCCGGCAAGCGTCCATTCGAGGAAATCCGGTGGCGCGTAACGAAGCGTGACGGCGTTCCAGTGCATCGTCCTGCCGCCCAGCACCCGCGCCCGATCAACCTCGACGCGGGCCTGCGTTTCATAGCGGATGGATGTTGCCACGTCGCCTTGATAAAAGTAGGCTTGTTTCTCACCCCGCAGATTGGCGAAGGGAAGTTCGTAAGGCCACTTATGCGAAAGAAGGTCGGAGGGACTCACTTCCTTTCCACCCTCCAGCATGATGACCTTGGCGCCGCCCTCGCACAGTTCTTTGGCCATGAAGCCACCCGCGGCGCCAGAACCTACAATGCAGACATCGAATTCCTGAGTTTGATTGCCCACGTTTTAAGCCCTCGTAGACGAGCCCTATTTTCCGGCCTCCGCCACCCTCCGTGGTTAAGTCACGCGAATCCTATTTCGGTAAAGAATCACGAGTATGTAAATCCGAAGGCGACAACGCAGTCTCTACGGGATCGGCTTCTTCCTGCTGCTCGCGCGCTTTGGCGAGTTGAAACTTTTCATACGCCGCCTGGGACAGCTCCGAAAGCCCGAGATGACGATAGACCCCTCCGAGGCAGTAATAAGCGCTGGACAGATTTGAGTCGAGTTGAACCGCGGTTTCGAGTCGCTTCCTCGCTTCCGCATAGTTCTGCAGTCGTGCTTCCACAAGACCCAGGTTTAAATAAGTCAGAGGGTTGAAATGATCGAGCGCCTCAGCGAGTTTCATCTCCCGTAACGCGCCTTCACTGTCCCCCATGCGATTCAACAGGATTCCATAATGGAGATGGTAATAGGCGTTTCGAGGACTCATTCTCAGGGCGTGCTCAATGTGTTCTTTGCCTTTCTCCAGACGGTCTTCGAGTGCCTCGATAATGCCAAGCATGAACTCAGCTTTGTGACAATTGGGATCTAGCTCGAGAGCCACTTGGAAATGTCGTGCCCCACGATCGTAGTACTCGATGTTATTGTCTTCGTTCCCCAGAATAAAGAAGCTCATACCCAGAGAATAGGCAGGCTCAACCCATCCGGGCCGCAACTTTGCGGCTTGGAGGAAAGATTGGATAGCATCAATTTGATCGTGAGATCTCTGGTGGATTTGTCCCTGTGTCATGAGGTAATCCGCCCGCGTCGGCTCCATTTTGATGGCGCGATCGACGGCGGCAAGAGCCTCCGCATTCTTGCGTTCCAGGCTCATTACCTGTGCGGAAAGGTCGAGATACTCAGGATCGTCTTTGAACTTAGTATCCTGTAGCTTCGAAAAGGCTTCTATGGCGCATTTCCTGGCGGCTCGTGCGAGGCAGTTTTTCAAGGGGTCAAGCTCAGAGGCAAGGTGCGCCCCAACGGCTGAACGCTGTTCCTTTGCTTTGCCGTTCAAGTGAGAAACTTGCGGGGGGATTCCCTTCTTCCGATCGCTCGAAGGAGAGAGATCAGCCCCAGCCGTTCCTGTTATCGGGACAGCTGCCCCCTGTCCCTCTTCAGGCGGGGAGAGGTCAAGATGGGAAGCATCATGAACTTGAGGATTGGCTCGTCGGCTCAATTGTTCCGCAATCGCTGCTTCTTCTTTCGCTTCCTGCTGGCGACCCAGGCGATCCAGAAGTTGTGACAACTGGGCAGGGAAGGCCGCGTCATTGGGGAAATGCGCTTTGGCTGTCCGGAGCGTGTGCAATGCGTCCTGAAAATTTCTTAGCTCGATCTGGGCGGATGCCAGTTGAGTATAGGCGAGGGCAAAATTCGGATCACGCTCCACAGCCTTCGCAAAGAACGGAAGCGCGGAAGCGGTTTCCCTCTCCCTCTGAAGTGTCGCGCCAAGATAAAGGTAAGCTTCTCCAAAGCCAGGGCTCAGTTCAATTTCTTTGCGAAAATCTTCTAGGGCCGTCGGGTAATCGGCGCTGTCAAAGGCCAAGCGCCCCAAAGCATAGTGAACCGATGGAAGATTCGGATCGCCTTGTTCGGCCTGTTGGTATTCTGTCTTAGCATTCGTGACATCGTGGCGGGATGCGTAGGCATTGCCTAGGAGAACGTGTAACCAGGGAGAATCAGGAAAGCGCTCGGAAAAAGCAGTGAAGTGCTGTAGCCCCGCCTCCTGGTCCCCTAGAAGGTGTTCTTGCTCGATCAGGGCGTAAAGCACGTACGGGTCTTCATATCCCATTTCGAAGGCCCTGGAAAATGACTGCTGAGCAGCGCGGTCATCGCGAAGAGCACGATAAGCTAGGCCTCGGTAAAACTCGACTCTGGCTGTAGATTGAAGTCCGGCGAGTGCCCGCACGGCCTCCTCCGGCCTACCCACAGAAAGTAAGGCCGCAGCCAAGTCCCCGGTAAGGTCGGGGTCATTGGGGACGGCCTTCATACCACGCTGAAGCCATTGGAGTGCCCCAACCAAGTCCTGATGCTGGAGGAGCAAAGCGGAAAGGTCCCGGTAGGCGAGCGCGCTTTGGCGGCACGAACGAAGCGCTTTCTCGAAGTCGCGCTTCCGCTCATCGTAAGGGCGATGAGTGTCACTTCCTTCCTGGATTAGCTTTTGAACGCTCGAATTCTCAGCGCTGGAGCATTGAGCGAACGTCGCGAGCGGAACTAGAAGAACGAGCAGACCTGTGCAAGCCAGGGAAAATAACAACCAGCCCGCTGCGGCGGGCTTATGACCTGACTCGCAGTGGGCTGGGCCGAAACCATAACGTGCAGTGCATAAACGGTTCGCAAGCATTCGGCTCTATGCGCTCAGAATTGGTATCGCAGGGCCAATTCGAGGATGCGTGGGTCACGGGCGCTGGTTACCTCTCCAAAGTTTCCGGACCCGAAACCGGTTGAGACATTCGCAAAGTTTGTGTGATTGAAGATGTTGAAAAACTCACTCCTAAATTGGAACTTCTGGCGCTCCCCGATATTGAAGTCCTTGTAAAGGGCAATGTCAAAGGCGATGGTACCCGGGCCCGTAATTGAGCCTGTGGAGGCATTCCCAAAGAATCCTGGGGCAGGGGCAGCAAACGCGCTGGTATTGAACCACTCTTTCACCGTCTTCGGACCTGAGACGCTTTCACCCGCGACACGGTTCGGACGGGTAGCCAACCCCGGCGTCGCGGTAGCCAGCCCGGGATCCAACGGAAAGCCACCTTGAATCGTGGTGACGTCCGAGAGTTGCCAGCCTCCAAGAAACGCGCGCTTTAATCCCGTCGCTTGGGCATTCCACGGCAAATTCCAAACGGCACTTAACGAAAACACGTGGTACGGAGTCACACCAGAGGGACCGTTGTTGTGATTTACGTGATAGAAGTCCTGGACCGACCCATAACTAGAGGTAATCATAGGATCTCGGATAGGACTGAAGCCTTTCTGCCAGGTATACGCCGCCGAGAGAAAAAAGCTGCGGCTGAGATAGTGCCGCAGGTTGAGTTCAAGCGCATTCCACGTGTTCTTTGCCGGGCTTATAACATCCTGCATTTGCCCGTAACCCGGGAAAGGCTCGCCGAACGCGTAACGGGACACCGTCCCCGTGTTAATAATAGGGTTGAAGTCGAAACCACCCTCAGGGCGCGGCTGGTTCGCATCGCCGTTGATTGTAGCGTGAAAGAGAACATCGCCCGCTCCCGCAATCGAAGCGATCCATCCCCGTGCAAACTCGTGCTCTACGGACAGGCTATAGGTACTTATCTGGGCCTCTTTATAGTCCTGATCCTGGATGTGTATAGGAGGGACAGTGGGGGGCGCTACTTGGGCTCCGGTCGGACTGGGAAAGGGGGGATCAATCAGCGTAATGGGCACCGTGGCAGGATAGTTGAGCGGGCATTGGCTTGAACAAGATGCGTAAAAGAAGTTGTAGTGAGTTATGCCAAAACCGCCCCGGATGCTCGTTTTCCCGTCACCGAGGACATCGTACGCAAAGCCGAAGGTGGGATTCCAGTTGTTATTGTGCGCGTTGCTGTAGTTCGCAGGAAACCCCGGCGTTACTCCGCCGATAACGAGCCCGTTGAGGGGATCGTAAGTGGGTGTCGGGGTTATCGTCCCATTAGGGTTAACAATGGGAGCATTGGCCAGGTTAAAGCGACTAGGTATCAAATTGCTAACAGGATTCTTGAAGGTTGGCACAGGTGACCACAGGTATCGAATACCAAGAGTTAGAGTGAGGCGCCGGTTAAACTTCCACGTATCTTGAAAGTACGGCGAAAAAATCGGGTAGTGTTGGACCGAGCGTACCTCAGTACTATTTTGGGTAAAGGATGCGGAATCCCCGAGTAAGAAGTCGGCCATGGGATTTCCTGTAAATTGCCCGCTGAACATCCACTGCCCGGCGGTTGCGGCAAAACCATTTTGCCGCTTTGTACCCCGCAGATACTGCATCCCAAATTGCAGCAAGTGGTTCCCCCGCAACCAACTCGCGTCGTCCGAAAGAGTATCCTCCAAGTCCGAGGCATGGTGGAGGGGCAAGATAAAACTGACACCCAGAGGACGCCAGCCACCAGAAAAATCGATCTGCGGAAGCCGCTCTGACAAAAGTCCATGAAACGGGAGAATCGATTGGAAACCGGGAATGTCTCTCCTGTTTACCAGGCCTGCCACGTCCAGATTTACAATATAGTTGTTCATGCTGACACTGGTGGTGTTGACCAGGGAAGGCGAAATGGTCTGGGTGAGCCGGACCTGAGCCAACTGGTTGGGTGTGGTAATCGGCTGAGTGGTTGTGCTGAAAAGCGTATTAACGTTGAAGGTCTGAGTGGCGGCGGCGTTCGTTTGGCGCGAGTCCAGATACTCGGCCATAAGCCGTAGCTTCGAAGTGAAATTGTAGTCCACTTTAATTTCATCGTCGCGCGTGTTATTGATCGTAGGGGTTGTGTTGATGTAATTCAGAAATCCGCCGGCCGGATTGTTGGGCAGGGGTGCCACCGCGTTGAGAAACAAAAGAGACTGGGCGTTAAGCCTATCCGGCGGTATTTGATAAACTCCCGGAGAAGTTTGAGGGAAGGGTTTACCTGTCAGAGGGTCTGTAATCACGCTCGAGAACGTCCCCTTCCTCTCGTCCGCGGTCGCATCCGGTCCGCGAACAATATTGCCGATATGTTGGTTCGTCCATTGCTGGCTCCAGAAGAAAAATGCCTTGTCCCGCTTGGTGTTGAAATGCCCCGGAATCGTGATGGGGCCACCGATGGTATATCCGAAAATATTCTGCTTGAGGGACGTCTTAGTTGGGCTGAAGTAATTGCGGGCGTCAAATGCATCATTGCGAAGATATTCCCACGCAACCCCGTGGAACTGGTTGGTCCCCGATTTAGTTTGCAGAAGGAACACATTGGGGCCATTCAGTCCGTACTGGGAGCCAAAGTTGTTTTGCAGAACCCTGACTTCCTCAATGGTGTCCGGATTGGGTGTGATCGTGGTTTGGTTCATACTGCCCGTGTTCATATTCCAAATACCGTCAAGATAATACTGTGTGCCCGATACGCCCATCCCGTTTACGGAGATCGTGTTAGCAGTGAGGAACCCACCCTGGTTGAGTGCCGTGTCTGGAGATAAATTCGTAACGCCGGGCATCAAGAAAGACAGGGCCTGGTAGTTGCGCCCGTTCAAGGGGAGCGTAGAGGCTTGTGCTCCGGTCACCTGACTGGCTACTTCCGGCGTGCTTGTCTGAACCCGCGCAGCCGCCGCCTCGACGTTGACTGACTCCGTCACTTGGCCGACCTTTAAGACGGCATCGACGGTGACGACTTGTGCGGTATTCAGCACGATCTGTGTGTACTTGTTTGTCTGAAATCCCGATTGCGTGAAGGTGACGTCGTAGTTTCCGGGGTTCAACCCAGGGACTACATAACCACCACTATCGTTACTTACAGTGTGAGTTTCGACTTGGGTCTGCTCATTGAGAACGACAATCGTGACATTGGTTACCACGCTACCGCTGGCATCCGTCACCGTACCCCTGATCGTTGCAGTTGTTGATACTTGCGCCCAACCCTGAGCACTCAAACAAATCAAGCACAAGGGAGCGTACATCAGCAATGCGATGAGACGAACGATCCGAAATGTGTGCACCATGGCTTGTTCCCTCCACTTGAATTCATTCTTGTCAGAATCGGACCCTCGAACCCACTTTGCCGAGCTGTCAGTATCCAGCGAGACAGCATTGGTATGGATTTCTATGTTTCCCGACATCGACCCGCTCCGTCTCGATACGCAGCACGCAGTGAGACGTCTCAATTACAACGCGACGGAAGCATAAGCAAAGGTCTCGAACGTTGTCAAGATTTTGTTTAGCGAGTCTTTCTTTTGCCGTCGTGGCACGGTGGGAAGACGGTCTGCAGGAGTGAGCGGGGCAATTTACAGGGGTAAAACGCAGCCGGGCAGGCTCACGGGCGGGCGGATTCCGAGGATTCACGGACCACCAGCGTGGCGGGCAATCGAATCTTAGCCGGGCGACCTTCGGCTCTCCCTTTTTCGATCCGGTTGAGGAGGACCTCGACCGCACGATATCCGATGTCGAACGTGGGTTGCAGCACACATGTGATGCT
>Ga0209526_10002107_pt1 | contig 13404 bp, 9 predicted proteins | sample JacPinW_OM2H0_M1_FD_188566 | JGI IMG/M metagenome (GOLD analysis project Ga0209526, IMG submission 188566) | Forest soil microbial communities from Algoma, Ontario, Canada - Jack Pine, Ontario site 1_JW_OM2H0_M1 (SPAdes) (version 2) | ecosystem: Environmental > Terrestrial > Soil > Boreal... | reverse complement strand
AACTACTTTATTTCTCAGTAGTATGGCGGAGAGGGAGGGATTCGAACCCTCGGTACAGGTGTTAGCCCGTACAACGGTTTAGCAAACCGCCGCATTCGGCCACTCTGCCACCTCTCCACTCTTTTGTTATCAATATTTTGTAAGGAATCTCAGAATTAGCTGGTGCACGGTAGGTGCACAGCGCTATCGTATTCACAGTTCCGGGGAGAACCAATGAATAAGGTAGTGAACAAACACCAGCGCGGTTACATCTATCTGAGGTCGGGTACATTTTATGTCCGCTATCGCGGCCCCAATCGCGGAAGCGGCGACCCCGGCCTTCTCCTTATCGATTCCTACGCTCACTCCTACACAGCCGAGAACGCATATACCAGCACCGATGACCTCTACGTTGTTCTTGTCTACAGAACTTGATTTACTGCCAGTGCTGAATCCGATAACGTCGGTGGATTCCTTCTTAAAATTGTCCACAGGAACACCATCTTTCACAGTCACAGTTTCTGATCCTCTTTTGTAACCGACTTCGATTGCTTTGAAGAGTTCCGCCGAAGCCCCCGCCTCCTTAACCACGGAAGTAGTGACATTTCGCGCGAAGCTCAGTGTTCCTTGGGACTTCATCGATGCTTCGAGTCTCACATTTATTCCAGATACTTTTATTGTGGCACCGAGTCCCACTCCGACGCTGCCCTGCACATGGATCGCATCTGCAATCTTGCCCACCAAACTGTGTTCGTCCAAGCCATCAGGATCGACGTATCCAAGTGGGTTGTTGATCGTGTAGGCGTACCTATTCCATTTTTGAGGATTGACGATGTGTTTGATACTCAATATTTGTGAATCGGGCGACATGAACCGTCCCCACGTCGGCACTGTGTATCTCGCTCCAAAATAATCGAGGCCAGATTCAGAGTCGTGTTCTTTGCCCGTGAAGTGCATTGGACTTGGATCACTTCCCGAACAAGTCAGCCAGTCGCCAAAAACGAGACTGGTGCAAGTTTCATAGATGACGCCGCTGACGCTGCTGCGTGCCCGCTCAGTCCCGAGCCAGTCGGAGTGATTGAAATATGTTGTGCCATTGTTGTATGTAGCCAGGTGGCGCGAGCCAGCATAAACTTCGCCACGGTTCCACACACCCGCCGAACTAACCTCCGTGATTTCGTTTCCGGCGAGATCGTATAGAAAATCTACAGAAGCTCCCGCAACCGTTTTCCGGACGCGACGACCGTTCGAATCGTAGAGATAGCTGGAAAGTCCACTCCCTCCGTTGTTCGCCGTGCTGATACGACTCTCGGCGTCGTAGGTATATGTCGTGCTGCCATCATTCAGGAGATTGCCTGCGAGATCGTAGGAATACCCGTCCGCGCGGTTGTTATTCGTCGTAGTGTTTCCACTGAATGCGAGCACCATTGTATGCGGGCCGTTCTGCTGCCAACGGTTTCCAACGCGGTCATACACATAGTTATAGACCGATTGTCCGCTGTTCTGATTCGCGCCGACGACGCGATTGAAAGCGTCATAGTTGAAAATCCAGTTGCCGTTCACGCTGTCATTTGCCGTAAGCACATTGCCATCGGGAGCGTAGCTGCCGAGTGCCAGATTATAAATGGTGTTGTCACTCCCCCCGGTAAGGTATACGCCAGTTGAAGATGATGGGGTGAACGAATAAGTGGCAAAATAACTGGATGTGTGTTGTACGGCGAGACCTATCCGATAGTTGGTTGAGGACCCGGTCGTTTTGGCGACTATTGTGATGATGCCGTTGTTCGCCGTGGCGTTTACATAAGGAGACGCGCTCAACGCACTTGCCAATCCCGAAGCGACTGAAACGTAGGTATCGTTCTGGCCATAGCTGTACTGCGCTGGCCACCCGCTTATAATAATCTGGACAACGCCCGTATCGTAAATCCACGGCGAAGTACCTCCGCCCGTAAGGGTATTGCTCGGGAGGTATACGCCAAAAGCCGGAGTGGGACATGCGCTGAGACAGTGTGATGCGTTGCTCGTTGAAGAGGTTGAGATCGGGTAATTGGAACCCGCTCCATTGACTTTCGACTGCAAATAGAGGGAACCGCCGTCCCTCGCGGCGTTGGCTGTGACGGGCGAGTTTGGATTACTATTAAAACCATTGGCCAGTCCATTTGTAATGTCGGATTGGGTGGTGCTTTGGCCGTAACCTACGAACGATGCAAAACCATTGACCGTGAGGGAAACTGTCCCTGTGTCGTAGACCCCGTAGACCGGACAAGTGGAAACACCGCAGGGGTATTGAGTATAGGTGGCGTCACTGTTGCCTGTAGGGTAAACGGTTATTGAACCCGGAGTAGGGCTGGGCGGCAGGCTCTGTTCGGAACCTGTTATGGTCACGGACCCCGAACCCGCTGTCGCGGTGCCGCCTGTCGGATTTTTCGCGGAGAGTGACTGAAGCCAGAGACGAGTATTGTAACTGCGCGTTTCGTTCACGCCGTTACCAAGTTGCACGCTGGAGATCGCCCCGAAGGGAGTATAAGTGGGGTTGGAGAACAACGTCGCCGGGTGGCTTGCATCCGACAATGTGCTGGTGACATTCAGCAATTCGGCAGCGCCATCGAACCCATAACCAATCGTCACACCCATACCGTTTCCAGCGGATGTGATGTCCCCCAAAAGATCATATCCATACGGCAGCGAAAAATAGCCCGTGCCGCAATTTTGGGGCGTACACTGCCACTGATTCTTTACACGCCCCATCGGATCGTAACTGTTGACGGTGGCGGTCTTCACGTCATTTGTTGCAGTCTTCACCAATCGGCCCACCGGATACGACAGAGTTAGTCCGTCAACTGTCGCTGCGTCGTAGGTGTTTGTTACTCCGGGTGTGCCATCGCTGTACACTTTCGTCAGCAGTCGATTCAAGGCGTCGTAACCAAATGTCGTCGTTATGCCACGAGCATCGGTTTTTGTGCTTAGATTCCCATTGAAGTCGTACTTCGCTGTGCATACTCCTGCCGCTACAGTTCCGTAGCAAGTTGCGCCGGACTCTGGATTTGTTGCACTCATCAGATGATTAAGGGAATCGTACGTGAACTTGCGCAAGGCCACCCCCGGCTGAGTAACCTGCAATAAATCATCGAGGGCATCGTATTGATAGCTGGTCAAGAAACCTGTGCCGGGAATATCCAGGCCACAGGACGCGGGTGTTCCGCCGGAACCGATTAGCGAAGAGGTAGATGTCCCACCAGTGCCGACGAAAGGCCCACTGGCTACTTCGCAGACAGAAACAAGTCTGTGGAGTCCATCAATCTGCGAGATACGCGTGACGCGCTGCGTGCCATTGCCCTCATCTTGGACTTGCGCTGCGCGTCCCGTGTAACTTGTGAGGACGGAGTTGCCGTCAGGGTACGTCACCTGCTTTGTTCGACCAAGAGCGTCATAATCGTAGGTAGTGATGCCGTTTGTGCCATCGCTTGTGGTGCAGTACGGATTGGAGACGGTGCGTACATTGCCCATACCGTTATACGTAGTGTTGATGATGTTGCCTTGATTCGGACAGTTCGGGGCCGATAATTTGGTTTGAACGACATGCCCGAGACCATCCATTGCTGAAACACTGACCAGGCTCGTCACGTTAATCGCCTTCGTGGTCGTGATGCTCGGGGAAGGGTTTGAAGGAGACGGATTGTAGGTCGCATCATTATAGAGAATTGTGGTTGTGCCGCCATCGGGGTAGTCAATTTCCTTAAGTCGTCGCAGGGGATCGTTATAAAGATACTGCGTTTGTCGGAGGTTTTGATCCGTAGCCAAGATGAGCTGACCGTCGCTGTAGGCGTATTTGAAAGTTTCGACGTGGCTAACGCCGTTCGTGGGTGGATAAGTGATGGTCTTAAGATAGGCGTTGGTATTTCCCGTTGGAGGGGAATCGTAATTGTCGTCGTAAGTATATGAGGTCGTGTGGCTCGTCGCCGTCATGTCGTTGCAAGTGCCATTACCGCAAGGGTCTGTCGCCGTCAACACTTGGCCAGTCTCGTCGTACGTGTAGGTGGAAGCAGGGCGACCGCAACTTGGAATGCAGAGCTTACTTACTCTGGTGACGTTCCCGCGAGGGACAGTCGAGTTCGGTGCGTAATTGATTTCGTCGTGGGTACTGGCCATTAGATTACTAACGGGCGTCGTTGCGTGTGGCGCTGGCGAGCCGCACAAAGTCGTGCTGCCGTCATAGAAATACTGCGTTTCGGCTAGCGTAGCGCCTTGACTCGGAATGTATACATTCACGTCGCAGGGACGGTTTATTATATTTGTCGCTCCCATTGGAGCGTAAGTGATGCTCTTATGTCGCTTCAATGGACCAATTGCTGAAGTGTTCAGTCCCGCGCTCAATCCTCCGGGGGTAAATGCGCACGATGGGTCTGCGGGCTTGGCACCTTCGGCTTGAAAGCCGTACTCGTAAATGTCTGAAACCTGCCAGCTTCCGTTGTAGCAGCGAAGGGTGGCATTGCCTTGCCCATTGTCGAGGATCGTCTGCTCGCCAACTGGATGGGAAATGTCTACCCAAGTCTTATTTACAGTTTTCAGCGTCTTGCCGCTTCCGTCTTGATAAACAACCTGCTGTTCGACAGGAACTTGGCCGTTTCCGATTGCAGCGCCGGGAACGTAATTGTATGTCGTTACGGTGGCTTGGCCAGTCACCAGGTCTGTACTTGTGACCGTTGTACGTTTCGTCAACCAGTTCGCAGGATTGGCGGCATCCCAAGTTGTTGGTGAATAGACGAACTGCTGATGAAGGACTTCAGTGGACCCATCGTAGCTAACAAACCTATCGGTAATGGCGGCGGTATCGTGAAGGAGCGTGCAGACAGCAGTGGCTTGGCCTACTGGCCATTGTTCTTTCGAAGTCGCGGAAGAGGTATAGAGACCCCAGACGTACCTAACGTAGCCGTGGCCCGGAAAAACAATCTTGGTAGGCCGACCATAAGGTGAACTGGGATCATAGATGAAGCTATAGCTTTGGGTCGGGACTCCTGGAACGTCAATTTCGCTTACGGCTGCAATTTGTTTTGGTGAAGTCTGATTCGGAGTCATGGTGCATGGGCTTGCGACTCCGTTATCAGCAACGTCGTGGCCGGACTCAGGAAAACTCTCCGTGACATTAGTCCACTGCACAACGACGTTGCCACCAAAGCCCGCGATGCTCAGTTGGTCTCCACTGCTGCTGCCGATGCCTGACCAAGATACGACCGTTCGACCCACGGTATCCTTGTAACTGCCACTTGTGCCGCTGTTGGACGCGCCCGTAAATGTGATTTGGTTTCCGTTTCTGTCCGTTATTGTTTGAGCCATTAGTCCCCAGGGTGTGTCGGTTTCTGAGGCTGGAAGACCCACGCTTGGAAACCGATAGTTTGTCCCCGACGGGTCGATAACGAGGAACGGCGGGTGAATACCACCCCCAGGGTTGCTCGTCAATCCGCTAACAAATCCGTCTACGAAGGTGGAGTTCGAATTTGCAGTGCAGTTGTATTGGGTGCTCCCTTCAGGCCAGTTCGCATTCACACCGAGACTGCGTTGAATGCCATCGAAACCTCGGAAGACGTAATTGTGGGTGTAATCGCAGTAAAGCGTGTTTTGTAGCGGGTCAATTCCGTAGACCGCTTTGTAGACCGAGGCGGTGTAAACGGGCAGTTGATAGTTCCACCCGTTAAGCTGGAACGGGGGAGCGGGAAATTGCACCCAAAGCACACCGGGGCCTGTACCGGACGGCGAAAATCGTTCCGAGGCGTTGTAGTGGATTCCAAATGGGAAAGATAGTCCGCGTCCCGGCGGGGGTTGAAGCGGGAGGTCAAAAGACAGTGAACCGTCAGCGGGATTCACCGTCTCCGCGCCAATTCCAATGTAATGATGCCCGACTCCAGGTATCGGGACTTGTGAGGCCGCGACCGGATCAGGAACTTGGGCGCGCGCAACGGACGCAACGAGGCCAAAAGCCGAAATAGCGAGAAGAAAGCGAACGAACCGGATCGTGGGCATACGACCTCCGTGTGGCTGGATTCCACGGGACCGTTCGGAAAACGGAGCCGGGTTACTACGGGGCCTCCGGGACGCAATGCTTCTACGCTCACGGTAGTACCGTGTCAAGTGCTAAATTATCGAGGCAAGGACCGTACCTTTGTTTGTATGTGTGCTGCGACCTGCCATAATTCACCGTACGTCTCCATCGGTCCTTGACTCGCCGCACGCGTGGAAGGCGATCTGAATTATTCGGCGCATCAACTTCTGCGGCAGCACAAGAAGTACGAGCGATAGCAGAACAAAATATGCGATGCAGAATGCGACGAACGCGTGCTCCACGGGGCCGGGCGGTTCAAGTGGCGATGGTGGCATAGGGAGTTGCATGGTTGCCCTCGTGCTGGCCGACTTCTTAACCGGAGGTTTATTACTCAACCGCGTGTAGGACAGACAGGCGGTTGTAGACTGAGCCGGATAGTACATCCAAACTCTGCGGAATGCAACAAACCCTCGCCTTGTTGGCCGCACGTCTGAAGCAGCTTCGAAAGGAGCGTGGCATATCGCAGGAAGACTTCGCGCATAAAGCCGGACTACATCGCGTAGGCTACGGCTGGATAGAACAGCAGAAGCGAACTCCTAATCTTGCCACCTTGGTCAAGATCGCCGCCGCCTTCGACATCAGCCTGTCGGAACTATTCCAGGGAGTGGGCGAGCGTCCTCGAAAACGCAGAGCGCGAGGAAAGTAGGTCGCTGGCACGGGGCTTTTTGTATGACCCTCAACACCGACATCTTGCCCGACTTCCACCGCAACAACTCCGCATTGATAATCGTCGGCGGTTGCGCTGCGACCACAAGCACCAGTTCGGTTCTGTCCGCAAACTGGACTCGCAAAAACACGTCCCCGTCTTCCGTGAAGGAATCCGCGCGCTCCACGACTTTCCCCCGCCAAGCCCTTATACGTGGTCTTCTTGCGCGTCATGGCCTTCTCGGCTTTTTGGGCAGCGTCAATTTCGGCACGATAACTTCGGCCTGTTTTAGCAGCCACAGCGACGATGCAATGGAGTATTTCGGCAAAGCCCACAGCGGCGCGAGTCCAAGCTGATGTCCCCGGAAGTGGGCCTGGTTGCTAGGCTCCGATCAATGCGTGTGCGTGGTCGAGAAGCGTGGAAAGTGCCTCGGTTTTCGCAATGACTATGTTTATGCCCGCCGCGATAGCAGCCTCTCTTACAACGTCATCTGAAAACATGGTGAAGAGAATTATCGGAGTTTTGGGGAGAAGTTTCCGTAGCTCAGATGCCGCTTCTAAACCATTCATAACGGGCATAGAGAGGTCAAGAGTAACAAGGTCGGGCTTAATCCGCTTGGCCAGCGCGATACCCTCTCTACCGTTATCCGCTTCGCCGCAGGTCTTGAAGCCATCAGACAGGAAAGCCCGCGCAATCATTTTCCGTATCGTGGCGTTATCTTCTACGACCACGACAGTCTTGCCGATGCCCCGCTTCTTGGGATCGATTTCAACGCGTTTCATCCAGTTACTTCCAATCGGGATACTCCAACTTGTCCGTCTTCACCGCACGTAGGGTGGAGGATGCGTCGGCTATAGCTTGGCGCTCACCGTGATGGTCGCTGTCAAATGACAGTTCCTGGAGCCGCACGAAGACCGCGGCCTCAAACTGTTGTATTTTCTCAATCAGTGCTTCACGGTCACGTTCAGTGATTGCTTCTTGAAATTGCTTCTGCCACCTTGGGTATTTAATTTCTCCGTCGCTCAAATGTGTTTATCCGTTCCTGACCAAACATCTGGTCATTGGCAATACGCTCTGCGAAGCGGGTTTTATTTACACTGAGATTGAGGGGGGATGTCTTACCTAAAGAGGGTACATAAGAGAACGACAAACTTCTGTCCAGTTAAGGACACTCTTCGAATGCGGGTGTGACGCGCTCTACCGCGCGAGGGCCTCAGAATGACTTCATGCTATAACTTTCCGGATGTCCGCAAAGCGGATCAAGGGCCGATGGGTTGTGTACGAGCGCCGCAACGGGGAATTTATCTTTCTGTCGCGGCCCTTCACAACGAGAGCGCAGGCTGAAAAGGAACGCGACAAACTGAAGGCGACGTTCACGTACAAGGTCTCTCTTGGCGTGGGCGCTATGGCTAAGAAATAGCAACCTTCTTTTCAACCCGCAACTTCAGCGCTTCAAGTTCCGGCTTGGTCATGCCTTGCAGAGCCATTGCTGTGGCGAGATACAAAGCGGGAACGTGCTTGATTTTGCTGCCGCGTTCTACCTTGCGACGGAGCTTCTCCACCTCCGGGTCAGCGCCGACTTTCAAAAACACTTTATACGCATCGGGGATGGACAGTGTCTTTTCAATCAGGCCATGTTTAACCAGGATGCGATGATACGAAGGCACTGCCAACGCAGATGGATGGGTCGGCGGAGGATGGGTGTGAGGAGCGCGCTTGCTTGGTTTTGGGTGTTTCATTGCATCTATGCTGACACGTTTTCTTAATCCTCCCGAGGCTGACGCCATCGGTCTGAAGGCAGCATATTTTCTAACTCGTCTTCGTCGCTTTCGTCCTCCTCATGTGGATCGTGCAATGATTCTCTCCACAGCACTGTAAGGGTGCGACCATACGCTCCCAGTCCAATAACTTCTTCTGTTAATTCCACGTCGCCTCCGCCGTCGAACCATATTTCCATCGTGGAGCTAGACGCCACGCGCCTTGCCTTAGCTACATTGCTTTGGTCTCGGTTGAATCTTGCTGTAGCTGTTCCTTCGGGTAGACCAGTGTTTTTCTTGATCCAAGTCAGGTCCCGTCTATTCTTGAGAGTTTGCGACATGAATGCGAACTGAACTCGGTCATCTTTAGAGCAGACCACGGTGACGGGTTCATCGCTTAACCGAGCATAGCGAATTGCTGTGGCCGTCAGCGATGTGCCGCACGACTCCGCCAAAGCCTCGATAGCCGTAAGACCCGGCCTGCTCCGCAAACAGCGGGCCGTGAACAATCTCTCGGGCATCAACAAGCCAGCGGCGAATGTATCGGCTTCTCGCTCGTATCTATCTTCTGATGTAAAGCCCGTGTCCGATTGGTGTCGTCCTTTTCCGTCCGAGAAGATGTATTCGTAGTGTCCATCCAGGAAGTAGTGCCCGAGTTCGTGGGCCACAGTGAATCTGCGAAATCCCTCGTTAGGAAACCAACTGCTATAGAAAATGCCAAACGTATCCCCGGATTTCATCAGGCAGCCGGAAACTCCCGGTGACACGGAATTAATCTCTTCGTAGACGATACCTTCACCATCCGCGATAGCGAATGGATCAACGGGTAGGGAGGCAATCCGTAATTTAGCGACGACCTCTGTAGCTCGCAATTCAGCCTGCCAGAAGTCAGCGCGTGCCATGCAGCTAATCTCTCTTTTTCTGCGTTCCCTTTTTCGCCAGCACTTCGGCAATGCTGGTCAAAGTCTCCAAGTCCTCGCCGGACATTTTCTCAGCGTGGCGAAAGAGCTTGATGGACGCAGCGTCGGACATGTTGAGGTCGTTGGTTCTTCCTATCAGATAATCCGTGGTGACTTGCAGTGAGTCCGCAAGTGCCTTGAGATTTTGGAACGATGGCGACCGTCGCCCGGATTCAAAGTGCGAGACAGCAGACGGCTGGAGGTCGGCTTTCTCGGCTAGTTCAGCTTGGCTCAACTTGCGGAGTTCACGTGCGGTTCGAAGTCGCTCAGAGAAATTATTCGACATTGGCCCTTGACTGCCCCTAGACGCTTTCGTATACTAAATGATGACGAAAGCGTAGCGGTGGGGCAGTATACGCTCTCGTCACACTGTAGATGACGGCTTTACAAAATTCAAGGAGTTTTCGAACTCCGAAAGGGCAATCAAGATGGCAGACGTTCAAATAACCTGTATCACCAAACCTCACCCACAAAGTCCGCACGAACACATCACTCACCTGGGGAATCCACAGGCTGGGTGGGAATGGACGCGTGAACAAGTCGTTGCGAGTATCGAGGCAAAAACGAACACTTTTTACGTTCTCGACCCTCGCACGGGTAAGCGTTCCGATGTCGGGGTGATCCGGCCAACTGGAAGATCACCCTACGTACGAACTCACGCGGACGGAGACTGGAACAATAATCTCTTGTCTCTGGCGCAATGCCCTCTCGTGAAGAGGTAATGCCCGGCTCGGTTTGTCTGAATCGCTGGAAGGCGGTTTGAAACTAAATCGCCTTCTCCTTCCGCGTTTGCAATCGCGGCGGGTTTCCGTCTGAAAGGAATGGGCACTCGATGGCCTTCCCGGATGTATTGCTCCGCATTAAACCCGCAGTTGTCGGTATAGGTCTGTTAGCTGACCCAAACGATCCACTCTCCGTCATCATACGAGGCACGGGCTTCATTGTTGATCCGAGTGGGTTGGTGATGACGAACAAGCACGTCAGTGAACTTCTTATGGGAGAACGCGATGGCAAAATGGGTGTTCGTAACGCCATCGCACGAGCGGTTGTCTTCGTGGAAAGAACACAGCCGCGCGCTGTTGCAGGACATCAGTTTGAGCGCGAATGGGGAGCAGCGCCCTGTCCGATCATTGCAGTAGCCGCGCCTCCTGGAGTTCTGGCGGACGACATTGATTATGGTCACGAACCCGATTTAGCGGTATGTCGAATGGACATCTCAGGTCTGAAGAATTTCATCATTCAGCCGCTTCAAAGTCTGACCCTCGGCGATTCTTCGAAGGTTAGAGAGGGCGATGAGGTCGGGATTTGCGGGTTCCCGTTGGGGCTTCGATTGCCGACAGGACCTGAGTTACACCAGTTGACCCCAATCGCACAGAAAGGCATTGTCGCCGCCATTCTGCCGTGGCCTGGCGTACCTAATCCACACGCATTCCAGCTTGACATCTCCGTTAATCCGGGCAGTAGCGGCTCGCCAGTCTTCAACATCGAAACAGGCGAGGTAATAGGAATAGTTTTTGCAGCGCGAGTGCGTCCCGAGTCTGTACGACTACCTCGACCGGATGGGTCAATCGAAGAAATCGCAGCTATTGGTCTGCCAACCGGGCTTGGATACGCGGTCCCGTCAAATCGCTACAGGGAACAAGCTCGTCCGGTGACTAAACTGCCGGACGTAATCCACGAATAGCAAATAAAGGCGATGGCTGCGAGGGCCGTTTGGGTTTCGCGCCGAATTGGACTACCATCGTGGAAAAGGGGGAGTTATTTCGATTAAACCACAACAGCCGACACTTGTAATGGACGGGGACGCCATCGAAAGGGACAGTTGGGCTGCCCTTCGTGATTACTTCCCACACTACGAAGTGTTTTGGCAGATGCACTTGTATCCTCTAAGGAGCGACGGTTCGATCCACCCGCGTCGAGGAATCGATGAAGACTTCGAGTTTCTGGCGATGTTCCACTATTCAACCTACGTGAACCTTGTCAGGGCCTTCGAGAAAATCAATAAAGCGAGCGAAAGCCCTTTCTTCCTCGGCGAGATATACACGAGTTTGTACGGCGCAAACGAACTCGCGGTCAAAGCTATTATGAGATGGTCGGACATTTATCTGGAGTGTCAGAAGAAACGCGCGGAGATCGATACCGAGCGCTTCCAACGGCTAGAGGAAAGATTCCGTAAATATCGCAATCGAATCCATGAACAAATTCCCGCTGTAATTGTGGACGCCTACAGTACGCGGATTCCCCTTCCCGAAAAGATAGATTCGTACGCAAAGTGGACCGACGTTCTTTATGCCACCAGACCAGAAGACTTTATCGAGGCCGGAATCCAGGTCAATAACGATTTTCGCTCACTATGCTCGACCCTCGAAAGCTCATGGAAACGGATGTGCGATCTGTCGGCAACCCTCGTGGAAAATCCAGATTACTTGCAAAAACGTGGAAGAGGAGACCACCTGAAGCCTGCTGCAAGTTTTGTGGTGCGATCTCTTTCCAGCAATACGGCACCCAGCTACTCTCCAACTGCGGTGAGCGCCGTAATGATTTCCTCAACTCTTGGTTCGGACTCAAAGAAACGCTAAATAGAATTCTGGCAGATTGCGGTAACCAAATCGCCGTGCGATTTTGTGAGACGCGGTGAGCGGACTAAATGTGCCAGAGGGCTAAGGTGACGCGACTCTGCGTGTCGGCGCTTAGGTGCCCCGTCAAATGATGACCGTGACCGCCTCAATCAACAAAGCAATCCTCAATCAAAACTGTCCTCTAAGGAACGGACAACGGAGTACGTTGCGATCAGCATCGCGCGCAGCCTGTTCCCGAGCGTGTCGTTATCGGCGCAAGGGAGTGGAAGCTCGTTGATTCCCATATCGAGGTCCAGACCGGGATTCGCCTGTACTTTCATGTGTGGGGCGTATCCGGTGAGCTTGAAAGCCGCAATTTGGCTTTCGGATTCAAGAAATCCAGACTCAATGATCTTGATGTGGGCGAGACTTGTTCCAGCGGGGCAGCGGATTTTTGGGAGAGCATTAGAGGCCCACGACCCAACAACGTGGAGCTTCCGATGTCTGTCCTTCCGCGCCCAATCGTTGAGAATGCCAAACGTGCGATTGAAGTTGAAGACCATGTGTTCCGGCGCGAGCTTGGGGACGTTGTAAGGCTGCACGGATTCGATAATATCCCGCCGCTTTTGTGCGAGGGGTTTGATCCTCGCTACGGATTTCTGAAAATCCGTTTTGCTCGCAACGATAGGAAACTCCAAATTGCGTTCATTCGGAGGTGGGTTCTTCCCGCTGTCAATGGTGGCAGCCTGGTAGACGCAGCCATCAAGGGCTGCCCGGAGCTGATACAGCATTTCACCAAGCTGGAGAGCGGCTATATGAGCGAAATCAGGATCATAGTTTGGCTTCAGCCAAATACCGCCAGTCCCGTCATCCTCCACACGTACCGCAACGTTGTAGAAGTCCGTTGTAGCGACGTTGTTCCAAGTCTTAGCGAGAGCTTCGCGGTGAACCTTTGCTCGTGCGATGCGCTGCCGACATCCCTCAAATCGCCACGGCATTGTGACTGAATTATACGCGAAAGACCTGCTGACGATTTTTGCATGCTCATTGCTGCCGGTTCGATGAGCGCATGGCCACCCTTTAGCTTGCTACCAAAGGCTCCCCTCTGAACACCCACCCGCAAACCTGCAACCCGGTTGGCCGATTGGCCAATTCCAGGCGACCCTGATTTTATTAACTGACGCCAAAGCAACGACTTAGAGAGTTTGTCTTACGGTTCGGGACCAGGAGGTCGAAGGTTCAAATCCTTTCGCCCCGACCACTTTCCTTGTTATCCACGTCATCAGCAACCCTGCCGAGCTGAACTATGCGTTTGCATATTTTTCTACTCCCGTGCATGTCCGCAGGTGCAGTTGCGGGCGCTGTTCGTCCGGCCTTAATTCTCAGGGCACGTCCTATTGTCCGTACG
>Ga0209526_10002106_pt1 | contig 13404 bp, 9 predicted proteins | sample JacPinW_OM2H0_M1_FD_188566 | JGI IMG/M metagenome (GOLD analysis project Ga0209526, IMG submission 188566) | Forest soil microbial communities from Algoma, Ontario, Canada - Jack Pine, Ontario site 1_JW_OM2H0_M1 (SPAdes) (version 2) | ecosystem: Environmental > Terrestrial > Soil > Boreal... | reverse complement strand
CCCGGTTCGACTTTCAAGTTGGTCACTATCGCAGCAGCGCTGGAAGAAAAGCTGACTCGTCCAGACGAACTCTTTGATTGTCAGATGGGATCTATCGTCATCAATGGGATGCGGATTCGCGACAGCAAACCTCACGGTGTACTTTCAGTCGCGGGCGTTCTTGCCGAATCGAGCGATGTAGGAGCCATCAAGATTGCGCTGCGATTGGGAGAAGAGCGCTTTTACAAATACATTCGAGCGTTTGGTTTCGGCCAGCAGACGGGAATCGAACTGCCTGGCGAGACGCGAGGCCTGGCCAAACCGTTAAGTCGCTGGTCAAAAGTTTCTATTGGGGCGATCTCGATGGGGCAGGAAATTGGCATTACTCCACTTCAACTCACGGCCATGGTTTCCACCATCGCGAATGACGGAGTATGGGTTGCGCCGCGAATCATCGCGGGAACCACCGTGCCGCAGGGCACTCCGCAGATGGTTGCCTTTCATCCGGGCGTTCAGCGGCGGGTGATATCGCCGCTGACGGCGGCCCAGATGAAGCAGATGATGCAAGGCGTGGTACTGCATGGCACCGGGAAAAAGGCAATCCTCGAAGGCTACAGTTCAGCGGGGAAAACAGGCACAGCGCAAAAAGTTGACCCAGCCACCAGAACGTACTCACGAACCAAGTATGTAGCGTCGTTTGGCGGATTTGCTCCCATCAATAGCCCAGTCGTCACGGTCGCGGTAGTTCTGGATTCCGCAGTCGGTTTGCATCAAGGCGGGCAAATTTCTGCGCCCGTGTTCCAGCGGGTTACACAACAGGTGCTGGAATATCTGCACGCCCCGCACGACATGGATCTACCGCCAAACCGCCAGGTCCTTCTGGCAGAGCGTCGGGTCAAAGAACAGGATATCGAAGAGGGGTCACCGGATCGTCTGGGAGACAGTTTGGAAACGGCCGAACTTGCGGCACCGGAATCGAATCCGCCACCGGCTAGCGCTGCCGCGAGGTCTGCGTCAGACGTGGTCGCAAACGTCGTTGTGCCAGCGGCCCTGCACCAGCAAGAAGTCGCTCCGTCGGTCGTGTCAGAGCCAAAACAAGTCGGCGCGCTCGAAGCCAAGCAGGGAGGGACGCAGGTCCCATTTCATTTTGCATCCAGGGGCACGGTTGTGTTGGATGTCGAGCAGGGCGGAATTGTCGTTCCATCTTTCCTGGGCAAAGGGATTAGAGCCGCGATTGAAATGGCCCAGGAAAGCCGATTGGATCTGGATGCAGTGGGCAGCGGGATAGCGCGGGAGCAGTCCCCACCGCCCGGATCTCATGTCGTTACCGGATCGCAGGTGACGGTAAAGTTTGGACGCTGAGCACCACCCCAGCCGCTCATAGTGGAATCTGAGCGGGGTCGAAGGACCCCTAGCATGGGAAAGCTGCGTGGACATCTCGAGGCATTTGCCGAGCTACAAACGCTTTAAGGTGCGAACGCCTTGATGCGCCGGCGATGAAAAAACGCAGGCGATCAGCGCCAGCTCAAACCGATGTTCGCTGCGCGGCCTCCGCGCAACGTTTGGCCCAGCGAAACATCCCCATCACTCAGCATGACACTTGTCTAGAGCGCAAGGTGCACTAGAATCGAAGCAATGACTTTCCTCCAACTCTTGTACGGCGCGGAAGTGCTTAGCCAGAGTGGTAACCCGAATGTGGGCGGGCTGGAATACGATTCGCGGCGGGTGAAGCCGGGGGATGTGTTTGTCGCCATGCAGGGCGAATCCAGTGATGGGAACAAGTTCATAGATCAAGCGATCTCTGCGGGTGCGGTCGCCATCGTCACCGACTCGGCGAGCGAGAAACCACGCGACGGCGTGGCTTGGGCGCAAGTGCCCCACGGACGCCGGGCGTTGGCCCGACTGAGTGCCAACTTTTGTAAAAAGCCAGCCGAACGCCTGGCTATCACCGGCATCACCGGCACAAACGGGAAAAGCACAACTGCTTTCCTGCTCGAATCTATCCTGGCTGTGTCTGGTCGCAAGAGTGCACTGGTCGGCACAATCGAATATCACGTTGCCGGAAAAATTTTGCCTGCCCCGCATACCACTCCGGAAGCGTTGGAACTGAATCGTATTCTGGGCGAAGCGCTGGGCCAGGGCGCAACCGAGGCTGTGACGGAAGTTTCCTCCCACGCTCTCGAGCAACAGCGGGTTTACGGAATTCCGTTCGACGTCGCTATCTTCACCAACCTGACTCGTGACCACCTCGACTATCACCACACCATTGAGGAGTACTTTTCCTCGAAGCAGACATTGTTTGAAGGCTGTGGGACCGATGCGCCCCGAGCCGCCGTGCTCAACACCGACGACGAGTATGGCCAGAAGTTGGTCAGAGTCAGCAAAAAGCGTAGTTCCGAAGTCTTGACGTATGGACTGGCCAAGGGCGATTTCCACGCCGAGAAGATTGAGATCACGCAACGCGGAACGAGATTTGATCTGGTCACGCCCCAGGAAACGATCCCGATTTTTTCTCCCCTGATCGGCAAAGTGAATGTGTACAACATCCTGGGGGCCGCGGGCGCGGCCCATGCACGGAATTGCGCGGCTGAAGGCATATCGAAGGGAGTGGCGGCGCTCTCTCGCGTGCCGGGAAGATTCGAACGAGTGGATTGTAAGCAGCCGTTCACTGTGGTGGTCGACTACGCTCACACCGACGACGCGCTGCGAAACTTGACCTCGCTGGCGCGGGAATTCGTTCAACAGGCGAACCAGAAGGGCCGCGTGATCACTGTTTTCGGCTGTGGCGGCGACCGCGATCGAGCCAAGCGCCCGTTGATGGGCGAAGCTGCCGGCCGGGGCAGCGATTTCGTGGTGTTGACTTCGGACAATCCCCGTAGCGAGGACCCGCTGGCCATCATCAATGACGCCATGGTGGGCCTGCAGCGCTCGGGCGCACTATACAAGACAGAGCCGGAGCGGAAAGCGGCCATCACTCTGGCCGTTCACGACGCGAACCCCGGAGATATCGTGCTCATCGCCGGCAAGGGTCACGAAAAAGTACAGATTACTCGCGCCGGATCGATTCCCTTCGATGACGTTGAAGTAGCGCGACAAGTCCTGCGCGCAGCCGGATACCCCTGCGAGGCCGCCAAAGCCGCTGGAAAGCGTTCATGAAGCTCCCGCTTTCCAGAGTCGCGGAGTTCTTGTCAGCCACCGGCGAGTTCGATCACAAACAAATCGCGCAAGCCTACTCGATTGATTCGCGCACGATCGAGCCCGGCGAGCTTTTTTTCGCGGTGAAGGGCGACCGGATGGATGGCCATGACTTCGTGCAGCAGGCGCTCGAGAAAGGTGCCGTGGCTGCTGTAGTTCGCAAGGACCAGCTTGCGCGCTATCCGGTGAAGGCCGGGTTGCTGGGGGTGAGTGACACTCTGGTTGCTCTCCAGACTTTAGGCGCGGCGGTTCGCCGGTTGTGGGGCCGGACTCTGGTGGGCGTGACCGGCTCGACCGGTAAGACGACAACCAAGGAAGCGATTGCCCACGTGTTGTCGTCGCGGTTCCGCGTGCTGAAATCGGCGGGCAACTTCAACAATCATTTCGGGCTGCCGTTGATGTTGCTGAAAATCGAAGCGGAGCATGAGGCGGCTATCATCGAGATGGGCATGTCTCATCGCGGGGAGATTGCTGCGCTGGCGAAAATCGCGCAACCTGGGATGGGCGTAGTGACCAACGTAGCCCCGGTTCACCTGGAGTTTTTCAAGTCGGTGGCTGAAATCGCCCGCGCAAAGTACGAACTGATCGAGTCCCTGCCCGCTGGCGGAACCGCGGTGCTCAACGCCGACGACGAGTACGTTGCTCAGTTCGGGCGCGACTTTCACGGCAAAGTAGTCTGGTATGGCTTTCATTCCTCCGCCGACGTCCGGGCAGAGAACATCAAACCACGTGGCGCGGCGGGCTCTGTGTTCGATGTGGTGGCGGGCGGCTGCCGTGAACCGGCGACCCTGCCCCTGGTCGGCACGCACAACATCTATAACGCGCTGGCCGCAGTGGCGGTAGCAATGGAGCGAGGTTTGAGCCCTTCAGAAGCCGCCAGCGCGCTGGCCACGTTGGCGGCAGCGGACAAACGAGGGGTGGTCGTCCAACTGGGCAACATTACGGTCATCAACGATTGCTACAATTCCAATCCGACGGCTTTGGATGCGATGGTGGACACGCTGGCCACTATGCCAGCGCGGCGGCGAATCGTGGTCGCAGGCGAAATGCTGGAACTAGGTCCTGCTGGGGAAGAACTGCATCGGCGCGCGGGCCAGCACATGGCGGAAAATGGAATCGATATAGTGCTGGGAGTGCGAGGCCTGGCGCGACAGATAGTTGAAGGCGCGAGCCAGGCTAGAGTGCAGACCGAGTTCGTGGCCACACCGGAAGAAGCCGGCGAGTGGCTGGCACGAGAAGGCCGCGAGGGTGACGTGGTGCTGCTCAAGGCATCACGCGGCGTGAAGTTAGAACGGGCTTTGGAATCACTCGTTCGTCATCAGTCGTCAGGAAATCAAAGACCGTGAAGACTGACGGACCGACGACTGCCGACTAAACGGAGGCTGATTGCTCTATTGGCTGCTATACCTGAAACTGTTTCACTACTTTCCGCCCTTCCGCATTTTCCGGTATCTGACTTTTCGTACAGCGTTTGCCAGCCTTACCGCCCTATTTACGGCACTAATCATCGGCCCTTTGGTCATCAATCGTCTGCGCGAGTTTCAGATTGGCCAGTTCATCCGCGAAGAAGGGCCCAAAGCTCATCAAAAGAAGGCCGGCACCCCGACCATGGGCGGTCTGCTGATCGTCATTTCGACGGTGGTTCCGACCTTGCTGTGGGCCGACCTTAGCAATCGCTTCATATGGATCGCTGTGTTTTCGACCTGCGCTTTCGCCGCCATAGGGTTTACAGACGATTACATCAAGGTGGTGCATCGGCGCAACCTAGGCCTTACTGGAAAGGCGAAAATGGGCTTGCAGATCACAACCAGCATCCTGATCGCTGTGGCGCTTATCGCGATGCAAACCCGGGGCATGTATTCCACCCGTCTGCTGGTGCCGTTCTTGAAGCAGTTTCATCCCGACCTCGTCATTGAAAGGCTGGTAAACAATCCTGGGCTTTGGCCTTTGGCCTTTCTTCCTTTTGTGGCGTTTGTCGTGTTAGTGATTGTGGGGTCGAGCAACGCGGTAAACCTTACCGATGGTCTGGACGGACTGGCCATCGGCTGCACGGTGATCGCCGCCGGTGCGTTGGCGGTTCTCACCTACGTTAGCGGCCATGCCACCTTTTCCAGCTACCTTGAGCTACAGCGCATGCCACTGGCGGGCGAACTGACTATTTTCTGCGGAGCCATGGTCGGATCGGCCATCGGATTTTTGTGGTACAACGCCCACCCCGCAGAAGTCTTCATGGGTGACGTTGGCTCTCTTGCCCTGGGCGGGGCAATTGGCACGGTTGCGGTGATGATCAAACAGGAACTGCTGCTGCCCTTCATCGGCGGCATCTTCGTGATTGAAGCAGTGTCGGTGATCCTGCAAGTGGGGTCGTACAAGCTGCGCAAGAAAAGAATCTTCAAGATGGCGCCGCTTCATCACCATTTCGAACTCCTAGGCTGGTCGGAATCGAAGATCATCGTGCGCTTCTGGATCGGATCGCTGGTGTTTGCCCTGTTCGCCCTAACCACACTGAAGTTAAGATAGTTCCCACAAGAACGCTCGCTGAAGGCTAGAACTAGGGGCTAGCAGCTAGTCGCCTTATGGACCTGAAAAACAAACACGTTCTCGTCGTAGGCCTGGGCAAATCCGGAGTTGCCTCCGCCTTGTTTTTGCAGAGTCGGGGGGCTCACGTCACGGTCTCAGACGCGAAGCCGCAAGACCAGCTTGGAGAAGAAATCCCCATCTTGCTCGATCATGGCATTGCGGTCGAGACTGGCGGACACGGTGAGCGGACTTTCCGCGGACAGGATCTCATCGTGGTCAGCCCCGGCGTTCCGGTAGACTCGCTACCACTGGTCCAAGCTCGCGCCCTCGGCGAACTCGTGATCGGCGAGATCGAACTGGCATCGCGCTTCCTGCCGAAAAGCATCGTCGCCATCACTGGTTCGAACGGGAAGACTACGACCACCACGCTGACCGGCGAAATTCTCGTGGCGGGTGGCTTTCCAACCGCGGTCGGAGGTAATATCGGCACGCCGGCAATCTCTCTGGTGGAGCGCGCAACAGCAGATACCCTCATAGTACTGGAAGTATCGAGCTTCCAGTTGGAGACAACCCGGACATTCCGCCCAAAGGTTGCCGTCTTACTCAACGTCACGCCGGACCACCTTGACCGACACCGCAATTTCGCCGCCTACGCCGACGCCAAGGCACGTATCTTTGAGAATCAGCAGGCGGAGGATTTCGCAGTACTAAACTCCGACGATCCTGTCTGCGTGCCCCTCGCAGGCCGCGCGGGGGCGCAAGTTTTCTGGTTCAGCCGCAAAAAAGAGGCCGAGCAAGGAGCGTATGTCCGCGATGGCCGAATCTTGTTTCGTGACCCAACGGGGCAGCGGGAAATCATGCCGGTTGCTGAAATCCCGCTCAAGGGCGTCCATAACGTCGAAAATACGCTGGCTGCTGTCTCCGTGGGTGCTCTAATGGGCTGTGAAACCGAAGCTATCCGCCAAGCAGTTCGTGACTTCAAGGCAGTGGAACACCGGCTGGAATACGTGGCCACGATTCGCGGCGTGGAGTACTACAACGATTCCAAGGCTACCAACGTCGATGCCACCATCAAGGCGCTGGAGTCTTTCCCGGCGAATGTGCACCTTATTCTTGGCGGCAAGGACAAGGACAGTGACTACACTCTCCTCAACGACTTGTTGCGGCAACGAGTCAAGCGCGTCTATGCCATCGGCGCGGCAGCGGAAAAGATCGAGTCACAGATTAAAGGTGCGGCAGAAATTGACCACTCAGAAACCCTTGAAACAGCAGTGCAACGCGCAGCCGCGACAGCTCAGGCTGGAGACGTTGTGCTGCTGGCGCCCGCCTGCGCCAGTTTCGACCAGTTCCGAAACTACGAGCACCGGGGGCGCCTGTTCAAGGAAGCGGTGCACGCGTTGGCCACGGAAGCTCGAAACCTCTGACCGCTTTCGCCCGCCCCGAACCAAGATAGTTACAGAGTCCTCTCGAAATTCACCGACATTCTTCTCCGCGTCTCCGCGCCTGTGGTGAAATGAATCTCCCATGGCGAAGCGAGTCAGCGTCGATGGCTGGCTGTTTACGGTCACACTGATCCTCGTATTTTTGGGCTTAGTGATGGTATTCAGCGCATCTGCTGTCATGGCCAAAGAGCGCTACGGATCCGGATACTTCTTCCTGCTGCGGCAGGTCGGATGGGCGGCGGCCGGAATCGCGGCGATGGTGGTGGCGATGAAGGTCGATTATCGTCGCTACAAGCATCCTGGTGTTGTGTTCTCGGTGTTGGGTGTTACTACGCTGCTGCTGATCTCGGTGTATCTCCTCGATCGCACCCATAACACTCACCGCTGGATTCACTGGGGAGGATTCTCCATCCAGCCGTCGGAAGTGGCCAAGGTCGCACTTATCCTGTTCCTCGCCTTTTTTCTAGAGCATCGCACCAACTCCATGAATGACTGGCGCAACACGTTGCTGCCGGCAGTTCTGCCCACGATGATGTTTCTGGCCTTGATTGTCTTTCAGCCAGATCTGGGCACCGCCATCGCCTGTGCTGCCATTACCGCCTGCATCCTGTTCGTAGCCGGCCTCCAACTGCACCTTCTGGGATACGCCTGCTTGGTGTCTCTGCTCCCGCTGTATTTTCTGATTTTTCATGTTGCCTACCGCCGGGACCGCATCATGGCGTTTCTTAACCCGTATTCAGATCCCCAGGGAAAAGGCTTTCACATCATTCAGTCGCTCATTGCGGTGAGCACCGGGGGCATCACCGGCTTGGGATTTATGGAAGGAAAGCAGAAGCTGTTCTATCTGCCCGAGCCCCATACTGACTTCATATTTGCCGTGACTGCGGAAGAGCTGGGCCTGCTGGGCTCACTAGTGATCTTATCGCTTTTCGGGGTTTTTCTATGGCGTGGGGTTCGTACCGCGCTTCGAACCCAGGACATGTTCGGCCGCTTGCTGGCAGTGGGTATCACCTGCATGGTGGTCGTGCAAGCCTTTATCAACATCAGCGTAGTGCTGGGCATCATGCCCACCAAAGGCATTCCGCTACCTTTCGTATCGTACGGAGGTTCGTCATTGTTTGTGACGCTAGGCTGCGTGGGAGTGCTGCTGAATATCACCAAGCAAACAGATTAACTCACCTGGCGGGTCCACCGGGGGACACCTCCTGACTGAGTCAGTAATGTTACGGTGGACGCCCTCGGCTGTCCGGCAAGCGAAGCTCGCTAGTTCTCCGCCATTCGGCCGGCCAGGCGCGCTCCTAAAGCGTCTACCCAACGGAGTCTTGCACTGTGATTCCGGTTTATAGTCACATCATGCGCGCCATTCTTGCGGGAGGCGGGACCGGCGGACACGTGATCCCAGCGCTTGCCATCGCGCAGGAGCTGCAGAAGCGCTATAGCGCCGAAGTATTGTTTGTGGGGACCGCGCGCGGCATAGAAAATCGTCTCGTTCCAGCGGCAGGATTTCCCTTGCGCCTCGTCCAGATCGGTGCTCTGAACCAGGTCAGCCTGAAGACGCGGCTGAAGACGCTTTCCGACCTTCCGCGGGCGGTCTGGGATTCGCGCGGCATCCTCTCTGAATTTGTCCCCCATGTTGTGATCGGAGTCGGCGGATACGCTTCCGCCCCCGCCATGTTGGCCGCAGTTCTGAAGCGAATTCCAACTCTGGCCTTCGAACCCAATGTCGTCCCCGGCTTTGCCAACCGCATGCTGGCCAGGATGGTTTCAGGGGCGGCAGTACACTTTGAGGAGACGGCGCAATATTTTCGCCACGCTCAAGTCACTGGTGTGCCGGTGCGTGAGGCGTTTTTTCAAATCGGCAGCAAAGTCGCCTCAAGCGATGGGCCCACTTTGCTTGTTTTTGGGGGAAGCCAGGGCGCGCATGCCATCAACCAGGCAATGATCCACTGTTTGCCTGAGCTGCTGAAGCAGGTGCCAAATGTCCATATCATTCATCAAACCGGAGAGCGCGGCTATAATGACGCGCAGGCAGCGCATCGGCTAGCAGGCTCGTCTGCGGAAGTGTATCCATTCATCACGGACATGCCCGCTTTTTTCGCCCGGGCTGACTTGGTGCTGTGCCGGTCCGGCGCGAGTACCGTCGCGGAAATCACCGCGGCCGGCAAGCCGGCGATTTTTGTTCCTTTCCCGCTTGCCGCTGACGATCATCAGCGGGTCAACGCCCTGGCAGTGGAGCGAGCAGGCGCCGCCGTGGTAGTGGAAGAAACGAAGCTGGAGCGAGTGTGGCTGGCCGATACCATCGGCGCGCTTTTGGGTGATGCCGTACGGTTACACCGTATGAGCGAATCCGCGCGGAAGCTGGCGCATCCCGACGCGGCGCGCGACATTACAGCCATGGCGGCGCGGCTGGCAGGAATAGAAGCGTGAGTATTTTGAACAATCTAAACAATTTGTCATCCTGAGCGAAGTGGCTGCTTCGCCTCGCGAAACAGGCGCTTGATGACAAGAGCATTTACATGTTTGCCAAGATCCAGCGTATTCATTTCGTCGGCATCGGTGGCATCGGCATGAGTGGCATTGCCGAGGTGCTGCTCAACCTCGGCTACAAGATTTCCGGCTCTGACCTTAAGAGTTCGGCCATCACGCAACGGCTGGCGGGCCTGGGCGCGACCATCTTCGAAGGGCACGCAGCGGAGAACATCGCGGGCGTGGGAGTTGTCGTGGCCAGCTCAGCGATTGTTCCGGACAACCGCGAGGTTATCGAAGCTGGTCGTCTCCATATTCCGGTGATCCAACGCGCCGAGATGCTGGCTGAGTTAATGCGTCTGAAGTACGGCATTGCCATTGCTGGCATGCACGGCAAGACGACGACAACTTCAATGGTCGCGGCAGTGCTGGCCGCCGGGGGCCTTGACCCCACAGTGGTGGTTGGCGGGCGCGTGGATGCCATGGGCTCCAACGCTCGCCTGGGCAACTCACAATACATGGTGGCCGAGGCCGACGAGAGTGACCGCTCGTTCCTGAAACTTTGGCCTGTACTCGCAGTCGTGACCAATATCGACCGCGAGCACATGGATTGCTACCGCAACATGCGTGATGTGAAGCGGGCTTTTCTGGCTTTCATGGACAGCGTGCCCTTCTACGGCGTGGTTGTGGTCTGCAATGACGATCCCTCGCTCCGGCGCCTGTTTCCGCAAATCCGGCGCCGAACCGTGACCTACGGGACGCGGCGAGGTTCGGATTTTCTAATCAAACTGGGGAAGTCGACGTTCGAATCCGCTGAACCGCGGCCTATCAGCCATTTTCACGTGAGCTACGGTGATCGTGACCTCGGTGAATTCCGTTTGCACGTGCCGGGCGTGCATAACGCCCTGAACGCTACCGCGGCCGTGGCGGTCGGAATCGGCCTCGACATCAAGACCGATGACATCCGCACCGCCCTAGAAAACTTTCGTGGCGTGGACCGCCGTTTTCAGTTGCGCGGAAAGGTAGCCGGCGTCAGCGTGATCGATGACTACGGCCATCATCCCACCGAGATTCGCGCCACATTGGCTGCCGCCCGCCAGTGCGGCTTCCGCAAAATCCACGTGATATTTCAGCCCCACCGCTATACCCGCACGCGTGATCTTATGATCGAGTTCGCCACCGCTTTTGGGCATGCCGACTCACTGTTCGTCCTCGATATTTACGCTGCCAGCGAAGCCCCAATCGATGGCATTACCGGCGAGTCTCTGGCGCGCCAGATTTGCGAAAAGGGCAAGCGCTCTGTCGAGTATGTCGGCTCATTCGCGGATGGAGTCGCATCGGCAGTGGCGGTAGCGCGGGCGGGAGATATGATTCTAACCCTGGGGGCCGGCAGCGTATCCCAGCTTGGCCCAATGATTCTGGAAAAACTGCAAGCAAGAGAGGTCGAAGCTCCGTCTTCAAATCAATCAGCAGTCTCGGCCCCTTGAAAAGCCCCCTGCTCCAGGCCCCCGAGCACAAAAAAGTCAGATGTTGACGGGTCTTTCCCTGCCCCGTCTAATTGGGAGCAAGGGGTGCAACATGGCTTCCGAGAAAGCAGTGTACTGGGTGGCCGTTGCCGTGCTTGCCCTGGCGGGCACGAACGGATTCGTGAATGACCACCCAGAATGGGCAGCTTACCTCGCCGACCGCACGATCGCCATGATGGAGCAGGCCTCGGAGACAGCCATGCGCTATGCAACCCTGGGCCAGGATGGTTCTGGTCGCCCGCAAATCGCGGTGTCCCGTGCTCAGGTACGCTTAGCGTGTGTTCAGAGCACCTTGGCGCGCCGTCAGGCCGAAACGGCCCGCCTGCGGGCGGAGATTCGTGCACAGGTGATGGAACATGGGCCCGTTGTGGTCGTCCACGTCCTTCGACCTCCTCGAGAACCGAAGAACGATGGGTTCTAGCATCGAAGACCACTCGGTCTGCGGATCGTGACCACTAAAGACTGACGATTGACTCTTCTCGCCCTGTGCAAAACCGCTCAAATTTGTCTATCTCTGTTCGCTAAAAGCAGTTATAGTGTTTGTGCTCAGCGATTCCCTGACGACAACTAACCTGAGTTGATGGCGCGGAAAACTGGTCCCACCATCTCGCAGGAGGAGTTTTACCCACTGACAGACGAGCCGGGGCGCGAAGTGCACGACGCGCGCCTACTCGACTTGGATGTGGAGCAGGCCCCCCCCTTCCTGCGTGTGCAAAAGCGCGTCTCGGTCCGGCGTGGTTCCCTTCCGAAGAAAACCGTTACCCGCTTGACGTGGGCCGCCGTGGCCCTTGGCATCGTATTCCTCTGCGGAGTTGCGGTCGCCACCCTCTACCACTATGGAGAGCGTTCCTGGCGCTTCAGAGTCGAATCCAGTGATGACATCGAAATCAACGGCCTGCAGAATGTCACTCGCTCGCAAGTCATGGAGGTCATGGGCGGCGACATCGGCCGCAACATTTTCTTCGTGCCCTTGGCACAACGCCGATCGCAGTTGGAACAGATCCCATGGGTCGAATCCGCTAGCGTCATGCGCTTCATCCCCAACCAGCTCAAGGTGGAAATTCACGAGCGTACTCCGGTGGCTTTTGCGCGGGTGGGCTCCAGAATCTTGCTAACGGACGACGTCGGGACGCTTATGGAATTGCCTGGCAAGAAGAAATATTCCTTTCCCGTGATTGTGGGGATGAACATGGGTGAGCCGCCCTCCACTCGGGCCGCGCGCATGAAAATTTATAAGGACGTGGTCAGCCAACTCGATTCCGGAGGCGCGCGTTACTCGCAAGACCTGAGCGAAATCGATCTCTCTGATCCTGACGACGTGAAAGTCCTCGCGAACAATCCCGAGCGCGAAGTGCTCGTCCACCTTGGGTCTTCGAACTATCTCGAACGCTACAAGGTCTACGTTACTCATGTGCAAAACTGGCAGCAGCAGTTCGACAGGTTGGAATCTGTTGACTTGCGCTACGACCATCAGATCGTCGTCAATCCAGATCTGCAAGGGACTGTAAAGCAGCCGCCCCTTTCGGCTGCTGCCGCCAAGAAGGCCATGGCGGCTGGTGTAAAGCCGGCCGCGCTAATCAGTCGCATCACGGCCGCTCCCGAGCCCTCCGCAGCCCTGCCCGCCAAAACAGCCGGGACAGCACTCGCGAAGCCGACTCCAGCAAAGCCGATGCAGAGCCGGAAAATCGCCAAATCTGGACATCGCAAACCACACATCCGGCAGACAAGAGTCAGGGCCAAAGCGAGAGCCATAGCAAAAACCGATATAGCACCAGCCCCAAAAACAAAGAGCGGCCAAAAATCCGCGATGGCGCCCGCTTCGACAGGAAGCACAAATCTGAATCCTTCGCAAGCCGCGGCCAAGCCTGCAGCGAAACCCAGCCCGGCCATTGCCAAAGGGGAGGGGCCACAATAGGAATGGCGAACCAGCAGGAGCATCTTCTGACCGCAATTGACGTAGGCAGTGCCAAGACTTGCGCGCTAATGGCGGAAGTTACGGATGGCGGTTTACGCTACCGCGGTCACGGCGTGGCTGAATCGCGAGGTTCGCGTAAAGGCGTCATTGTTGATTTGGACAGAGCTGTGAGCTCAATTCAAAAAGCTGTGGAGCAGGCAGAAGATGCAGCCGGGGCGCCCATTGAGCATGCCTTGCTGGGAGTGGCCGGGGCGCACGCTCGTGGAATCAACAGCTACGGCGGGCTGAACTTCGGCCCCAGAGTGCGTGAGATTGGTCGCGAGGAGCTTCGCGCCGCCGTAGAAAAGGCCCGCGCCATTCC
>Ga0209526_10002105_pt1 | contig 13405 bp, 8 predicted proteins | sample JacPinW_OM2H0_M1_FD_188566 | JGI IMG/M metagenome (GOLD analysis project Ga0209526, IMG submission 188566) | Forest soil microbial communities from Algoma, Ontario, Canada - Jack Pine, Ontario site 1_JW_OM2H0_M1 (SPAdes) (version 2) | ecosystem: Environmental > Terrestrial > Soil > Boreal... | reverse complement strand
CGGTCGGAAAACGAGCTTTCGGAGGGAATGTAGCCTTCCGCGATTGCCCATCGCCGCCGTCCGATGGCCTCCATGCCCTGCCTCCGTTTTCCCACAATAAAAAAGATAACGCGGACGGCCCGATTTTCGTTTCGCCCGCGGGAACTTTTTTTTGCCTCTGGCGTAGAGATGTCGTCAATGGCGTTTGCCGGAAAGCCCGACGACGGCGTTCCGAGCAAGCGCCGAATGCTTTATCGCGGACAGCGCCCGCCGCGACTCCCAGTTCGAGCCAATCGAGGGGCAGGATGCGCGCAATCACCGTTTCGCCCGGCGTCGCCCACTCGGCGAGGCTCGAGGATATTCCCGACCCGTCGGAATCGGACGGGCCCGTCTTGGTGCGCACGTTGGCGCTCGGCGTGTGCGGGACCGATCGCGAAATCCTCGATGGCCGATACGGCTCTGCCCCTCCCGGTCAGCAGCGTCTTGTGCTCGGCCATGAATCGCTGGGCGCCGTGGAAGCGGCGCCTGCGGGATGCGGGCTTGCGCCCGGCGATCTCGTCGTCGGGATCGTGCGCCGGCCCGATCCTGTGCCGTGCCTCGCATGCGCTGCGGGCGAATGGGACATGTGCCGCAACGGGCGCTACACCGAACGCGGGATCAAGGAGCGGCACGGCTACGGCGCCGAACGCTTTCGCCTCGAGCCGGAATTCGCGATCAAAATCGACCCGGCATTGGGCATTCTCGGCGTGCTGCTGGAGCCCGCCAGCATCCTCGCCAAAGCCTGGGACCACACTGAGCGCATCGGTCACCGCGCGCGTGCGTGGAAGCCGAAGACGCTGCTCGTCACCGGCGCCGGGCCCATTGGGCTGCTGGCGGCCCTCATGGGAGTGCAGCGCGACCTCGACGTGCATGTGCTCGATCACAACAAGGGTGGTCCGAAGGAGGCGCTCGTGCGCGATCTCGGCGGGACCTACCACAGCGACCCCGCGGGCCTCGAACGGCTGGCTCCCGACATTCTGATGGAATGCACCGGAGCCGTGGGCCTCATCGGTGCATGTCTCGGCGCGACGGCGGCGGCCGGAATCGTCTGCCTGACCGGCGTCACCGAGCCCGGAAAGGTGTTCGACCTCGATATCGGCCGCCTCAACCGCACCATGGTGCTTGACAACGACGTCGTATTCGGGACGGTCAATGCCAATCGCCGGCATTACGAGATTGCGGCGACCGCGCTCGCGCGCGCGGACAAGAATTGGCTTAGCCGGCTGATCACGCGCACCGTCCCTCTCGAGCGCTGGAGCGAGGCGCTCGAGTACCGCAAAGGCGAGATCAAGGTCGTCATCGATTTCAGGCCATAGGTCCGCATGTCGTCCCATATCGAGGATTACGCGCTGATCGGCGATTGCGAGGCGGCCGCGCTGGTCGCGCGCAACGGCTCGCTCGATTGGCTGTGTTGGCCGCGGTTCGACTCCGATGCTTGCTTCGCCGCGCTTCTCGGCTCCGACGACCACGGCCATTGGTTGATCGCCCCGCGCGACGACGGAGCCACCATCACCCGGCGGTACCGGCCGAACACGTTGATTCTGGAAACGCGCTTCGAATGCAGCGAGGGCGCCGTAACCCTGGTCGATTTTATGCCGATGCGGGGAACGCATTCGAGCGTGGTCCGTCTCGTGGTCGGGGAGCGGGGCCGAGTGACCATGAGCACCAAGCTTGTGCTGCGCTTCGGCTATGGCGCGATCGTTCCCTGGGTCACGCGGCCCGACGACGGCACGTTGCGGGCCGTTGCCGGCCCCGACATGGTCGTGCTGCGAACGCCGGTTCATCTCGCCGGTGAGAACATGACGACCGTCGGCAAGTTCACCGTGGTGGCGGGACAGACGGTGCCCTTCGTCCTCACCTATATGCCCTCGCATTTGTCGCCGCCGCCGCTCGATCCTCGCTCGGCGCTCGAGGCGACGGAGGACTTTTGGACCGCTTGGTCGAAAAAATGCCGCCCGCCCGGACACTGCTCGGATGCGGTCATGCGCTCGCTGATCACGCTCAAGGCGCTCACCTATTGGCCGACCGGCGGCATCGTCGCGGCGCCCACCACCTCGTTGCCGGAATGCCTGGGCGGCGTGCGAAACTGGGATTATCGCTTTTGCTGGCTGCGCGACGCGACGCTCACGCTGATCGCGCTGATGGACGCCGGTTTCTACGAGGAGGCGCAGTCCTGGCGTGACTGGCTGCTACGCGCGGTCGCCGGTAGTCCGGACCAGGTCCAAATCATGTACGGGATCGCCGGCGAGCGGCGGCTGACGGAGTTCGAGGTGCCCTGGTTGCCGGGACACCAAGGCTCCGCGCCGGTGCGCGTCGGCAATGCTGCGCACGGCCAGCTCCAGCTCGATACCTTCGGCGAGGTGATGGATGCGCTCCATCAGGCGAGATGCAAGGGGCTCGCCGCGAGCGAATCCGGCTGGGAGCTGCAGCGGGCGTTTCTGTCCCACCTCGAGGCCATCTGGACCCAGCCGGACGATGGCATATGGGAAACGCGCGGCGGGCGCCAGCACTTCACCTATTCCAAGGTCATGGCATGGGTCGCCTTCGATCGTGCGATCAAGAGCGCGGAGCAGTTCGGCCTCGAAGGGCCGATCGCTCGTTGGCGTGAGCTCGCCGCCGCAATTCACGCCGACGTGTGCCGTCGCGGCTTCGACCAGGAGCTCGGGAGCTTCGTCCAGTCCTATGGGTCGAAACACCTCGACGCCAGCCTTCTGCTGCTGCCGCTGGTCGGCTTCTTGCCGCCCGACGATCCGCGCGTGCGCGGGACGTTGCAAGCCATCGAGCAGCGGCTATTGGTCGATGGCTTCGTCCTGCGCTACGACACGGCGGCGTCCGGTGACGGCTTGCCGCCCGGGGAAGGGGCCTTCCTGGCGTGCAGCTTCTGGTTGGTCGATGCCTATATGGCGCAGGATCGCTGGCAGGACGCGCGGCGCATGTTCAATCGGCTGCTCGATCTGCGCAACGACGTCGGACTGCTGAGCGAGGAATATGACCCGCGCACGGGCCGCCTCGTCGGCAACTTTCCGCAAGCGTTCACGCACCTTGCCCTGGTCAACAGTGCGTTCAACCTGACGCAGTTGGAAGCGCCCGAGGAACACCGCGCGCAGCCGGCTGCAGAAGGCGTGGCGGCGTCGGCCGCGGCCGGCAGTTAGCTCCCGCAGCACAGTTCTTGCCGCGTGGAAGCGATGCGGCGGCGTGCAAGTCGCCGGCAACGCCTTGGGGAAACGGCGGGCTAAGCCAGGCGAGCCGGGATCGGCGGGGCAAGGCCGAGCCGCTCGGGCCACGGCGGCGTGGCCGCGTCCTTCGTCAGTACGGCGAGGAAATGTTCGCCCCACGAATTGAGGTCGTTGTCGGAAATCACCTGAAACAGCGCCTGGTGGCGCGTGCGCCGCTCTTCGAGCGGCATGGAAAGCGCATGTGAGATCGAGGTCGCGACCGTCTCGGGATCGTATGGATTGACGAGAAGCGCGGCCGTGCATTCGGCCGCCGCCCCGGCAAAGCGCGACAAGATCAGAACGCCGGGGTCTTCGGGATCCTGGGCGGCGATGTATTCCTTCGCCACCAGGTTCATGCCGTCGCGCAACGGTGTCACCAGCCCCGCGCGCGCGGAGCGGAAGAGGCCTGCAAGAACGCTGCGGCTGTAAGCACGATTGACGTAGCGGATCGGCGTCCAGGCGATTTCGCCATAGGCACCGTTGATGCGTCCGGCGGCTTCGCTGATCGTGCGCTCCATCTCGGCGTATTCCTGGATTTCCGAGCGGCTTTTCGGCGTGATCTGCAGGTAGGTCACCTTGCTGCGCCAATCGGGGTATACCGCGAGGAAGCGCTCGAAGGCGTCCATGCGCTGCGCAAGCCCTTTGGAATAATCGAGCCGATCGACGCCGATCATCATGGCGCGCCCAGCGAGGCTATCCAGCACCCCGCGCACCAGCGGCGAGCGCACCGACCGCCGTGCCAGCCGGCTGAACTCGTGGGTCTCGATGCCGATGGGAAAGACGCCGACGCGCACGGTTCGCTCAGGCGTTTGATAGGAAAATTCGCCGCGTTTCTGCAATTTGCATTCGTTTTCGAGATAGCGCGCGAAATTCATCGCGTCGTTCTCGGTTTGAAAGCCGACGAGATCGTATGCGCTCAATTGCGGAATGAGCCACTCGTGGTTCGGCAGCGCGGTGAGAATTTCCGGCGGCGGGAATGGTACGTGCAAAAAGTATCCGATGCGGTTGCCATGACCGCGGTCGCGCAGCATTTTTGCCAGCGGAATGAGATGATAGTCGTGCACCCAGATGACGTCGTCCGGTTGCAATAGATTGTTCAGCTCATTGGCAAAATGCGCGTTGACGCGCCGATAGCCGCTGAGATCGCGGCGCGAAAATTCCGCCAGATCGAGCCGATAATGCAAAATCGGCCACAACACCCGGTTGGCGAAACCGTTGTAATATTCCTGATAGTCGGCCTCGACGAGATCGGTGACGACGTAGGACATGTCGCCGCGTTGAATGGTCCTGGTCGCCGCCTCCCCGTCGGCCGAAACCGTTCCACTCCAACCGAACCAGAGCCCGCCGTGGCGCTTGAGCAATGAACGCACCGCAACCGCGAGCCCGCCGGCCTGACTATCGCCGCTCGGGACGGCCACACGGTTGGAAACGACGATCAGCCGCGCCAATATCGATCCTCCCAGCTGCGCGATAGCCGCATCGCGGTCAAGATCAAGCCGGCCATCGAGTAGGTCTGCGGAAAATTTCCCCACAAAGTCCCGGTTTGCGGATCGATATCCTCCGACAGCAAGCCATAGCGATTGCGATATGCCAAGGCGTCGACGAACAACTCATACGCCTCCTCGCGGCGACCCAGCGACCACCACGCATCGACCAGCCAGAATCGACAAATCAGGAAGGCGGTGGCCGGGAGGCCGAAATCGTCCGGCGAAGCATAGCGCATAACGTGCTTCTCGCGCAAAAGTTCACGCTCCATCGCCTTGACCGTGCTGACGAAGCGCGGATCGTCGGCTTCGATCACGCCGAGATCGGGCAGCAACAAAACGCTGGCGTCGAGGTCCTCCGACCCGAAGGCGGCGGTAAACGCTTGACGCTTCTCGTTCCAGGCGCCCTCGAGCAGCGCGTGGTGAACCGGCTCGGCCACCGCACTCCAGTGCGCGGCCCGATCCGGCAGGCCCAATCGACGCGCAATGGCGGCGAGCCGGTGGCAGCCGGCCCAGCACATGGCGGTCGAATGGGTGTGGATGCGTTGGCGGCCGCGATATTCCCAAATGCCGTTGTCGGCTTCCAAAGCGAGCTCGCCGGCCTTGCTGCCGAGCGTCTCCAGCAGCCGAAAAAGCCCTTCGTCGCCGGGCCGTGGCAGGCGCCGGTCGTAGAACATCGGCATCGCAGCGAGGATGATGCTGCCGTAGGTATCGTTTTGAACCTGCTCGGCCGCGGCGTTGCCGATGCGCACCGGCCCATCCCCACGATAGCCCTTGAGGCTGGGCGCCGTTTTTTCATTCATCGGGTCGATCGGAACGACGCTGTAGACCGGCCGCAACGGCTCGTCGGGGTTGGACGCGATGCTCAGCGTAAACGCGATGAAATCCTCCATCGTCTGCGTCGCGCCGATGCGGTTGAGCGCCTTCACCACGAAATAGGCGTCGCGCAGCCAGCAATAGCGGTAGTCCCAGGTGCGGCCGGATCCCGGCGCTTCCGGAATGGAGGTGGTATGCGCCGCGATGATGCCGCCGGTTTCCTCGAAGTTGCTGAGCTTGAGCGTGATCGCGGCGCGGATGATTTCATCCTGCCAATCGTAGGAAATGGACAGACCCCGCGACCAATCCATCCAATAGTCGATGGTGCGGTCGCAGAATTCGCGGCAGGTGGTTTCGAGCTCGTCTTGAAAGCGCTCGTCGACGCCGAACACGAGATGGTGCGGCCGCGTGAGCACGAAAGGAGCTTCGCTCTCGATGTAGGACAGCGGCGCATCGGTCGTGAGCCGGATGACCGTCGACTCGTGGACGAAGCGGATATGATTGCTGCCGACGGAATGATGGGTGAACGCCTGCCCGTAATTGTGCGTCGGGCGGAAACGAAGGGTGATGCGCGGCAGCCCGGCCACCGGTTCGATCATCCGGATGAGTTGCGGGGGCCGGAAGAGGCGGCCGAATTGCCGAAAGCGAGGGGCGAAATCGGTAATGCGGACGGAGCCGCCGTTGCGATCGGTGAGAACCGTCGACACCACCGCGGTATTGCGGAGGTATTCGGATTGGAAATCGGCCATATTGTCGAGCACGACGTCGCAGAATCCCTTCTCCTCGTCGCCCGAAAGCAGACGGCAGAAGATCGGATCGCGGTCGAAGCGGGGATAGCACCACCAAACCAGACGCGCGGTCGGATCGACGAGCGCGGCCGTGCGTCCGTTGCCGATGACGGCAAGATCAAGCCCGTGGTCGGTCATGAGGTCGCGAATGCGTCGTTGCGAGAGACTTGTGCGAGCCAGCGGCGAACATCCGCTGGCTGCCCGAAGCGAGCCTCGACGCCGGGGACGTTTCGGCCGACTGAAATGCCAATGCCATCGAAATCTGGCAGAATCTCGAACACGCCCAGATCCGTCACGTCGTCGCCAAGGAAAATGGGACGGCGGCTGGAGAAGCGCGGATAGGTCATCAGTTCGCGAACGGCGGTCGCCTTGGTGAACCCGGTTTGCTTGATTTCCACCACCAATTTGCCCGCCAAGAGCTCGATCGAAGCACCCTTCACTCCGGCGCAAATCTTGGCAGCAGCCGCGCGCACCAGGTCTTCTTTGTCCGGTGCCAGCCGGTAATGGAGCGCAAGCGAGTAGCCTTTGTCCTCCAGGATGATGCCGGGACCAGCCTCGGCGATGGCGGCAAACTGCCGCTTCACGGCGGGATCGAGTGCGGGCAGCCGCGGCGCTTCCGGCGCGGCGCCGGGAGTGGTGCGAAGCTCGGCGCCGTGACCGCCGATCGCCGGCAATTGTAGCGGGGAGAAGATGAGGTCGAGCTCGCTCACCGGGCGGCCGCTCACGAAAGCGACGCCGCCATCGGTCCGTTGCCAAAGTCGCGTCAGGGTATCGCGCAGCTCGTGCGAAACGAAAACCTCGCGCGGCGTGGGAGCGAGATCGAGAATCGTCCCGTCGACGTCGAGCAGAAAGGCGAATGGCTTGAGATCGGAAGGAAGCGAGGGAATGGAGTTTGACATCATCACAGTCGTCCGGAAAAGGGTGCCATTGCGTGCGGGGCGCAGACCCAGTGCGTGCAAATTAAGGGAAGCTGGCGCGATCGGTACGGATACGACAACTCATCGATTCACTGAGCGTTCCGAACAAAAAAACGGCATGCTCGCGCAATTGCCATTGTCATAGGCAATCTCCAGGCAGTTAAGAATTGGTTGCGGTCCAGGGTCATCTACATCCGAATATATGGGTTCCGGCACCTAGAGCGCCATCCCGCCGTCGACCAGGTGCGGTTGCCCGGTGATGTAGCTCGACTCGTCGGAGGCGAGAAAAACCGCGAGCGCGGCCACCTCCTCGGGCCGGCCGAGCCGGCCCAGGGGTTGGCGTTCGACGAACGCCTTCTCCACCTCCGCCAGCGATTTGCCGGTGGCGTGCGAGCGGTCTTTGATCCGGTCCTCGAGCGAGGGCGACTCGATTGTGCCCGGACAGATCGCGTTGGCGCGGATGCCTTGCCGGATAAAGTCGGCCGCAACCGCTTTGGTGAGCCCGATGACGGCGGCTTTGGTTGCGCCATAGGCATAGCGATCGGGAACCCCGCGGATCGACGACACCGCGGACGAAATGTTGACGATCGAGCCTGCCTTCTTCTGCAGCATGCCCGGGAGGAACGCCTTGATCATTCGATGCATCGATTTCACGTTGAGATCGAAGGAGAAGTCCCAATCCTGCTCGGAGCAGTCGAGCACGCTGCCATGATGCACGTAGCCGGCGCAGTTGACGAGCACATCGAGTGCGCCGAACTCGGTTGCGGTCTCCTTCGCGAGCGCCTCGATCGCCGCGGTCGAGCGCACGTCGAGCTTGCAGCGCTTTACGCTTTTGGCGCCTTCAAGTTTCTTTTCTTCCAAATCGGTGGCGATCACGCGGGCGCCTTCAGCCGCAAATGCCTCGGCGATGGCACGGCCGATCCCCTGTCCCGCTGCGGTGACGAGCGCGAGCTTGCCTTGCAGACGTAAAGCCATGGCCTGTTCTCCCTGCCGCAGATAACGGCATTCACGGCCTTTGGTTCACGCGGGAAGCGCTTGCCTCGGTCCGATGTCCGCCGTTCACCCGCAGGCAATTTTCGTAAACCGCGTTCGCCCGTCCAATGGGGATCAGTGGTTGTCCCGCGGCACGCTCTTTTGCGCGACGCGATGATATTTCACGGCGGGCTTGAGAACCATGCCGTCGGCGAGCTGATCGACCATGCCGCGTTGGATCTCCTGCCACGGCGTTTGGCTCGGCGGATATTTGTAGCCACCCTGTTTCTCCAGCGCGGCGCGGCGTTGCGCGAGTTCGGCGTCCGGCACCAACATGTTGGCGCTGCCCTTGTTGAGGTCGATGCGCACGCGGTCGCCGGTCTTGAGCAAGGCAAGCCCGCCACCCACCGCCGCCTCCGGGGAGGCGTTGATGATCGACGGCGAGGCGGAGGTCCCGGACTGGCGTCCGTCGCCGATGCAGGGCAGCGAGGTGATGCCCCGTTTGATCAACGCCGCCGGCGGCTGCATGTTCACGACCTCCGCCGAGCCCGGATAGCCGATGGGCCCGACACCGCGGATGAACAGCATCGTGCTCGCATGGATCGCGAGCGATGGATCGTCGATGCGGTGGTGGTAATCTTCGGGCCCGTCGAACACGACGGCGCGGCCTTCAAAGGCGTTGGGGTCTTTTGGATTCGACAAATAGCGTTGCCTGAACTCTTCCGAGATCACGCTCGTTTTCATGATCGCGGAGTCGAACAGATTTCCCGACAACACCTTGAAGCCGGCGTGCTGCTTCAGCGGCTTGTCGTACGGGCGGATCACGTCGGCGTCCTCGATCTTGGCATGCTTGACGTTTTCGCCGACGGTCTTGCCGTTGATCGTGAGCGCGTGCGCATGGATGCGGCCGGCCCCGATCAGCTCATGCAGCACCGACGGCAATCCGCCGGCGCGATAATATTCCTCGCCGAGATATTTTCCGGCAGGTTGCATGTTGACCAGCAGCGGCACCTCATGGCCGATCGTTTCCCAATCCTTGATCGAGAGCGACACGCCGACGTGGCGCGCGATGGCGTTGATGTGGATCGGTGCGTTGCTGGAGCCGCCGATCGCCGAGCACGCGACGATGGCGTTCTCGAACGCCTCGCGGGTGAGAATGTCGGAGGGTTTGAGATCCTCGTGCACGATCTCGACCGCACGCCGGCCGGTCTCGTAGGCGATTTGTGCGCGCTCGCGGTAGGGCGCGGGGATGGCGGCGCAGCCCGGCAGCGAAAGGCCGAGCGCCTCGGCGAGCGCATTCATGGTCGAGGCCGTGCCCATGGTGTTGCAGTGACCGATCGATGGCGCCGAGGACGCGACGAGATCGAGAAATTCCTTGTAGTCCATGCGACCGGCGGCATGCTCTTGGCGTGCCCACCACACCACGGTGCCGGAGCCCGCGCGCTCGCCCTTCCACCAGCCGTTGAGCATCGGCCCGCCGGACAGCACGATCGCCGGCGTGTTCACGGTCGCGGCCGCCATGATCGCCGCCGGCGTCGTCTTGTCACAGCCAGTGGTGAGCACGACGCCATCGAGCGGATAGCCAAACAGCACCTCGACCAGGCTGAGATAGGCGAGATTGCGGTCGAGCGCCGCGGTCGGACGCTTGCCGGTTTCCTGGATCGGATGCATCGGGAACTCGAAGGCGATGCCGCCGGCGTCGTGGATGCCTTCGCGCACGCGCGCGGCGAGCTCGAGATGGTGGCGATTGCAGGGCGAGAGGTCGGACCCGCTCTGGGCGATGCCCACGATCGGCTTGCCGGAGGTGAGCTCTTGCTTGGTCAGCCCGTAATTGAGGTAGCGCTCGAGATAAAGCGCGGTCATGCCCGGATTGTCGGGATTGTCGAACCACAATTGCGAGCGCAGCCGCCGCTTTCCATTGCTCGGCATGGGAGAGCCTCCGAAGTTCCATGTCCCGCGGATTTATATAGGACGATCGGGCGCGTGCGTCCCCGGCGCCGCAGCCGTTGCGCGGAAATATATCAAAGCGGATGGTGCACGGAACCGCCGCGCTCATCCACGCATGCTCATATGGCTTCAACGCGTCGCTCAGCCGGCCCGCGTCGCATACGCTCCGGCTTTGCGCAGCGCATCGACGATGCGGTCGGGCGTGAGCGGCATCTCGGCAAAGCGCACGCCGAAGGGAGAGAGCGCGTCCTCGACGGCGGAGATGATGGCTGCCGGCGCCGGGATGGTGCCGCCTTCGCCCGCGCCTTTGACACCGAGCGGATTGAGCGGGTTCGGCGTCTCCACGTGCTCGATCGCGCAGGGCGGCACATCGAGTGCGCCCGGCAAGAGATAGTCCTGAAAGGTCGTCGTCAGCGGCTGTCCGTCTCGATCGTACTTCATCCATTCGAACAGCGCGTTGCCGACGCCGTGGGCGACGCCGCCCTGCACCTGGCCGTCGACCACCAGCGGATTGATGATGTTTCCGCTGTCGTGGGCGACGGTGTAACGCAGGAGGTTCACGCCGCCGGTCAAAGGGTCGACCTCGACCTCCGCCACGTGCGTCCCATTGCAATAGGAGGCTTGCGGCGGGGTGAAATAGGCCGTGTGCTCGAGGCCGGGGGTTTGGCCCGCGGCGAAGGAGAAGCCCGGCATCCCCTGCGCGACGCGCGCAAGCTCCCCGAGCACGATCGACGGCTTGTTGCCGCCGCGCGCGATGGCGCGGCCATCCTCGACGTCGATGTCGCTCTCAGCCACGCCGAGCACGCGAGCGGCGAGCGCGACGATCTGCTGGCGCACGCTTGCGCCCGCGATCAGCGCCGATGAGCCGGCGTTGATCGCCTGTCGGCTGGCGAAGGCGCCGACCCCTTGCGAGATGGCGGCGGTATCGCCGGCGGTCATGACGATGTCCTCGATGCGGCAGCCGACCTGATCGGCCACGATCTGGGAGAGCGTCGTGCGCGTGCCTTGTCCCTGTGAGGTGGCGCCGGTCGCCACCGCGACCTTGCCGTTGGGAAGGACGCGTACGGTCACGCCCTCGAACGGCCCAAGCCCCGTGCCCTCCACGTAGTTGGCGATCCCGATGCCGAGGCAGCGGCCTTCGGCGCGCGCCTTCGTCTGGCGCGCGCGAAAGCCCTCGTAGTCGGAGAGGGCGAGCGCACGCTGCTGACTTTTCGGAAAATCGCCGCTGGCATACACGAGCGGCTTGCCATCGCGAAAAATCAGCCCGACGGAATAAGGCATCTGCTCGGGCGCGATCATGTTGCGCCGACGCAGCTCGGCGCGATCGAGCTCGAGCTCGCGCGCGACCCGGTCCATCAGCCGTTCCATGGCGAAGACCGCCTGCGGCCGGCCGGCGCCGCGCACCACCGTGGTCGGCACGCGGTTGGTGAGCACGACCGTCGCCTCGATGCGGTAAGCCGGCACGACATAAGGTCCCGGGAACGTCGTCGCCGCGATGTAGGGCACGATGATGCCCCAGGGCAGGAAGGCTCCGGTGTCGTGCAGCAGGGTGCCGGAGAGGCCGAGGATTTTTCCTTGGGCATCGACGGCGATGGCGACCCTCCAATGCTGGTCGCGTTCCTGCGTCGCCGAGAGAAAATGCTCGCGCCGGTCCTCCTGCCACGCGATCGGGCGACCGAGCTTCATCGCCGCCGCCGCAATGACCGCCTCTTCCGGGTAGAACGGGGCCTTGGTGCCGAAGCCGCCGCCGACATGGGGCGCGATGACGCGGATCGCTTCGAGGTCGCGTTCGAGCAGATCGGCGAGCGTGGCGCGGCAAAGGTGCGGCGTCTGCGTCGCCGACCACACGGTCAGCATGTCGGACGCGGCGTCGTGGCTCGCGAGCACGGCGCGGCCTTCGAGCGTCATGGCGCCGCCGCGATGGAGGGAAAGCTCCTCCTCGAACACGTGGGCCGCGCGCGCGAACGCCGCGTCGAGGTCACCGTAGCTCATGGCAACGACGGCCGCGACGTTGGTCGCGAGATCGCTGTGCGCAGGAGGCGCGCCGGGGCGAACGGCGTCGCGGCAGTCGCTGACCGCGGGCAACAGCTCGAATTCGATGTTCACCGCGGCGGCGGCATCCTCGGCGAGATAGCGGTTGTCGGCGATCGCCACGGCGATGGTCTGCCCCACATAGCAGACCTCGCGCCGCGCCAACGCGAGCTGCGTGCGCGGCGTCTTGATCGATGGATTGGGCACCAGCATCGGAATCTGGCCGCTCGCCATGCGCGGCGGCAGATCATCCGCGGTCAGCACGGCATGGACGCCCGGCATCGCGCGGGCCGCCGACGCGTCGATCGAGCGGATTGCGGCGTGGGCGTGCGGGCTGCGCACGAAGCAAGCGTGCAGCGCGCCGGCAAGCCTGATGTCGTCGACGAAGCGCCCGCGTCCGGTCAGGAGCGTCGGATCTTCGAGGCGCGCGACGCGGGCGCCGAAATGCTTCGCGCCCATGGTCTGATGCCCGCAACAGCGCAACGCGGCGGCCGACGATACACCGAAAGCATTGCATTGCAATCGCCACAAATCGTACGTTAGCGGCGAAACAAGAAGGTCGCGACCATGCTCGACGTCGGCGCCGATGCGCGCCGGTCGGCACGAACGCCTGCCGCCGGACCGCCGCTCGATTTCCAATCACACCTCGCCGCGCTCGAGGCGCAGGGGTTGCTCGTGCGCGTCGATCGCCCGATCAACAAGGACACCGAGTTGCATCCGTTGGTGCGCTGGCAATTCCAGGGCGGGCTCAAGGAGGAGCAACGGCGCGCGTTCTTGTTCACCAACGTCATCGACTCCTCGGGTCGTCGCTACGACATTCCGGTCGCGGTCGGCGCGCTCGCCGCTTCGCCGCGAATCTACGCAGTCGGCATGGGGCGCCCGGTCGAAGAGATCGAGGCGGCGTGGACGCGCGCGATCGCCAATCCGATTCCGCCGGTCCTCGTTGGCGCGCCGCCATGCCAGGCGGTCGTGATCAAAGGCGAGGCGCTTCTCGGCGCCGGCAAGGGTCTGGCGCGCCTGCCGGTGCCGATCTCGACGCCGGGTTTCGATGCCGCGCCCTATCTGACCGCGACGCTTTGCGTCACGCGCGATCCCGATACCGGCATTCAGAACATGGGAACGTACCGCGCGGCCTTGAAGGCGACGGACAGGCTCGGCGTGCGCATGTCCTCGCGGATCGGCGGCGCCGGCGGCTATCTGCATTGGAAGAAGCACAA
>Ga0209526_10002104_pt1 | contig 13405 bp, 6 predicted proteins | sample JacPinW_OM2H0_M1_FD_188566 | JGI IMG/M metagenome (GOLD analysis project Ga0209526, IMG submission 188566) | Forest soil microbial communities from Algoma, Ontario, Canada - Jack Pine, Ontario site 1_JW_OM2H0_M1 (SPAdes) (version 2) | ecosystem: Environmental > Terrestrial > Soil > Boreal... | reverse complement strand
GTGGCCGTTGTTTTCGGCGTCATGCCAATGCGGTCCGGGCGCGGATTGACCGACCAAAGCAGGCCTAGCGGGCGCCAAATGGGGAATTTCTGTTGTACTCATTCGGATAACTTGGCGGGAAGCGGTTGGCCAGAGACGGTGCAAACTCGATTCCGCGCGCCCAGATTGTCGACGGAATTTAATGACCGTCATATAGGGTAAATTGTGTAGAAGCGGCCCGGCAGACATTGGAATTTGCGAGAAAGGGGGAATAAGCGATAAAGGCGCGGGCGTCGAAAAGTATCGAAAAAAAATTCCGCGGCTGCGTCCTGGGACGGACGCAGCCGCGGCACCATGCAGCGGTAGGGCGAGAAGCGTTCGGGCTAGAAAGGACCGACATTCCAGGGGCCGCTAGCGGGGCGAGCGACACCGTTTTTGTCGAAAGCTAAAGGAGCGAGGTCGTCCACGGCCAGTTCTGAGAGGTTGATGCCGTTGCCTTCCCCGACGGTATAGAGAAGGTCGAATTCAGCATCCTTGGTTGTTGCCGTGGGGACGACAGCCATGTTGAGGGCGTCGGCAGCGACGGGCACGTTGGCGGAGGCGCTAACCAATGAAGCGGTAGCAGCGGCTCCGGGTATGGTTGCGCCAGCTCCCCCGGTTACGGTGGAAAAGGCGGTTGTCTGGGTACCGAGGATGAGCCTGGAGGCCGAGTCGCAATGGCAGGCAGCCCGCCACAGGGAAATACTGTAGAACCACTGGCCTTTGTAGCTAAAGCTGTTGCGGTCGCCAAATTCCGCGAAGAGATCACGATAGACGTTGTTGTTCACGCCTGTGGAGCTGAGCGTGGTGCCCCCTTGGATGCTGACGTCAGATACGCCCCCGCCCATGATGTTGTTTACGGCGGTAAACTGTAGTTGATACTGGGCGAGGATTGCGGTGCCGGCACGGTGGCCGCCGGCATTGATTGAGTTATTGTAGGCCGAGTTGTTGGTCGCAGGACCGCCGGGCATGCTGGTGGAGGTAGCGTGGAACCAAATGGAATTGATGGTGCGATTGGTCGGAGCCACGGCTATGTTGTTGTACACCGCAACATGTTGCACGGAATCCTGGAGGAAGACGTGACCAGTAATATTGACACCAAAATCCCCGTCGAAGGTGTTGGCGTAAATTGAGCCGTTCGTAACGGTGCCGCCATTCTGACCCCAAAGGTGAATGCCGTCATGGTGATAGGTGTTGGTGGGTGAATCCCAATTGGCGAAGTCATGGAAGTGATTGTTGTGGATACTGAAACCAGAGGTTTTGCCCGAGGGACCGGACGCGACGCCGTGATCGACGTGATAGATGTCGGAATTGCTGAGAGTGAAGTTGTTGCCGTCACCGACGACAGCCCAAGCGGTGTCATGGCAAGTGATATGGTTCACCGTCATGTTATTGGCCTGATGCCAGTAGACGCAATTGGTGGAATGTGTGGGAGCAAGGTCCGTAGCCGAGGTGCGGACATAAAGATTTTGGATGGTGAGGTTTTGCACGGTGCAGTTGTTGCACCACAGGCCGTAAATGGCCACGGAGTTCTGGCGGTAGGCGCGGCCGGTCCCATTTGCGGTGTTCTCGATAATGCCGTTCGTGCCCCCATCGACCGTGATGTAACTGCGGCCTTGAAGGTAAATCGCGCCCAAACCTGACCAGTAGGGCGCGGAAAGAATTGCCCCGGGCATAAACTTAATCGTGATAGGCGCTGACGCAGTACCGTTGCCGTGGGCAACCAGCAGTTGCTGGCCCGGCCTTCCTTGGAATCTTCCGCAAAGAAAAACCGTGGTGCCAGGGCCGATTTGATGCGAAGCGGAGCCCCAACTTGAGGAATTATTCAACCAAGCGACCGAGAGCGCATCGCCGCAGCTCGTGCCTCCTGTGGTGCGATTTGAACTGCCTGACACATAAAACGCCTTGGCATTAGCAGAGGCCACCCCGAACAAGGATGCCGCGACCAAAGCAAACATAGTAACGACCTTGCGTAGAACCATTCTGATATCCCCCCGACCTATTTATTTTTTGACGCGTTACTTCGGTTACCGAACCGCTACGGTTCCGACCAAACGCGCCGCCTCCGAAAAGCGGCGCTGACCGCAGCGCAAAACAGCAGGCCTGTCCAACGAAAAAATGGCCGAGCAGGGCGAGAGAATTACCAGGAAGAGCGTGTGCCGGACCGAACCGCGCAAAATATACCGCCGTGAAAAATCTCCATCGGATGATTCCCTGAACCGCGCCGTTCAGGATGGCGAGATTGTGTATCAGGGAGACTACAGGAACCACTGTACGGGGGTACAGAATCGGGGCTAAGGGGGACCCCCGTCTTTACTCCTAGGTACTATAATTTTTATCTGAAAATTAGTCGGAGTGAGCAGGGACCGGAGCCGGAGCGCTGCCGCGTGCGCGATGGCCTTGCAGCCAGTTCTGAACGCGATCCATGTAAATGTAAACGACGGGGGTGGTGAATAGAGTGAGCATCTGGCTGAGGATGAGACCGCCGACAATCGTGATGCCCAGCGGGCGGCGCAGTTCGGAGCCGACGCCGTTGCCGAGCGCAAGAGGAAGCGCGCCGAGGAGGGCGGCCATGGTGGTCATCATGATGGGGCGGAAACGCAGCAAACACGCCTGGTAGATAGCGTCGACCGTCGACTTGCCTTCGACACGCTCGGCTTGCACAGCGAAATCGATCATCAGAATGGCGTTTTTCTTCACGATGCCGATCAAGAGAATGATCCCGATGAGCGCGATGATGTTGAGATCGGACTTGGCGAATTGAACCGCGAGCAATGCGCCGATGCCTGCGGACGGGAGTGTCGAGAGAATGGTGATGGGATGGATGAAGCTCTCGTAAAGAATGCCGAGGACAATGTAAACGGCGAACAGAGCGGTGATGATCAGCACGGGCTGATTAGCGAGCGAATCCTGAAAGGCCTGCGCGGTTCCTTGAAACGTAGCATGCACGCTCGATGGAACACCCAGCTCGCGTTGCGCCTGTACGATGTGCTCTACCGCCGGACCAAGCGAAGCGCCTGGAGCAAGATTGAAAGAGAGCGTGATAGATGGGAAAAGGCCCTGATGATTCACAGACAGCGGTGTATTGGAATAGTCGTAACGCGCGAAGGCGCTTAGCGGAACGAGCTTTCCGGACTTTGAAGGTACATAGATGGTTTTCAACGCATCGGGACTCTGCTGCGCTTGCGGCATGACTTCCATAACGACGTGATATTGGTTCAGACCTTTATAGATGTTGGAGACCTGCCGCTGGCCAAATGCATCGCCGAGCGTGTTGTCAATATCTTGGACACTCACACCCAAGCGGCCCGCCGTGTCGCGGTCAATGACGATATTGCTGGCCAGCCCGCGCATCTGCTGGTCGGAATTCACGTCACGTAATTCCGGGACTTTGCTGATGCGCTGCTGAATGATGGGCGCCCAGTGGGTAAGATCGGCCAAATTATCAGCTTGCAGCGTGTATTGGTATTGCGCGCCGCCGAAACGGCCGCCAACGGTAAGATCCTGAACGGCTTGTAGATAGAGAGCGGCTCCCGGAACGTGCGAACTGGCCCGGCGAATGCGGCCAATCACCTGATCGGCGCTTAGCTTCCGCACATCGAGAGGCTTTAGCTGCGCGAACATGCGCGCAGTGCTGCCGCCACTGCCGCCGCCGGTAAAAGAAGTTACCGAATCGACGGCGGGATCTTTCGCAACGATATCGGTAAACACGCGCATCTTCTGCGACATGGCCGCGAAGGAAAGATCCTGATCACCTTGAATCATTCCGTTAAGGCGCCCGGTGTCCTGCTGTGGGAAAAAGCCTTTTGGCGTAGCCCAGAAGAGATAGACGTTGAGGCAAACAGTTCCAATGGTGACCAGAAGAATCAAGAATTGATGGCGCAAGACCCAGCGCAGGCCAACGTCGTAAGTGCGCAGCATCCCATTGAAGATGCTTTCCGAAGCACGATATGCACGGCCGTGCCGGCCGGTATCGTGCTTCAGGAATCTTGCGCACATCATAGGTGTGGTGGTCAGCGAAACAAATAGCGAAACGGCGATGGCCACGCTGAGCACTACGGCGAATTCACGAAACAGACGTCCGACGATGCCACCCATCAACAAAATGGGAATGAACACCGCGACCAAGGAGGTGCTCATGGAAAGAACGGTAAAGCCGATCTCACTGGCACCCTTGATAGTGGCTTCGAAGGGCTGCATCCCTGCTTCGATGTGGCGCGTTATATTTTCGATGACCACGATGGCATCGTCGACGACGAAACCTGTGCAGATGGTCAGTGCCATGAGGGAGAGATTGTCCAGGGTGTAGTGGCACAGATACATGACGCCAAAGGTGCCGATGAGCGAGAGGGGCACGGCAACGCTGGGAATAATCGTGGCCCAATAGCTACGCAGGAAAGCAAAGACCACCAGGATCACGAGCGAGATGGAAATCAGCAGGGTAATCTCGACATCGTGCACCGAGGCGCGAATGGTGGTTGTGCGGTCAATGGCCACGTTGAGGTGCAGGGACGGAGAAATGGATGCGCGCAGACCCGGCAGCAAGGCGAGAATGCGATCGACGGTTTCGATCATGTTCGCGCCAGGCTGGCGAAAGACGGCCAGCATGACGGAAGGCTGCCCATTGGTAAGGCCGAGGTTGCGCGTATCCTCGACCGAGTCCGTGACCTCCGCGATGTCCCGCAGGCGCACGGGCGCGCCGGAGTGTCCGGCGACGATCACCGGCTGATATTCATAGGCTTTGAAAAGCTGGTCAGTGTCCGCGATGCTCCGCATCTTCGTGGAGTCGGATAGCGAACCCTTCGCGAGATTGGCGTTGGCCGCTTGCAGCGAACGCCGAATCGTTTCCAAACTGATGTTGTAGGCGTTGAGCTGATTCGGATTCACTTCCACACGAACGGCGGGGCGCGAACTGCCCCACGTGAAAACTTGGCCGACCCCTTCGACCTGGGCCAGCTTTTGCGCCAGGATCGAGTCGGCGGCGTCATAGATTTGCGCGGGCGGAATGTTATCGGAAGTCAGGGAGAGAAGGAGGATGGGCGCGTCCGCAGGATTGGCTTTGCGATAGTTTGGCTGGCCCGGGAGATCGGGTGGAAGCTGGCTGCGCGCCGCATTGATGGCGGCTTGGACGTCGCGGGCAGCGGCGTTGATGTCGCGATTCAAATCGAATTGCAGCGTGATTCCGGTGGAGCCGAGCCCGCTCGAGGAAGTCATTTGCGTTACGCCGGCAATGCGCCCGAACTGACGCTCGAGCGGAGTGGCCACGGCAGAGGCCATGGTCTCGGGACTTGCGCCGGGGAGGTTTGCGCCGACGGAAATTGTCGGGAAATCAACCTGCGGCAACGGCGCGACAGGAAGAAAGCGAAACGCGACTACGCCGGACAGCAGGATCGCCAGCGTGATGAGTGACGTGGCGACAGGCCGTCGAATAAAGGGACCGGAGAAGTTGGAGGAGACGTTCACGCCTTAGTCTCCAGTGGCGCCCGCAGGGTCTTCGATGGGATTGCCGAAGCGAAATTGAAAGCGGTGGGCGACCCAATCGAACGCGAGATAAACAACGGGCGTGGTGTACAAGGTCAGAATCTGGCTCAGGATCAAGCCGCCGACGATTGTGATGCCGAGAGGACGACGAAGCTCGGAGCCCACGCCCGCGCCGAGGGCCAGCGGCAAGCCACCGAGCAGCGCGGCCATAGTGGTCATCATGATCGGCCGGAAGCGCAGGAGACACGCTTCGTAGATAGCATCGAGCGGCGCCTTCCCTTCCTTGCGTTCCGCTTCTAGAGCAAAGTCGATCATCATAATGGCGTTCTTTTTCACGATGCCGATGAGCAAGATGATGCCGATCAGGGCAATGATGCTGAATTCCGTGCGGCACATCAGCAACGCGAGAATTGCGCCGACGCCCGCGGACGGGAGGGTCGAAAGAATCGTGATGGGATGAATATAACTCTCGTAGAGAATGCCCAAGACGATGTAGACGGTCACGAGCGCCGCCAAAATCAAGAGTGGCTCATTGGAAAGCGAGCGTAGGAAGGCGGCCGCTGTTCCCTGGAACGTGGCGCTAATACTTGGCGGCATACCAATTTCGTCCTTGGCTTGGTTGATCGCGTTGACGGCTTCACCCAAGGAAGCATTGGGAGCGAGATTGAAAGAAAGCGTCACGACTGGGAATTGCCCCTGATGATTGATGGTCAGAGGCGTGCTGCTCGGCTCAAACCGCGTGAATGCACTGAGGGGGATCTGGGTGGTCGGAGTTGCGCTGAGCGGCGCGGTGGTGGCGCTGATCGAAGAACCTGAGCCGGACGAAGGGGCTTGCCCGGTTGACGAGTGCACATAAATACTTCTGAGATCTTGCGGGCTCTGTTGGAACTGGGGGTCGACTTCCAAAACCACATGGTATTGATTCAATTGGGTAAAAATAGTGGAGACCAGGCGCTGGCCGAAGGCGTCGTAGAGCGTGTTGTCGACATCGGCGGGAAGAATTCCGAGACGCGAGGCGGTATCCCGATCAATGGTCAGCACCGCAAGCAAACCGTGGTTCTGCTGATCGCTCGCGACGTCGCGCAGCTCAGGCAGCGCTTTGAGCCTGTCCATGAAGCGGGGCACCCAATACGCCAACTCTTTTGCGTCCACATCTTCCAGACTGTATTGAAATTGCGTACGGCTGACGCGATCCTCAACAGTCAGATCCTGAACGGGCTGCATGAAAAGAGAGATTCCGTCGACCTTGGCAACTTCCGGCTGGAGCCGCCGAATCACGTCGGAGGCGGAAAGATTGCGCTGATCGAGGGGCTTGAGATTGATCTGAATGCGGCCGCTGTTGAGCGTGGTATTGATGCCATCGACGCCGATGAAGGAAGAGAGGCTCGCGACGGAAGGGTCCTTCAAAATCACGTCCGCCAAAGCGCGCTGCTTTGCCGCCATAGCCGCAAAGGAAGCGTCCTGCGGGCCTTCTGACACGCCAAGGATTACACCGGTGTCCTGCACCGGGAAGAAGCCTTTGGGTACGTAGATGTAGAGAAGAATAGTGCCCACAAGGGTGGCAGCGGTGACGAGAAGCGTGGCGGTGCGAAAGCGCAGGACGAATTTTAAGGTGCGACCGTAAAAGGCGATGACGGAATTAAACACATGCTCCGATTTGCGGTAGAACCAGCTCTGATCCTCTTCTTTTTGGTGGCGGAGCAGCTTGGCGGCCATCATCGGCGTGAGGGTCAAGGAGACGAAGGCGGAAACGATGATGGTGACGGCGAGGGTTACGGCAAACTCACGGAACAGACGGCCAACGATGTCGCCCATAAAGAGCAAGGGGATCAGTACGGCGATCAGGGAAACAGTGAGGGAGAGAATGGTGAAGCCGATTTGTTCGGAGCCTTTGAGCGCCGCCTGCAGAGGCGATTCGCCTTCTTCGATATAGCGGGAAATATTTTCGATCATCACAATGGCGTCGTCGACTACGAAGCCCGTCGAAATAGTGAGTGCCATCAGGGAGAGATTGTTCAGACTGTATCCGAGGAGATACATAACGCCGAAGGTGCCCACAATGGAGAGGGGCACGGCAAAGCTGGGGATAATTGTGGCTCTAACACTGCGCAGGAACAAAAAAATGACGAGGACAACGAGCGCGATGGTCAGCATCAGGGAGAATTGCACGTCCGCAACGGAAGCCCGAATGGTGTTGGTGCGGTCGGTTAGTATTTCCACCTGCACTGCGGAAGGAAGCGCCGCCTGCAACTGGGGAAGCAATTTCTTGACGCGGTCGACCACCGCGATGATATTGGCGCCGGGTTGCCGTTGAATGTTCAAGATCACCGCGGGATTCTGGTTGGCCCAGGCGGCTTGCTGCACGTTCTCCACACCGTCGAGCACGGTGGCAACATCGGTCAGCCGAACTGGCGCGCCGTTGCGGTAAGCGATGATTAGCGGGCGATAACTGTCGCTCGAGATCAGTTGATCGTTCGCGCCAATGGTGTAGGCCTGATGCGGACCGTCGAAAGTTCCCTTGGCTTGATCGACGTTCGCTTGCGTCAACGCCGTGCGCAAATCTTCAAGGCTCAATCCATAGGAGGCCAAGGCGGTGGGATTGGCTTGAATGCGCACCGCCGGACGCTGTCCGCCGCTGATGCTGACGAGGCCGACACCGGTAAGCTGCGAGATTTTTTGCGCCAGGGTGGTGTCCGTAAGGTCTTCGACCTTGGAAAGCGGCAGCGAATTGGAAGTAATCGCGAGAGTCAGGATCGGAGAGTCGGCGGGGTTGATCTTGCTATAGATCGGCGGGTTCGGCAGCCCTTGCGGCAAGAGATTGGAAGCGCCGTTGATGGAGGCCTGTACCTCCTGCTCAGCCACATCGATGTTGAGATCGAGATTGAACTGCAGCGTGATGAGCGAGCTGCCGTAGGAGCTGGTTGAGGTCATCTGGTTCAGCCCCGGGACCTGGCCAAACTGCCGCTCGAGGGGCGCAGTCACCGCAGACGCCATCACGTCCGGGCTTGCACCCGGATAAAAGGTTTGCACCTGGATAGTCGGATAATCAACTTGCGGCAGCGCGGAGACTGGCAACTGGCGGTACGCGACGAAGCCGACGAGCAAAATACCCACCATCAGCAATGTGGTGGAGACCGGCCGCAAAATGAACGGCCTCGATGGACTCATTGGGACTTCCCGGTGGACCCACCCGGCTGCGGAGCTTGCGTACGCCGCCGCGCGCCCGCGCCCGGTTGCGCGTTGCCCTGCTGCGAGGAGGGCTGCTGCCCACCGTTGGCGTTCTGTGCGTTTGGCGGCGGCGTGGGCGAGGTGCTGGGATTGACCTTGCTGCCGTCTTGTAGCTTGTCCTGTCCGTCCACGACGACTACATCGCCGGCATTTAGACCAGCGCTGAGCCCAACGGTGTTGTCCGTCGTTTGCGCGATGGTAACGGATTGAATTTTAGCGGTATTGCCGTTCTGCGCGACATATACATAGGTGCCCTGTGGGCCGCGCTGGATGGCCGAGGCGGGCACGATCACGAGATTCCTTTTCACGTCGGCAAGAAGGTGCACGTTCACAAACTGATTCGGGAACAAGGTGTTGCGATCGTTGTTGAACACGGCTTTCAGCTTGTACGTGCCGGTGGTCGTATCGATCTGATTGTCGATCGTCAGGAGTTTGCCGGATTCGATTTTGTTGGTGTCGTCGCGGTCATAGGCATCGACACTCAGTTGCTCGCCCTTCTGGAGTTTCGTCGCCACCTGGGGAAGCTCGTCCTGCGGGAGAGAAAAGATCACGGCGATGGGTTGCAACTGTGTGATCACCAGCAGGCCGGTGGCATCGGTGGCGTGCACAATATTACCGACATCGACCAAACGCAGCCCGATGCGGCCGCTGATCGGAGCGGCCACGTGTGAATAAACCAGTTGGAGTTTGGCGCTGTCAATGGCTCCTTGATCTCCCTTGATGGAGCCCTCAAATTGCCCGACCTGCGCACCTTGCGTATCGACCTGCTGCTTGGGAATTACACCCTCTTTATACAGAAGCTGAAAGCGCTCGTAATTTACCTGCACATCGCGAAGCTGCGCTTGGTCCTTCGCGAGTTGCCCTTCGGCTTGCTCGAGCTGAACCTGAAATGGTCGGGCGTCGATGTCGACGAGGTCTTGACCCTGGTGGACGAATTGGCCTTCCTGGAAGTTGATTTTCGTGATTTGACCGTCCACGCGGCTGCGAACCGTTACGGTGTTAAATGCGGTGACCGTACCAAGGCCGTTGAAATACACAGGGAGATCGCCACGCTGGGCGGTTGCTACCACAACGGGTACTACGAATCCGCCGCCTGCTCCCTGGCGGCCCTGCCCTTTGCCGCCACCGCCGGGTGCGCCCGGCCCCTGCGCTTCTGTGCTTGTACGCGACCCGCGGAAATACCAAAAGCCTACGGCAATGAGAACGGCCAAAGCGACGACCCACACCCAGCGATGGCCCTTTGACCCAGGCTCGCGCCCCACGGGTCGTTCGCCCGAAGGGATCGGCCCCGGTGGATTAGCGCTCAAATGGCCCATTCATATGCTCCTGTATTGCATGGTTATGCGAGCAAGTGTGCCACTGGCAAGACATTCGGGGGAGACGCCAGGCGGCTCCGGGTGACCGGCCAAAGCTTATCGGAAAACCCTGCTCATTCCTACAGTAGGACGGCTTGCAGGGATAAAAGGTTACGAAGGCCGCTGTTACCTTTTCTCAGTTTTTGGTGACAAATCGGCGTGCACAAATGGCGGTTGGACAGTACACTATCGCGCGTTCGGTTGCTTCCCTGCTGAGCAGAGCGGGAATCTTGACGTGACTGGCGGCGGTTCGACAAATTCATGCGGGAGAATAGTGGATCATGTTCAAGGCCTTCGTAATCGGAATACTGATCGGTGTGCTTTTGGTGACGGGTGGCGCTTGGTTTTACTTCACGACGGGATGGGCGCCGGTCGCGGTGGCAGACCCACCTATGCTGTTTGAGAAGAAGCTCGCCCATGGCGCGTTGAACGCTCGGATTGGCAAGGATCCCCACACCGATGCCCCGGTTCCGGCCGACGAAGCCAGCTATCTCGCAGGCGCCGACATTTACAAACAGAACTGCGCCGTGTGCCACGGATTGCCGGGGGAAGCCCAAAGCGCCATCGCGAAAGGGATGTTTCCTAAGCCGCCGGAGCTTTTCCATGGCACGGGGGTGACCGACGATCCTGCGTGGGAAACGTTTTGGAAAGCCAAGAATGGCATTCGTCTAACGGGCATGCCCGGCTTCAAAGGGTCGCTGAACGATACCCAGCTTTGGCAGGTCAGCGTTTTGCTAGCAAACGCGGACAAGATCCCGCCCGCGGTGAAGGCGGCCTTGGCCAGCACGCCTTCGACCCCGCCGTCCCCGCCGCCCGCGGCAGCTCCCACAAAGAAATGATGACTCGCTTCGCGAAGGCAGAATTGTTGCCGACGCGAGCGGATAGTCGCGCGCAAAACCGATTGCGGATTGATTTAGGGGTCCCATCCCGTGACTGTAAAGATTCTTACAGCAACCGCCCGATAGGAGGCTTGCCAACAGGTTTCGATACTGGCCGCTAGCCAGCCCTTCGCCAGTTGCCGCTCACACGCAGGGTTTTAATCGGACGAACTGGCGCAAATCGAGAGAGGAGACCCAAAGTGGCCGGACGACCGAAGAAGCAAGACTCACAGAAGACCACAGCGAAAAAAGGTTCCGAGCGCAATAAGTAGTTGCACGATCGGAATGCCGCGGTGAGAGCACTGAAACTAGAGAGCACTGGAACTAGCCGTCACCGCCGCTCGCGCCCGCGGAGCTACCTCCGCGGGCGCGTGTTTTAGGCCCTTGGCCTAGACGAATTTCCTTCCGGGATATCGAATCAATCCTTGCGGAAATAGAAGACGGACGCACTGCTCGCCGCCGGTCCTGACCTTTCCCTCCATTGTCATTGATGCGCGGGCTCGAAAGTAATTTTGAAGCAGTGCGCGTACCTGCCGGTTGGTTGAGCAGGCAGGCGAAGGTGCAAACCGTCATTCTGCACGTCGAAGACTATCAGGGACGTCGATCCCAGCAGCGACGCGGAGGCAATCTTGCGCCCGTCAAGCTGCGCTCCAGCGAGCGAGTGAATCACCGCTTCGCCGCCGCTGGGCCAGCCTAACTCACATGCATACAGCGCGTCGTTTTTTGTCGTGAAGCGAAAATCGCGCTCGGTAAAAGGCTGCGCTTCCGTGTCGTGAAAGGCGCCTTCAACAATCTTTGTCGGGCCTTCGCCGTAGATTTTCCAGGGGCGCGTGCCGTAGATAGCTTCGCCATTGACCTTCAGCCAGGAACCAACTTCACGAAGAACGCTTTGCACTTCGTCTGGGATCGTGCCGTCCGCGCGCGGGCCAATGTTGACGAGCAGGTTTCCGTTTTTGCTGACGATGTCGACAAGCTGATGAAGGATCGTTTGCGGCGATTTAAAACTGTCGTGCTCGATGAAGCCCCAGGATTTGTTGCTGATGGAAGTATCGGTCTGCCAGTAGAGCGGGCGAATGTCGTTCAACTGGCCGCGCTCAACATCGAGAACGGCCGAGTGTTTTTCCATGGCATCCAATTTGTAGTTGATGACTCCCACTGAACCGCGGCTCGCCGCATTGTTGTAATAGAACGCCGCGAACTCCATGAGATGTTGGCGAACGGAGGGCTGGCCGATCCACCAGTCGAAATAGAACAGCTCGGGTTGATATTTCTTCACGATTTCCGCGTCGCGCGCCAGCCAATCATCCAAATAAGCATTGCTGACGTAGGTCCAGTCGGTCAGGAGCGATTGTTTGCTTTCCATCCAGGTGTGCGCTGGACCGTAAAAGGCGGCGAACTGCGGATCGTTTACGTCAGATTCAATTTGGCGACCGCCATCCAGGAAAAAGTTGTGCTCGACCCGGTGAGAAGAGGCCCCTAGGTGCAGCCCCTCCGTGCGAATGGCCCTGGCCAATTCTCCATGCACATCACGCCGCGGACCCATTTTGACGGCGGTCCAGTCCGAGAGTCCACTGTCGTACATGGCGAAGCCATCATGATGCTCGAAGACCGGGACAACGTACTTGGCGCCTGCTTCCTTGAAAAGGCGCGCCCAAGCCGCGGGATCGAAGTGCTCGGCTCGGAACATGGGGATGAAATCCTTGTAGCCGAATTTCGTAAGCGGGCCGTAGGTGCTGAGATGGTGCTTGTATTCGTCCGAGCCCTGCCGATACATGTTGCGCGGATACCATTCGCTGCCGTAAGCGGGAACGGAGTAGATGCCCCAGTGGATGAAGATCCCAAATTTCGCGTCCTTGTACCAATCGGGGGCTTCATACCTTTGCAGCGATTGCCAATCGGCACGGTAAGGGCCATCGTTCGCGCGGCTGTGCACTTCTTTTAGAAGAGCATTCCGCTGCGAATCATATTTCGAATTGGCACTCTGCCACGTTTGATCGATCGTCTGAGCGTCCTCAGATTTGGTGGGCGCCGTGCGCTGGGTACTCTGCGCGGCAACTGAGAACGCAATAAGTGTGGCCGCTAGCAAAAATGGCCAAGTCCGTAGAGGACGACCTGGTGCTCCTAGTGCCTTGTGCATTCTTCTCCCTTGTTTGGTCGGTCTACCCCGCAATAAAGTTTGCGCTCCGCGGTTGCGAGCCCCAAAAGGAATAGAGCGCGATGATGAGATACGCGAGCAATGGGACGCAGTAGGCCAGTGCAAGGCTATGTGCTTTCTCGGAAATGAAACCCATTAGCGGCGTGAGAACGGCTCCGCCGACAATTGCCATCACGAGCAGCGAGCCGCCTAGCTTGGTATTTGGTCCGAGACCCTTCAGTCCGAGAGCAAAGATGGTTGGGAACATAAGGGACATGAAAAAGCTAGTCAGAAAGACGCACCACAAGCCC